>ERZ773194.1974-NODE-1974-length-20516-cov-16.270417_pt1 | contig 20516 bp, 18 predicted proteins | sample MGYA00511240_ERZ773194 | MGnify/ENA primary metagenome ERZ773194 (study PRJEB29015, sample SAMEA2737774) | human gut metagenome | biome: human gut; feature: human-associated habitat; material: faeces | place: China | collected 2012 ... | reverse complement strand
GCGCGGAGTTTTTCGGCGACGAGCTGGACACCATGGGCTATTTTGACCCCATCACGCAGCGGCGCACGGAAAACGTTGACGAGGCCGTCCTCCTGCCCGTGGCCGAGACGGAGCCGCACCTGCACCCGCAGGGGATATCCGGCCTGTGCGAGGACCTGCGCGCCATCATCGCGCGCCAGCAGCGGCGCAAAACGCCCAATCAGGCGCTGATCGAAACGCTGCAGAAGGACTGCGAGGCGCTCGAAAACGAGACGCTTTTCGCCAGCGCCGACCGGTATATGGCGCTGATCTACCCGGAATTCACGACCGCCGCCTCGTATCTGCCGCAGGAGGCCATCGTCGCCTTCTGCGACCACGGCAATCTCCAGCGCGGGGAAAAGGATCGTGCGGAGGAGTTCGGCCTCCTGCTCGATTCGTTTTTGACCTCCGGCACGCTCTTCGGCGAGCTGTGCGATTATTACGCCACGATGGACGATCTGGCAGCGTCACTGCGCGGCCGGGCTGTTATCTACTGCGACAGCTTCCTTGCCGCGCGGTATCCGGAGGCTTTGCCGCCCAAGCAGCTGCTTTCCTTTACGGCCCGGCAGCTGCCGGGCTATGGCGGAAGTCTGGAAACAGCGGCGGCTGACCTGAAAAATTACGCGTCGAACCAGTATGGCTCCATCGTCCTGTGCGGCGGACAGCGGCGCGGGGAAATTTTAAAGGAACTGCTTGCCAAAAGCGGCCTGAACGCGCTTTTGTCCTTCCCGCTGACGAAGCTCCCGCAGCCGGGGCAGATCCTTATTGCGGGCGGCTCGCTCCCGGCGGGGCTTGAATACCCGACGCTCAAATTTGCCATCTTAACAGAGGGACAGATCGCCGTCCGGCAGGAGCGTAAGCGCGTCCGCGCGCCGAAAAAGGCCACGAACCGCAAAAAGCTTGATTCGTTCACCGATCTGACTCCCGGCGATCTCGTCGTACACGAGCACCACGGCATCGGCCGCTACGTCGGCATGGAGCAGCTGAAGGTCGGCGGCGTGACGAAGGATTATGTGAAGATCGCCTATCAGGGCACGGACTGCCTGTACGTGCCCGCAACGCAGCTTGATCTGGTCAGCAAGTATATCGGCGCCGGTGAGGATACGCCCGTCCGGCTCAACAAGCTCGGCGGCGACCAGTGGCAAAAGACAAAGGCGAAGGCCAAGGCTGCGGCCAAGGATCTGGCTGCGGGCCTCATCAAGCTCTATGCCGAGCGCAAGCGCCTGCCGGGCTTCGCCTTCGCGGCGGATTCGCCGTGGCAGCAGGAGTTTGAGGAGAGCTTTGAATACGCCGAAACGGACGATCAGCTGCGCTGCATCGACGAGATCAAGCGCGACATGGAATCCCCTGCGCCGATGGACCGTCTGCTCTGCGGCGACGTCGGCTTCGGCAAAACGGAGGTCGCGCTGCGTGCGGCCATGAAGTGTATGCTGGACGGCAAGCAGGTCGCGATCTTAGTCCCGACGACCGTTCTGGCCCAGCAGCACTATCTCACGGCCATGCGCCGCTTTGCGACCTTCCCGGTCACCATCGATGTGCTTTCCCGCTTCCGTACGCCTGCGCAGATCAAAAAAACGCTCTTCGATCTGCAGTCCGGCAAGATCGATCTGATCGTCGGCACGCACAAGCTGCTGCAGAAGGACATTCATTTTCACGATCTCGGCCTGCTCATCGTCGACGAGGAGCAGCGCTTCGGCGTGACGCATAAGGAGCGGTTGAAGGAACTTTCGCGCGGCGTCGACGTCTTAACCCTATCCGCAACGCCCATCCCGCGCACGCTCAATATGGCGCTGTCGGGTCTGCGCGATATGTCTACCATCGAGCAGCCGCCGCAGGACCGCTATCCTGTGCAGACCTTCGTGCTCGAGCATCAGGACGGCATTCTCGACGAGGCCATGCGCCGGGAGCTTGCACGCGGCGGGCAGGTCTATTATCTCCACAACCGCGTGGAATCCATCGACCAGTGCGCCGCGAAGATCAAGCAGCGCATTCCGGAGGCCGAGGTCGCCGTCGCCCACGGCAAGATGAACGAGGAGCAGCTCGGCGACGTCATGCAGTCGATGTCAAACGGCGAAATTCAAATTCTCGTCTGCACGACCATCATTGAAACCGGCATTGATATCCCGAACGTCAACACGCTCATCATCGAGGACGCCGACCGGCTGGGCCTTGCGCAGCTGCACCAGATCCGCGGCCGCGTGGGCCGTTCGAGCCGCCATGCGTATGCGTACCTCACGTTCCGCAAGGGAAAAGTCCTGTCCGAGATCGCGGAAAAGCGGCTCGACACCATCCGCGAATACGCGGAGTTCGGCTCCGGCTTCAAGATCGCCATGCGCGACCTGGAAATTCGCGGTGCGGGCGATCTGCTGGGCGCGGAACAGTCCGGCCATATGATGACCGTCGGCTACGATATGTACCTGAAGCTGCTTGAGGACGCCGTGCTCGAAGAGCGCGGCGAGGCGGCGCAGAAGGAGCCAGAATGCACCGCAGACCTCACCGTCACGGCAAATATCAACAAGGACTACGTCGCCTCCGGCGAGCAGCGCATGGATCTCTACCGCCGCATGGCGGCCATCCGCACGCAGGAGGACGCAGATGAGCTGCTCGACGAGATCGTCGACCGCTTTGGCGACCCTCCGAAGGGCGTCATGAACCTCATCGCCATCGCGCTTCTGCGCGCAAGAGCCGCAGCGGCGGGCATCACGGAGATCACGCAGAAAGACGGTGCGGTTCTCCTGTCGCTTTCCACGATGGACTTTGCCGCCATCTCCGCCTGCTGCGCCGAGGCGCAGTTCAAGGGCCGCATTTTCTTCTCGGCAGGCAAGGTGCCGATGCTGTCCGTCAAGCTCAAAAAGGCCGAAGACCCGTTAAAGCTTGCAACCCAGCTCGTCGGCGTCTACGCTGCACTGCGCGCACAGACGGCAGGGGCGTAAATTCAGCGCGAATACGCATGCAATTATTTACCCGACTGTAGGGGTCGATGCCCACATCGACCCGGCAGATTGCACCGTTTTCTATGAAAATCTTCGGCAAATTCGCAGCTGCCCAACGGGCCGATGTGGGCATCGGCCCCTACAGCGGCTATGCTATTTGCCGCACGCATGTACCCCCCCGAAAATGTTAATAGAAATTTCAGAAATCCGGGGGCTGTTCCTGTCGGGAATGCCGTTGCAAAAAGCGGTCGGTTTATGTATAATACAGACACAAAATAGAGTATGTCGCCTCTGCGGCTTTTGAATAGGAGGGATTCTTATCAGAAAGAAAGGCAGATTTGAGGCCAGCCGTCCCGCGCACAAAACTGCGGCGGACAGAGCCGCCGCGCCGAAGAAGCAGCCGTCCGGCAATGCCGGGAAGAAGGCCGCGGTGATCGCGGGCTGCATCGTGCTGCTGGCGGTGCTCGGCGTGTGCACCTATGGATTTATATTAAAGGGAAGCGACACCATTTTCCCGAACGTCTATGTCGCCGGCGTGAACGTCGGCGGATTGAAGCGCGACGCCGCGATCAACGCTGTGACGCTTGCCGTCGAACAGGAGACGGCCACCGATACGCTCACCGTCGTCCTGCCAGACCGGACGATCGACTTCACCCCTGAGATCACCAACGTCGCCCTCAACCCGGACGAGGCGGCGGATGCCGCCATGAATTATGGCCGCGACGGCGGCCCGATCACGGCGCTTCTCACATACGAACGCGCGAAGAAGACCCGGCAGGACATTTCGCTCGAATCCGGGACGAATCTTGATACCGCGTATATCCGCGATCTGATCGACCAGACCGCGCGCGCCTGCGCGTCAGAAAAGGTCGACCCGACCGTTACGGTCGACGCCGATGCCAAGACCGTCACGGTCGTGACGGGCTCGCCGAAAATTTCGCTCGACGCCGATGCGCTCTATGACGCGGTCGTCGCCCGGTTCAACGCAGGCGACCTGTCCGAGCTGAAATTTGACTACGATACCGAGCCCTGCGCGCCGGTCGATCTTCAACAGTATTACGACCAGTTCGCAACCGAGATGAAGGACGCGTACTACGACGAGGAAAAGAAGGAGCTGGTTGCGGAAAAGGTCGGCTTCGGCTTTGACGTGTCGTATTACACGCAGCAGCTTGCCATGGCCGATCCCGGCACGAAGATCGTCATTCAGGCCGAGGCAATCCAGCCGGAGGTCACGCTGGCCGAGCTGGAGAAGGAATACTTCTCCGATGTGCTTGGCTCCTGCGACAGCCCGCATACCGCGCAGGCAGGCCGCACGAAGAATCTGGAGCTGGCCTGCAAGGCCATCGACGGCACAATCCTGAACCCCGGAGACGAGTTCTCGTTCAACAAGATCGTTGGCGAGCGCACGCCGGAGAAGGGCTATCAGTCCGCTATCGTCTACCAGACCGGCGGCAAGAGCGAGGCAGAGGCCGGCGGAGGCGTCTGTCAGGTCGCGTCCACGATCTATACCGCCTGCCTCTACGCCGATCTCAAGGTCACAGAGCGCTCTCCGCATATGTTTACCGTTACCTATGTCCAGCTCGGTATGGATGCGACGATCTACTGGGGCAATCTTGATTATAAGTTCGTCAACAGCACCGACCATCCGCTGCGCATCGACGCGTCTGTCTCCGGCGGCTATGTCCACGTTAAGCTCGTGGGCACCGCGCCGAAGGACAAGGGCTACGACCATATCGTCCTGCGGCACGAGGTTGTCGCGACCATCCAGCCCAAGATGGAGATCGACGGCGACAAGACCATCATCACCGACGCCGGTACCGCCCTCGACGAAAACGGCAACACCGTCAACATCGTCGTTGACAAGGACGGCAACAAGTATATCAAGGGCGACATGGTGCAGTATTCCTACGTCGGCAAGACCGTCATGGCCTACCGCGATTATGTGGACGCGAATGGAAACGTCATCAAGACCGAGACACTGCACAAGGATGCGTATCAGGCCCGCAACACAAGCTACAAGTGTACGCCGTACGTTGAGCCGGAAGTTCCGGAGGAGCCGGAACCCACCGACCCGGATTACCCCGACTATCCGGATGAACCGGATGATCCGAGCGACCCGGACGACCCGATGAACCCGTGGGATTGACCCCCAAAAACACCAGCCCCCCGGCAGCCCGAATGGGCCGCCGGGGGCTGATGCGTTACAGGCAAATATGCGCGGTGATGTTGTTTTCGCCCTCCGCACGGTCGAAGCCCTGTGATTCGTACAGGGCAATCGCGGCCTCATTGTCGATGTCGACCAGAAGCGCCATGCCGTTCGGCAGGTTTTCCTGAACCGCTGCTGATAGAAGCGCGCGGCCAAGGCCGCGCCTGCGGCTCTCCTTACGGACAAACAGGTCATACGGCTCGTTTTCCGCGCTGTTGTGGGTCAGGTCGATATAGCCCGCAGCTTCGCCGTCCTCGATCGCCAGCAGAACGCGGAAAATTTCCGGCGCAGCCAGCACGCGTTCGCCCGTCCAATAGCGGTCGCCGGTGTGCAGCGCCAGATACTGCGCCCGGTACTCCGGACGGTAGGGCACGATGCGCGCATCCGGCACATACGGGACAGTCCGCCGCAGGACGAGCTTCTGCTGCTCCGGTTCGAATTCTGCCCCCAGCGCTTCGAGCGCCTTTTGCAAAAGCCGGTTGCGCGGGTTATAGACAAAGTCCGCCTGATAGCCGGGGTAAGCCGATTTCAGATGCGCAAGCAGCTCGTCATAGGCCGCCGCGCTTCGGGAAAGTCCAGCCAGAAGCTCCAGATACTTCTCGTCCTCCGGCACCAGCAGCGCAAACACGCCTGTGACGGTGTCGTTTTCGAACGTGCCGAGCACGCGCGTATTCGGGTTTTCAGGCGCATCCAGCAGGTTCCGGTGCAGCTGCTGCTCTGTGAGCAGCATGGGGTCACGGTAGTCGGGGTCTGCGCTGCAGGCATGAATAAAGTCCAGATATGGCGAGAGCGTGTGCAGATCTTTCAGCATATTGCGGCTTCCTTTCAGTCAATTTTTCTGATGTGTATTGTACGGCCTTCTCCGGCGCTTGTCAAACGGCGCGGAACACTGTATAATCATTATCAGATTTTTATTGATCCTCGGAGGTGGCTGCATGTCTCTTGCGGAAAAACGGCTGTTCCTGCTGGATATGGACGGCACGATCTATTTAAGCGAAACGCTCTTCGACGGGACGCTGGACTTTCTGCGCTATGTGCGCGCCATCGGCGGCCGGTATTTGTTCCTGACGAACAATTCCTCGCGCGGGACCGACGCGTATATTGCAAAGATGGCCCGCCTCGGCATCGAGGCCTTCCCCGACGATTTTCTGACCAGCGCGGACGCGACGATCCGCTATCTGCGCGGCCGGTATCTGCCGGATACGGTCTATTATGTCTGCGGAACGGAATCTCTTAAAAATCAGCTTCGTCTGGCAGGACTGCGAGTAGCCGAGACGCTGCGGGACGATTGCGCCGTTGTGCTTCTGGGCTACGACACGGAGCTGACGTATGAAAAGCTGGAAAGCTGCTGCATTCTTCTGAACCGAGGCGCGGATTACGTCGCCACGCACCCCGATCTTGTCTGCCCGACATGGTACGGCAGCGCGCCGGACTGCGGCAGCGTGATCGAAATGCTCCACACCGCGACGGGCCGCCGCCCGAAGGTCATCGGCAAGCCCCAGCCCGAAATGGCGCTGCTGGCGATGGAGCAGACGGGCTTCTCGCCGCGCGAAACGTGCCTCATCGGCGACCGGGTGTATACCGACATCGCCTGCGGCGTGAACGCCGGGATCGACACGATCTTCGTCCTGTCCGGCGAGGGCGTGATGGACGATATTGAGAAATACGGCGTTCAGCCGACGTATTGTATGCAGAATATCCGCGAAGTCCTCAATACATTAGAAAAGGGAGAACCGAAATGAAGCTCAACAACAAGCGCACCATCCTGGTCGGCCTCGCGTTCTTGTCCATCTGCGCGTTCTGGCAGATGTATGACAGCATCGTGCCGCTGATTCTCACGAAGACCTTCCACATGAACGAAACCTTCTCCGGTGCAATTATGGCGGCGGACAACATTCTGGCGCTCTTCCTGCTGCCGTTCTTCGGCTCTGTCTCGGATAAGAGCCATTCGAAGCTCGGCAAGCGCATGCCCTTCATCCTCTTCGGCACCGGCTGCGCCATCATCCTTATGAACATTCTCCCTCTGCTCGACAACAGCTACGCCGCCCAGCCCTCCGGCTTCAAGACGGCCTCATTTGTCATCGTCCTCGGCCTGCTGCTCGTCGCCATGGGAACGTACCGCGCTCCCGCCGTCGCCCTCATGCCCGACGTGACGCCGAAGCCGCTGCGCTCGCGTGCGAACGCCATCATCAATCTGATGGGCGCGGTCGGCGGCATTCTGTATCTCGGCGTTGCGGCGGTGCTCTATCCCAACTCCAAGACCGCCGGTTTGGATCATGTGAACTATCAGCCGCTGTTTATCGTTGTGTCGGCCATTATGTTCGTCGCCGTCGCCGTGCTCTTCCTCACGATCAGGGAGCCGAAGCTCACGGCGGAAAATCAGGCGCTTGAAAAGCAGCACCCGGAATGGAACCTTGCGCAGGACGACGGCAGCGGCCACGAGACGCTCCCGAAGCCCGTCAAAAAGAGCCTCGGCTTCCTGCTGGCCTCCATCGCGCTCTGGTTCATCGGCTATAACGGTGTGACGACGTGGTTCTCGACATATGTCGATGTCGTCATGGGGCAGGGCCTCGGCGGCGCATCGACCTGCCTGCTCATCGCCACGGCGGGCGCCATCGTCTCGTACATCCCCATCGGCCAGATCGCCTCGAAGATCGGCCGCAAGCGCACGATCCAGGGCGGTATCATCCTGCTTACCGCCTGCTTTGCCAGCGGCTATGTGCTCACAACGACATTCTCCTCGATCAACGCCATTATGTTTGTCGTCTTCGCCCTCGTCGGCCTTGCCTGGGCCGCGATCAACGTCAACTCGCTTCCCATGGTCGTCGAGATGTGCAAGGGCTCGGATATCGGCAAATTTACCGGCTATTACTACACGGCCTCCATGGCCGCGCAGGTCGTCACGCCCATCGTCGCTGGTACGCTCATGCGAAAGATCGACTACCGCGTCCTGTTCCCGTATGCCGCGCTGTTCGTCGCACTGAGCTTCGTGACCATGCTCTTCGTCCACCACGGCGACGCCAAGGCCGAGGCCAAGAAGGGGCTGGAAGCGTTCGAGGAAATGGACGACTAGTCGGAAACGGCCCCGCCGGAACGAATCCTTGCGAAGCAAGGCTTCTTATCCTCTTGGGCCGTTTTCTCCTGTCCAAAATGCAAGCCAAGCTTGCATTTTGGGGTTACGGGGCCGCGCCTTGGCTCTCCCTTTGGGAGAGCTGTCACCGAAGTGACTGAGAGGGCCTTGAAACCTCTTTTCTCCCTATTTTTTCCGGCAAGGCGGAAAAGAATGGGCCGCCGGCGGCGCGTCGGAAACAGCCTCGACGGAACGAGCCGCCGCTATGTGCGCCGTCTCTTATCCTCTGAGCCCGTTTCCTCCTTTCCAAAACACAAATGCTTCGCTGGTTTGTGTTTTGGGTTTCAGTGCTGCTCAAGCCTATCTAAAATATAGCAAGAAAGAAGTCTGTAACCATGCTGACAATCTGCATCATCCTGATCGTGCTTCTGGCGCTCGATCTGCTGTTTACGCTGGCGCTGCGGTGCCGGAAGGGACACCGGAAGTGGGAGGTTCTCAAGAAGTACCGTTACGCCCACCGGGGCTATCACGACAAGCCCGTCGTCCCGGAAAACTCTCTGCCCGCCTTCCGCCGGGCCATCGAGCGCGGCTTCGGCGCGGAGCTGGACGTGCATCTTTTGAAGGACGGCACGCTTGCCGTCTTCCATGACTCTGATCTGAAGCGCTGCGCGAATGTCGAGGGCGAGATCGAGGATCTGACGCTGGACGAGCTGAAGCAGCTCCGGCTTGAGGGCACGGACGAGCAGATCCCGACCTTTGACGAGGTTCTTGCCCTGTTCGAGCACGAAACGCCGCTCATCATCGAGCTTAAGACCGCGCGCGGCAACCATATGGCGCTGGCCAAGGCAGTCTGCGAGCGGCTGGACAGCTATCAGGGCGAGTTCTGCATCGAGTCGTTTGACCCGTTCGCGCTCATCGACGTGAAAAAGCTCCGCCCCGAAATCTGCCGCGGGCAGCTTTCTATGAATTTTGAAAAGGACAAGGCGGGCCTGCCGTGGTACAAGCGGTTCATCGCGGGCAATCTGCTTTTGAACTTCCTGACGATCCCGGACTTTATCGCGTACAAGTTTGAAGACCGCAGCAGCTACTGCCTGCGCTCGTGCGTCCGCGTCTGGGGCGCGCAGGAGGTCGACTGGACGATCCGCACGAAGGAGGATCTGCTGGCCTGCGAGGCCGCCGGCGGCATTCCGATTTTTGAGCGCTTCGATCCGGAGGTCTGAGTGTCCGTACATACGCCAAGTGAAAACAGGAACTGCCGCCCGGCCGGGCGGCAGTTCCTGTTTTCAGAGCAGCAGCGTCAGATGGTACACTGCGAACGCGGCCAGCCACGCAATGCAGCACTGGGAAAGCGCAATGAGTGCGGCTCGCAGCGCCGAACCCGTCTCGCGCCGGATGGCGGCGATGGCCGCTACGCACGGGGTATACAGAAGCGTAAAGACCAGAAAGCTCAGCGCGGCCTTCGCGGTAAAGAGCGTCGAGACGGCGGCTGTGCCCAGCAGGATCTGAAGTGTGCTGACGACGGATTCCTTTGCGATAAAGCCGGTGATCAGCGCCGTCGCGCAGCGCCAGTCCGCGAAGCCCAGCGGCGCAAATATGGGTGCGAGCCAGCGCCCGACCATGGCAAGCAGGCTCTGCTCGCTGCTCGTCACAACGTCCAGCCGGGTATCGAAGCTTTGCAGGAACCAGATGACGATGGTCGCAAGGAAAATAACAGTAAAGGCGCGCTCGATAAAATCCTTCGCTTTGTCCCAGAGCAGAAGCGCGACGCTTTTTACGCTCGGCAGCCGGTAATTCGGCAGCTCCATCACAAACGGGACCGGACGGCCCCGGAAGGCGGATTTGAGCACGAGCGCGGAGAGAATGCCGAACAGGATGCCGAGCACATACAGCCCGATCATCACAAGCGCTGCATACTTCGGGAAGAACGCCGCCGAGAAGAACGCATAGATCGGGATTTTTGCCGAGCAGCTCATAAAGGGCGTGAGCAGGATGGTCATGGTGCGGTCGCGCTCCGACGGGAGCGTCCGCGCCGCCATGACCGCCGGAACGGTGCAGCCGAAGCCGATGAGCATCGGCACGACGGACTTGCCGGACAGGCCGATGCGCCGCAGCAGCTTGTCCATCACGAACGCCACGCGCGCCATATAGCCGGTGTCTTCCAGAATAGACAGGAAGAAAAACAGTGTGACAATGATAGGCAGGAAGCTTAAAACCGAGCCGACGCCCTGAAAAATGCCGTCGATCACAAGGCTCTGCACGACGGGGTTCAGGTGATAGGCCGTCAGCGCCCGATCGACCACGACGGTTAGCGCATCAATGCCGGAAGCCAGCAGATCACTCAGTCCCTGGCCGATCACATGAAATGTCAGATAGAAGATCAGCAGCATCACGCCGATGAAAATCGGGATGGCGGTATATTTTCCGGTCAGAATTTTATCCGCGCTGACAGAGCGCAGGCGCTCCTTGCTTTCGTGCGGCTTGACGACGCAGGCTTTGACCAGCGCTTCAATGAACGTATAGCGCATATCCGCGATGGCTGCGTTGCGGTCAAGTCCGCGTTCCAACTCCATCTGGACGATGGAGTGCTCGATCAGCTCCTTTTCGTTCTGATCGAGGCGCAGCTGCTCCAGCACGGCTTCATCGCCGTCGATGACCCACGTCGCCGCGAAGCGGACGGAAAGCCCCGCACGCTGCGCATGGTCCTCGATCTGGTGGCAGACGGCGTGGATGCAGCGGTGGACAGGGCCGGGGGCGCAGAAATCGACGACGGCGGGCAGGCGCTTGTCCTCCGCCGTGCGCACAGCCGCCTCGATCAGCGCCTCGACCCCGTCGCCGGAGGCCGCGCAGATGGGCACGACGGGAACGCCCAGCTGCTGCGAGAGCTTGTCCGTGTCGATGCTGCCGCCGTTGCCGGTCAGCTCGTCCATCATGTTGAGCGCCAGCACCGTCGGCACGCGCAGCGTCAATAATTGGAGCGTCAGATAGAGATTGCGCTCTAAATTGGTCGCGTCGACAATATTGATGATGCCGTCCGGCTTGTTTTTCAGAATAAAATCGCGTGTGACGATCTCCTCTGCCGTGTACGGGCGGAGCGAGTAAATGCCCGGCAGATCAACGACGGTGCAGTCCTTCTGCCCGCGCACCGGGCCGGATTTCTGGTCGACCGTCACGCCGGGGAAATTGCCGACATGCTGGTTTGAACCAGTCAGTTGGTTAAAAAGCGTCGTTTTGCCGCAGTTCTGGTTGCCAGCCAGTGCGAAGATCATTCTGCGTCCTCCTCAATCGTGATGCTGCGCGCATCCTCCTTGCGCAGCGTGAGCGTATAGCCGCGCAGAAACAGCTCCATGGGGTCGCCCATGGGCGCAATTTTGCTGACGTGTACGCGCGTGTGCGGGATGAGACCCATGTCAAGCAGCCGGCACCGAAGGATCCCCTCGCCGCCGACCGCGGTAATCACGCCGGAATGTCCGACGGAAAGTTCGTCAAGCGTCATAAATCGCATTCCTTTCTCCATTACATTCTGAATGTTAGGATAATCTAACTTTCAAGAAAATGCAAGAAAAACCGTTCGGATGCGACAAAAATTTTTCTGTCCGCGCAGTTTACAAAATCGTCACGCCCTCGGCCGCCCGGTATGCTATGATATACTACAGATATAAGGAGGCCGACGCATGAATATTCTCTTTTTCCTGACGCCGAAGGCGATGTGCGCCTATATTGAGTCCGACGACACGCTGCGGCAGGCGATGGAACGGATGGAGCATTCCGGCTATGCGGCACTGCCCGTACTGGACAAGAGCGGGAAATACTGCGGCGTTGTTACCGAGGGCGACCTACTCTGGACGCTCAAGCGCCTGTGCGTGATGGACCTGCGCCAGACCGAGGAGCATTCCATTTCCGAGATCGAGCACCGCCGCACCGTGCAGCCTGTGCGGGTCGACACGCGCGTGGAGGATCTGATCTCCGTCGCCGCCGAGCAGAACTTCGTCCCCGTGATCGACGACAAGGGCGATTTCATCGGCATCGTCACCCGCAGCCGCATTCTCCGGTATTACTTACAGACGAATTTCCCGCACGAATAATTTTCCTCCGCTGGTTTAATCCTCCGGTTTTTGGCACATACTTAGCCTCGGAGGTGCAAAATCATGCAAACAAACGAAAATCATCCGAACCGGAAGCGGATCCGGAGCTTTTTCCGCGAAAAGGGCTACTACATCGTTCTGGCGCTGTGCGTATGCGCGGTAGGCGTTTCGGGCTGGCTGTTCGTGTCCGGCGCCATCGCCGAGAAGAAAGCACTGCGGCAGGAGACGATGTCCATTGCCACCAGCGCGGAAGAACCGGCCAAAAATCCGTCCGCCGAACAGAAGCCGGCCCCGACCGCCGCTGCGGAGGAGGAAACGGCTCCGGCAGCCGCCATGACGGACGAGTCCGTCCGCGAGGCGGCGAAGAACGTGCGCGTCTGGCCCGTTTCCGGCAGCACGCAGGCCGCCTACAGCGTCGATGCGCTGCAGTATAACGCCACGACGCAGGACTGGCGGACGCACGCGGGCGTCGATCTGGCCGCGTCGGTCGGAACGCCGGTCAAGGCCGCGGGTTCCGGCGTCGTGACGGCGGTTTATGACGATGAATTCCTCGGCACGACCGTTGTCATCAACCACCCGGACGGCCACGTCTCGCAGTATTCCAATCTCGCCGTCATGCCGTCCGTCTCGGCGGGCGACAGCGTAGAGGCCGGGCAGACCATCGGCGCCGTTGGCGAAACGGCTCTGCTCGAAATTGCGGACGAGCCGCATCTGCACTTTGCCGTCTACGCCAACGGCGACACCATCGACCCGGCAGAATTCATCCGATAAACGCAGACAAGCGCCGCAGCAGCCGCTGCGGCGTATTTCTTTGCAACAGATTCTGTTTTTCTGCGACTATATAGGTGAGACGTCTCAAAGGAACAAAACGACAGGAGGGATGGATACGGATGACAAGACCATTCTGCGGCGGCTGAAGCGGGGCGACGCGGCGGCGCTGGAGGCCGCCGTGCGGCAGTACAGCGGATATGTATCGGCTGTGATCGGCAATCAGCTTGGCCCGTGCGCTGCCGCAGAAGACATTGAGGAGCTGGCCTCCGATGTGTTTGTCGCGCTGTGGCGCGCACCGCAGCCGCTTCGGACGGAGCATCTGCGCGGCTGGCTGGGCAAGGTCGCGCGCAATCAGGCGATCAGCTTTTTGCGCAGGCAGCATATGCAGCTCGTCCGGGACGAGGACTGCATCCTCGTCGACGACCGCGACGCGCAGAAGCTGCTGGAGGCGAAGGAGCGCAGCGCGCTTTTAAACGCGGCGCTGGCCGCGCTCACGTCGGAGGACCGGGAAATTTTCCTGCGCCGGTATTACTACAACCAGACAGCCGGGCAGATCGCGGAGGCGCTGCATATGAACCCCAGCACGGTTCGCAGCCGCCTTTTGCGCGGACGGCAGGCGCTGAGGACGGAATTACAGAAAGGAGACGTGCAGATTGAAGATCTCTGTGCAGAGTCTGTTTGAGGACTATGAGGAAAACACCGTTTCGCTGAGCCGGGACGCGGACGCGGAGCGAATTCTGGAAAAAACAAGGGCCAAGCTGCCGGGGCTGAAAAAGCGGCGGCCGGTCGGCCTTGTGCTGATCGCAGCGGCGGCCGTCGCCGTTTTGTGCGGCGCGGCGGCGATCGTGCATTACGCGTCGGTCCGGGACGGTGCGGGAAGCTACATCATGCCGGACACGCTCCGCTATGACGAGGAAAACAAAAAGACGATTCTGGTGGACACGCCGTTTGAGTGGAACAACCCCATCAGCTTCGATACCGAGGGCCGGACAAAGGGAAAGGTCTGCGGTATGCGGCTCGGTTGGCTGCCGGAGGGCTGGGGCACGGGCTACACCCAAACGGCCTATGACGTGATCGCCCAGCGGGACGCCGAACAGGCGCAGAGCCTGCCGCAGGACGAGCGGGAGCTGGTGGTCTATACCTACGACCTCTTTGCCGTGCAGGACGTGCGGAAGGACTACAGCGTGCAGTGTATGTCCGCCAACACGGTCGCCGGGTGCGACTTCCTCTGCGGCGGTACGCGGACGGAGATCACAAAGCAGGGGACGATCGGCCCCTACGACGCGTCGTGGGTCGAGACACACTGGCAGCGTTCAAGTCCGGGCTCCGACGCGCCGGAGGAGTGGACCACGCAGATGCTTCTGCTGTACGACCGGGAGAAGCTCTGCGTCGTCATTATCAGCGCCGACTGGGACGATGCGGAACGGATCGCAGAGAATCTGGAAATCGTGGAGACGTCTGTCGACACCCCGCAGCCCGATCTGACGAACGGCAGAGGGTTCCGCTGGATCGGCGGCGTCGGATAGTCGGAAGCGGCCTTGCCGGAACGAGGCCCCGCTGTTCGCGGAGCCTCTTATCCTCTAAGGCCGTTTCCTCCTTTTTTCCCGTCGAACCGCTGATGCTGGGTTCGCCGGGAAGCCGTGGCCTTGCCGGAACGAGGCCTGCGATAAGCCAAAAGCCTCCTCTTACCGCGCGGGACGCGGCAAGAGGAGGCTTTGAGGGGACTGCGGCGAATCTGTACTGCCTTGCAAATTTCAAACGCAAAGCGTTTTCACCGCAGATATTGAATCGCAGCTGCTTGCAAATTCGGTGTACCGTAACAGGCGGCGCGTACCATAGCGCCCGTAGGGTGAGTATGTGTGCTCGCAGCGACTATAAAGCGGGTGCTTGCATGAACTGCACCCGCAGGATGCACCAAACGTAATCCAGCGCCCCTTTTCTTCCCCATCTTTTCCGGCAAGGCGGAAAAGATGGAGCCGCCGGAGGCATTGGCGCTCACGGGCCGTGATGCACGGAAGCTTGACAAATCTCTCGTTTGCAGGTAAAATATAGGTCCTTCCATACGGACAAATGCCGCAGGAAGGCGCTTTATCACAAACAAGGAGATACTGTTATGAAAAAGAATCAACTTTTTGCCCTGCTGCTGGCGGCTGTGATGCTGCTGGCCGTCCTGACCGGCTGCGCCGCGAAGACGGAGCCTGCACAGGAAGAACCCGCCCAGAGCGAGACGGCTCCGGAAACGGAAACATCTGCCCCCGCAGAAGAAGAACCGGCTCCCGCAGAGGAACCGGAAGCAGAGGACACCGCCTCCGCCGTTACCCTGACCGACATGACCGGCCGCGAGATCACGCTGGACGCGCCCGCAGAGCGCGTCGTCGCGCTGACGGCCTCCGACTGTGAGATCCTCTACGCGCTGGGCGCGGGCGATCTGCTGGTCGGCCGCGGCGAATACTGCGACTATCCGGCGGAGGTCCTGGACGTTCCCTCCGTCCAGTCCGGCTACGACACGAACATCGAGCAGATCATCGCGCTCGAGCCGCAGGTGCTGCTCATGAGCACCATGGCCCAGACCGACGAGCAGGTGCAGCAGCTGGAGGCCGCCGGCGTCCGCGTCGTCGTGAGCGACGCGCAGGACATCGAGGGTACCTATACCGCCATCAGCATGATCGGCGAGCTGGTTGGCCGGCAGGCCGAGGCTGCGTCCATTGTCGAGAGTATGCAGAAGACCTTCGACGAGATCAAGGCAAACGCCGGGGACGGCACGAAGACCGTTTACTTTGAGGTCTCCCCGCTGCAGTACGGCCTCTGGACGGCAGGCTCCGGCACGTTCATGGACGAGATCGCCAATATGCTGGGCCTGACGAACTGCTTTGCCGACGTGACCGGCTGGGGCGAGATCTCCGAGGAGCAGGTGCTCGAGCGCAACCCGGATTACATCGTGACCATCTCCATGTACTTTGGCGAGGGCCCGACGCCGGAGGAGGAGATCCTCTCCCGCACCGGTTGGGAAAACGTCACCGCTGTCAAAAACGGCAAGATCCTCAATCTGCCGAACAACGAGCTGTCCCGCCCGGCCCCGCGTCTGGCCGACGGCGCGAAGGCTCTGTATGACTTTGTCTACGGCGAATAATCCGGAAATACCACTCTGAAAACAGGAGGCACAGCATGCGCCGGTATCACGAAACGTTCAGGCTCTGGGAATACCTGCTCTTTACGCTCGTGACGCTGGCCGTGCTGTGCCTCTGCGTCTGCGTGGGGAGCGTCCGCATCCCGCTTTCGGACACGCTTTCCTATTTTGCCGCGAGGCTCACGGGCGGTCAGCCGCCCGCGGGCCTCGTCTCGTCCATTCTGCCCATCCGCCTGCCGCGTGTTCTGTGCGTGGCACTGACGGGCGCAGCGTTGTCTCTGGCAGGCGCAGCAATGCAGGGATTGCTCAAAAACCCGCTGGCCGACGGCTCGACGCTCGGCGTTTCGTCCGGCGCGTCGCTCGGCGCGGTCATTGCCATTGCCTTCGGCGTGACGCTGCCGGGTCTGCCGTTCGCGGGGACAATGGGTATGGCGATCGTGTTCGCGTTCTTATCGCTGCTTGTCATTCTCGGCCTTTCCTATAAGCTCGACCGTTCTCTGTCGACGAACACGATCATTCTGATCGGCGTGATCTTCTCCATGTTCGTCTCCAGCATTATGAGCATCGTCATTACCTTCGCTGCCGACAAGGTCCAGCGCATCACGTTCTGGACGATGGGCTCCCTGAGCGGCAGCACATATCAGAATGCCGCCGTGCTGGCAGGCGCGCTTTTGATCTGCGGCACGGTCATCCTGCTGCACGCGCAGATCCTCAACGCCTTTGCCGTTGGGGAGGACAACGCCCGGCAGATCGGCGTGGACGTGAAGCGGGCCAAGCTCGTGCTGCTCATTATGGTTTCCATGCTCATCGGCGTGTGCGTGTCCATCGGCGGGACGATCGGCTTTGTCGGCCTTGTTACGCCGCATATGGCGCGGATGCTGGTCGGGCCGAACCACAAGCGGCTGCTTCCGGCGGCGATGTTCGGCGGAGCGGTCTTTCTGATGCTGGCCGATCTCATTGCGCGCATTCTATTGAATCCGCTGGAGCTGCCCATCGGCGTGGTCACGAGCTTTGTGGGCGCGATCGTATTCGTGGTGATCTTCTATCAGTCGAGAAAGGAGCACTGATATGCCGATGCTGGATGTCGACCGTCTTTCGGTGCGGTACGGAACAAAGCAGATCGTCGACGCTCTCTCCTTTTCTGTTTCCGAGGGGCAGTGGCTCATGATCGCAGGCCCGAACGGGGCAGGCAAATCGACAGCGCTTGCCGCCATCACGCAGGGGACGCCGTATACGGGCCGCGTGCTGTTTGAAGAACAGAATGTAAGGAGCATGAAGCCCGCGCTTCGCGCGCGGGCCATCGGCGTTCTGGCGCAGAACCACTTTGTCGGCTACGGCTTCACAGTCGAGGAGGTCGTGCGCCTTGGGCGCTTCGCCTATGCAGGAGGCGTGTTCGGCCGCAGCCGGGAGGACGACGCCGGGCACGTCGAGCAGGCGCTGACGCTCACCGGCCTGCAGGACAAGCGGCGGCAGTCGGTTCTGACGCTCTCCGGCGGCGAGCTGCAGCGCACGTTCCTCGCGCAGGTTCTGGCGCAGGACCCGAAGCTCCTGCTGCTCGACGAGCCGACGAACCATCTCGATCTCATCTATCAGAAGCAGATCTTCGCCCTGATCGGCCAGTGGCTGCAAACGCCGGGCCGCGCTGTGGTGAGCGTGGTGCACGATCTGTCTCTTGCGCGGGCCTTTGGCACGGATGCGCTGCTGATAGACAGCGGCCGCAAGATCGCACTGGGCCGGGCGAACGACGTCCTGACCCCCGCAAATCTTGACCGGGTCTACGGCATGGATGTTGCCGCGTGGATGCGCGGATTGTACAGACAGTGGGCAGAATAAGCCGCTGGCGCCGTATGGAGAATGCTGCCGACAGGAAAAAAAACGCCGCCCAGCCGGGCGGCGTTTTTTGAATTTTGATTACTCGTCCTCTTCGGAGTCCTCGTCTTCCATGTCGAACTCCAGCTCTTCGCCGCAGTTCGGGCAGGTCGTCGCGCCCTCGTCGAGCATTTCCTCGTCGATGGTGATGACTTCGCCGCAGGTGGGGCACTTGACCTCATAGAGCGTTTCGCTGCCGAAGTCGTACTCGTTCTGATCGTCGTCGTCCTCGTCGTCTTCGTAGTCCTCGTCTTCGTCGTAGTCGTCATACTCGTCGTCATCGTCGTCCATCAGGTAATCGTCGATGTTGTCGAGATCCTCTTCGATGCAGTCGAGCTCATCGGAAATGCAGTCCACGACTTCTTCCAGATCGGAAACATTCTCAGCCACGTCCTGAAGCATACTGATGATCTCAGAGATCAGTTTGCCCTCGTTAGTTTCGGTGTCGAGCTTCATGCCCTCCATCAGGCCCTTGAGATATGCGGATTTTTCAGAAAGCGTCATCGTAAAATCTCCTTTCCGGCGGTTTGCCTTTCGCTGACGTTTGGATTAACCCTTGACTCGGCCCAGATATTCGCCCGTGCGGGTGTCGATCTGGATCTTTTCGCCCTCGTTGATGAACAGGGGAACCTTGATCTCCGCGCCCGTCTCGACGGTCGCGGGCTTGGTGACGTTGGTAGCGGTGTCGCCCTTGACGCCCGGATCGGCCTTGGTAACGGTCAGCTCGACGAAGTTCGGCGTTTCGACGCTGAAGACGTTGCCCTTGTAGCTCAGGAGCTTGACCGGGGTGTTTTCCTTGATGAACTTGAAGGAGTCGTCGAGCATATCCTTGCTGACGGGAACCATGTCGTACGTCTCCTGATCCATGAAGTAGTACAGATCGCCGTCGTTGTAGCTGTACTCGGCGTTTCTGCGCTCCACAGTGCCGTTCTCGAACTTGGCGCTGGGGTTGAAGGACTCCTCACGGATCGCGCCGGTCATCACGTTCTTGTACTTGGTACGCACGAAAGCGGCGCCCTTGCCGGGCTTGACGTGCTGGAAGTCCACGACCAGCATGGGCTTACCGTCCATCTCAAATACAACACCCTTACGGAAATCGCCTGCGGAAATAGGCATAGTTAAATCCTCCTCACAAATCTTTACGAGAAAACGACCGTGAAGTGGACATTTTCTCAATTCTTTCCTGTCTTATATAATTTGACCGATGATATTTTACCCTATCTTGTCCGTTATTGCAAGTGGTTTTCCGGTTATTTTGTGTTTTCCCCCGGATTTTTTTGGCATTTATAGGGGCAGGCTCTTTTAAACGGGCGCTGCAGCAGGTGCAGAACATGGTTCCACAGTCCCACAGGTCCCCCCAGCGGCTCCACCATCCACGCCCGGACGCCCGCCCGGTGGGCCGCCAGCATATCGGTCAACAGCTTATCTCCCAGCATGGCGGTGTGGGCCGGATCTGTTCCTGTTCGCTCCATAGCGGCCCGCAGGCCCTTTGGGCTGGGCTTTCCGGCATGGCCCTGATAGCCGATGCCCAGATCTCCGCAGAACTCAGTCACGCGAACGCCGGATCGGTTGTTCGACACGATCATCACGGTGATCCCGGCGCCCTTCAAGCCGTCGATCCACTGGCGCAGGGCGTCATCCGGGCGGCGGACCGCTTTGGGCGCCAGTGTATAGTCCAGATCCGTCAGCAGCAGCGTCACGCCCTGACCTTGCAGAAAGGCGGGGGTGATGTCCCGGTAGCTGTCAAAAAGAATATCCGGTGTCAGCATAAGCCGCCCTCCTCTCACATAAGAATAAATGCAGTATACCAGAATCCTGACCGCTTCACAAGGGGGAACCGCCATGCAGCTCTATTTGACCGTCCGACCGGAGGACACGCGAACCGCCTCCGCCTATCCGGCGGGACTGGCCCACGCCGCCTACCGCATCGGGGAGGGGGACGGCTGCGACACCGATCTCGCCTTCTGGCAGAGCGGCTCGGTCCGGGCCGATGGCCCCGTTGCCGGCTCTGCTGGTTCTCAGTGACCGGGCCGCACCGCCCATCGACCGCCCGGCGGCGCTGACCGAGGCCGTGCTCCGGGAATGTGCCCGCCGCAGCTATGGCGGCGTCGTTCTGGACTTTGACGAGCCGCCTCAGGAGGATCGCCGCCGCTTTGCCGTCTTATTGGGGCAGCAGTGCGTCAGAAACCGGAAGTTCTTCTGTCTCCCCCCATCCTACGCCGGGGCTGTGGAGCACCCCACCGTCATCGTGAACACAGCCATCTCCGGCGGCAGCTTTGAAACCCACATCCGGGAGGAGCTCGCCTGTTACGGCGGCGGACGGAACGTGGTTTTTGACTTACAGCGGCTGCGGATGGACTTCCGTCTCCCCGCCCGGAGCGGTCAGGGAGAGCCGCTGACGCAGGCGGCACTGGACGCGCTTATAAGGGAGCATCAGCCC
>ERZ773194.1972-NODE-1972-length-20537-cov-7.651889_pt1 | contig 20537 bp, 20 predicted proteins | sample MGYA00511240_ERZ773194 | MGnify/ENA primary metagenome ERZ773194 (study PRJEB29015, sample SAMEA2737774) | human gut metagenome | biome: human gut; feature: human-associated habitat; material: faeces | place: China | collected 2012 ... | reverse complement strand
GCTGCATCGCCCACTGGGCGCGCTCGGCTCGAATCCCCTTTCAGGGCAGGCTTAAAATGTAAGTTTGTATAGCGCACCAAAGCCGGCATGAACAAATAGACTCAGCAGCCCTATTCCCCCATATACACCTTTTCAAGCGTAAGGTCGCTGCCGCAGAGCAGCACGTCCGCACGGAGACCTTCGGCTATCGCGCCGAGTTTGTTTTCAAGGCCGTATCTGCGCGCGGGGTTAAGCGTTGCCGCGGCAATGGCCTGCTCAAGCGGTATGCCCGATTCGTGTATGCGGCGCACGCCCTGAAACAGCGGCATTACGGAGCCCGCCAGCGTGTCCGTGCCGTCAAGCGTGGCGCGGCCGTTCGCAAGGCGTATCTTCATGCCGTCCGGCGAAGGGTATACCCCTTCCGCCATGCCGCAGGCGGCTATTGAATCACTTATCAGTATTATGCGCTCAGGCCCCATCAGCTTGAACAAAGCCCGTATCATGGGCGGCTGAACGTGCAGCGCGTCGTCTATCAGCTCCGCCGTAACGTCATTGGTATCCGCTGCCGCGGCGATAGGCCCGGGCGCGCGGTGCAGCATGGGCTGCATGCAGTTGAAGGTGTGCGTAAGATTGGAAAAGCCCGCCTCGAAAGCCTGCATGGCAACGTCGTACTCCGCGGCGCTGTGCGCGAAGGACACCAGCTTTTTGCCCTTCAGCTTTTTTGCAAGGTCTATCGCCCCGTCAAGCTCCGGCGCCATGCATACCGCGCGTATGCAGCCTTCCGCCGCGTCGTCAAGGCGGCTCAGCATCTCCCCGTCCGGCAGGTGCAGAAACTTCGGGTTGTGCGCGCCGCGCTTTTTATAGGAAAGGAACGGCCCTTCAAGATATACGCCAAGGCAGCGGCTCTCGCCCGCCGGTTTTTGCTTCACGGCCCTTGCCGCGGCGCGGCAGCGAAGGGCAAGGCTTGCTTCATCCATCGCCATGGTGGCGAAAAGGAACGCCGTTGTGCCGCTTTGTGCAAGCGCCCTGCGTGCGGCGGCCGATGCGGCTTCATCCTCGGCAAAGTATTCGCTTTGCAGCATGGCGTGCGTATGCGTATCTATGCAGCCGGGCAAAAGCAGCTTCGCCCCGCCGTGCGGCGCGGCGTCCGCCATGTCCACGCGGTCTATATACCCATTCTTTATGCTTACGCTGCCGTAATGCAGCCGCGCGTCGGCCGCAAAATAATTCACCCCGTCAAAGCGCATATCCATTGCCAACGCCCCTTATTTGCGCTTCGCAAGCTCCGATATTTTGTGGAAATTTTCCATTATATACGGATATCCGCCCTTGGAATGGGGTACAAGGCAGTTTGAACAATCCTTTACGCCGTTTTCGGTGTAAACGAAATTGCCGCCGCATTTATCGCCCAGCGCATACAGCGGGCAGTAGCAGAAAAGGCAGTTGAAAAACTCCCTGTTTGCCTTTGCGTGGCAGGGGAAATACGGGCAGGCGGTGTTCTGAAAATACGCATACGGCGCGCGCTCGTCAAATTCAAATTTTTTTTCTTCCATGGCAGTCGCCCTCCTTGGTTTTTGCTAATCAAAAAGATATCATTTGTTTGCCGCCGTGTCAACAAACCGTGTTGACAGACATCGCCGCGGGCGGCTATACTATATTTGTACATTTAGCGCATTATGGCGCGCCATATTACCGATTTTTAAGGAGATAAGCCCCAGTGAAAAAGTTAGTTATAGCCCTTGGCGGCAACGCATTGCAGGAAGCCGGAAAGCCCGCAACCGCGCAGGCTCAGCTTGAGGTGGTGGAAAAGACCAGCGAATACATAGCGGATATTGTTGAACGCGGCTACGAAGTTATAGTTGCGCACGGCAACGGCCCGCAGGTGGGCAGAATAGTTATACAGAACGAGGTTGCAAGCGCATCCACCCCCGCCATGCCGTTTGACGTTTGCGGCGCCATGAGCCAGGGCATGATAGGCTATCATATTCAGCAGGGTCTTTCCAAAGTCCTGCGCCACAGGGGAATAAACAAAAACGTGGTCACGGTCGTTACCCAGGTGGTGGTCGATAAGGACGACCCCAAGTTCAACGCGCCGTCAAAGCCTATAGGCCCCTTCTATACGGAAGAAGAAGCCAAGGCCATAGCCGCCGAAAAGGGCTATACAATGAAGGAGGACGCGGGCCGCGGCTGGCGCAGGGTAGTCGCATCCCCGCTGCCGGTTGAAATAGTTGAGCTGGACGCGGTGAAAACGCTTAACGACGCGGGCTTTGTGGTGGTCACCGTGGGCGGCGGCGGAATACCCGTTGTGCGCAACGAGGCGGGCGATCTTGAAGGTGTTGCCGCGGTTATAGATAAGGATCTTGCCAGCGAAAAGCTTGCGCGGGACATGGACGCGGACGCGCTTGTTATATTGACGGCGGTTGAAAAGGTGAGCATAAACTTCAAAAAGCCCGACCAGAAGGACCTTGACCGCATGAGCGCGGCGGAGGCTAAGCAATATATAAAGGAAGGCCACTTCGCCCCCGGCAGCATGCTGCCCAAGATTGAAGCCGCGCTGAACTTCGTTGAAAGCAAGCCGGGCCGCATAGCGATAATTACCAGCCTTGACAAGGCCGTGGACGCAATCGAGGGCCGCGCTGGCACCACCATAACAGAATAAATATTCACAATATAAATATCATCTGGAGGACAGCATGAACAAATACGAAAACAGCGTTGGGGTGCTTATCCCCGAAATTCTGCTCCCTAAGGAAGGAACGGACATGACCAAGTGGGCCGTGGTAGCGTGCGACCAGTTCACATCCCAGCCCGATTATTGGCAGGAAACCGAAAGCATAGTGGGCGACGCCCCTTCCACGCTCAGGCTTATGCTGCCGGAAATGTACCTTGAAAAGCCGGGCGAGGCCGAACGCATAGAGAAAATAAACGCCACGATGAAGAGCTATCTTGATACGGGCGTGCTTGAAAACATAGGCCGGGGCATAATGTATGTTGAGCGCCGCGCGGGCGCGAACGTGCGCCACGGCATAATGGTTGCGCTGGACCTTGAATGCTATGATTATTCCAAGGGCTCAACCACGCTTATACGCGCCACGGAGGGCACAATAGTTGAGCGTATACCGCCCCGCCTTCGCATAAGGAAGGACGCGCCTGTGGAGCTGCCGCACATACTGGTGCTTATAGACGACCCGGAGCGCACCGTGATAGAGCCCATAGGCGAAAGCGTGGGCGAAAGCGAAAAGCGCTACGACTTTGAGCTGATGCAGGGCGGCGGCCACATAAAGGGCTATTTCATAAAGGACGACGCACGCATAGACCGCGCGCTGCGCGCGCTTGAGGCGCTGGCAAGCCCCGAGGTTTTCTCCGCCAAGTACGGCACCGATGCACCCAGCCTCCTTTTTGCCATGGGAGACGGCAACCATTCCTTCGCCACGGCAAAGGCCAACTGGGAGCAGATAAAGAAAACCCTTTCGCCGGAGGAAGCGGCGAACCATCCCGCGCGCTATGCGCTGGTGGAGCTTGAAAACGTGCACGATTCCGGCATAGAGTTCGAACCCATACACCGCGTTGTGTTCGGCGTGGATACGCATAAGGCCATAGCATGGCTGAGCGAAAAGCTGAGCGAGCAGAACGGCGAAACCGAAATGCACCTTTACGGCTCCAAGGCCGAGCGGGACGATGCCATGGCCGCAAACGCCTGTTCTAAGTGCCACTTGCTGCCCTTTATGATAAAGGAAGGCTACGGCTACTTTAAGGTGAGCGACCCCGCGGCGCAGCTTGAGGTAGGCACGCTGCAGAACGCGCTGGACATATTCATAAAGGAGACCGACGGCGCGACCATAGACTATATCCATGGCGAGCAGGTTGTTGACGAGCTTGGCCGCAAGGATAATAACATAGGCTTCATACTGCCCAACATGGGCAAGAGCGCCTTCTTTAAGACCGTTATATTCGACGGCGCCCTTCCCCGCAAAACTTTCTCCATGGGCGAGGCGAACGAAAAGCGGTACTATCTTGAGTGCCGCAAGATTTCCAAATAATTTCCCGGAAAATAAAATCCACGGCGGGGGCGGCAGTATGCTGCGCGCCCCCGTTGGCTTATACTTAGCAACAGCATGAATTCTTTAGCGGACAGCGTATCGGCCGTTGTGCTGATACTTATGCTCATTGCCGTGGGCTACATAATGGGCAGAACAGGCCTGATGAAAAAGGAACACAAGAGCTTTGTCATAAAGCTGCTTGTGAATATTTCCGTTCCCTGCATGTGCATACACAATGTGTTTACGGATTTTTCCGTGGAGCTTATAAAAAGCGCGGGTGCGCTGCTGCTTACGCCCATGCTTTTCAACATTGCCATGATCCTTATAGCCCTTGCCGCTGCCAAGGCCATGAAAATAAGCCATAGGCGCTTCGGCGGGTTTGTGGTAATGTGCGCCATGTCCAATTCCCTGTTCGTGGGGTATCCCGTATGCACGGAACTTTTCGGCGCGGAGGGCACGCCGTATGTGATGTGCTTCTATATGATGAACACGTTTTTCTTCTGGGCGATAGGGTCAACCATGATATACATGAGCGCGGGGGAGAGCAGACTCAGCGTTAAGGAAATAGGCAAAAAGCTTGCCTCCCCGCCGCTTATTTCGCTGCTTGCGGCGGTAACGCTGCTGCTTATGGGCTTTAAGCTGCCAAGCCTTCTTGAAAGCTTCACCAAGTATATGGGCAACACGGTAACGCCGCTTGCGCTGATATACATCGGCTTTTTGATATACGAAACGGGGCTGAAGAATCTTAAGCCCGATGCCGGCATATGGGTCGTAAGCGGTATGCGGTTCATAATATCGCCGCTGATAATGCTTTTAATGTGCCGCATATTCAATATAGGCGGAATGGCGCAGAGCGTTTTTATGATAGAGGCGGCAATGCCCGTTATGACGCAGAGTGTGGTGGTTTCCGCCTACGCGGGCGCGGATGAAAAATACAACGCATTGGGCATGGGCTTTACGTCAATACTTTGCCTTATAGCCGTGCCGGTGCTTATGCTGATATTCGGCTGAGCCGTTCAAGGGGGACTGAAATGAGATCTAAATACGCCGTAAAGCCGCACATAAAGCCGGTTTACGATATGCTCACGCTTCTGCTCAGGCCGTATCTTTGGCTGAAGTACCGCTTCCGCGCGCCGAAGGATATTCCCGCGCTGCCCGATGGACCGATAGTGCTGCTGGGCAGCCACACGGGCAATCTGGATTTTCTTTTTGCGCTGGCAACGCTCAGGCAAAAGCGGTTCCACGCCGTTGTGGCGGCGCACTTTTACCGCAACCACCGCATAGCATGGTTACTGAACCTGTTCCGCTGCATAAAAAAGGAGCAGTTCCGCGCGGACGTGGAGAGCATTGCCCGCATGAAGAATACGATTGAGATGGGCGAAAGCCTGCTGATATACCCCGAGGGCGAGGTGAACGGCACGGGCCGCACCGCCCCCTTCAGCGACAGCATAGCCAAGCTTGCAAAGCTGCTCAAGGCCCCGCTTTACGCCGTGCGCACGCACGGCGGCTATTTCACCCGCCCCAAATGGAACCCCGTGCAGCGGCGCGGCAAGGTGGAAACGGAGATAGAGCTCATCGCCACGGCGGAGGAAGTGAAAAGCCTGAGCATGAATGAGCTTTACGCACGGATAGAACAAAAGCTGTTCGTGGACGATTACGCATGGCAAAAGCGGCGCATGATACCCTTCGGCGGCAAAAACATGGCCAAGGGATTGGAAAACCTATTATACCTTTGCCCCAAATGCGGCGGCGAATTAACAACCCGCACCGATGGGAACGACATATACTGCGCCGCCTGCGGCAACCGCGGCACGGTGGACGAATACGGCTTTCTGCATCCCGTGGGCGAAGGCAGCGTTATACCGGAAATGGTGCCGGACTGGGTGGAGCTTGAGCGGGACGCGCTGCGCCGCGAAATAGCGAAGGATGACTTTGCGCTCATCGCGCCGTGCCATATTCAGTATCACCTTGACCCAAACACCACCGCGCATACGGACGTGGGCCGCGGCACGGCAACGCTTACGCATACGGAGCTGATATACGAGGGCACGGCGGAGGGCAAACCGATACGCTATGCGTTCCCGCTTGAGGGGATATATAAGTTCCCGTTCAACATGGGCAATCAGTTCGATGTGCCCAACACCATCCGCACGATAAGCATAAGGCCGGAGAATAAGCAGATAAACGAAAAGTTCGTGCTTGCACTGCCGCTTATACATGAATATATAAACAATAAAAATGCATGAAAATGCATAAAAATAATTCGCCGTACCCCTTGACACGGGCGTGCGGCGGTGCTACAATGCACAAAACCGTTGAGGAAGAGTAAGTAAGCTTTGATTCTGTTCTTTCAGAGAGCCGCGGGCGGTGAAATCGCGGCAGAGCATGGCAATGCCGAATGGACTTCTGAGGGCGAGCGGAAAAGCGAAAGCCGAGTATGCAAGCCGGAGCAAAGGCTCTCCGTTACCAAAGGCCGGCGTATGAATGTACGCAACGAGAGGGCGCGTTTTTAATATATGCGCCAAGCCGGGTGGCACCGCAGGATTTTTTTTAGAAGAATTGCTCCTGTCCCAGCGATCGCAGTAAGTTGTGGTCGCTGCGGGCGGGAGTTTTAATTTTAAGATTTTTTGACCCAAGGAGGTAGGCGGACAATGTTTCGCAAGGGAAGGCGATGGCGCGGCGCGCCGGTATCGCAAGCATATTTTGACATTTGACCGAAAAAATAAACCCATTGATCAAGAAAGGATAAAACAATGAAAAAGATATTCGCTTTTGTGCTCAGCATAATAATGGCCGCGGCGTGCATGGCCGCATGCTCCCCCTCAAACCCCGCCCCCGCAAGCGATGCAGACGGCAAAACCGTAAAGGTCGGCATATGCAATTACGTTGACGATGCTTCCCTTAACCAGATAGTTGAAAACATTCAGGCCCGCCTTAAAGAGATAGGCGATGAAAAGGGCGTTGCGTTCGATGTATCCTACGATAACTGCAACGCGGACGCGAACCTGCTCACGCAGATAATTTCAAACTTCATCGCGGACGATGTGGACATAATGATAGGCGTGGCTACGCCGGTTGCAATGGCTATGCAGGCCGCGACAGAGGACAACGGCATTCCCGTGGTTTTCGCAGCCGTGTCCGACCCCGTGGGCGCGGGTCTTGTAGAATCGATGGAAGCGCCGGGCAGCAACGTTACAGGCACTTCGGATTATCTTGACACGGCGGCCGTTATGCAGCTCATCACCGCCGCCGACCCGGACGTGAAGAACATAGCCCTGCTTTACGACATCGGGCAGGATTCCTCCACCGCCGCAATAGCCCACGCCAAGGAATATCTTGACGCTAACGGCATTGCCTACGGCGAATACACCGGCACCACCGTGGACGAAGTTACCCTTGCCGTGCAGGCGCTTATAGCGGACGGCGTGGACGCCGTGTTCACCCCCACGGACAACACCATAATGAAATCCGAGCTCAGCATATACGAGATGCTTCAGGAGGCGGGCATACCGCACTACACCGGTGCGGACTCCTTCGCACTCAACGGCGCATTCTTGGGCTACGGCGTGGATTACGCGGCGCTGGGCGTTGAAACGGCAAGCATGGCGGCAGATATAGCGCTTGACGGTGCAAAGCCCGCCGAGACCGCAGTTAAAACATTCGACAACGGCTGCGCCACCATAAACACCGAAACCTGCGAAAAGCTGGGCTTTAACTATGATGAAATATGCAAGGCGTTCGAGCCGTTCTGCACCAAGATACAGAGCATAGTTACGGCGGAAAGCTTTGATGAAGTGAAATAACAAACCTAAGAAAGGCAAAGAAAAATGGGACTTGATCAGATATTGGCGCTGCTGCAAACGGCGCTTGAGCTGGGGCTTATATCCTCGCTTACGGTGCTGGCGCTGTTTTTAAGCTATTCAATGCTTAACGTGTGCGATCTTTCCACGGACGGCTGCTTTACGCTGGGCGCCGTGGTGGGCGCGGCGGTGGCCATATCGGGACATCCGTATTTATCCATACCGGCGGCCATGCTTGCGGGCGTGGCTTCCGGCTTCATAACAGCCATTCTGCAAACCAAAATGGGCGTGAACAGCCTGCTTGCGGGCATAATAGTAAACACGGGGCTGTATTCCGTGAACATTGCCATAATGGGCGGATCAAGCATACTGAACATGAACAAGGCCGATACCGTGTTCACGGCAGTTAAGTCCGCGCTTGCAAGGATAAATATGAGCGAGCAATATAAGCTTATCGTTGCCGCGGCGGCGGTAATCATAATAGCGGTGCTGCTGGGGCTTTTCCTCAAAACGCGGCTTGGCCTTGCTATTCGCGCCACGGGGGACAATCCGGATATGGTGCGCTCCTCATCCATCAATCCCGTTTTCACGACCATAATAGGCCTGTGCGTTGCCAATTCGTTCACGGCGCTTTCCGGCTGCCTGCTTGCGCAGGCGCAGAAGTCCGTGAATATAGACATCGGCGGCGGCATGGTGACCATAGCCCTTGCCTCTTTGTTGATAGGCAACGTATTCTTGGGCAAAAAGAAAATGCCGCTCAGGATAGTCGGCATGGTGCTGGGCGCGTTCGTGTTCCGCCTTGTGTACACAATAGCCCTGCGCTTCAATATGCCGGCATTCATGCTCAAGCTTGTGTCGAGCGTAATAGTGGTCGCGGCAATATCCATTCCGTATATAAAGCAGCAGCTTCCGCTTATAAAGCGCAGGCTTGGAAGCCGCAAACGGGAGGGCAACGCCAATGCTTAAAATAGACAACATTACAAAATCCTTTTCCGTCGGCACGGAAACGCGGCGCGCGCTTGACGGCGTGAGTCTGAACGTTAAAAAAGGCGACTTTATAACCATAATAGGCGCAAACGGCGCGGGGAAATCCACCCTGTTCAACGCGATAGCCGGAAGCTTCATAACCGACAGCGGCACGATAAGCCTTGACGGGCAGGACATAACGCTTATGAGCGAATATAAGCGCGCGCGCGGCATAGGCAGGCTGTTTCAGGACCCCATGCGCGGCAGCGCGCCGGGCATGACCATTGAAGAAAACCTTGCCCTTGCCGCGGGCAGCGGAAAATGGCTCAGCCGCGTTTCAAAACGGGACAGGGAGCTTTTCCGCGAAAAGGTATCCATGCTCGGCATGGGGCTTGAAGATAGGTTCGACCAAAGCGTTGGCGGCCTTTCCGGCGGACAAAGGCAGGCGCTTACGCTTATCATGGCGACCATAAACCCGCCAAAGCTCCTTTTGCTTGATGAGCACACGGCAGCGCTGGACCCGGGCGCGGCGGAAAAGATACTGCGCGTTACGGATTCGATAATACGCGAACATAACCTGACCTGCCTTATGATAACGCATAATATGCAGTCCGCATTGGAGCTGGGCAACCGCACCATAATGATGGACAAAGGCAAAATAGTTACGGACGTATCCGGCAATGAGCGAGCGGCGCTTACGGTGAACGATCTTCTGCTAAGGTTTCGCGAAATATCGGGCAAAGCATTGGATAACGACAGGATGCTGCTTATATAACCCTATACAATAGAAAAGAGCGGTTGCGCGCCGCTCTTTTTATATCCGTATTATTCTGTAACTCGGCTTATAGGCTTGCCTGTATGCTTCGCTGTGGGAAACGGGCGGAAAGCCTGCCTTTTCGTATTCGCATAAATATTCGTCAAGCTCCGCCGTGCCGAAGCCGAAGCGGCCTTCGGTGCATACCGCCTTCAGCGTATCCAGCTTCGCCTTAAAACCGGCCGTGCTGCCATGCACTCCGTTTGCCGCCGCAGCGAACGCCGCATTCAGCCGCTCAAGCGGAAGCACGTTCGTGTCCAACGCCGCAAGGTTCACCCTTGCTATGCCGCAGCCTATGTATTCATACAGCGGCATTGTTTCGTCATGAACAATCCGGGCGTATTCGGCCCTCAGCCGCTCGAGCGCGGCGGCCTCGTTTGTTATCATGTGTCCGCTGCCGAATTCGCCCTGATATATCAGCTTCACGGCATCCGTGGGCCGCATAAGCGGATAGCGCGCCGCATGCGCGCACAGCACGCCGTAAAGTTCGTCCGTTCCGGCCATTGCGCCTGTTCCTTTCAGTCTTATGAATACTCTGTTCGTATAATAGCATCATATCGGCCCCGATGCAAGCAAACGGGCTCTGTGTGCGCAGGTAAAAGCTTTTTTACATATAATCATTATAACTATAACAATATGCGGCTATAAGTTAGGTGTAATTGACAAAGCATATAAGCATACCTTATAATTATTGTGTCGTATTTTGGCCGGGTGACGTGCCGGAAAAAAAGGAGATAAAAATGGCCCTGTTATTCGATACCCATGTACAAAAAATGAAGTACAACGTGCTTAGGGAAGTTGCAAAGCTTGCCTACCGCGATGAGTTGACCCCGCAGAGAATAATGGAAATTGCCCCGCGAATAATTCCGGAAGGCAAGCCCATGTTCCGCTGCTGCATATATAAAGAGCGCGCCATTATAAACGAGCGCGTAAGCATGGCCCTTGGCGGGGATGAAGACGGCACGGTAGTAGGCGTGCTGCCCATTGCGTGCGACGAATGCCCCGTTGACGGCATTCAGGTATCCAATGCCTGCCGCGGCTGCCTTGCGCACCGCTGCAAGGATAACTGCCCCAAGGACGCCATAAGCATAATTGACCACAAGGCTGTTATAGACAAAGAAAAATGCATAGAATGCGGCAAGTGCATGGCTGTTTGCCCGTATTCGGCAATAGTTAAGCACACGCGCCCCTGCGTAAATGCCTGCAAGCCGCAGGCCATACACATTGATCAGAACACCGAGAAGGCCGTTATAGACAAGGAAAAGTGCATTTCCTGCGGCGCGTGCGTGTATCAATGCCCCTTCGGCGCAATAACCGATAAGTCCGACATAACAAAGGTAATATCCCTTATCCGCGATTCCAATTTGAACAGGGATTATCATGTTTATGCCGTGGTAGCCCCCAGCATGGCCAGCCAGTATCCCAACGCCGTGCCGGAGCAGGTGGTTGCCGGCATAAAGGCGCTGGGCTTCCATGCGGTGGTTGAGGCCGCGTGGGGCGCGGATATGGTGGCGTGGCTTGAAGCGCAGGAGCTTGTTGAAAAGGGGTTCCTCACGTCCTCCTGCTGCCCGGCGTTCGTGAATTATATAAACCGCCATTTTCCATCCCTCAAGGAGCATGTGTCCCACAATCTTTCCCCCATGGCGCAGATGGCAAAATGGCTGCACGAAACGGACGAAAACTGCCACGTTGTGTTCATTGGGCCCTGCATAGCCAAAAAGGCCGAAACCAAGTATACCGACGCGGGCAAGTACGTTGACTATACCATAACGTTTGAAGAGATGCAGGCCATGTTCTCCGCCCGCGGAATAGACGTGACCACCATGCACAAGGCGGAGCTTGACAACGCATCGTTCTACGGGCGCATATTCGCCCGCTGCGGCGGACTGGCGGAGGCCGTGACAGAGGCGCTCAAGGAGCAGGGCGTGAGCGAGGAGCAGTTCAAGCTCAACGCCGTATCCTGCAACGGCATTGCGGAATGCAAAACCGCCCTTTTCAAAAAGCAGAAGGGCATACTGAAGGAAAACTTTATTGAGGGCATGGCGTGCGTAAACGGCTGCATAGGCGGCCCGGCGTGCCTCAGCCACAGCTCCAAAAACTTCGCGCAGGTTGACGCATACGGCAAATCCTCAATGGAAAATACCATCGCGGACGCCATAAGGGTTATGCAGATACTCAACCCCGCCCTTGACGTGAAGGGCGACGGCGAGGTTGAAAAGGAAATAGAAGAAATAGAACATACAAAATAAATAAGCCGGAGGAACAGCGATGATAACCGTATCCGTATGCATTGGCAGCGCATGCCATAAAAGAGGCTCCTACGCCATACTGAACCGCTTTAAGCAGCTTGTGCAGCAGCACGGCGCAGAGGACAGGGTGAACGTTGCGCCCGTGTTCTGCTTGGGCGAATGCGCAAACGGCGTATCCGTAAAGATAGACGATCAGCTTGTGCTTGGCATGTGCGAAGATAACGTGGACGCAACATGGGAGCAGCTTGTGCTGCCGCGCATAGGATAAGCGGGTAACACGGCAATGGGTATACTTCAGTTTGAAAGCGTAAACTGCAAGGATTGCTGCAAATGCATAGGCGTATGTCCCGTTAAGGCGATAGAGGTCAAAAACCACCGCGCCATGATAGTTGAGCGGGACTGCATACTGTGCGGAAACTGCACGATAGCCTGCCCGCAGCATACCAAGCACGGCACTGATGAATCCGCCTCCGTAAAGGAGCTTATACGCTCCGGCAGGAAGGTGATTGCAAGCGTTGCGCCTTCCTACGCGGCGTATTTTGACGGCTGCGGCTTTGAAGCGCTGCGCACCGCGCTGAAGGCATTAGGCTTTTATGATGCGCGGGAAACAGCCGAGGGCGCATATATAGTAAAAAGCGAATACGAAAAGCTTATTGCTAACGGCAAAAAAAAGCCGGTAATATCATCCTGCTGCACAACGCTGAACCTTTATATTCAGAAGCATTATCCGGACGCGATAGAGCTGCTGGCCCCCGTGATCACGCCCATGCAGGCGCATGCAAAGCTGATACACCGCGACGAACCGGGCGCGGCGGTGGTTTTCATAGGGCCCTGCATATCCAAAAAGGCCGAGTGTGAGCAGGAAGAGAGCGAACTCGAATACGCAATAACGTTCGATGAATTGGACGACTGGCTTGGCGAAGCGAAGATAACCATTATGCCCGCAGCGGAGAGCGAGCAGCGGCTTTCGCGCTTTTTCCCCGTATCCGGCGGCATACTGAAAACCATGACGCAGCAGGGCGGTGTGAACTACGTTGCCGTGGACGGGCCGGAAAGCTGTATGGCTGCCGTTAAGGACGCGATGGCGGGCAAGCTTGACGGCTGCTTTATAGAGATGAGCTTTTGCCAGGGCTCCTGCATAGGCGGGCCGGTTTTCCGCAACGTTAACCGCTCCGCCGCGGCAAGCTACGTTAAAGTGGCGCACGACGCCGCAGGAGAGGCGGACTTTGACATTGCGCCCGCGCCGGAGATGGAGGCGCACTTTAAGAACAGCCGCACATATTATATGCAGCCCACCGAAAAGCAGATAGCCGCCGTGTTCAAAAAAATGGGCAAGGAAGGGCCGGAGGATGAGCTGAACTGCGGCATGTGCGGCTACGCATCCTGCCGCGATAAGGCCATTGCCGTAATAATGGGCCGCGCGGAAATAACCATGTGCATGCCGTATATGAAAAAGCGCGCGGAGTCATTCTCGGACAAAATACTCAGTATTACTCCGGACGCTATACTGGCCGTGGACATGGATCTTCGCGTGCAGCAGATAAACAACGCCGCGTGCGAAATGTTCGGCGTGCAGCCAAGCGACATAGTGGGCCAAAGCGTGAGCGCGCTGGTGGATGAGTTCGACTTTGTTGACCTTATTTCAAGCGGGGAAGCCGCAAAGGAAAAGTTCACGTATTTGGCGGAATATAACCTTTATCTCAAGCAGTCGCTTTATTACGACGCTTCAAGCGGCATAGTTATATGCATAATGAAGAACATAACCCGCGAAAAGCAGCGGCAGAATATGGTAATGCGGCACAAAACGCAGGTTGCCGGCATGGCGGACGACATTGTGGATAAGCAGCTTAGGATAGTTCACGAAATAGCGTCCCTACTTGGCGAATCTGCCGCGGAAACAAAGGTTGCCATATCCAAGCTGAAGGAAGCCGTTATGATGGAGAACGAGGAGCAGTAAATGGTCGATCTGTTCATAGAAAGCGGCCATGCCAGCATAAATAAGCACGATGAAACGCTATGCGGGGATTCGTATTCAATAAAGAAAAACGGTGAGCAGCTCGTTGCCGTGCTGAGCGACGGGCTTGGCAGCGGCGTTAAGGCGAACATACTTTCAACGCTGACCGCGAACATGCTTTCCACAATGATGCTGAACCGCCTGCCCATTGACGAATGCATAGAGACCGTTGCAAGCACGCTTCCCATGTGCCGCGAAAGAAAGCTTGCGTATTCAACGTTCACTCTCGCCTGCTTTACGGATTCCACCGTGCGCCTTGTGCAGTACGATAATCCGGACGCGGTGCTGCTGAGAAACGGCAAAAACTATGCCTACGACACAGGCATACACTTCATAGGCGAAAAGAAGATATGCGAAAGCACCATAAGCCTTATGGAAAACGACATGCTGGTGCTGATGACGGACGGCATAACCAACGCCGGCATAGGCAAGCTTTCGCCGGGCGGCTGGAAGCGCGAGGAGGTAATAGAATTTCTTGAACGCTGGTACACGCCGGACATATCGCCCCAAAACCTGGCCGCAAGGCTGGTGGAGGCGGGGAACGTGCTGTGCATGGATTCAAATGACGACGATATGACCGCGCTTGTGTTCAAGGTGCGCCCGCGCCGGGCCATAAACGTTATGATAGGCCCGCCTGCCGACCCCAAGGACGACGCGCGCGTGCTGAAGCTTTTCTTTGCAAAAGAGGGCAGCCATATATGCTGCGGCGGCTCCACCGCGCACATGATAAGCCGCTACCTTAATAAGCCCATAATCCCCGTGGAGGACAGCGGAACCGATAAGGTGCCGGCCATAGCCACGATAGAGGGCATGGATCTGGTGACGGAGGGCATAATAACGCTTCAGCAGGTGGCGGACCTTGCGGAGCAATACGTTTCCGACAACAGGCTGAGCATAACCATAAACAGCGGAAACGACGGCGTATCGCTGCTGTGCGCATATCTTTTTGAGCAGGCCACGGACATAAACTTCTTCTTCGGCAAGGCGGAGAACACCGCCAATGACGACCTTGACATAGGCATGGATGCGAAGGCGATAGTAATCAACCGCCTTATAAGCAGCCTTAGAGAGATGGGCAAAAACGTGAAAATAAGCCGCTGCTGATGCGGCGATGTAAAAACGGCTCGGGGAGATGTCCCCGGGCCGGTTTTATGCCGTGCTGTAATTTAAGCGGGCCAATTAGAACCGATGGATTGAAGCTATGTTAACAGACCGTTCATGGCAGCGGGAGGAAGAATGCGGCAAAGCGGCGGAGCCCTTTTGCATTCCCGGAATAAGGGCTACTTAAAATAATTCCTTGGGTTATATGCCGTGCCGCTATGGCGCAGCTCGAAATGCAGCTTTGCCTTGGCGGCGTTGCCGCTGCTGCCGGCAAGGGCAATGGTATCGCCCTTGTTCACGGCGTCCCCAAGTGAAACCTTGACTTCGCCAAGATTTGCATAGCGCGTGAGGAAGCCGCCTTCGTGCGCAATTTCAACCACCAGTCCGTATCCGCCGCGCTCCATTACGCAAACCACCGTGCCCGCCTCGGCGGCGTAAACCTCGTCCCCCTCGGCCGCGGCAAAGTCCAGCCCAAGGTGCATTATACCCTTCAGCTGGCCGAAGTTTTCGGTTATCTCCCCACTTTTTGTCGGGCGGATGAAGCTCAGTTCGCCTGCATCCGGCCCTTTTGCGCCTTCACGCTTGCCGGGCTCGGCGTGGCTGTCCGCCTTTATGGTGCCTTCGCGTATCAGCGCATCCACTCGCTTGCTTATTTCAAAGGTTTCGCTTTGGCTTTTGCCATGCTGCACGCCGTTTATGTACTTCGTCGTCACCACGGTGCGGCTTTCGCCGTCAGTGCCGTAATTTGAAACCACGCGCGTGCCTTTTATAAGCGTATCGTCCTTTTCGGTGGCGGTCTCGTGGGCCACTATCTCCGTGTGCCTTTCGCTAAGCGTGGTCTCAACCTCGATGGGCGTATCCTCGCCCGTGAGCAGGGCAAGCATAGCCTCGTAAGTCACGGTTTCCATGGCTGCCGCGTCCGCATTGTCCGCCGCGTCGATAAGCTCCACGTCGTTGGTTATATACGAATCCATGTTGCCCGGCAGGTTTATTTGCAGCTCAAAGCCGGCAACGGCCTCGTCCAGCACCTCTTCGGCCGCCTCTCGGCTGGCAAGCACGCCTATGCATTTGCCGTCCACCATTATTGCCGTGGCAACGTACTGCGCATCGGGCGTGGCGGATGCGGCAGGGACAATCGCGCCAACGTTGGGCGTGGGCTCGGCCGTTGGGAGCGCCGTTGGGGTTGGCGTGGGTGCAGCGGTTGGGGCGGGGGTAGGCTCCGCATACGGGTAGATTTCGGGCGCACGCACTATGCACGCCGCCGCAATGCCTATCGCCATCGCCGCCGCCGCGCCAAGGCTTATCCATTTGGCCGGGTTGTGCTTCTTCCGCACCCCGGGAACGTATTCTTCGTCAAAATCATGCATGTTCTTTTCCATATAAAGCATTATACCGCCAAAAAAGTCCCAAGGCGAGTGAAAATTTCGTGAATGCATAGTATAATATAAAAATGATGAACGATTTTGCCGAAACAAGGGCCTTTGCAAAGGTCAATTTGACGCTGGACGTGCTGAAAAAACGCGCGGACGGCTACCATGAGCTTTCAACCGTTATGCAGACGATAGATCTGTATGACGAGCTTTATGCGGACTTTTCGCATGAGGACATTGCCGTTACTGCGGATTTTGACCTGCCGGAGGGCAGCGTTGCCTACCGCGCGGCGCATGAATACGCGCGGCGCACGGGCTGCGGCGGGGCGCATATAAATATACGCGCGCATATCCCCGAAATGGCGGGCCTTGGCGGCTCCAGCGCGGACGGCGCGGGGGTTTTAAGGCTGATGCAGCGGCGGTACGGCGCCATGAGCGAAGCGGAGCTGTATTCGCTTGCGGCGGAGCTTGGTTCCGACGTTCCGTTTCTGCTGCACGGGGCAACGGCCCTTTGCCGCGGGCGTGGCGAAAGGATAGAGCCGCTGCCGGATATCAATCTGTGCTACCTTATAGTAAAGCCCGCGGAGGGCATATCCACGCGGCAGCTGTTTTCCGCACTCACGCCGCCATATGGCGAGGGCAGAAGCGAATACGCGGCCGATGCCATACGCGCTGGCGATACGGATGCGCTTGCGGCGGCGGTATCGAACGGGCTTGCAAAGGCGGCCGAAAAGGAGCTTGGCAGCATAGCCGAAATAAAGCGGCGGCTTAAAAGTGCGGGCGCGCTTGCGGCGGAGATGAGCGGCAGCGGCAGCGCGTGCTTCGGCATATTTGAAACACTGGCGCAGGCGCAGCGGGCGGCAGAGACTTTCTGCGATATGGCCTTCTGCCATGCGTGCGCGGGCATTGGTAATGCGGAACAAATGTGATATAATAATTATTTAAGGAATCGGAAGGGAGAAAAGATACATGACCCATATAACCGAGCATAAAAGGATACACCTTATAGGCATAGGCGGCTGCTCCATGAGCGGCCTTGCAAGCATACTTAAAAACCGCGGCTACTACGTTCAGGGTTCGGACAGAGCGGAATCCCCGTTTACCGAAAGATTGAAGGAGCTGGGCGTTCCCGTATTCATAGGGCATGATGCGAAGAACATAGGCGATTGCGACCTTATAATATTCTCCGCTGCAATAAAGAGCGATAACGAGGAGCGGGCGGAGGCCAAGCGCCGCGGCATACCGGAGCTTGAACGCAGCGAGGCGCTGGGCCAGCTTACGGAAGGCTACGAAAGCGTTGTGGGCATAGCCGGCTGCCACGGCAAAACCACCATAACCAGCATGCTTGCGCTCATCTGCGAACAGGGCGGGCCGGACGCAACGGTGCATATAGGCGGCTTTGTGGATTTCCTGAACGGCGGGGTAAGGCTCGGCGCGCACGATATGTTCATAACAGAGGCATGCGAATACGTTGAAAGCTTCCTAACGCTGCGCCCAACAATAGCCCTTATAAACAACATTGACAACGATCACCTTGATTACTACGGCGATATGGAGCACATTGTTGCCGCGTTCAAAAAATTTGCCGCGCTGCTGCCCGAAAACGGCCTTTTGATAGGCAATACAGACGATTTCCGCGTGCGCGCGCTGATGGCGGAGCATACGGGGCGCAAGCTTAGCTACGGCATGAAGGATGCGGACTATACCCCCGCTAATATAACCTATGACGACAACGGCTGCCCCGGGTTTGATATCATGTTCCGCGGCGAAAAGCTTATGCATATTCAGCTTAGGATACCGGGTGAACACAGCGTGATGAACGCAATTGCGGTTGCGGCGGTCGCGCGCGAGATTGGCGCGGACGATAAATGCATAGTTTCGGCGCTGAACGCGTTCCGCAATACCCGCCGCCGCTTTGAATACTACGGCGAGCGCAACGGAGTGAAGTATTACCACGATTACGGTCATCATCCTTCGGAAATTGCCGCAACTATGAAGGCCGCAAGCAACGTTAAGCATAATAAGCTTTTCTGCGTTTTCCAGTGCAATTCATATACGCGGGCCAAAACGCTGTTCCTCAACGACGTAACCTGCTTCAATTTGGCTGATGAAACGCTGGTGCCGGATATTTACCCCGGGCGCGAGAAGGACGACGGTTCCGTACATGCGCGGGACATGGTTGCCGCCATAAACGCGGGCGGCGGGCACGCAACGTACCTTGGAACGTTTGAAAACATAAGGGATTATCTTGATTCCCATGCGAACGCGGGCGACCTTGTTGTAACAATAGGCAGCGGAGACGTTTACATCCAAACGAAAAAGCTGCTTTGAGTTAAAATAAAGCAACACAAAGGAGGCATACCTGATGAACAAAGATTATCAACCCATCCCCATGCGTCCGCTTACCATGCGCGGCGTGTTCGGCATAACGTGGGCCGTTACCAAGCGCCACTTCTTCGCGGGCGTTATGTATACGCTCATATGGGTGCTTATAGCCGCGGCGGTATTGGCGCTGTGCGCGGCGCCGGCAGTAATCGGCATAGTTGCGAATAACGCGGGGCAGGAAGGCGGCGTTGCGGCGCTGGTGGCGCTCAGCGTAATACTTATGTTCGTTGCGGCTTTGGCAATATGGCTCGTGCTGGGGCCAATTATGAACGGCGGGCTTTATACGGAAATGTCCATGCGCATATACGGCCAAAGCTCCACCCTTTCTCAGCTTTTCAGGCGCACCGGCTACACGCTTAAACGGTATTTCACGCTTAACCTTTGCCAATACGTGGGCAGGCTTGTGGCGGGCATTGCCGTTTCGCTTATAAGCAGCGTGCTTACGGGCATAGTTACCGCGGGCGGCATGATGGGCGCAATAATGAGCGCTGCGCGCAAGGGGCTTTTTGACAGCGGCGCGGTGCAGGACATAAGCGAAGTGGCCTCGCTCGGCGCAGGATTCATAGCATCATTGATTATAATATGGCTGATAAACATGGTGCTTGCCATATGCGCCACGGTGCCGCTTGCCTTCACCTATCCCGTTGCGGTGAACGAGGATAAAAAGAACTTCTCCGCGCTCGGCCGCGGGCTTAACCTTGCGTTCAAGCGTTACGGCAGGATACTCGGCGTATCGCTCATAGTGGCGCTTGTGTTCATGCTGATAGCGCTTATAATTTCGGCAATATTCGGCGTTGTGCTGGGGATATGCCTTGCCGCGGGCAGCACGGCGGCGGTGGTGATATGCGCCGTGGTTATGGCGATAGCCATGCTGTTCCTTGCGGCGATTGAGACTAACTATTCCGCCGCGCTTTACACCGTGCTTTACTACGACGCCTATACCCGCGAATTCCGCGATAACATGAACGACCCCGCGCCCAATGCCTACGTGCACGATGCGCCCGTGCAGTATGAACCCATAGATCACGTTCAGTACGATGCGCCACTTGGCGGACCGGAGGGCGAATCCGCGCCCGAAGCGCAGAACGAACCCGTAGCTCCTGCGGAAGTGCCGGAGTTCGTTGAAAAGAGCAACTATAACGAAACGAATAACACACAGGAATAAAAGGAGAACCAAGAAATGTACATCGATATAGACATAGACGCCATGAAGGCATATATACTCAATAAGTTCACCGTTGAGGGCGACTTTGAATTCCTTGAGGAGGGCGAGCTTGCCAAGATGGTTGACGACCTTATGGAGCTGGACAACGAATACATGGCCAAGAGCGGCGCGGACGATGGCGCGGATTATGACGACGACGACGCATACGAGCTGATATTCGCCGGAATGCAGAAGCGTTGGCCAAAATATAAGGAATTTGCAATGCGCCTGAGCGAGGATTATCTTGACTTTGCGGAGGAATACCTTGAATCCGTAGGCGCGATAGAATGGGAGTAAGCAAATGAAAATATTAAACATAACCGAACCCAACAAGTTCTTCAGCGCCGTGGCCGAGTGCCGCGGGCGCGTGGAGCTTGTTACGGGGGAAGGGGACAGGCTTAACCTGAAATCCACGCTGTGCCAATACATTGCGCTGACGCAGATGTTTCAGGACGGACAGATAGAGGGCGTTGAGCTTTGCCTGTCCGATCCGGCGGATTTCAGCAGGCTGGATCCGTATATAGTGAGGGAATGAGGGAATATAAGAAGCCTCCGCAGCAATAGACGGGTGTCCGTAAAACAGTTAATCCTCCGTATGGCTTAGACCATGCGGAG
>ERZ773194.1970-NODE-1970-length-20549-cov-9.005123_pt1 | contig 20549 bp, 24 predicted proteins | sample MGYA00511240_ERZ773194 | MGnify/ENA primary metagenome ERZ773194 (study PRJEB29015, sample SAMEA2737774) | human gut metagenome | biome: human gut; feature: human-associated habitat; material: faeces | place: China | collected 2012 ... | reverse complement strand
TCGGGGCCTACGACCTGCTCGACGGCATCGCGTTCCATCCGGGGCGCGGCAACCAGACGCCGGACAATCCCCGCCGCGACTGGAACTACATCGGCACCATCCGCGCTTACAGGAAACTTGTAAAAGAACTCGGCGACAAGCCGTTGATCATCACCGAAGCCTACGCCGCCACCCATCCCAACGACTGGTGGAAGGATTCCGAGGACGAATCGTCGAGCGAGGAAGACAGCGAGGAGAATGGACTGTCGGCGAGCGAGGATTCGGCCTCGGAAGTGGCTCGGCCGAAGCGGGAGAAGCGCGTGTGAGTTGTTGTGCGTTTTGGCGACGTAGCTTCAAAACCCTGGAACAATTGCTCGCGGAACGCGCCGCGGAGGAGATCCTGCCCGGCTTTGCCGATATGCCGGAGACAGAGCGGCATTATATGCTGAGTCTGTCGCGCCCCGACGGCAGCCGCGCGGAGCTTGCCGACGCTTTCCTGCGCTCGACGCCCGGCGTGACAGTCAACAGCGCTGTATACGTCGGCGGCGTGCGTCTCGGCAGCGTCCCCGACAGCGCGGAATTTCAGACCGGCCTTGACAGCTACATCCGCAACACCATGCCCACATGGGCGGTGAACGGTTATCTCAGCCGCGGCGTGGAGTTCAGGACGCAGTATAGCCGCACCGGCAGCGAGACGAACGAGGACGACATGATCCTCCTCGTCACCGGCATGGCTCCCGTCCTGTATTCCGACGGCAGCGGCTATGTCTCCATGGCGTAATCTAGCTTGTCAAAGAACCAACGGTTCTTTGACAAAAAAGATTGCGCTCCGTTCTGTGCCTCGCAAGCTCGGCACTCACTACGCGAGAAGTATTTTTCGCCGTGCGCGGTGAAAAACTCTGCGAGGCTTTTTGACAGTCTGAGTAATTAGGAACCATGCCAAAAACTCTCCTTGTTTTTCCAAGGAGAGTTTTTAATATACGTCCCACAGGGACACCATATCCGCCGCCATCAGGCGGCGATTTCATCCTTGCTCCGGCAAGGATTTCATTGTAGTTGCGTACAGCTTCCGCAGCTCGCCGAGGAAGCCCGGGTGGCCGAAGTCCTTCCTGTAGCATATATGTATCCGCCGCACCATGTTCAAATCGGAAATGGGCAGCACGCGAAAGCGCCCCTCCTCGACCGCTCCCATGCACGCCCGTGCCGAGAGCACCGAGATACCGTAGCTGCTCTCCACGAGCCTTTTGATCGTGGAGACGCTGTCGGCCTCCATCATCACATTGAACTGCTCAAGGCTCATCCCGCGCTTCTTCAGGCTCGCCTCGAACAGCGTCCGCGTTCCGGAGCCTGCCGGGCGCAGTATCAGCTTTTCCTTCTTCAGCTGTGCGAGAGATATGTGCCCCGCGTCCGCAAGCGGACTGCCGTTCGGGACTGCGGCGGTGAGATAGTCGGTGTCGAGCAGCAGGGAGTTGAACTCATTGCCCGGAAACGGGGAATCGACTATCGCAAGGTCGAGCATCCGCCCGCGCAGCAGCGCGATGAGCGTCCGGCTGTTTTCGGAGATTATCCTCAGCTGTGCCTTCGGGTGCAGCTGCATGTACCGCGCCAGCATTTCCGATACCGCGCTGTCCTCAAGGCTCGGCGATACACCCACGACGAGACTGCTCACCTCGCGGCGCGATGCGTCTATCTCAAGCTCCATGCGCCGCCGCAGTGACGCTGCCTGCGCCGCGTAATCAGCGGCTATTTCGCACACCTCGGTCGGCAGCAGCTGATTCCCGTCCCTTATGAACAGGAGCGCGTCAAGCTCCCTTTCAAGCGCATGTATCTGCTGCGCGATGGCTGAGGGACTGAGATTCAGCTCCTGTGCCGCGGCGGAATAGCTCCCCAGCTCGCGGACGAGCCGCAGCGAATCAAAGCGCTGGTCAAAGCCTGTCGGTAAATTCAAAGCGGAGCCTCCCTCCCGTTCGTTTTCTCGCGGCGCTCATATCACCGTCTCGCCCTCGGCCGAGACGATGTGTCCGCACCGCTCCATGAATCCGTTTATGTCCTCGAGGGTGATCTCCCTCTGCATTTTCAGCGACAGATCGCAGCACAGCCGCCCCTCGCTGTCGCGGCTGATCTCGCTGCGTATGATGTGCGCGTCCCACTGCCGCAGCTGCTCCTCAAGCTCCTGCTTGAGGTCGGCCGTGTACTCAGCGGTGAAGCGGAAGCGGTTTGTCGTGAACGAATCCGCACCGACCGTGAAGCGGTGCATCGTTATCTGGAACACCGCCACCAGCACCGTCACCGCTATGCCGATGAAGTACATCCCCGCGCCGAGGGCGAGGCCGATCCCCGCCGTCGCCCATATCCCGGCCGCGGTCGTGAGCCCTTTCACGGTACTGCCGTTTTTGAATATCACGCCCGCACCGAGGAAGCTTATGCCGCTCACTACCTGCGCCGCGATACGCGCCGGGTCTGCTCCGCGCGTTCCGTTGAATACGCTGCCATCGGCATATGTAAGGTCGGCAAAGCCGTATTTGGACACTATCATTATCAGCGCCGCCGCGCAGCACACTATGATGTGCGTGCGTATCCCGGCCTCCTTGAAGCGCTTCGTGCGCTCAAAGCCTATGCACGCCCCGCAGAAGCAGGCCGCCAGTATCCTGACCAGAAAGTCCAGGTTCTGCATTATTGAAAACTGACTGTTGAAATATTCGCACAGCGTCATTCCGTATCGTCTCCCTCCGAAAGCTGTTGTAATTCCGAAAGCTGTTGTAATAAAATACGGCGGCTGCGATCGGTCAGACCGCAGCCGGCAGGTATCTCAGGCGGACTTTCCGCGCATCCGTGCCGGCTGTATATGCCGAGGGCGGCCTGCATCGCAGGCTCGTTGTAGATATCGCTGTCATACTGCTTATGCATAGCCCCACCGCCTTTCCTTGACTTTTTCCCTGCCTGATGCTACCATATTATTCAGAAAAGCGATAAAGTCAAATTATGTTTCTGATTGGAATCATAAAATCTTCTTATGGCGGTGCGCGATGATAGATAATAAGCTGTACACATTGCTGAAAGTATACGAGTGCCGGAACTATACCCGCGCGGCGCAGCAGCTGTCTATAACGCAGCCGGCTGTCAGCCAGCATATCAAGGCGCTCGAGAGTGAGCTGGGAGTGAAGCTCTTTGAGCACGCAAACGGCGAGCTTCTGGTCACCCGGCAGTGCGAGGAGGCCGTGAAATTCGCCAAAAAGATAGTCGGGCTTTATAACAACTTCTATCAGAGCATGCGGGACGACAAGAGCCGGGCAACGCATCTGACTATCGGCATCACGCATACCGCCGAGAGCAACGCTATCGCCGAGGCTCTGGCGAAGTACTGTGCCGAAAACGAGGGCACAAGCATTAAAATGATTACGGACTCCATAAATAATCTTTATACAATGCTCAAGACCTATGAACTGGATCTCGCCATCGTCGAGGGGCGTGTGCCCGACCCAAGCATTCACTATCTCCTGCTCGATACGGACTATCTTGTCCTCGCCGTCTCGACGAACCACCCCTTTGCCAGCCGCAGCATGGTCACTCTCAACGAGCTTAAGAAGGAGCGCATGATCCTCCGCCTGCCGGACTCGAACACCCGCAACCTCTTCGTCGCCCACCTTGAGAGCAACAACATGAGCATCAACGATTTTAACGTCGTCCTCGAGGTCGACAATATGGCGACGATCAAAGACCTGATCCGCCGCGATTTCGGCGTGTCGATCCTTGCCCGCAGCGTCTGCCTTGACGAGCTGCGCAAGGGGAAGATCACCGTCCTGCCGGTCGAGAACCTGAGCATGATGCGCGAGATAAACCTCGCCTATTACGGGGACTTCAACCAGTTCGACGTCCTTCACGGCATAATGAAGATATATAACGAGATGATCAGGATATATAACTGACCCCGCCGCATATATAAAAAGTCAGCGCCCCTGCCGTCTGGCAGGGGCGCCTTGATAAAGGAAAAAGAAGAAATGAGAAAAGACTGAAATTACAGGCGGCGGAAGGTCTCGGTGTACACGCGCAGACGCTTTGCGAGACGCTTGTTGTCAGCGCCGGGGAGCATGCGCCACTGCCAGTTCGTACCGAGTGTGCCGGGGGTGTTCATCCTCGCGCTGCCGGGCAGCTCAAGGATATCCTGCATCTGCACGACGAAGAGGTCGGACACGGTGGACATGCCTGCGCGTATCATGCCCCAGCACCAGCCCTCGTCAGGGGTGATGTGCATATAGCGCTCGGCAAACTTCCGGTCGGCGGCGGAGACGGTCTCGAGCCAGCCCTTCACGGTGTCATTATCGTGAGTGCCGATATAACAGACGCTGTTTCGCGTACATTTGTGCGGCAGAAAATCCGACTCACCGTGCGCGTCGAATGCGAACTGCAGCACCTTCATGCCGGGCAGACCCGAATCTGCAAGCAGCGCCCTGACGCCGGGGGTGGTGTAACCGAGGTCCTCGGCGATGAAGCTCAGATCATGGAACCAAGAGGTCAGCACGCCGACAAGATCCATGCCGGGGCCGGGCTTCCAGTGCCCGTTCTTCGCGGTCGTCTCATCGCTCGGGACAGCCCAGTAGCTCTCGAAGCCGCGGAAATGGTCTATGCGTATCACGTCATAGAGCTTCTTTGCGCCGTCGATGCGGCGTATCCACCAGCCGTAGCCGTCGGCTTTCATGGCGTCCCAGTCGTAGAGTGGATTGCCCCAGAGCTGGCCGTCCTCAGTGAAGTCGTCTGGCGGAACGCCGGCGACTTCGGTGGGGACGTTGTCCTTATCGAGCTGGAAGAAGCGCGGCTCGCTCCACACGTCGGCGGAGTCCAGCGGGACATATATGGGGATATCGCCGATGAAGCTCACCCCGGCCTCGCGCGCGTAGCTGCGCAGGGCGTCCCACTGCTTGAAGAAGAGGTACTGGATGAACACATGGAAGGCTATCTCGTCGCGCAGCAGCTCCGAGTATTTCGCAACGGCCTCGGGCTTGTGCAGACGGATGTCCTCCTCCGGCCACTCGGTCCAGCTGAGCATGCCGAAGTGAGACTTGAGGGACATATAGAGCGCGTAGTTTTCGAGCCAGCCGTTTTCACGGCGGAAGCTCTCAAGCTCCGCGGAGAGCTTTTCCGCGCCGCGCTCATAGGCAAGGCGCAGGACGCGGTAGCGGTTTTCGAAGATGCGGCCATAGTCCACATGCTCCGGGTCGCTGCCCCAGTCGATGCCCTCAAGCTCGCTGCGCTTGAGGAGCCTGTCCTTTATGAGAAGGTCGAGGTCGATATAATAGGGGTTTCCGGCGAAGGAGGAGAAGGACTGATAGGGGCTGTCCCCATAGCTCGTGGTACCAAGCGGGAGGAACTGCCAGTACTTCTGCCCGGCGGCATTGAGAAAATCAACGAATTTATAAGCGCATTTGCCCATCGTGCCGATGCCGTAATTGGACGGCAGAGAGCTCATGGCCATGAGAACACCGCTTGAGCGGTTCATGTAGATCACCTGCTTTTCGGAATGTGAAGAAATATGTAATGTATCAGCCCTTGACCGCACCGGCGGCGACGCCCTTGATGATGTGCTTCTGGCAGCTGAGATAGAACACGATAACGGGGATTATGCTCAGCATTATCATTGCCATCGTCGCACCCATGTCAACGGAGCCGTAGCTGCCCTTGAGGTACTGGATGTGGATAGGTATGGTCATGTACTGCTTTCTGTCGAGGACGAGATAGGGGAGGAGGTAGTCGTTCCAGATCCACATTATCTCAAGCACGCCGACAGAAATGAGCGTGGGCTTGAGCATAGGGAGAACGACGAAGAAGAACGTGCGGATAGGCCCGCAGCCGTCTATCGCCGCGGCTTCCTCGATTTCGAGCGGAATGCTCTTTATAAAGCCTGAGAACATGAACACCGCAAGCCCCGCGCCGAAGCCGAGGTAGATTATCGGGATCGTCCACGGCGCGTTCAGCTTCAGGGTGTCCGCCGTCTTTGCGAGATTGAACATGACCATCTGGAACGGGACGACCATGGAGAACACGCAGAGATAGTACACTATCTTGCTGAAAAGCGTGCCGACACGGGAGATGTACCACGCGGCCATCGAAGTGCAGATGAGTATCAGCGCCGAGGAAATGACCGTTATGAACAGGCTGTAGAACACGGACTTGAGGAAAGGGTAGCTGCCGAAGGTCATGCCCTTTTCGTAGTTTGCAAAGCCGACAAAGGATTCGCTGTTCGGCAGGGCGAAGGTCTCGGTGTTTACATGGGCGTTATCCTTGAAAGAGTTTATCAGAACAAGGATAATGGGCATGAGGTAAAACAGCGCGACGGCGGCAAAGAGCACGGTCAGCGCGGTCTTGCCGCGGTTGGATTTGCTGTTGAGTGTATTTGTCCTTGCCATTACTGCTGAACCTCCTTGTCTCTGCTGGATTTGAGCTGGAGAATGCTTATGACGCTCACGAGTATGAAGAACACGACGGCCTTGGCCTGACCCATGCCGCGGTTCGTGGAGCTGGCATAGAATGCGTTATAGATATTGAGCGCGAGCATTTCTGTTGTTTTGAGCGTCTCGCCCCCGGCCTGTACGAATGGACGGCCCGCTGTGAGCGCGAGGTTCTGGTCGAAGAGCTTGAAGGAATTGGTGAGCGTGAGGAAGGTGCATATAGTGATGGACGGCATGACGTTCGGGATCGTGACCTTCCACAGCGTCTGCCATGAGCTTGCGCCGTCGATGCGCGCGGCTTCGAGGATATCCTCCGGCACGGCCTGGAGACCTGCAATGTAGATTATCATCATGTAGCCTATCTGCTGCCACGCCATCAGTATCTGCAAGCCCCAGAAGCCGTACTCCGTCTTGAGGAGTATCGAGGTGCCGTAGCGCAGAAGGATGCCGTCAAAGATCATCGCCCAGATATAGCCGAGCACGATGCCGCCGATGAGGTTCGGCATGAAGAACACAGTACGGAAGATGTTCGTGCCCTTGATTCCGCGCGTCAACGCGTAGGCGACGGCGAAGGAGAGCACGTTTATCAGCAGCAGCGACACGAGCGCGAAGAGCGCCGTGTACCAGAAGGCGTGGACAAAGGTGCTGTCCTGAAAGGCGTTTATGTAGTTGTCAAAGCCCACCCATGTCCATTTGCTGGTGGTCTTGAACCGGCAGAAGGACAGGAAGATGCCCTTGACAAAAGGATAGAGAAAGCCGATGCAGAAGGCCGCGAAGGTCGGCGCGAGGAACAGCAGGAACATCCTCTGCACCGGGCGGCGGATGAGCTTGGAGTTGAGCGCGGAATGGTTGCGCCCGCGGGACTCAACGCCGTTCAGTATCCCGCCGATAAGCAGCAGGCCTGCCAGTGCCAGCGCCGTGTTATACCATGGCGGGAGCTTATCAAGCGTCTTTGCAAAGCTTACAAAGCCGCCCTCCGCTCCGGCAAGCTTCAAAATTGTAACAAGATCGCCCGACGCGCTTGTCATGCCTATGATCGTCAGGCACGCGCCGAGAACGATCGCAGCGGCCTTGAGCACGACCGAGCCGCTGTTTGTTTTGGTTCTCATGAGCTGTCTCCTCCTCTTATATGTCTATATTGTTATATTTCTCAAAGAAAGCTGCGGCTGTTTCCTCCAGCAGAGGGAATACCCGCAGAGCACTTTGACGGAGGCTCTGTGATAACCAAGGGGCGAGCGGTAAAGCTCGCCCCCTTTAAGATTTGTATTAGCTTATGCGGTGGTCACGCAGAATCATGCGTGCTCGTTTGCGTACAGGGTCGCCCAGCCGTCAACGAAAGCGGAGACGACAGCGTCCCAATCACCGGTGCCTGCGGTGTACTGGCCGAGAGCGTCAACGACGCCGGCACGCCAGTCATCAACAGCGGGAGTGAAGTTGAATGCCCAAGTCACAACGTACTTGCCCTCGTTGGTGAGGTTTGTAGCATCAGCAAAGAAGACGTTCTCAGGAGTCTTTGCGGACTTGAAGGGGCAGGGGCCGAACTCCTCGGCGAGCATGGTGGTGCCTTCATCGGAGGTGACGACCCACTTCATGAAGTCCAGAGTGGCCTGAATGTCCTCTTCCTTGGCGTTCTTGTTAACAGCCCAGCAGTTCTCGGTGCCGCAGCACAGGCCGGACTTCTCCTCGCCCTCAACGCCGCAGTAGATGGGGATCATGGCCAGATCCTCGGGGTTCATCTTAAAGCCCTTCTCCTCGCCGGTGAGGTTGGCATATTCCCAGGAACCGTTCTGGAAGAACACGGCCTTGCCCTGACCGAATTCGGCCTCGGAGGTGTCGCCGGTGGCGGTGGTCAGAGCAGCGCCGGTGGTGGCGGAGTCAGTGGTGTACAGATCCCAGATGGCCTTGAAGTTGTCCAGGTACTTGTTGGTGATGGTGGCGGGCTGCTTGGTCACGTCGTCGTCACGGAACTGGTAGAACAGCGGCATATTCAGCAGGTGGCCGGAGAATCTCCAGGAGGAGGAGCCGTCCAGACCGGCGGAAGTAAAGGCATCGAAGCCCAGCTCGGAAGCACGGGCGTGGATGTCGTCAGCAACGGCCTTCAGGGACTCGAAGTTGGTGATCTCGTCCAGGGAGTGGCCGGCCTTTTCCAGCAGAGCCTTGTTGACGATGATGCCGAAGGACTCGTAGCAGTAGCCGATAGCCACCACGGAGCCGTCTTCGCTCTTCAGGTTGAAGTCATCGGTGGTCATTTCCTTGTAAACATCGGTGTCCCGCAGGTCCATGCACCACTCGCCGTAAGCATCGATGGCGCCCTGGTTGCCGGCCTGGAACATGGTGGGAGCAGCGGCCTTGTCCAGCTCGGCGGTGAGGGTGTCGTCATAGGTACCGGAAGCGGCGGTAACGACGGTGACCTTCACACCGGTCTGCTCAGTGTAGGTCTTGGCCAGTTCCTGCCAAGCGGCATCGGCCTCAGGCTTGAAGTTCAGGTAGTAAACGGAGCCGGTAGCAGAGGCAGCAGGAGCCTCGGTCTCGGGAGCGGCAGTGGTATCAGCAGCGGGAGCTGCGGTGGTTGCCGCGGGGGTCTCGGTCTTGGCACCGCAGCCTGCAAACAGGCCCACGATCAAGACGAGAGACAGGAGAATCGCAAGTGTTTTTTTCATTTCAGTTCCTCCAAAGTAATGATTTGCATAAATGGCGAATCCGCAGGACCTCCTAAAAAAGCCCTGCATGACCCGGTTTGCGCCAAACCATCCATGCAGGGCATATTATACACCTAAGATATGTGCAAAGTCAACTAAGAAATGTGCATTTTCGGCTATCGAGACTGCCAAATTCCAGCTTCACATTTTGTTAAAAATTAACAATTTTTTGTGTTTTTGTCGAATTTAGGCCGAAACTTACACCGTTCTGTCATACCGCTTCGTCAGTTCCAGAATCTTCGCAGCCAGGGCATTGGAGCCATAGCCCTTCTTCACCCGCCAGGTCCAGTTGGAGCCCACGGTGCCGGGGAAGTTCATCCGGGCCTCGCCGCCCAGGTTCAGATAATCCTGCAGCTGCACAATGGCCCGGTCGGACACGGAGCTCATACAGGTGCGGATGGTGCCCCAGACATAGCCCTCCTTGCGGGTCAATGCCATATAGTCCGCAGCAATCTTCACCGCCTCGGCAGGGGCGGTCTCGAACCACTGCCGCATGGTCATGTTGTCGTGGGTGCCGGTGTAGCAGACGGTATTGCGGGTATAGGTATGGGGCTGGTAGTCGCTGGGCTCCTTGGAATCAAAGGCGAATTCCAGCACCTTCATGCCGGGATAGCCGGAGGCATCCCGCAGATCCAGCACCTCCTGGGTCAAAAAGCCCAGATCCTCGGCGATGAAGTCCAACTGGGGCAGTCCCTTTTTCAGAGCATTCACAAAGCCCATGCCCGGGCCCTTGACCCAGTGGCCGTTCCGGGCGGTCTCGTCCCCATAGGGCACGGACCAGAAGGCCTCGAAGCCCCGGAAATGGTCCAGGCGCACCACGTCAAAGAGCTTGCCTGCGGCTCCCAGCCGGTCCAGCCACCATTTGTAGCCGGTTTCCTCCATCACGTCCCAGCGGTACAGGGGGTTGCCCCAGAGCTGGCCATCGGCAGAGAAGGCATCCGGGGGGCAGCCTGCCACATCTGTGGGTTCCAGCTTCTCGTTCAGCTGGAACAGTTCCGGATTCTTCCAGACCTCTACGGAGTCATAGGGCACATAGATGGGCACATCGCCGATGAGCTCAATGCCGTACTCCCCTGCCTTCTTTTTCAGGGCATCCCACTGCTTGTAGAATTCATACTGCACAAAGCTGTAGAACCGGATGGGCTCCGCCAGCTCCTGGGCAGCCTGTTCCAAAGCCTCCGGCTGGCGCAGCTTCAACGCGTCCTCCCACTGGAACCAGGGTGCAAAATTGTGGGTCTCCTTCAGAGCCATGTACAGGGCAAAGTCAGGCAGCCAGGAGGCGTTCCGCTTGATAAAGGCATTCAGGGCCCGGTCGTTGCGGAAGCGGCTGTAGGCGGTTTTCAGAATGGGGAACCGGCCGTTGTAGAGCTTGCCAAAATCCACCTTTCCTTCGTCATCGCCCCAGTCCACAGCCAGAAGCTCCTCCTTGGTCAGCAGATGCTGCCGGACCAGGGTATCCAGATCAATCAGATAGGGGTTGCCCGCATAGGCAGAGCAGGACTGGTAGGGGGAATCTCCATACCCCGTGGGGCCCAGGGGCAGCAGCTGCCAGGACTGCTGGCCGGATTTGTGGAGGAAATCCAAAAACGCATAGGCATTTTTGCCCATGGTGCCCACGCCGTAGGGCCCGGGCAGAGAGGTGATATGCATGAGAATACCGGATTTGCGCATAATTGATACACTCCTTATAGGTATATTTTTTTACAGCACCGAATACAGAACCGGACAGGCAATTGCCGTCAGGATACCCGCCACCACCAGGGAAAGGCTGCTGACCGCGCCGGTAAGCTCGGAAATTTCCGAAGCCCGGCTGGTGCCTACCACATGAGAAGCAGTGCCAAAGGCCACGCCCTGGGCAATGGGCTCCTGAATTTTCAAAAGGCGGCACAGAGAGCTGCCGCAGATGTTGCCAAGAATGCCCGTAATGATGATCACGGCGGTAGTCACCGCAGGCACGCCCCCCAGCTGCTCGCTGATGGCGATGCCCATGGCCGTGGTAATGCTCTTGGGCAGAAGGGAGGCCAGCATTCTGTCCTCCATGGCAAAAACCCGGCAGAGGATTGCCACGCAGCCCAGGCTCACCGCCGTTCCCGCCAGAACGCCCACAAAGATGGCCGGCAGATTCTTTTTCAGGACCTTTACCTGCTCGTACAGAGGCACGGCAAGGCACACCGTAGCCGGTGTCAGCAGCCAGGAAAAGGTTTCACAGCCCGCCGCATAATCGCGGGGGGCTACATCCAGGATTTTGATTGCGGCAATCACCAGGATCACCGCAATGAGGATCGGATTGCAAATGGGGCTTTTCAGCTTTTTTTGCAGCCAGATGCCGAACTCATAGGCTCCCAGCGTCAGGACAATGGCAAACAGAGAAGTCGCCGTCAGAAGCTCATTCATGGCACTTCCCTCCCCTTCTCAGCATCCACTGGGTCACCAGGCCGGAGACGGCGAAGACCAAAACTGTGGATACCGCCAGCACCGCCCCAATGGGCAGCAGCACCGGGGCGATCTCCTGCCAGATCTCCACAATGTTTACGGCAGGGGCCACAAACAGCAGTCCCATAATGGCGATGAGAAATTTACTGACGGCGTCCACCTGGTGCAGCTTCACGATTCCCGTTTGCAGGGCCAAAAACAGCAGCACCAGCCCGTAAATCGCCGCAGGCACAGGCAGCGGCAGCAGAATGTGCAGAAGCTCTCCCAAAAGGGTAAAGCCGAAAATGATCGTTGCTTGGTATATGTATTTCATGATGTTTCTTTTTCTCTTCTCTCGTTGAAGGGTTTGATTCTCTCGCCCACAGGTCGCCTTTGGCTCAAAACCACAGGTACTCCATGAACTGGGGCACCTGTTTTTCCCAGTCGGCTTCGCAGTGATGGCCGCCCTCCTGGCAGTACACCGTGGCCATGGCGTGCTTTTTCCAAAAGGCCTCGGCAATTTCCCGGTTGGCAATGGCCGTGGGGTTCATTTTGCCCACCATCTTGCTCTCCTCGGTACCCCAGCTGAGATACACCCGTGTGTCCGGGTCGATGGCACCGATCTCCGAGAGCAGCTGCTTTCGGCACAGGCGGATGGCGCTGCTGAGGCAGGCCGCCTTGGAAAAGGTCGCATTGTACTTTGCCGCTGCATAGATGGACATGAGTCCGCCCATGCTGGAGCCCGCAATGCCCGTGGCCTCCCGGAAGGAATAGGTCCGAAAGGCATTGTCCACCCAGGGCTTCACCTCGTGGACAATCCACTCCATGGTCTTTCCCCCCATGCCGTGAATTTCTCCCAGACTGCCGCCCCGAACATCGTAGGGGCAGTATTCATCCAGGCGCTCCCGGCCCTCATGGCCGCACTCCATGCCAACTACGATCATTTTCTTCTGCCAGCCGTCCAGGAAAGCCTCCAGCCCCCAGCATTTGCCGTAGGTTGCATCGGAATCCCGGAACAGGTTGTGCCCGTCGAAAAAGTACATAACGGGGTAACGCTCTGCGCTTGCATCGTAGTCATTTGGCAGGTAGATGTGCAGCGTCCGGTTCTGATTCTTCGGGGAATAATTGAATGGCTGCTTGATGACCACAGCCCCTCACCTCACGCTTCGTATTTGGGTTCGCAGGTCAGATTTACGCCCAGGCGGCGGAACATATTCATATCCACACTGGACAGAAGCACGGAGGAATGGACCTCACAGCCCCGCAGCTTGCTCAGCTGCTCCATGGCCATCTCCGCCGTGGGATTGGTGGCCGCACTGATAGACAGGGCGATCAGGGTCTCATCGGTATGCAGGCGTGGATTCCGGTTGCCCAGGTGGTCCACCTTCAGGTGCTGAATGGGATCCAGCACAGCCGGGGCAATCAGGTGCAGCTCGTCAGGAATGCCTGCCAGGGTTTTCAGCGCGTTCAGCAGCAATGCCGAAGAAGCGCCCAGCAGCTCAGAGGTGCGGCCGGTGACGATCCGTCCATCCGGCAGCTCCATGGCTGCCGCAGGTGCGCCGGTCTGTTCTGCCCGGGTAAGGGCAGGTGCAATGACCGCCCGCTCCTCAGCCCTTACGCCGGCCTTCTTCATGAGCATTTCCAGCTTATAAACCACCTCATCGGCGACCTTGCCCTTCTTCTGGTCGTCCAGAGCGGTGTAATAACGGCGGATGATCTCCTGGCGGGAAGCAAAGCAGGCAGCCTCGTCATCGATGATGCAATTGCCAACCATATTTACACCCATATCCGTGGGGGACTTGTAGGGGCAGTAGCCCAGGATCTTTTCAAAAATAGCCACCAGCACCGGGAAGGCCTCCACATCCCGGTTGTAGTTCACCGTGGTGGTGCCATAGGCCTCCAGATGGAAGGGGTCGATCATGTTCACGTCGTTCAGGTCCGCCGTAGCGGCCTCATAGGCCAGGTTCACAGGATGGTTCAGCGGCACATTCCAGATGGGGAAGGTCTCGAATTTGGCATAGCCCGCCGTAATGCCCCGCTCGTGCTCATGGTACAGCTGGCTCAGGCAGGTGGCCAGCTTGCCGCTGCCGGGGCCGGGGGCCGTCACCACCACCAGGGGCCGCGTCGTTTCGATATAGTCATTCTTGCCAAAGCCCTCGGGGCTGACCACGAAGGAGGTATTGGAGGGGTAACCCTCAATGGCATAGTGGTGGTAAACCTTGATGCCCATACCCTCCAGACGGGCCTGGAAGGCCTTTGCCACGGTGTTGTCGTGATACCGGGTGAGCACAACGCTGGAGACGTAGAGTCCAAAATTCCGGAAGATATTGATCAGCCGGATCACGTCCAGGTCATAGGTAATGCCCAGATCGCCCCGGATCTTGTTCTTTTCGATGTCGCCGGTGTTGATGGCAATGACCATCTCCACGTGGTCTTTCAGCTGCAAAAGCATCCGCAGCTTGCTGTCGGGCTGAAAGCCGGGAAGCACCCGGGATGCGTGATTGTCGTCATAGAGCTTGCCGCCAAACTCCAGGTACAGCTTGCCGCCAAACTGAGCAATGCGCTGCCGGATATGCTCCGACTGCATCTGCAAATATTTATCGTTGTCAAACGCCTTGTGAACCATGATAGCCGCCTCTTTCAAGTCAAAATCAATCACGCTACATTATAAGGGATTTCCGGTCGAAACGCAATAACCATCCTATGGATTTTTTCCGTCAAAAAACAGGCATCCGGGAAAACCGGATACCTGTTTGAAAAGCATTTTGGATTACACCAATTCGATGACAGCCATCTCAGCAGCGTCGCCGCGACGCTCGCCGGTACGGGTCACTCTGGTGTAGCCGCCGTTGCGGTCAGCGTACTTGGGAGCGATCTCCTTGAACAGCTTGTGTGCAACGTCTTCCTTGGTGATGAAGGACAGAGCCTTGCGGTAAGCGGCCAGGTCGCCCTTCTTGCCCAGGGTGATCATCTTCTCGACCACAGGCTGCACTTCCTTAGCACGATAGAAGGTGGTTTCCATCTTGCCGTTTGCCAGCAGATCGGTAACCTGCTGACGCAGCAGGGCCTTTCTCTGTGCGCTGGTCTTGCCCAGCTTACGAGTGCCAAACATTCGCGTTTCCTCCTCTTTAAGCGTTAGTTGTTGCTGCCAGAATCTTCACTGGCCAGGGACAGGCCCATCATTTCCAGCTTCTTCTGAACTTCGTCCAGGGACTTCTTGCCCATATTGCGGACCCGCATCATATCCTCACCGGTCTTGTCAATCAAGTCGGCAACGGTGTTGATGTTGGCGCGCTTCAGGCAGTTGAAGCTCCGGACAGACAGATCCAGCTCGTCGATGGTCATGGAGAGCTTTGCATCCGGATGGTCGGCCACCTTTTCCACAACCGTGGAGGAGCTGGTGACAGCGTCGCTCAGGTTGGTAAAAACAGTCAGGTGGTCGCTCAGGATCTTGGCCCCCAGAGAGACGGCATCCTTCGCGGAGATGGTGGAATCTGTCCAGACCTCTAGGGTCAGTTTGTCGTAGTCGGTTCTGTCGCCGACACGAGTGGGCTCCACAGCGTAATTCACCTTGGTTACAGGGGAATAGATGGAGTCGATGGGAATCACACCGATCACAGTCTGGGGTGTCTTGTTCCGGTCAGAGGAAACATAGCCCCGGCCCTGAGAAAGAGTGATCTCCATGTTGAAAGTGGCATCCTCGCCCAGCGTGCAGATATGCAGCTCGGGATTGAGGATCTCAACGTCCGCGTCAGCCTTGATATCACCGGCGGTCACTTCGCAGGGACCAACGGCATCGATATGCACGGTCTTGACACCGGGGGTGTGCAGCTTGGGGATGATCCGCTTCACTGCCAGCACGATCTCGGTCACATCCTCAGTCACACCGGGGATGGTGGAGAACTCATGCTGTACTCCCTGGATTTTCACAGAGGTGGCAGCGTAGCCGGGCAGGCTGGACAGAAGAATCCGTCTCAGGGAGTTGCCCAGGGTCATACCGTAGCCGCGCTCCAGAGGCTCTACGACGTACTTGCCGTAAGAGGGGTCCTCGGCGGAATCAAAGCAGCTGATACGGGGCTTTTCAATTTCTACCATGAATCAAAACCCTCCTTAGATGGGTGGGGAGCAGGCTCCCCACGATAAAACGATAACGAACAGGGTCAGAGGATTACTTGGAGTACAACTCGACGATGAGATGCACAGCGATATCGAAGTCGATATCGGCCTTGGTAGGCATAGCAATGACCTTGCCCTGGAGGGTGTTCTTGTCACGGTCCAGCCACTTGGGGGCAGCAACAAAAGCGTCGTCTTCCTTCAGCTTCTTGAAGAAAGCATTGGAAGCGCTCTTTTCGGAAACAGCGATCACGTCACCGGACTTCACCAGGTAGCTGGGGATGTTGACCCGGCTGCCGTTGACGGTGAAGTGGCCATGGTTGACCAGCTGACGGGCCTGACGGCGGGTAGCCGCAAAGCCCAGGCGGTAAACCACGTTATCCAGACGGCGCTCAACCAGGGTCAGCAGGTTTTCACCGGTGTTGCCCTCGGCACGAGCGGCCTTGTCATAGTAGTTCCGGAACTGCTTTTCCTGGATACCATACACGAATTTGACCTTCTGCTTTTCGGTCAGCTGAGTAGCGTACTCAGACTTCTTAGCTCTTCTCTGGCCGCCGGGGTTCTTGGTGGAAGTCTTGGAATAACCCATCGCGGCAGGAGAAACGCCCAGCGTTCTGCAACGCTTCAGCACGGGCTGCATATTCTTAGCCATAACGCAAATTCCTCCTATACCTTAATCAGACACGACGTCTCTTGGGAGGACGGCAGCCATTGTGAGGAATGGGAGTCACGTCCTTGATCATAACGACTTCCAGGCCGGCAGTCTGCAGGGCGCGGATAGCAGCCTCACGTCCCTGACCGGGGCCCTTCACATAGACCTCAACGGTCTTCAGGCCATGCTCCATCGCAGCCTTGGCAGCGGTCTCAGCCGCGGTCTGGGCAGCGAAAGGAGTGGACTTCTTGGAACCACGGAAGCCCAGTCCGCCGGAGGAAGCCCAGGACAGGGCATTGCCTTCCAGATCGGTGATGGTGACCATGGTGTTGTTGAAAGAGGAACGGATATGTGCCGCACCCTTTTCTACGTTCTTGCGCTCGCGACGGCGCTTGATAACCTTCTTAGCAGCAGCTTTAGCAGCCATTTACATATCCCTCCTTACTTCTTCTTGTTTGCAATGGTCTTCTTGGGACCCTTGCGGGTACGGGCGTTGGTCTTCGTCCGCTGGCCGTGCACAGGCAGGCCGCGGCGATGACGCATGCCGCGATAGCAGCCGATCTCACTCAGCCGCTTGATGTTCATAGCGGTCTCCCGGCGCAGGTCGCCTTCGATGATATAGTGATGCTCGATCGCATCACGCAGCTTGGCTTCCTGTTCCTCGGTCAGGTCCTTGACGCGGATATCGGGGTCGATACCGGTCACTTCCAGAACCTTGGCTGCACGGGCGGGGCCGATGCCATAGATATAGGTCAGAGCAACCTCGATCCGCTTGTCGCGGGGAAGATCAATACCAGAAATACGTGCCATATTCTTTCAGCACCTCCTATTAGCCTTGTCTCTGCTTATGCTTGGGGTTTTCGCAAATTACCATAACGCGACCCTTGCGCTTGATGATCTTACACTTTTCGCACATGGGTTTAACGGACGGTCTTACCTTCATACTGTTTAACCTCCATATGAGAATGTCTTCTCTGAATTTACTTGCTTCTCCATGTGATCCGGCCTTGGGTCAGGTCATACGGAGACATTTGAACGGTTACTTTGTCACCGGGCAAGATCTTAATGAAATTCATTCTGAGCTTGCCGGAAATGTGTGCCAGAATGGTGTGTCCGTTGCCGATGTCAACTTTGAACATAGCGTTCGGCAAAGCATCTGTTACGATGCCCTCAATCTCGATTACGTCGTCTTTCGCCAAGTTAATTACCCTCCCAGGTTGTTCGCTTGCATTTCCCTGGCGAGGAACGCCAGGTCTCTTCGTAATTCGCTGTTGAGCACTTTGTCGCCGGAAAGGATCTTGCCGGCAACTCTGGTCTCAGAGCGAAGGACTTTTTTTGTGTGCTTCCGTTTTTTCCGCTTGGGTTTCTCTATGGTGCGGTCTTTCCCGTTGGCCAGGAACAGGTAAACAGGATCTGCGTCTATCACGTAAAACCATTCGCCCTGATCCCGTCCGGCGGTCGACATCACCACGTCCGAAATCTGAATGTCTGGCAAATCGGAGTCCATAGATCAAAGTCCTTCGGTGACGGTGAGTATTTCCGGCTCGCCGTCGGTGATGAGTACAGTATTTTCATAGTGAGCCGAGAGCTTTCCGTCGGCAGTCACCGTGGTCCAGCCGTCCTTGAGAACACGGACTTCATAAGTGCCCATGTTCACCATCGGCTCTACCGCGATGGTCATGCCGGGGAGCAACCTTGGCCCCCGGCCGGGATTTCCGAAATTCGGAACTTCCGGCTCCTCATGCAGGTTGCGTCCTACGCCGTGACCTACGAAGGAACGCACAACTGCAAAACCGTTAGACTCCACATACGTTTGAACCGCGTGGGAGATATCTTGCACACGCATGCCCTTTTTGGCGAACCGGATGCCCTCGAAGAAGGACTGCCGGGTCACGTCAATGAGCTTCTGCGCTTCGGTGCTGATGCTGCCGCAGGCATAGGTTGCTGCACAATCGCCATGAAATCCCTTGTAGTACGCGCCCACGTCCACCGACACGATGTCCCCGTCTCTTAGGATGTAATGTCCCGGAATTCCGTGGATGACCGTGCTGTTGACGCTGATGCACGCACTGGCGGGGTAGCCGCTGTAGTTCAGGAACGACGGTTTCGCGCCCTGAGACACGATATAATCGTGAACGGCCTGATCGATCGCCTTTGTCGATACGCCGGGTCTTACCATTTTCCCTGCCAAAGCACGGGCTGCCGCGGTAATTTTGCAGGCCTCGCGCATCGCTTCCAGCTCATGTTCATTTTTGATTGAGATCATGCCTTTGCCCCTATCGCCTTGAGGATATCCTCATTGGCACCTTCAATGGACTGGCTTCCGTTCACTGTGCGGAGTCTGCCCAGCTTGCCGTAGAAGTCCTTCAGGACTTCGGTGGAAGCGTGGTAGACCTGCAGGCGCTTGCGCACCGTCTCCGGTGCGTCGTCCTTGCGGACGATCAGCTCGCTGCCGCAGGCGTCACAGATGCCATCCTTTTTGGGAGGATTGGCGACGATGTGATAGCTGGCGCCGCACTTGGGGCAGACACGCCGCCCGGTCATCCGGCTCTCGATTGCACTGTCGTCAACCTCGATGGAAATTACATGGTCGATGCGGATGCCCTTGGCTTCCAGCGCTTCGGCCTGGGCCAGCGTGCGGGGCACGCCGTCCAGAATGAAGCCGTTTGCGCAGTCGCTCTGAGCCACGCGGTCGGCAACGATGCCGAGGATCAGCTCATCGGGGACAAGCGCGCCTTCGTCCATGTATTGCTTGGCCTTTTTTCCCAGCTCCGTGCCGTTGGCCATAGCCTCACGGAGCATGTTCCCGGTAGAAATGGCGGGAATGGAGAGCTTCTTAACAAGAAGCTCTGCTTGTGTTCCCTTTCCGGCGCCGGGAGCGCCCAGTAGAATGAGATTCATCCTGCCATACCTCCTGCTTAGTCCAGGAAGCCCTTGTAGTGCCGCATCAGCATCTGTGCTTCCAGCGCCTTCACCGTCTCAAGGGCAACGCCCACAACGATGATGACGGAGGTGCCGCCGATGGCCAGGTTCTTGACGCCTTCCATCAGGTTGCCCGCGATAATGGGCAGCAGTGCGACAATGCCGAGATATACGGAACCAAAGACGATGATCTTGTTGATGACCTTCTGGATGAAGTCGGCGGTGGGCTTGCCGGGACGGAAGCCCGGGATGAAGCCGCCGTTGGACTTCAGGTTGTTGGAGATCTCCACGGTATCGTACTGGATGGTGGAGTAGAACCAGCTGAAGAAGAAGATCATGATGAAGTAGATCACTGCGTAGATCCAGCTGGAGGAGCTCCAGACGTGATCATACCACCAGCCGCTGGTTTTGCCGGTAAAGGCGCAGATGGTAGCGGGCAGGCTGCAGATGGACTGGGCAAAGATGATAGGCATAACGCCGGACATTGCCACCTTGATGGGAAGGTTGGTGTTCTGGCCGCCGTAGACCTTCCGGCCCACAACGCGCTTGGCGTACTGAATGGGGATGCGGCGCTCGGCGTCATTGATGAAGACGATGAACAGCACGAGAGCAACAATGCCAACCAGAACGATGATGATCTGCCACCAGACCAGAGTCGCCAGAGTGCCGACCATTCCTGGGATGCTGGAGATGATGTTGGCAAACAGGATCATGGAGATACCATTGCCGATACCGAATTCCGTGATCTGCTCGCCCAGCCACATGACCAGAGCGGAGCCGGCGGTGAACGCCAGAATGATGACCAGCGCGGGCAGGAGGCCCTCGGAGGTGATGATGGAGATCTGAGAAGAGTAGTTGCGCAGCATCATGTAGTACGCCCAACCCATCAGCAGGCCAAGGCCGACCGTGGTGTAGCGGGTGATGCGCTCAATTTTCTTCTTGCCATCCTCGCCGCCGTCCTTCGCCAGCCGCTCAAGAGCGGGGATGGCGACGGTCAGCAGCTGGATGATGATGGAGGCGTTAATGTAGGGCTGAATGCCCAGTGCAAGCACGGTGGCGCGGGAGAACGCGCTGCCGGACATTGCATTGTACAGGCCCAGGATAGTACTGGACAGAACGCTGTCGAAGTAATTCGCCAGAGTGGTCACGTCAATGAACGGAACCGGAATGACGCTGCCCAAACGGTAAATCAGCAGAATGAACAGGGTGAAGAGGAGCTTCTTCCGCAGTTCAGGAATCTTCCAGGCATTCTTGAGTGTCTGCAGCACTTATACCACCTCGGCCTTTCCGCCTGCCTGCTCAATCTTTTCCTTGGCAGACTCAGAGAAA
>ERZ773194.1962-NODE-1962-length-20610-cov-7.724982_pt1 | contig 20610 bp, 18 predicted proteins | sample MGYA00511240_ERZ773194 | MGnify/ENA primary metagenome ERZ773194 (study PRJEB29015, sample SAMEA2737774) | human gut metagenome | biome: human gut; feature: human-associated habitat; material: faeces | place: China | collected 2012 ... | reverse complement strand
TTTTGGGGGGGGGGGGGGGTAAAACCCTGCAAACCAATAAGATAATAAATCAGCCGAAAAATACCGGGCGATGACACATGAGAATTAATAAATTAAAAAATACGATATGAGAAAAAAAATCATTCCGTCCCTGCTGCTGGCGGCACTGCTCGCCGGAAAGGCGCAAGCGGGTATCGTGTCGGACAGCCTCCGCACCACGATCTACTACCGCACGGCAAACGCACGGCTGGAGCTTCCCTACATGGACAACGACCGGCACTTGCGGCACTGGGCGACAGCATCCGTTCTCTGGGAGCCGACCCTGCTGTAGTGCTCAGGCGTATCCTCATTCAGGCGTCCGCCTCTCCCGACGGTAACACGAAGTACAACAAGGAACTCGCCCGGAAACGTGGCGAGAATTTGCGGGATTATTTAAAAGACAACCTCTCTCTGCCCGACAGCATCTTCACACTCCAGCCGCAAGGAGAGGGCTGGAGCGAATTGGCTGAAAAGCTTGGACGTACCGATGCCCCTTGGCGCGACAAGGCAATCGCCATCATCCGTGACACACCCGAGTGGGTGGTACGCGAGGGCAAGGTGGTGGACGGTCGCAAACGTCAGCTAATGAACCTTGCCGGCGGACGCGCATGGCAATACATGAAGGAGAACCTCTTTGATAGCTTACGCAGCGGAGCGTTGGTAGTATGCGAGGTGGAACGAATCAAGCGGGTGATGGACCCCGAGCCGGCACAGGCCGAATTGAAACCGGCATCCGACAACGTAATGAACCCCGATGACACGGCGGACACCACCGAGAAGGAGATCGATACGACAGCCACACTTTATAATAAGGAGGACGATACGATTCCGCAGGACAACGCGGACAAGGAAGAAACGGAAAAGAAACCGTTCTTCATGGCGGTAAAGACGAACCTGCTCTACGACGTGGCCCTCGTTCCGAACGTGGGATTGGAGTTCTACCTCGGCCAGGGGTGGAGTATCAGTGGGAACTGGATGTACGCCTGGTGGAAGAACGACACCCGTCACCGCTACTGGCGTATCTACGGCGGCGAGCTTGACATCCGCAAGTACTTCGGACGGAAGGCAGCCGAAAAGCCATTACAGGGACACCACCTCGGCGTGTACGCCCAAGGTTTGACCTTCGACTTCGAGACGGGCAGCAAAGGATATCTGAGCAACTTCAGTTACGGTTTCGGGTTGGAATACGGTTATTCGCTGCCTGTCGCCAAGCGTCTGAACATAGACTTCGGTCTCGGTATCGGCTACGGTGGCGGCAAGTACAAGGTATATGAGCCGGAGGACGATTGCTACGTGTACAAAGAGACAAAACAGCGCCACTGGTTCGGTCCGACCCGGGCTGAAATCTCACTTATTTGGTTGCTGGGAAACGGCAATCAGAATAGCAAGAAAGGAGGAACGAAATGACACATATACGGATATACAAGGAATTGCGCAAGGCAATCGCAGGATGTCTGGCGGTAATGCTGCTGCCTTTATTCACGGCCTGTGAGCACAAGGATCTGTGTTACGACCATCCGCACTCGGCGAGCGTGGAGGTGGTGTTCGACTGGACGGAAGCTCCCGACGCCCACCCTGCCACGATGAGCCTTTACCTCTATCCGGAGGACGGTTCCGAGCCGATGCGTTACGAGTTCACCAAGCGCGAGGGCGGTACCATCGTCGTTCCGGAGGGTATGTACGATGCCCTTTGCGTAAACAGCGACAAGGAGACGCACCGCATAGTTGACAAGGAACGTATGGAGACATTTCAAGTGACAACGGGGAACACCCGCTCACTGCGTGGGACACTGGCCACGAGGTCGGAAACGGCACCGAAGGCACGCGGAGCAGAAGAGGAACGCAACGTAATGGAACCCGAAGCCCTGTGGAGCGACCATGCCGAGAGATTGGACATCAGCCCGGCGAGCGGCGTGAGGCGGATCGTCCTGACCCCGAAGCCACGGGTGAACACCTGCTCGGTGGAGGTCAGGAACGTGGAGAACCTGCGTCACGTAAGTGCCCTTAGCGCATCGCTGACGGGCATGGCTGGCGGCTGGCTGGCAGGAATTGACGAGCTGACAACTGAGAAGGTGACCATCCCGTTCGAGGTATGCGCCAACGAGGACAAGACTATGCTGACGGGCGATTTGAGCTTCTTCGGACACTGCCCGAAGGAAGCCGGAGAGCACAAGCTGATGATCTACGCGCTGATGTCAGACGGCAACACCTACTACTTCGAGGCGGACGTGACCGGCCAGCTGCATGATCCGGCACAGGATCCGACGCACATCGTCATCGTGATCGACAAACTGCCGCTTCCGAAACCCATCACCGGCGGCGGAGGCTTGCAGCCTACCGTAAAGGACTGGGAGGAAGTTCACATCAGCTTGCCGATGAGCTAAGCAGAGAACAAGTGGAACAGAAAAGTAAAAATACAAGTATATGAACAAATCTATTTATATATGTGCGGCTGCTGCGATGATGCTGGCTTCATGCTCCAACGACGAGGTCGTGGAACAAGCGCAGGAGAACGCCATCAGCTTTCGCAGCATGATGAGTGCGAATACCCGTGGCGTGGTGGCTGACGTTAGTAATTTGAATACCCTCTGCGTGACGGCTTATCAAGGAACAAACCTGTACCTTGACAATATCATATACCAAAAGGACGGTACAGGGTTCTTTAACTCTACCAAACCTTATTATTGGCCAGAAACCGGTGAATTGACCTTCACGGTGTTTTCAGGCAACTGGAGCGGTACCCGTGATTTCACCAGCTCTACGGAGCAATGGATGAGAAATGTCACCATCAACGATGATATTGCCAAGCAGGAAGACATGACCTATGTATCCAATGTGACAGGCACGAAAGCCGACAACGGAAAAGTGGGCGTACCGCTGGAAATGAAGCATGCGCTTGTACAGATCCAGCTCAATGCGAAGAACGAAAATAGCAATTATGTGTACAAGGTGAAGGGCATCCGAATCAACCGAGTTGCAACCAATGCCGACTTCGACATGAAGAAAGAGCAATGGGGAACAGCAAAAGGAGAGGCGACTTTCGAAATCACTTACGACACTCCCATAGAATTGACTTCCAAAGCCCAATCTATTATGGGAACGGCTGGTAATGCCATGCTGATTCCATTCTATTTGGATGCTTGGGATGGAGGTGGAAAGTTGAATAAACCAGATCCTTTAGACAATGTGCAAGTACCAAGCTATACCACTAATCCCGGTGGGTTCTTCTCTGTCTTGGTAAACATCCGGATGAAAGCCGGAGCATCGGTCTACCCGGACAAGGCAGGAGGCTATGCGTGGGTTGCCATACCGGTGTACTATGTGTGGGATGCGCAACAAGGCAAGAAGTTCACCTATACGCTCGACTTCAGCAACGGTGCCGGACGGGTTGATCCTGTAGACCCGGGCACAGACTGGGATGCAAGCAAAGACCCTGCCAAGATGCACCCCGTCTTGGGCGGTCTGATACGCTTCGGCGTGACGGTCAGTGAGTGGGGCACCGATGACAAGAACGTGGATCTGAAAGACTCGGAAAAGTTCGATGTCACGGGGACGGTTGGTCGGATGACAAGAAAGACGCTCCCCTGAAATGAATCTGAAAAGTTATACAAAAGGTTATCAATCAATTATTTTTTTAATTATTCATTTTAAATTTTATTTTTTCAATTATGAACAAAATGATTTATTTGTGCGCAGCGGCTGCTTTGACGCTGGCATCATGTTCAAACGACGAGACTGTGGAAGTGGCACAGCAGAAAGGCATCAGTTTTCGTGCCGTAACAGGATTAAACACACGTGCCTCTGAAGTGACAACAGCCAACCTGAGTGCCCTCAAGGTTACAGCCTTTTGGGATAAGAACAACAACAAGTACGACGGTTTTGATACTGAAGTTGATTATGTAAAGGATGGCGGTGTATTTAATTCAGCCGATTCAAAATTCTGGCCAAAAGATGAAAATGAAGTGTTGAGTTTCACCGCTTTCTCTGACAACTGGACAGGAACGAAAACCATTACAGACAAGAATACCATCAGCGTGGCTGGTGTGAAGATTGCAGGTACAGTAGCTGACCAAAAAGACATGGTATACGTTACAGGCATGACCGGAACCAAGGCTGCCAATGAAACGAACGGTGTCGCATTGACATTGGAACACGCCCTTTCCCAGATCCAAATCTCTGCAAAGAGCGACAATACGGTCTACACATACCAGGTGAAAGGTATCCGTATCTCAAATGTTGACGGAGAGGCCGACTTCAATGTCGTAAATGGTACGTGGAGCAACAACGCTGCAAACGACCAGATTTATGAAGTGGAGTATGCCACTCCGGTAACTTTGAATGGTACTGCCCAGAGCATTATGGAACAAAAGCAGGATAACAGCACTAACTACAGTGACAATCTCATGCTGCTTCCGCAGGCTGGAGCAACGACGGCTTGGGACGTTGAAAACGACAAGACAAATACCAACAAAGGTACATACATCTCTGTACTGTTGAAAATCAAGAAAGGTACTGAAAATGTTTTCCCTGCTGAAGGAACTGAAACTTACGGTTGGGCTGCCGTTCCCGTTTCATTCACTTGGAATAAGGGTAACAAGTATGTCTATACTTTGGACTTCACCAACGGTGCGGGACGTGTTGACCCTGTAGATCCGGGTACGGATGTTGACCCGGGCAACAAGGATCCGGATAAGGGAGACAAGATTTTGGGTGACCCGATCAAGTTCACCGTTACGGTTACTCCTTGGAATCCCACCGATAACGGTATCAATATGTAATCCGATATCCATTTAATCAAAAATCAATAATCAAACCGCACTTCCGCCCGGTGGCTGTCCGCACACTCAGCCAAGGCAGGAAGTGCACCCCAGGCCGGACGGGGTTGAATGTCCCTTTCCGGTCACACAGAAAAGACAATCTAAAAAAAGAATAACTATGGCAAATAAAGCGATTCATGTATTGGCGGCAGCGGCCTTGCTTCTTGCCTCGTGCTCCAACGACGACACGGTGCAGGTGGCTTCCGGGAAAGGCATCCGTTTCCGTATGGCGGTGGATATGAACACCCGTGCCCTCTCCGCTGACCTCGCCGGGCTGAAAGCCACCGGCTTCAGCGTGTCGGCGTTCGCCACGGCCGACAATGAGGAGAAGTATGGGTTCCGGAGCTTGCTGTTCACGCACGAGGCGGGCACGGAGAACGACTGGACGTCCGACCCCTTGAAGTATTGGCCGGACGACGGCAGCGAGCTGCGCTTTGTGGCCGCCTGTCCCGCAGCCGCGGACTGGGGAGGCACCTATGAGGGTGACAAGCCCGGTGAACTGAAAGTGACCGGCTTCAGTCCGGCAGCGGACATCACCGGACAAAAAGACCTGCTGGCAGGTTATGCCTCGGGCGATAGGAACAATGCCGCCAAGACGGAGATAGAGTTGCGCCATGTGCTCACGCAGGTAGAGGTACGTGCCAAGAACACCAATGCGACCTACCGCTACGACGTGAAGGCGGTACGCATCGGTTCCGTCCATTCCACGGGCGACTACACGTTCCCTTCGGAAACAAATGCCAACGGCAGCTGGACACTGAAGGACGGAAGCTACGCCTCCTATGCCACCGCAGAGCTGACAGATCCGATACGCCTCACGTCTGACGCGAAAGGACTGATGGACGACAGTGGCACGGCGATGCTCCTTCCGCAACAACTTACGACATGGGACACGAAAGACGACAAGGAAAACAAAAAGAACGGTTCCTATATCGCCCTGCTGTTGAAGATAACCACTGAAGCGGGTAGACAGGTCTATCCCTCCGCCGAGGGTGAATACGGCTGGGCGGCAGTGTCCATCGGAGGCCACGCGGAGAGCAAGAAGAACCTCTGGCAGCCGGGCGACAAGTTTGTCTACACGCTCGACTTGAGTAACGGTGCAGGGGTAATGCCCCCGGACAGCCCCGATCCCGGTGAACCGGTGCTGGGACAGCCCATCCGCTTCACGGTTACGGTGAATAACTGGGTGATTCGCCATCAGGACGTGAATCTGTAAGACAGAAAACGAATTACGAATAAAAAACGAATGACAGATATGAACTACAAGAACAAACTGATGGGCTTGTCGCTCATCCTATTGGCGGCGTTCTCCGCCTGTACGGACGATGTGGAGAACGGAGGACGTGACTCGGGCACGGACGACCACCGCATCACCTTTGCCGTGGGCACGGAATCCCCCGATGCCCGGACACGGGCGGACGGCAGCCTTCCGGATGCCGCCGGATCATACGAGACCAATTCCGTGGAGATGCAGGGCAAGCTGGACGGAAAAAACGTCTACCTCACTGCCGAAGTCTCTGACGGTCTCCCGGGTGACGACCAACCCTTGACACGAGGTACGCAGGTGACGGGGGTCGCACAGGTGGATGAATTTAGCGTGTCGGCTGCTATTTTAGATGCTAACGTTTTTGAACCCGAGACGTTGGATGTGATGTACAACGTGAAGGTGGCGAAAGACAACGCCTCTTCCACATGGACTACCGGAACGCCGTATTACTGGCCTACCGGCAAGAAACTGACTTTTTTCGCTTGGTATCCTTACAACTCGAAGAACCTGACCATCCCGAAAGACAACAATGTCAAGGATACAAAGCTGTTCTACGAGATACCCGAACAGGTAGCCGACCAAGAGGACTTTATGATGGCCAACAGCTATGAAGTGAGCGAGACATCAAGCGTGCCGATTTTTTTCAGACATATGCTCACGGCGGTGAAGTTCAAGACGAGCAACAACATCCCTGCCTGCACCGTCAAGTCCATCTCCCTGAAAGGAGTGAAATACAAAGGCTATCATAACTGGCAAGCACATGGCAGCGGTATATTACCTTGGGATCCGGATGCTGACACCAGAGACTTCACCTTGGACTTTCCCAATGGAAAGGAGGTAGCCGAGAATACCGAAACCGAACTCACGGGAAAGGGCGAGACTTTCTTCATGATGCCGCAGACATTTGGAGATGACAGCGAAGCCCGTTTGGAAGTGACGTTGGTGATGAATGGGGTAGAACAGACATTGAGTGCAAAGTTGAAGGACATTACGGCTGATGGGTATGGTTATAGCTATTGGGCAGCAGGAACAACTGTGACATATAAGCTTTCAATCAGTAAATTATCAGCGGAAGTGACCTTCTTCAAAGGAACGAATGGTACGGACGGTAATCCTTACACATCGCATAACATCAGTGCCAATGGAGACCCGTTCACAGTGGATTTGAAAGCTCCCACTTCAGTGAATGCCATCACCGCCCGTTTGGCGTATGAGGTGACAGATGGAGATGGAAACAAGACTTATGAGGTTTTCCAAGACAACCTCGATCTGACCGGGAAAACAACAGCGGACTTTACCAGCCCTCGCATGAACAATGTGGGCGATGGTCCGGGCAAGGCAAAGAAAGACGCAACTCCTTTCGTGGTACAAATCAAGGTGAATAGCACGGCACCTATAACAATTCCGTCAGATCCTGATGATCTCAATACCAAGCGTACATACATTCCCGGTACGGACGAAAACACTTGGTACACCATTTGGCGAGGAACGATGTTCCCACCGAACTACATTCAAGATTACAATTCAGATCCGAAATACGTTATCGTGGCACGGAAAGACGGAACTTTTGGACCTTATGATGAAACGGAGAGCCATAAATATTGGGAAGTGGATAAGAACCATCCTGTATACGGACAAGGAAAGTGGCAAATCATAAATCCAACATGGGACACTAAGTTGCGTTTGGTTTATTGGATATATGATCTGACTCAAAATGGCCGATGTCCCGGTAATAACGAGGTATATGGGGAACCATTACAAAAGAAGGATGGGGATATTTGGTACTGGATCTCTGCGGCACCAACTAATGATTTGACTAAATGTTATCTAATAACTGGAGTTGGTAGAAAATTTGCGGAAATGGGTCAGTTTGTCTCAGGTTTCCAAGTCGGTATTGATTGGAAAACGACTTCTCACAATTTTCGTTATGCCATACTTAAGAGTAGCTTGTAAAAGTACATATCAAGATTCTATCACAATAAAGTGGAATTATCAATTAGTGAAACATATTGAATGAAAGTGCATAAGTTGGGAAACCATATTGTAGCACGACATTCTGACGTGTAAAAAGGTATAAAAATATATATGACAGCAAGAAAAAAACTGATGAGCCTTTCGCTCATCGCACTGACAGTGTTTTCCGCCTGTACGGACGAGGTGGAAAACGGAGGTCAACGCCCTGTCAAGGGCGACCACAGCTTGAGCTTCGCCGTGAGCACGCCCGGCTCGCAAGCGTGGACGAAGGCGGACGGCACCCGTGCGGTTTCCGCTCCTGCCACGCAAGAGCTTGAACCCGTCGAGATGGAAGGCAAGGTGAACGGAAAGACCGTCTACCTCTCCGCCGAAGTGACCGACGGATTTCCCGGTGACAACCGGATGATGACACGCGGTACACAGGTGACCGAAGACAACAAGACGAAAGACGGAATCATGGAGACTTTCGCCGTATCGGCCTATACGGATATTAAGGGTACGCCCGACTTCATGTATAATGTGCCGACAACGAAAGGAAGCCCTGAGAACGGTACTACCTATTGGTATCCCGAAGAGAAATTCTACTGGCCGGGCGTCAAGTCCCTGAACTTCTATGCCTGGTATCCGCACACCGCCAACGCGGAGGGCTTGACCGTATCGGGTGCGGACGAGAACGGTACTCCAAAGCTCCATTACACCGCTCCCGAAGACGTGAAGAAGCAGATGGACGTGATGACGGCTGTCGCTACCAACCAGGCAGAACAGGAAGCCATTCCATTGACATTCGATCATGCCTTATCGGCCGTAAAATTCGTGGCAGGGGATGACCTGCCCAACTGCGTGGTGAAGTCCATCAAGCTGGATGGCGTGCGCTACAAAGGTACTTACACGTTAGGAACGGACGCATGGACATTGACTGATGACACGCAAGCCTTTACCCTGCGTTTAAACAAAGTGGTGGCAGGAAACGGTGGAGCCATTACGGAGGATGGCAAAGGCGAGACCCTCTTCATGATGCCGCAGACATTGTCCGACGACGCGAAGATCGAGGTGGTGCTGAATGACGGAACTGCCGACTTTACGGTGGGCGCATCCATTGGAGGCACGAAATGGGAAATGGGCAAGACCTATACCTACCACATCTCGAACAATTTTGTGTCGCTGGTTACCACCAACGACAAGTTCGTTGCTTTTACGGATGAAACCCTGACGGATCAGGTGGCTTTCTTCTTGAGTGCGTCCGCAACTACTGCCGGGACTACGGGTGAAATCTTAGCCCCGGCTGGAGTAACCGTTACACCCACCACTTTTGCAAGCGGAGCGTCCAACCTCTCCGTGAAGGTCACTTGGCCCAAGGACATGGGGAATCATGTAAGCATGGAGATTTCTTTCGCTGACAAGAAAAAACAGATTCTTATGTCCCGCCAGACACCCACCGAAGGGGATGCCTATTGGCTCTATTCCCTGCCCGAGACGACCAGCCAGCACTTGGAAAATGACATCATCGGCTTGCAGAACGCATCGGAATCGGACTGGATAGCCATGACCTCGTCTCCTACGTACACGAAGGACAATTATTCGCAGGTCATTTATGACAACTCCTCAAAGGGCGACATTTACCTGCAGACGTTGAGCATCCCGTCGGCGAACCGCTTCGCCTCGTTGCTTGCCACCAAAGAGAACTTTGACCAAAATGTGATGTACTGCGTGGAGCAGAAAGCCTTTACCGCTGACTTCGGTTTCAAGGATTGCGAACGAAATATTTCTCGTGAGGCGGAGAAGTGGAATATCTCCTTGACAGGCGGACGCTTCAAGGATGGAGCACAGATAAAGGCCCGTATAGTGATGGATGCCGGACAAGACGGAGTAATGGATGATGGTTCTCTTACGTATGGGGACGATGCACTCATAACCTGTACTTCTACGGGCGGTACGGCATCATACGTGAAGAAACGGTGGGACACACAAGAGAACACGGCTACAAACAATGGCAAACGTACCGTTCATTTACAAATACAGAATGCAAACGTGGATGATGATTGGATAGATCTGAATGTCACCGGGACAATGCATGATTGGATGACTTGGGGTAGAGAATCACATATAAATGAAGATTTTGTCATTGCACATGCTTCTTCTGGAGTTCGTCTGGGAGATGCTATATACGGATCGTTAAACAAGTACAATTATTGTATCGTTCCCCTTTATACCACTTGTTGGAATGTTCATAAAGACCATCCTTTCTTCGGAACGACCCAATGGCAATGTACAGGAAATACGTGTGGCGATCCTGCATATATGTGGTGGAGTGCTGCTATGAGCAAAAATAATGTATATGTAAAAGATGTGTCTGGAAGTTCACTATACAACGTGAAAGCAACTGTAAGAGCCCTTTCTATTACCAATTCTTATACTTACAAAGACTATATAGAAGGTCGATTAAGTACTCCGGGCCAATATATGTATGTTCCTGTACAAAATGCAAGGTGGTATACTGATAGTGAGGGTGTGAGATACTTTACTACAAGTGAAACCGCAACATCTTTTGCTGTCAAGTATATCCAAAATCGTCCTACAAACGATACACCCATAGAACAAGAAACCATTTATAATAATTACAGAGCTTATTCCGATAAGTATAAGTAATACGCTCAACCTATTATTTACAATTTAAACTTTAGAATCATGAAAGTAAATTGCAATTCAGAAAGACGCATCGGATGGTGTAATTTACTTTCATAACCAACAAGAGATATATACACTTTAAATACATCAAGACCCTCCCCAGCACAGCGGGAGGAATATGTATAATAACCCTATAGCTTGCCGCCCTTGTGAAAGACCGGCAAGTTCCCCTTTATTTCAATAAAAACAGAAGACAAATGAAAACAACGAAAATACTTGAAACGGAAAAAGGCAACACGGATGCCGTCCACCTCCATTGGAGCGGAACGGACGAGACTTGGAACGCCTACGGCAAATCGGCGGAGAACGCCCTGCGTATGAACCCGGAACTCCGCACGCTGACGGACGAAGTGAATTTGGACGGCACAGAGGTGACACACCTGAAAGTGACCACCGAGCAGTTCGAAGGGTACGGCCTTGCCGACTACTGCGTGGCGGTGGACGACGAGAGATTGGAACTGAAGATACCCGTGCATGGCTGAACGGACGGACATGAAGGACTTCGCAGCAAGGCTTGAGGAAGAGGCGGAAAAGAAGGTGGAGAAGATAGAGGCCGGAGACCTGAACATGATCAAGAAGTCATTCGAAGCCTCGTTAGTGCTCGCTGACGCTTTCCTGCAACTGAAAGCCTTCATCGCGGACTATACTTTCCGTGACGAAGTGGAGGAAATCGAGTTCTTCAAGACGGTCAAACCCCGAATCTGTCACCGGCTCATCTACTACCGCAAGATATACAACATCGAGATGAACCGTCCGGTAGGCAGCGAGTCGCAGCGAAGCTACCTGATAGACGAGATACGGGGCATCAACCGCTACAACGAGAAACGTTCGGACTTCGTGCGTTACTACCGCTCCGGGCTGACCCACTTGGACGCGCTCTATTACCTGCGTGGCAACCTTGACACGGCACTCTACTTGGAGTCGTTCCATCACGAGCGTGATCCGTCTTTCTCGACCAACTGTAACTTCATGGCGGCACGGCTTCTTGCCAACGAGCGGCTGATCCGCTACCTGACGAAGGAATTGGAGGCGTTCGAGCTGCGGCAAGCCGAAGAATCGTTGCCGAAGGTGCGCCTGACGTGGAAAGCGACGAAGACGGAACTGACCGAACTGCTATTTGCTTTGGACAGCCGCAAGGTATTCGGGGATGTCCCGTTGACAAGGCTGTCGGAGTACGTGCAGCGGGCATTCAACATCGAGTTGGACAAGAACCTGTCCCGGACATTCGGCGACCTGCGCATCCGCAACCGGCAGACGCCTTTCCTTGACAGCCTGAAGGCCGCACTGCTCAGGCGGATGAACCGCCCGCTGAACAACCGCCCCGGAGGTCGGAACAAAAAAACGCTTTGAGAAGGATAAGAATTGAATAATAACAAACAGAAACCTAAATAGAAAAGGACATGAAACAGGTATTTATCAAACCTCTGTTGCTGCTGCTCGTGATACTGGCAGCGGCATCCTGCGACAAGGACGAGAAGGAAATCGGCTACGACGCGCTGCCCCAAAAGGCGCGGCAGTTCATCGCACAGTACTTCCCCGGTGTGAAATGCACCCGTGCGGTGCGTGACAAGGATGACGGAACAACCGAATACGAGGCATGGCTCTCGGATGGGACGGAATTGGACTTTGACGGACAGGGCGACTGGACAAGCGTGGACTGCAAGTTCTCCGCGCTGCCGGACGGCATCCTGCCGGAATCCATCGCGACGGACATCACCGCCCGTTACCCCGATACCGTACCTTACAAGGTGGAGAAACAACCGGGCGGTTACGAGATAGACATCCCCGGCTGGGAACTGTACTACAACAATCAAGGCACGTTCATCCGCGCCGAGAGAGACCTGTAAAACTGCATGAAACACCAATAACTAAAGAGCTATGATCATCTATGACAGCAAAATCGCCCGTCTGCTGCAAGGCCGGCTGAATCCCTACGATTACGTGACCCTGCCTCTGGTTACCCTGACTGCCCTCCCTTATGGCGAGAAAGGCATTTGGGAAGAGATGGAGATGAGCATCCACCGCCGGCAATACACGGAATGTTTTTGTGTGTCCCTGCTGCCGTCCCTGCTTTTGGGCTGGCAGGTATGCTGGGGATTTGCCGCCCTGCCGCTGTTCGCTTACTACCTCCTTTACTGGGCTGAACGCTTGGCTGTCGGCCATTCAGCGTTTGATTACGAGGCAGAAAAAGAGAGCGAGGAAGTAAGCTACTTCGTGGTGCGCAAACATTTCGCTTGGCGCAAGTGGTATTGGAAAAAGGAGCTGCCGGCCATCGACCGAAGCTGGTTCTGCTAAAGGAACAGGACTGACTCCTATACAGCCACTACAAGCGTGGGCTGCTGTCTGTTTAAGTTGTGTTCGGGCATCCTGGGGCCTTCTTTATGATTAAACGAGATGCAGCCCACCGCTTCCTTTTATCACATTCCTCTGGGCGGAAAAGGAAAGCGTGGAAGTAAAAAAGGAAAAAGTGCAATTTAGACATATATACGAAGAGTTACGATGAAGAAAACGGAATGCGTCCTTGTGAAAGGTCGCCAGATGTCCGCCGAAGGGTAGCAATGCCCGTAGGACACAGTTTTTTTGAATTTTTAGGAAAGTTCAATCCCCAAAAGGGATTGGATTTATTAAGTGGGAAACCACTTTTTTACATGGGAAAACAAGGCCCGCACTTGTGAAAGCCCGGAGCTTGTACTTTAGCATGGCAGCCTGCCAGCTTTACCCCGGCAGGCATGCCATGGAGATATTTTTTCGAAGTTAGTTCACTTCGCATCGGCGGATGCGGTACAAGTGAATGAAATTAAAATGTATGGAAGCTTCCACCTGTGACAGTCCGAAGCTTCCGTTTTTTATATGAACAGAATAAATTCAAAAACAAGAATAATATGGCAACATTAAAATTGAACAAATTCATACTTTTGCCGGGTAGAGCGCTGGCCGCCCTCGTGCGTTGTGGCTTCCCGGTAAGTGCGGGGATCGTGATGAAAACGTTTTCCCCCGATACGGGCCGCATATTTTACGAGAATGAAGTGAGTGACTATTTGCTGCACAAATTCTCTGAAATCGTGAGGTGGTACGAGGACTGCCCCTGCCCGACAGGCCGCCTCACGGCAGGCTCGCCGGTATGGGTGTTCCTTTCCGGCAAGGAACCCGAAAAGGACGATGCCCTCCTAAAGTCAGTACGCAAGGAGATAGACAACCGCCCCGTACGCGTGATCACCCGTGAAGATTTCCGGAGACGTATGTGCCTTCCCGGTCAACTCATCAGCCGGCTCGACTGCGTGGATGACGACATGCTCTCCGAGTTCCTGTGTCACACCCTGCTTTCCAAGCAGGACGGCACGTATGTGGACTCTCGCAGATGGGAAAGCGCCCAAAAGGGTGATCCCGTGCACGGCTTCATATCCGACATGCTGGCGGCGTGCCTCTCCGCCCGCCTGCCCATCGTGGACGGTGACCTGCCCGGCATCCTCACGCGGATGGCAAGACACCATATCCCGAGTGTCAGGGCGAAGCTGAGAGAACAGGACAGGATGATCCTGCAAGCCTGTCCCTCGCTGAATGAATATCAGCATGCAATGAAGTAGAAAATGCGTACCTTATAAATGCAGACGAAATATAAAAACAAGCTGCGAACGTTATTCTTCTTAACTTAAAATGTTGGAACGCCAATATCAAATATTTTATGCTTTTGCTGGTTATTTTATCTGTGTAATTTGTGGATATTATATAGAAGTATGTATTTATAAATAAAAATCATGAACAATGGTATAATATGGTTGAAGTTAAAAATATCGTTCGGTTATGCCATCTTGGTTCTGTTGTCCGCATTCATTGTCTATCAGTTCCGTCAGGAACAAATGCAAAGACACATGCTACGTAAGAAGGAGAAAGAGCTGGTGGCGATACACCGTCTGGCTGAAAGAATCTACATCGACCTGCTGGACCTTTCCACCCATGCCGAGATTGCCGCCACATGGGATGATGACGACCTCGGGGAATACAGCCGCAAACGCCACGGGGTCTGCGACAGCCTGCAACTTCTGAAAGAATATGTCCATACCCCGTTACAAAAAAGCCATATCGACTCGTTGTGCCTTCTTCTTTGGAACAAGGAACTCCTTTTATCCAAGGCGGTACATACCTTCAAGGAACTGCAGGACATAGGTGGCATTGTACAAGAAAGCATTCCTGCCATTGTCTTGACAGCCCGGAAACAGGCTGCACGGCAAAAGGAAAATACGGCTTCTCCGGAAACCGGTGCGGGAGATGTACCCAAAAAGAAAAGGAGTTTCCGGGATATCTTCCGTAGAAAAGAAAACAAATCCGCTTACCTGCAACAGAGGGAAGAGGCTGAACGTAAACGGCAATCCCTGTCCGTTCCCTCTTCAACCGGGACGACAACACGCATGCTCCGCTCCCTGAATGAAAGGGTCACCCGGGAACAGGCTGAAAGGCGGGCCAGGCTGCTGGCACAGATGGACAGCCTGTATGCCGGCAGTATGGAGTTGAACGGGAGGATGAACAATATGATCTCCGAATTTGAGCGGAAAAACAACGAACGTTTTACCGCACGCTACAGGGCCTTTGTCCTTGAACGGGACAATTCCTACCATATGGTGGCCGGCCTTGCCCTGTCCGTCTCCCTTCTGGCGATCATGCTGTATACCGTCATACACCGGGACCTGAACCGCCGTCTCCAATACGAGAGGGAGCTTGAACAGTCCGACAGGCGGAACAGGGAACTGCTCCGCTCACGCAAGGAGCTGATGGCCTCGGTTGCTCACGACCTGCGCGCCCCGCTGGCGGCCGTCAAAGGCTGCGCGGAACTGTTACCCTCGGAAAGCGACGTCAGCCGCAGGAGTGGCTATCTGGACAACATCCTGCACTCGGCCGATTACATGCTCGGCCTGGTAAACACGCTGATGGAATACCACCGGATGGATGAAGGCGAAGTTCGCTCCAATGACACGCTCTTTAGCCTAAAAGCCCTGTTCGAGGAAATAGCGGACAGTCATCGACTTATCGCCAGACAGAAGGACCTGGCGTTCACCGTATCCCTCTCAGGCTTGGACGTCGTCGTCTGCTGTGACAGCTCGCATATCCGGCAGATAGCCGGCAACCTGCTGTCCAATGCCCTGAAGTTCACACCCCACGGGGAGGTGCGCCTTGAGGCGGAATACTTGTATGGGGAACTTAGCATCTCTGTCCGGGATACCGGCGTGGGAATAAGCGCTGAGGAGAAAGAACGGATATTCGGGGCGTTTGAAAGGCTGGACAACGCGCGTAATATTCCAGGGTTCGGACTGGGGCTGGCGATCACGGCTCGGCTCGTGTCTGAAATGCGGGGCCGTGTAGAGGTAAAGAGCGCTCCCGGTGAAGGCAGCCGCTTCTCCGTTTTCCTTCCCGTACCACCGGCCGGACAGTCCGCCCCTCTGGAAGAGAAGGTGTTTCCGGCCTGTGAATTGCTCGGTGGCACCCGTGTGCTGGTCATGGATGACGACCGTATCCAGCAGGGGATCACCCGGGAGATGCTCTCCCGCAGCCGGATTCACTGTGACTGCTGCACGGATGTCCGGGAACTGATGGACTGCCTGAAAAGTCAGGAGTACGACCTTCTGCTGACCGACATACAGATGCCCGGTGCGGACGGCTTCTCGATCCTTGAACTGCTGAGGGGCTCAAACATCCCCCGGGCAAGGGAGATTCCGGCCATAGCCGTCACGGCACATTCCGACAGGGAAGAGGAATACCTCTCCGCAGGTTTCGCCGGATGTATCCATAAGCCTTTCTCCGCGGAAGGGCTGGTGACCGCCATCATGCGGGTCATAAAAGGGAACGGGAAAGAGTGGAGGCCGGACTTCTCCCTCCTGCTTGCCGGAGAGGACAACCGGCAGGAAATGCTGGGGCTGTTTGTCAGTGAAAGCCGCAAGGACATCGAAAGGCTGTCGGCCGCCGTGAAAGAAAAGGACAGCCGGGAAATCATTTCCATCCTCCACAGGAGCCTGCCACTGTGGGAGACGGTGCGTCTGAACTATCCGGTAGCGGACCTGTGGGTGCTGGTCAAATCCGACGCGGGCCAATGGGAGGAAGAGGAATATGTGAAAATAGAAAAAATAATCGGTGCCGTCAGGGAACTGATATCCTATGCGGAACTGATGCAGAAAGAGGGAAAGGAATGAAAACGATACTGATTTTGGAAGATGACGTGATTTTCAGCCGCAGCATCGGCAACTGGCTGAAGAAGAAAGGGATGGCGACCGAACATGCCGCGACGCTGTCGGCTGCCCGCAAGGCCCTTTCCGCAAGGGAGTTCGACCTTGTCCTTGCAGACCTCCGCCTGCCGGACGGGAACAGCACCTCCCTGCTGGAATGGATGAACGAGAGGTTCTACGCCACCCCGTTCCTTATCATGACCAACTACGGGCAGGTGGAGAACGCGGTGGAAGCCATGCAGCTGGGGGCGGTCAATTACCTGTGCAAGCCTGTCCAGCCGGACAGGCTGCTGGAAGCCATCGGGAAGATATTCAGCCGTCCCCGACATGACGGGAACGAATTCTATCGCGGGGAGAGTGCCAAAGCGCGGGAAATGTACCAGCTAGTGGGGCTGGTGGCACGTTCCGACATTTCCGTGCTCATTCGGGGAGCCTCCGGTACGGGGAAGGAGCATATCGCCCGCGAGCTGCATGAACAAAGCCACCGTAGGGACAAGCCCTTCGTCCCGGTGGACTGCGGGACCATCACGGGTGACCTTGCCAAATCCGAATTTTTCGGACACCGCAAGGGGACGTTCACCGGTGCCTACGGTGACAGGTACGGGCTGTTTCAAGTGGCTGACGGGGGCACGCTGTTCCTTGACGAGATCGGCAACCTTTCCCCCGAGACACAGATGCTCCTGCTACGTGCCCTGCAGGAAAGACGCTACAAGCCCGTCGGCTCCACCCAGGAATACACCTTTGACGTCCGTCTGGTGGCCGCCACGAACGAGAACCTGGAGAGGGCGATATCCGAAGGACGTTTCCGGGAGGACCTGTTCCACCGCCTGAACGAGTTCACCATCAATGTCCCCCCTCTCTCGGAATGCGGGGAGGACATCCTTCCGCTGGCGGAGTTCTTCGTGAAGCATTTTTCAGAAAAGCACCGTAAGCCCGTACGCGGGTTCAACAGCCTGGCCGCGGCCTCATTGCAGAAATATCCCTGGCCCGGTAATATACGCGAGCTGAGAAACTGCATCCAACGTGCCGTCCTGCTCTCTGCCGACGGATGGATCTCACCGGAGGAACTGAATCTGGACCTCGCCGTCGGACGGGAGGAAACCGCCCCCATTCCGGAGGAAAAGGAAAAACAGCTGCTTCTCAGGACCCTTGAAGAGGCGGAGGGCAACCGTGCCCGTGCAGCCAGGATACTCGGCATCAGCCGGACTTCCCTGTACGAGAAACTGAGAAAATATCGGATTATATGAGCGGGCCGTTGTACAATACGGGCCAGCTCCGTGAGTCTCCTTCCGGAACCACAGCGAAATGAGAGTGTCATACAAGCGGCCGGACATGGTTTACATAAAATGTACATCCGCCTTACAGTTATTGTAAAGCGGTGTACATTTCTTTTTTTGAGCCTGTTTTCAACTGATATTTTTATCATGCTGAATATCTGACTATTAACAAGAAAATGCAATAGGCATCCACCGGATGGCATCATATTCGCCTTTAATATTCTGTCGTAAGGCATGAATTGTTAAACTAAAGTTTGAGCATATGAAAACATCAACAACACACCGCCTGCTGAATCATCTCCAAGAAGCCGTCCTGGAAGGAAAAAATGCTATGGAAAACGTATTGTCATCCGCCTACGATGAATTTTCAGACCATCTGGCCTCCCTGGCGGAAAGCGGGCTTCCCATCCCCAAGAGGCTGCGCCGCCTACGCCACATGGAGACGGAACTGGACGCCTATATGAATATGGCCGGAAGCAGGGTTGACAGCCGGACACATATCTATCTGATGAAGGCATCCGGCCTTGTCAGGACGGAGATAGAACTGTTGCATTTCGCGCTTCGGTATCCCGAATGCCGCGATACCGTTCCCGATACCGACAAGGGACGGACAGGCCTGTTCTCCCTTCGTTGGAAAGGTTCCTTGGTGAACCTGATGGAACTGATCGCCTCACTGCACTACCTGGGAGTGATAACAGACGGCAACGGCAACCGCCAGTCATTCGCCTCCCTGGTGGCGGCATTCGAGGAGTTCCTGCATATCCGAATCCCCAAGCCCTACGATTTGCGTGCGGACCTTGCCAGACGTAAGAAAACCCTCTCGGTACTGCTCCCAAAACTCCGGGAAGCCTTTGAAAAGAACATCATAAACTGCGGGATCGGGAACGGATGACAGGGAGGAAAATCCCCTGTCATGAATAGTCATCTCCTGTCACGAATAGTCACCTTCCGAAATTAGGCCGGTATACGAATTATCATTTACTTTGCCTCCGGTAAAAACATCAATAATATGGCTAAGATCAAACAGGCGTACAAGAAAGAGAAAACGGCCGTCTCCCGGACATGAAGAGGGGGCCGCAGTCCGAAGGAATCCTCCGAGCTTCATTCCTTTTACTACGGATTCCGTCTGAACGAGCTCCAGAACATCGAGTTCGAGCGGCTCTATGAGAATTCCGGTGCCGTAACCAAGTCGCAGTTCATCCTGTCGGCCATTTTCGACAAGCCGATGAAAGTGGTGAAAATCGACAAGGTTGCCACGGACTATTACATCAAGCTCACCAACCTGCAGAGCGAGTACCGCCGCGTCGGGGTGAACTACAACCAGGTTGTCAAGGCGGTCCACAGCGGGGAACTGACCGAAAAGAAAGCCCTCGCCCTGCTTTACAAGCTGGAACAGCTGACCGTGGAGTTTGTATCGTTAAACAAGGAAATCATCCGTCTTACCAAAGAGTTCGAACAATGGTTGCAAAGATAACATCCGGTGCCGCCATTTACGGGGCGCTGTATTACAATCAGGAAAAAGTGGAGAAAGGGAAAGCGCGGACACTGGCATGAAACCGCGTGATGGAGACACCGGAGGGAAAGGTCGGCATCTCCGAATGCATGCGCAGCTTCGAACCTTACCTTGCCATGAACCGCCGGACGGAAAAGCCGGTGATCCATCTCTCGCTCAATCCCCATCCCGATGACGTGCTCTCCGACGAACAGCTGGAAGCTATCGGGCGGGAATACATGGACAGGCTCGGATATGGCGACCAGCCTTACGTTATCTTCCGCCATGACGACAACGCGCGTCCCCACATCCACATCGTCTCCCTGCGTATTGATGAACAGGGAAGAAAACTGAGTGATTACAAGGAATGGGAACGCTCGACGAACATCTGCCGGGAGCTGGAACGGAAATACGGCCTGCTGCAGTCACGTGGGGAGGAATACAGGATTTCCCGGCCGATGACCGCGGTGGACTGCACGAAAGGCGAACTGAAACACCAGATTGCGGGTGTGGTAAAACCGGCCGTGCAGAATTACCGCTTCCAGTCGTTCAAGGAGTTCAGGGCACTGCTCGGGCTTTTCAACGTGACCGTGGAGGAAGTGCACAAGGCCGTGGACGGGAAACGCTGCGACGGCCTGGTCTATGCGGCGACCGACGGGATGGGAAAACGTACCGGGGTCGGAATCAAATCCAGCGATATCGGGAAAAGCGTGGGATACCGTGCCCTCCAAAAGAGGTTCTCACAAAGCAGGGCATGGATGAAAAAGCATTCCCTGCCGGAAAAGACAAGGGAACACATCCGCACGGCACTCTGCCGGGATACCCGTGAAGGGTTCCTGCACGAGCTGGCAGGCAAAGGCATCGTGCC
>ERZ773194.1952-NODE-1952-length-20768-cov-15.025733_pt1 | contig 20768 bp, 15 predicted proteins | sample MGYA00511240_ERZ773194 | MGnify/ENA primary metagenome ERZ773194 (study PRJEB29015, sample SAMEA2737774) | human gut metagenome | biome: human gut; feature: human-associated habitat; material: faeces | place: China | collected 2012 ... | reverse complement strand
ATCACGCCGGAGAGCAACGCGCTCCTTGCAAAGATCGACACGCTGCGCCGGAGCGTCGCCGCGCCGCTCGCGGCGTTTGGGCGCCGCGGAAAGGAAGTGACCGACGCGCGCGGACAGTGCGCCGCGCTCGCGGCGTTCTGGGAGGACATTTCTCTGCCGGAGCACCTGGAGGAGCGCTCTCTCGCGCTCGAGGAGGCCGGAGAGCTTCAGGCCGCGGCGGAATACCGTCAACTCTGGGAGCTGATCGTTTCCGCGCTCGAGCAGTGCGAGGCCATTCTCGGCGATATGCCGCTCTCGCAGGAGGATTTCGGGCGGCTCTTCCGCCGGATGCTCTCGCAGTATGACGTCGGCACGATCCCCGTGGCGCTCGACCGCGTGACTGCCGGAGACTTTGACCGCATGCGGCGGCGCAGCATCCGCCATCTGCTCGTGCTGGGCGCGTCCGACGAGCGTCTGCCGCGCGTTTCCGACGGGGGCGGCGTGTTCACCGACACCGAGCGCAGCGAGCTGCGCGCGCTCGACATCGAGCTCTCCGGCGGCGACGACGAGCTCGACCGCGAATTCAATCTCATTTATAACGTATTCACGCTTCCCAAATCGTCGCTCTACGTCAGCCGCAGCGCGTTTGCCTCCGGCGAGAGCGAGACGCGCCCCTCCTTCGTCACCGACCGGATTGCAAAGCTGTTCGCGCTTTGCGAGGAGAACGGCGACGTGCATGCCGCGAGAGCGCAGTCGCTCTCCGGCGCGCTGGAGCTGGCCTGCGCCGGAGACGCTGCGGCCCGCGAGTTTTTCGCCGCGCGCGGCGAGAGCGGGCGCATCGCCGCCATCGAAAAGGCCGCCGCGGAGGAACGCGGGCGGCTCTCCCGCGAGGGCGTGCGCGCGATCTACGGGCAGAAGCTTTATCTCACGGCCTCGCGCATCGATAACTTTGCCTCCTGCCGGTTCCAGTTTTTCCTGCGCTTCGGTCTGCGCGCCAAGCCGCGCCAGAGCGCGCAGTTTGCCCCGCCGGAGCGCGGAACGTTTCTGCACTTCCTATTGGAAAACGTGGCGCGCGAGGTGTCGGAGCGCGGCGGCTTTGCCGAAACGGACGACAAGACCGTCGCCGCGCTGACGGACAAATACGTCCGCGAATATGTGCGCACGCAGCTGGAGGATTTTCGGGAAAAGAGCCCCCGGTTCGTCTATCTCTTCCGCCGTCTGGCGGAGACATCGCGGCGCATCGTGCTCGACACGGCGCAGGAGCTGCGCCGCTCCGACTTCCGCCCGCTCGACTTTGAGTTGAATTTCTCCAACAAGGACGATGCCGATCTGCCGCCGGTCAGCGTCGGCAGCGGCGAGGACGAATTTGTTCTCACCGGCACGGCCGACCGCGTGGACGGCTGGGAGCACGGCGGCAAGCTCTACATCCGCATCGTGGACTACAAGTCCGGAAAGAAAAAATTCGCGCTCTCCGACGTGTGGCAGGGCATGGGGCTGCAGATGCTGCTCTATCTCTTCACGCTGGAGAAGCACGGCGCCGAGCGCTACGGCAAGGAGATCGTCCCCGCGGGCGTGCTGTATGTACCGGCGCACGATATCCTTGTGCGCGCGGACAAGCGCCTCTCGGACGAGGAGATCGTGGCGGAGAAGGCCAGAAAGCTGCACCGCAGCGGTCTGATCCTGTCGGAAACCGAGGTCGTCGAGGCCATGGAGCACGGCGAAGCGCTGCAATTCCTTCCGCTGTACCGCGGCAAGCTCGCCGCGGAAGCGCTCGCCACGGCCGAGCAGCTCGGCAAGCTCTCGCGGTTTCTCGAGGAGACGCTCTCGAACATGGCCGGAGAGCTCCGCGGCGGCAGCATTGCCGCCGACCCGTGGTATGAAAACGACAGAGCCAACACCTGCCGTACCTGCGATTACTGCGACGCCTGCCGCTTCAGCGAAACGGCCGACGGCTGGCGGTTCAAAACAAAATTCAAAGCGCCCGAATTCTGGGAAAAGCTCGAAAACGGAGAGGAGGAGACAGCATGCCCCTGACCGACCATCAGGAACTTGCCGCCGAAAGCCGCGGCGGAGCGCGGCTCGTTTCCGCCGCCGCGGGCTCCGGCAAAACAAAGGTCCTCGTTGAGCGGCTCATGCGCTATGTAGACCGCGGCGCGGACATCGATCAGTTTCTTGTCATCACCTATACGCGCGCCGCAGCCGCCGAGCTGCGCAGCCGCATTCTCTCCGCGCTCGGCGAGCGCATCGCCGCCGACCCGATGAACCGCCGTCTCCGGCGGCAGACGGAGCTGTGCTGCCGCGCCTCCATCGGCACGATCGACAGCATCTGCGGTCGTTTTCTGCGCGAGAACACACACCTCGCCGGCATCTCGCCGGACTACCGTGTCATCGAGCCGGACCGCTCCGACGAGATCTGCGCCCGTGTGCTCGATAAGCTCCTCGAAGAGCTGTATGAGACCATCGAAGAGGATGCGGGCGTACGCGCGCTCGTGGATTCGTTCGGCTCGGGAGATAACGACGATAAGCTCTCGGCGCTTGTTTTGCGGCTGTACAAATCGCTGCAGAGCCACGCCGACCCCGATGCGTGGCTCGCCGAGCAGCGCGAACGGCTCACCGACGCGTGGAACGACGCCGGCGATACGCCGTGGGGGCAGTATCTTCTCTCCCGCACGCGCTCCCAGGCGCAGTACTGGGCGGAGCGGATCGAGGAGCTCCGCCTCCGGCTGGACGAGCCGGATCGGGACGCGAAGATCAAAAAGGCGTACACCAATAATCTTGATTTCGCCGGTGACGCCGCGCGGGACATGGCGCGCGCCGCCGCGCTCGGCTGGGATAAGGCGCGTCTCGCCTGCCCCGGTCCTTTCCCTCGCCGCGGTATCTATAAGGGCGACGACCCGCTCGCGCAGCGGATCATTGCCGTTTGGACCGGCTTCAAGGACACCGCCGCAAAATGGCAGGAGCTTTTCGCCAACGATTCCGACGCGCTCCTGCGCGATCTGGCCGTCAACACCCCCGCCGTTGACGCGCTGCTCGCGCTGACGCAAAAGCTCGGCGCGGCCTTCGCCGCCGAGAAAAAACGGCAGGGCGTGTGCGACTTCTCCGACCAGGAGCATCTGGTGCTCAAGCTGCTCACGGACACGTCCAACGGCCTCGCCGCCGCGCTTTCGAGCCGCTATACGGAGGTGCTCGTCGATGAGTATCAGGACGTGAACGCCTGTCAGGACGCACTCTTCCGGCTGCTTTCCGACAACGGGCGCAAGCTCTTCATGGTCGGCGACGTGAAGCAGTCGATCTACCGCTTCCGTCTGGCCGACCCGACGATCTTCCTGAAAAAATACGAGACCTGGCCGGACATCGAAACGGCGGAGCCGTGCGAAGAGCCGGGGCGCATCCTGCTGCGGGAGAACTTCCGCTCGCGTCCCGAGGTACTCGAGAGCGCGAACCATGTTTTCCGCAACATCATGTCCCGCGAGCTCGGCGAGCTCGAATACGACGAGGCGGCGGCGCTCCGGCCCGGCCCGGGGCGGGATTTCCCGGAGGGCGGCGGCGCGCCGACGGAGTTCTGCATTCTCACGCCGCCGGACGGCGGTGACGACGAGGATGAAGCCGAGAACGATGAGCGACCCGATAAGGTGCTGCATGAGGCGCGGTACATCGCCTCGCGCATCCGGCGCATGGTGGACGAGCGCACCCCCGTCACCGAGGATAAGACGCTGCGGCCGTGCACCTACGGCGATTTTGCCATCCTTCTCCGCTCGAACAAGGCGGTCACGCCGCGCTACCGCGCCGCGCTCGCCGAACAGGGCATCCCGTCCGTGTCCCAGCAGGGCGGCGGGTTTTTCCGCTCCACGGAGATCACCTCGCTCCTCGCGCTGCTCGGCGTGATCGACAATCCCCATCAGGACGTGCCGCTCATCGCGGTGCTGCGCTCGCCTCTTTTCGGCTTCACGCCGGACGAGCTTTCCGCCATCCGCGCCGCGGACCGAAACAGTGACTATTACACCGCGCTCTGTCTCCGCGCAAAGGAGGATGAACACTGCGCGGCCTTCCTCGCGGAGCTGGAGAGCTACCGTGAGATCGCGCCGGACCTTTCCATTGAGGCGCTGCTCGCGCGCATCTGCGACAAGGCCGGTGTCTTCGCCCTGCTCGCAGCGATGCCCGACGGCGCGGCACGGCGCGAGAACGTCTGCCAGCTCATCGAGTTCGCCCGCCAGTTTGAACAGGACGGCTACCGCGGCGTGTTCCGCTTCATCCGCTGGATGAAGCAGCTGGATGAGCACGGCAAAGAGCCGCGCACCGGCGCGCTGGAAAGCCGCAACGCCGTGCAGATCATCAGTATCCACCACTCGAAGGGGCTGGAGTACCCGATCGTATTTCTCGCCGACACCGCCCACAAGATCAACCTGCAGGACAGGAACAGCGATGTTCTCATCCACCCGTCGCTCGGCATCGGCGGCCGCGTCATCGACAGTTCACGCGGCATATCGTATCCCACGATCGCACTGCGCGCGATCTCGGCCAAGCTCACGCAGGAATCGCTGTCCGAGGAGATGCGCGTGCTCTATGTCGCCATGACGCGCCCCAAGGACCGGCTCATCATCACGGCGACATGGAAAACTCCCGAAAAGACGCTCGACGCGCTGCGCGACGATCTCACCGCCCCCATCGCGCCGCAGCTTCTCGAAAAGAGCGCCTCGCTTTCGCGCTGGATTGCGCTCGCGGCGCTTCTGCCGGGCAGCCCGATCAAAATGCGCATCATTCCCGCCTCCGGAGAGAGCGCGTCCGAGACCGCGCCGCCCGAGATCGAACCGGCTGAGCCGGGCGAGTGCGCGGCGCTCTCCGAGGCGCTGACGTGGGAATACCCGTACCGCTGGGCGGAGGAGCTGCCGTCGAAGATCACCGCGAGCGCGCTCGAGGGCACCGACGCCGACCCGGACGCGCAGAGCATCGCGCCGGAAGCGCAGCGCCGGCGGCTCTTCCGCCGTCCGGTCTTCGGCGCGAAGGACGCCCCGCTCACCGGCACCGCGCGCGGCATCGCCGTGCACACGGTGCTGCAGTTCATCGACTATTCCCGCGTTTCCACGCCGGAGCAGGTACGCGGCGAGATCGAGCGGCTGAAAAACGCCGAACACATCACCCCCGCGCAGGCCGCCGCGGTGGAGCCGGAGCGCATCTGCGCGCTGTTCGTCTCCCCCATCGGACAGAGGATTTTGCACGCGGACGAGGTCTGGCGCGAGCTGCGCTTCTCGCTGCTCACCGGCGCGGAGACCGTGTTCGACGCGCCCGCCGGCGAGGAGGTGCTGCTGCAGGGCGTCGCCGACTGCTGCATCCGCGAGGGGGATGCGCTCACCGTCGTGGATTATAAAACGGACTATGTGACGGCGGAAACGCTCGCGGCGCGTGCCTCGGAATATGCGCCGCAAGTCCGCGCCTACGCCGCCGCGCTCACGCGGCTGCTCGGAAAGCCGGTGCGGGAAGGCGTTTTGTTCTTCCTGCGCACCGGGGAGAGCGTCTCCATCGACTGCCGCGCGAAAAAATAAAAGAAATTCAAAGAAAACTTGCCGATTCCGCTTGACATTCGCCGGAAATTGGGTATAATAACCCTTGCGTTTGCGATATAGCGGGATTGTGTAAAGGTAGCACAGCGGACTCTGACTCCGTATGTGAGGGTTCGAATCCTTCTCCCGCTGCCAGCAAGGGGTCTGAAGCCAATGGGTTTCAGACCTCTTTTCTTGTGTCTGACCCTTTATTTAACCCTTTAACCGTTTTGGGTTTTCTCATAGACAGTGCCCCGCATATAGGCTTCCATGCGGTTTGCGCTGTCTTGTTTCATTTTTTCAGAGACATGGCCATATATGTTGTTCCGCGTTCCCTCCTTGGAACAGCACGCAAAGCAGCACCACCAAACGGTGGTGCTGCTTTGCGTTTTCTACAGCCTTGCGGCGCGTGCTGTCAGCGAAGCTCCTGCTGCTTCATCCACACGTCCATGACCAGGCTGTGAGGCAGTATTTTGGCCAGCCCTGCCTGTGCGCGGGCGATAAAGCCGTATTTGCACACATCCTTGCCCCGCTTGGCGTCCCGCCACGTCCGGGTAACGATATCCTCCACGTCATACATGGCCACGTACTTTTTCACGATGGGCCGTTCGCCCTCCCGGATGGCGCGGTCGAAGAAGGCGGTCTTTGTCCAGAAGGGGCACACCGCCATCACGCCGATGCCGCGGCTGCGCAGCTCCCGGTTCAGGGCGCGGCTGAAGCTGAGGACAAAGGCTTTCGTGGCGCCGTAGATGTCGATATAGGGGATAGGCTGGAACGCCGCCACCGATGCGATGTTGATGATCTGGCTGCCGGAGGGCATGTAGGGCGCTGTCAGCTGGCACATGGCCACCACCGCCTGACAGTTCAGGTCGGTCATGTTCAGGTTCACCGCCAGCGGGGTGTCCAGCACGGCGCTGAACTTGCCGTAGCCGCTGCAATTCATCAGCAGCCCCACCTGCACCGGCTCCTCCGCCAGTGCCGCCGCGTATGTGCCGAAGCTGGTGCGGTCGGTCAGATCCAGCGCCAGCACGCGGATAGGGAAGGGGACGGTCGCCTTCAGCGCTTCCAGCTGCGCCTGATGCCGGGCGATGACCCACACCTCGTCGAAGCGGCCATATCGATCCACCGTTTCTGCGAAGCGCCTGCCCATGCCGCTGGACGCGCCGGTGATGACTGCGATCTTTTTCATAGAGGGCTCCTCCGTTCGGATTTTTCCATAGGTAATACCGCATGCGGTGCTGCCTATACTGTACCGTATTTTGCCCCGCCCGTCAAGCGAACAAAAAAAGAAGCACCCGGAGGTGCTTCTTTTCGTATGATACTCCTGTTACGCGGCGGCGTGAGCGGTCTTGTGCGTGGCCTTCTCCTCGCGGCGGCCTTCCAGAAGCAGCGCGCGGGTGGCGGAGACGGTGAACACCAGTGCCCAGCCCAGAGTCAGGTAGTTGGCCAGTACGCGGATCTCCCAGTCGGCAGCCGTCATCAAAAAGGCGGAAGCTACGACCAGAACCAGGGAAACGACGGCGATAGCAACGTGAATAGAAATGTTTTTCATGGTAACATCCTCCTTGAAAAAATTTTGTATTTTTGTTGATGTTATTTTTGGGTTTCAGGCTCTTGCGTTCCTGTTGATGCTATAGTAGAATATTTCACAGGAAAAGTAAAGCTGCACTTCATTATAATGGATGTAAGTTATACTAACAGCTGGAAAAGGAGGAAACATCATGGAAACAGCCCGCTGCCGCGCCTTTCTCGCCGCTGCCGAAACAGGCAGCTTCTCCCGCGCCGCCGAGGTGCTGCGCTACACGCCCTCCGGCGTGAACCAGCTGGTCTCCGCGCTGGAGAAGGAGGTGGGATTCTCCCTGTTCAGCCGCAGCACCAAGGGCGTGGCGCTGACCGCCAACGGGCAGCTGCTGCTGCCGGTGATCCGGGAGATACTCCATCAGGAGGATCGCCTGTTTGAGCTGTCCGCCCAGATGAACGGGCTGCTGATCGGCACCGTGACCATCGCGGCCTACTCCAGCATCGCTACCCACTGGCTGCCGGCGGTCATCCGGGCGTTCCAGCAGGACTATCCCCACGTGGAGATCAAGCTGATGGAGGGAATATGGCAGGAGGTGTCCCAGTGGCTGGAGGAGCGCACGGCGGATATCGGCTTTTTCAGCTATCAGGAGAACATGCCCTTTGAGTGGATCCCGCTGGCGGAGGATCCCATGGTGGCGCTGCTGCCCCGCGGCCACCCGCTGGCGGAGGCATCGTGCTATCCGCTGGAGAACTGCGAGCAGGACAGCTTTATCATGCCGGCGCTGGGCTGCGACGACGATGTGGAGGCGCTTTTCGCCCGCAGCCATGTGCGCCCCAATATCCGGTATACCACCATCGAGAACTTTTCCGCCATGTCCATGGTGGAGCAGGGGCTGGGTGTCAGCGTCATGAACCGGCTCATCACGGAAAAGCGCATCTGCGACGTGGCCATGATCCCCATCGACCCGCCGGCCAGCATCACGCTGGGCGCGGCGCTCCACTCCCATACCGAGGCGTCTCCGGCGGTGAAGATGTTCCTGAAATACGCCGTGCGGATGCTGACGCGCACGGAATCGTGAACCTAACAGAAAAACTGATAGCCTATGATAATTTCCCGCTTGTGCGGAGGGGTGCGGACGGGTATAATTGCTTTAAATAACAAAAGAAGGAGAGCCCTGTCTGGGGCGGAAATCACTATGGATAAGCGAGTACTGGTCATCAATCCCGGCTCTACCTCCACGAAGCTCGCGCTGTTCTGCGGCACGGAGAAGGTATTCGACAAGACGCTGCGCCACAGCAGGGAGGACTTGCAGCCCTTCGCGTGGGTCATGGAGCAGGCGGACTTCCGTCAGAGGGCCATCGAACAGGCGCTGGCGGAGCAGCAGGTGGATCTGAACGCCCTGGACGCGGTCTGCGCCCGGGGCGGGCAGCTGCCCTACTGTGCGTCGGGCACCTATCAGGTGGATCAGGACATGGTGGACTTCATGTACACCGTGCGGGACGCGGCGCACGCGTCCAATCTGGGCTGCGTGCTGGCGCTGCGGATCGCCCGGCCTCTCGGCATCCCCGCCTTTATCTGCGACCCGGTCACGGTGGACGAGATGACCGATGAGGCGCGGATGTCCGGCTTGCCGGAGCTGCCCCGGATGATGACGGGACATGCGCTGAACTGCCGCGCCATGGCCATGCGCTGCGCCGGCGAGGTGCTGCACAAGCCGCTGGCTGACTGCCGGCTCATCGTGCTGCATCTGGGCGGCGGCGGCTCTGCCCGGCTGTTTATCGGCGGAAAGATGGTGGACGGCGTCCGGGACGACGAGTGGATGTTCGCGCCGGAGCGCATGGGCGGCGTGAGTTTGCAGCCGCTGGTGGCTATGTGCTTTTCCGGGGAATATACGAAGCAGGACATCATGAACTTCATCCGCGGCAAGGGCGGGCTGGTGGCGCATCTGGGCACCGCCGACGCCATCGAGGTGGAGCGGCGCATCCGGGAGGGCGACCGGCACGCCAAGCTGGTGTACGACGGGATGCTGTACAGCTGCGCCCGCGCTCTGGGCGGGTTGGCGGCTGCCGCGGACGGACGGGTGGATCGGGTGATCCTCACCGGCGGACTGGCGCACTCCCGGTATGTGGTGGAGTACCTGACGCGGAAGCTGTCCTTCATCGCGCCGGTGGAGGTCATGGCCGGCGAGTTCGAGCTGGAGGCGCTGGCGGCCGGCGCCTGCCGTGTGCTCAACGGCGAGGAGCAGCCCCGCCGCTTCGCGGATATCCCGAAAGCATAAAAACGGGCATAGAAAAAGTCCCCCGGCCGGGGGACTTTTTTTATGCTCGTTTTACGCCGCAGACCTGATACATCCGGTCGTCGGAGATCACCACGTCTACGTCCAGATACGGCGCCATCAGCACCCTGACCTCCGCCTCCGGGAGGAGTCCTATGGACACGGCGTGGGCGCTGCCGCTGTGGTGGGCGTCCAGCGCGGCGCGGCTCATGCCGTGGGCGATGGACAGCCGTCCGCCGGGGCGCAGCAGCCCGGATAGCCGCCGGATCAGACCCGCCGGGTCGGGGAAGTGGGGAAAGGCGTTGTAGACCATCACCACGTCGTAAGGGGCGCTCTCCTGCACCTGCACGTCTGTCTCCACGTCGCCGCAGATCACCTCGATGCACGTTCCCGCGGCCTTTTCCGCCGCCCGCGCCGCCATCTCCGGCGACAGGTCGATGGCCGTCACATGCCCCGCCTGCCGCGCCGTGTAATCCGGGAACAGCACCCCGGTGCCGCAGGCCACGTCCAGCACACGGACGCCCGGCTGTACGCCGGCGTTGTCCAGAATGGCGGCGATCACAGGCTCGTTCCGCACCAGCTCAGCGTCCCAGCCCGGCGCCAGCCGGTCGAAGAAGGACTGTACGTCACGCTTGTCTATCATGGCGCGTCCCTCAGCGGAAGAAGGAGGCGGTGTCGATCTGCTGATAGCCGCCGAAGCTGTTGGGCATCCGGTAGATGTCCTCCGCAATGCCCTTGCCCAGAAAAGCGCCGGTGATCTCGTTGAGCTTTTCCGTCATGTCGATATCCACGAACTGGTCGGGATAGGCGCACTTGGCGGCAAACCATGTGTTGGCCAGCGCGATCTCATAGTTGGTGTAGTAGGCGTTGTAGGCCATCTCCAGATAGACTTGACCGTTCTGCCACGCCTTGCAGCTGTCGAACATGCCGCTGTCCTCGGCGTACAGGGGCTTGATGTTCTTCACCGCCGCCGCGTCGATGAGCATGATGTCCATATCCGCGCCCAGCGCCGTGAACTTCTCCGCCTCGATGGGCTGGATGCCCGACGCGCTCAGGCCGCTGACGGCGTTTTTGATATGCGCCACCCGGAAGGTACTGTAATCCTGCACGGTCATCAGGTGGTTGGTGGTGCCCCAGTTGCCCAGACCGCAGACATAGACGGAGGGCTTGGCATCCTCGGCGATATCCGCTGTGCGGCGGCCGAGCTCCGCTGTCTCGGATTCCACGAAGGACAGCAGCTCCGCCGCCCGCGTCTCCTTGCCGAATATCTTGCCCAGCAGGGTGATGGAGCCGCGGAAGTCGTCACTGAACACACCGTCCACGCCGGTGCGCAGCGTGACCACCGGCACGCCGGTCTGCTGCTGCAGGGCGTCCGCCTTGTCCGTGTCCTCGTACTCGGAGACGATGATATCCGGCGTGCAGGAGAGGATCTTCTCTGCCTCCGCCGCCTGTGCGTTGGGGCCGCCCACGCCGCAGGAGGGCAGCGCGGCGAAGGTTTCGCCGTAGACCATCACATAGGGGCGCGCCACGCCGTCGAACATCTGGGGACGCTCGCTGAGCGTGGTGTTGTCGATATCCTCCACGCCGCACAGCAGGCTCACGTCGCCCACATAGCTGTACAGCCGCAGAGCGCCCGCGCCGATGCACACCACCCGCTGATAGCTGCCGGGCGTCAGCTCCAGCTCACGGCCGATCATGTCGGTGACTGTCACCGTCTCCGGTGCGTCGCCGGTGTCGTCCGCTGCGGGCTTCTGGCCGCAGCCGAACAGGGACAGCGCCATCACCAGCGCCAGCACAAGGGCAAAAAGTCTATTCTTCATCGTCGTCCACTCCTATCAGATATTTTTTTCCGTCTATCACCGCCGCGCGTACCCGCGCGCCGAATATCTCCTGTACCGTCTCCGGTGTGAGGATGTCCCCGCCGCCGGTATATTTGATGCAGCCGTCCTGCATCAGGAATAGCCTGTCGCCGCATTGCAGCGCCTGATTCAGGTCGTGGAGCGTACACAGCACCGTGATGCCCCGTGTCCGCGCCAGCCGCCGGGCATGGCGCAGGATGCGCTGCTCGTTGGCCACGTCCAGATTGCCGGTGGGCTCGTCGAATACCAGCAGGCGCGGCTCCTGCGCCAACGCACGGGCGATGGCCACCTTCTGCCGCTCGCCGCCGGAGAGCTGCTGCACGTTCCGCTGCGCCAGCGCCGTCAGATCCATGTCCTCCAGCGCCGCGTCCACCGCCGCACGGTCGTCCGCGCCCGGCTGGATGCCGAAGCGCGCCACGCGCCCGGCCATCACCGCGTCATAGACCCGCAGCCCGCCGAATTGCAGATCCTGCGGGACATAGGCCGCGACACGGGCACGCTGCCGCCGGTCAATGGCCGTCAGATCCCGCCCGTCAAAGGCGATGCGCCCCGATTCCGGTGTACACAGCCCCAGCAGCGTCCGCATCAGGGTGGTCTTGCCGCAGCCGTTGCGGCCCAGCAGCACGCCCACCTGTCCCGCGTCCAGCGAAAGACTGGCGTTCCGCAGCACCGGCTGGCTGCGCCTGTCGTAGCGGAAGGTCACCTGTTCTACGCTCAACATACACGGCTCTCCTTTCGACCGAAGATCAGCGCCAGGAAAAACGGCGCGCCCAGCAGGGAGGTGATGGCGCCCACCGGCAGCGCCGAGCCGCTGCCCAGGCTGCGGCTCAGTGCGTCCGCCGCCAGCAGCAGTGCGCTGCCGCACAGCGCCGACGCGGGCAGCGCCCAGCGGTGGTCGTGCCCGATCAGGCGCTTGACCGCGTGGGGACAGATGATGCCCACGAAGCCGATGATGCCCAGAAACGACACGCACACGGCGGTGATCAGCGATGATGCCAGCAGCGACACCCAGCGCAGCAGCCCCACATTCACGCCCATGCTGCCCGCCGCGTCGCCGCCGCTGAGCAGGGCGTTGTACCGCCATGCCAGCACCGAAAACAGGACAATGCCCGCCGCCGTGACCGCCAGCATGATCAGGTCGGTGCGGTAGGTGGCGCGTCCCAGATCGCCGAAGCTCCATATCACCGCGGCGGACAGCCCCACGTCCGTGGCGTAGAACTGCAGAATGGTGGTGGCCGCCGTCCAGACGGAGCCGAGGGCGATGCCCGCCAGCACCACCACATTGGGGGAGAAGTCCCGCAGGCGGCACAGCGCCAGGATCACCAGCACCGACGCCGCCGCAAACAGAAACGCCAGCGCGGAGGTGGCGAAGGGATCGGCGGAGGCGGTGTAGCTGGTCAGATTGTTGCCGGTGGACAGGAAGCCGCCGGCAAAGGCCACGATGGATAGGTTGGCGCCGAATACCGCCGCGTTGGACACGCCCAGCGTGGCAGGGGAGGCCATGGGATTGCCCAGCACCGTCTGCATGACAAGTCCGGCGGCGGACAGCCCGGCGCCCGCGATGACGGCGGCCAGCAGGCGGGGCAGGCGGATGTACCGCATGATGCGCACCGCCGCTGTATCGCCCTGCCCCAGCAGCGCCAGCACGCACGAGCGCACCGACATGCCCGACGAGCCCACCAGCAGCTCCGTCAGCGCCAGCAGCACCACGGCGGCGGCCAGCACGGTCACGACCAGTATTTTCTTTTTCTGCGAGCCGTGTCTGTCCATGCGCCGCCTCCCCGGAGTTTTCGCAATCTATTTTACCCCATGCGCCGCCGCGCCGCAACCCTACCGGGGGGTTGCAGATATGAGAAAAATGCAAATTTCCCTTACGATCCGGGTGGGAAAATTTCCCATCCCCGCCTTGACAAACGGAGCGCCGTGCGCCATTATATAGCTATAAAATTTACTTATAAGGGTGAGGGCATGGACATCCAGAAATTGCAGGCGCTGGCTGTGATACAGGAGGCCGGGAGCTTCTCCCGCGCCGCCGAGACGCTGGGCTATTCTCAGGCGGGGCTGACGTACATGATGAACAGTCTGGAAAACGAGGTCGGCCTGCGGCTGCTGGATCGCAGCTACAGCGGCGTGCGGCTCAGCGAGACGGGCAAGGCGCTGATGCCCAAGATCCACCGGCTTTTGCAGGTATACGATTCGCTGAACGGGGAGATACGCGCCTGCAAGCGGTCGCAGGAGTCCACCCTGCGGCTGGCGGCGCTGGACACCATCTCCACCCGCTGGGTGCCCCGCGCCGTGGCACAGCTGAAGGAGGAGTATCCGCACATCACCGTCAGCGTCATCTCCGGCAGCCCCATGCAGGTGGACAACTGGCTGCGGGACGGCAGCGTGGAGATCGGCGTCACCGACCGGCGCTGGACAGGCGCGGAGCTGGACTGGACGAAGCTGGTGGACGATCCGTTTCTGGCGGTGCTGCCGCCGGACAGCGACGCGCCCGACCCCATGCCGGCGGACTATCTGTCCGGCAAGGCGGTCATCATCCCCGACTACGGCACCAACACGGACACCACCCGCGTGTTCACCCGCGCCGGTGTGGAGCCGGCGTATACCGACGACCGGCTGAATAACCGCTCCGTTTTGGCGGCGGTGGCCGCCGGGCTGGGCAGCACGGTGTTCTCCCGGCTGGAGCTGGACTATTACGCCCAGCAGAACCTCACCGTCCGCGCCATCGACCCGCCCTGCCTGCGGGAGCTGGGCGTGGCCATGCGCCCGGCGGTGAAGAACAACCCCGTGGTGCGCTCGCTTCTGCGCGCCCTCCGCCGCGCCGCTGCAGACGACATTGCCTGACGGCACCGCCCCTTGCGGGGCGCCGCGTTGTTTTTTGGGGGGGTATGCACCTGTAGGGCGGGACCCATGTGTCCCGCCGCCGGGTACGCATTTTTCGGCGGGGCACGCGGGCCCCGCCCTACGGGACGGTATGTTGAACCGCCTGTAGGGGACGGCGTCCCCGACACTCCCCCGCGCCATGCACGCCGCGTCCGCTCTTTCATATACTGGAGCAGGGGAGGGATATACCGTGCGACGATGTGGCGGTGGAAGCTGGTTTCTGGGGATCTGCGCGCTGGGACTGGGACTGGGCATCCTGATCGCCGCCGTGTTTCCGGTGGGGTGCCTGATGTTTCTGGTGGCGTTTCTGCTGATCGCCTGCGGCGTGGCGTGCTTGCGTGACAGGAGGTGAGAGCGTGAAGATCGTGGTGTGGCGTGCGCCCCGCGGCATGCGGGGCATTCTGCGGCGGCTGTTCGGTATCCGGGAATAACCGCCCGCGCCCGCACATACACTGGTGACAAACCGTGGAAATGTGAGGGCTATAACTATGGAATGTGGTTTACAGTGGAAGGACATCACCTGCTGGGAGGACGCCTCCCGGCTGACGCTGACCCATGAGGAGACGCTGGAAACAGCCATCGCCGACTACTGCCCGGACATGGGGCGCGTGGTGGAGACGGCGGGGCAGCTGTGTCTGCGCTCCATCGTGCCGCAGGGGGACGGGGTGGAGCTGCGGGGCACCATACAGGTCACGGTGCTCTACACCTCGGAGGAGAGCGTGGGGCTGCGCAGCCTGACGCAGAGCGTGCCCTTCACCTGCTGGGGCGAGAGCCGCCCGCTGGCGGCCTGCCAGGTGCTGTGGGCGGAGGGACGGCTGCTGCTGTGCGAGGCGCAGGCGCTGACGCCCCGCCGCCTGTCCCTGCGCATCATGCCGGAGTGGACGGTGTGCGGCTATCGCTGCGGCACGCGCCGCCTGTGCGTGGGCGCGGACGACGATCCCTTCCTGCGCCTGCGGCGGCAGGAACGGGAGCTGTGCCTGACGGTGTCCATGGCGGAGCGGGAGTGCTCCGTCACAGGCGAGGCGGCGGTGCCGCCCGGCCAGCCCGCGCCGGAGGATCTGCTGCTGTGGCGGCTGTATCCGCAGGTGGGCAGCTGCCAGCTTGTGGGCAATAAGCTGCTGGTCAAGGGCGACGTGACCCTCTCCGCGCTGTACCGCTGCCAGCAGCAGAAGCTGCATACATACACGGCGGTGCTGCCCTTCTCCCAGATCGTGGAAAGCCCCTCCGGCGGCGAGGAGGGCGAGGTCACGGTCTGCCCGCAGCTGCTCTGCGGCGAGGCGCGGCTGCTGCGGGGCGAGGAGTCCTCCGGCTTCGCCGTCTCCGCCGAGCTGCGGCTGCTGGTGCGCATCACCCGGCGCGAGACGGTGGCCTGCGTCACCGACCTGTACAGCATCCGCTGCGCCGTGCAGCCGGACACCGAGCCGGTGTCCCTTCCCCCGGCGCAGGAGCGCCCCACGCGGCAGGAAGCGGCGGCGCATCTGGACTTCGGGCGGCAGCGCCCCTTTGTGTACGTCACCGACGTGAGCTGCGCGCCCGCCGCGGCGGAGGACGGCGCGCCCTGCGCCGCCGTGCGCATGCGGCTGCTGTATCTGGATGAGACGGAAGCCCCCGCCGTCACCGAGCGGACGGCGCAGCTGCCGCTGCGGGACGGCGAGACGTGTACCCGCTGCGGCGCGCCGGAGGTGGCCTTCACCGGTACGGGCTGCGACCTGCGGCAGGCGGTGTCCGTAACGCCCGCCGCCGGGGAGCCGGCGGTGCTGACCACCGTCACCGCCGTGCAGACCGTGCCGGAAAGGGAGGAGGGGCGCCGCCCCTCGCTGGTCATGCGGCGGCTGGCGGCGGACGAGACGCTGTGGGACGCGGCGAAGCAGTACCGCACCGACGAGGAGTTGATCCGCGCGGTAAACCAGCTGACGGAGGGCGAGGTGCCGGACAAAATGCTGCTGATCCCCCGTATGCGCCCGTAGCCGCCTTTGGGTGTTGTCACGGGCGGCGGGATTTGCTATAATAGAATACGACTACGACCGGGGAGGAGAGAGAACCATGCGCGTTTTGGCTACCATAGGGTTCTCCTTCTCCGCCGGCGTCTTTCTGGCGGCGCTGCTGCCGTGGGACGGCTGGCAGCTGTACGCCGCCGCAGGCGCGGCGCTGCTGGCGCTGGTGTGGCTGCTTGCGGCGCGGAGGAGCACCTGCTTCCGCCGGGGACTGCTGATCCTGCTGCCGCTGGCGGTGTCGCTGGCGTATTTCGCCGGGTATCGGTATCTGGTGCAGCGTCCTGTGGAGCAGCGCTGCGGCGCGGTGTCGCCCTTTACCGCCACGGTCTGCGACTGGCCGAAGGAGACGGAGCGGGGCTGTAGGATCACCGTGAAGCTGGACGGCTATCCCGGCGCCAGAGCCGTGCTGTACGGCGAGCCGGAGCTGCTGGACGCCCGGCCGGGCAACACCCTTGCGGGCACGGCGCAGTGGCAGTCCGCCGCCCACATTCACAACAATGAGCTGACGCACTTCACGGCGCGGGGCGTGTATGCGCTGCTGTACGGCAGGGAGGACGTGCAGCTGTCCGAGGGCAGCGAGGGTGCGCTGCGCTGGCTGCCCCAGCGGGCGGCGAAGGCGTTCCGGGAGAGGATCGCCGCCGTGTGGGACGATCCGCGGGTCAGCGGCTTCCTGACGGCGGAGCTGACCGGCGACAAGTCCGCCATGGACGAGGGGGACTATCTGGCCATGCAGGAGACGGGTCTGGCGCACCTGTTCGCCGTGTCCGGCCTGCACTGCGCCTTTCTGGTGACGCTTCTCTCGCTGCTGGTGTCCCGCCGCCGCAGGGTGCTGTGCGCCGTGACCATCCCGGCGCTGCTGTTCTACATGGTGATGGTGGGGCTGTCGCCCTCGGTGGTGCGGGCGTGCATCATGCAGATGTTCCTGCTGGTGGCGCCGCTGTTCCGGCGGAACAGCGACCCGCTGACCAGTCTGGCCGCGGCGCTGCTGGTGATCCTGCTGGTCAACCCCTTTGCCGCCGCCAGTGTCAGCCTGCAATTGAGCTTTTCCGCCACACTGGGTATGGTGCTGCTGTCGCCCCGGCTGTACCGGGGACTGACCGGCTGGTACAAGGGGAAAAACCGCGTGCTGCACCACGGACTGTGCTTCGTGATGGCGAATCTGGCGGCGACCCTCAGCGCCGTGGTGTTCACCGCGCCGCTGACGGCCTATTACTTCCGCATCTTCGTGCTGGTGGCGCCTCTGTCCAGCCTGCTGGCGGTGCCGGCGGCGGGCTGGAGCTTCATGACCGCCTTTGTGACGGCACTGCTGGGCTTCGTATGGCTGCCGCTGGCGCGGATACTGGGCGCGCTGGCGTGGGTGCTGGTTCGCTATATCCTGCTGGTGGCGGAGTGGCTCATGGGCTGGCGTTACCACGCCATCTATTTCACCGATCCCTATCCGCTGTACTGGCTGCTGTTTGTGTACACGGCCTTTATCGGCTGCGCCGTTACCCCGGACGGGCGGCGGAAATACGCGGTGGCCTCCGTCCTGTCGGCGGTGACGCTGATAGCGGCCATCTGGGTCAACCAGCAGTCGTACCGGTACGGTGCACTGTCGGCGCTGGCGCTGGACGTGGGGCAGGGGGAGAGCGTCATCCTCTGGTCACAGGACAAGACGGCGCTGGTGGACTGCGGCAGCAGCAACAGCTATAAGGATCCCGGCGGGACAGCCGCCGACACGCTGCACAGCATGGGCGTCACAAGGCTCTCCGCCGTGGTGGTGACCCACTATCACGCCGACCACACCAACGGGCTGTACGAGGTGCTGCGCCGGGTGCCGGTGGACAAGCTCTACCTGCCGGATATCGAGGACGAATACGGCGTGCGGGAGCGGCTCACCGCGCTGGCGGAGGAAAAGGATGTGCAGGTGGTCTGGGTAACGGACACGGTGACGTGCCCGCTGGGACAGGCTGTCCTGACGGTCTATCCGCCGGTGCGCTCCGGCGGCGACCTGAACGAGCTGGGACTGACGGCACTGGCCACGTCCGGGGACTTCGACCTGCTGATCACCGGCGACATGTCCGGCTCCACCGAGCGGAAGCTGGCGGAGACGTACCCGCTGCCGGATGTGGAGGTGCTGGTGGTCAGTCACCACGGCTCCCGGTACAGCAGCGACATACGGTTTTTGAAGGCGGTGACGCCGGAGGCGGCGGTCATCAGCGTGGGCGATAACAGCTACGGCCACCCGTCGGAGGAGACGGTGCAGCGGCTGCTGGCGGTGGGCGCGGAGATCTGGCGCACCGACCGGCAGGGGAACATCCGCATCACGGTAAACGGAGGATAACCATGGCAACAGAGAAAAACGAAAAGCTCCCCGGCTACGAGGAGCTGCACCGGCAGGTGCAGTCCGGCAGCGTGGGGAATGTCTATATTTTCCAGGGAGAGGAGACGTACCTCATGCAGCAGGCGGTGGCGGAGCTGCAGGCGCTGCTGGTGCCGCCAGGCTTCGAGGAGTTCAACTACCACCGGCTCAGCGGCAAGGGGCTGACGGTGCAGGAGGTGACCGAGGCGGTGGAGGCCATGCCCATGATGGCGGAGCATACCTTCGTCACCGTGACGGATATGGACATCTTCAAGCTGGACGAGCCCCAGCGCACCGCGCTGACGGCACTGCTGGGGGATTTCCCTGAGTACTGCACGCTGGTGTTCCTGTACCGGCAGATACCGTATAAAAAGGATGCGCGGCTGAAGAAGCTGGCGTCGGCGCTGGCGGAGCACGCGCAGGAGATCGAATTCGCCCAGCAGGGGCAGCAGAAGCTGTTCCGCTGGGTGCGCCGCCGCTTTGCCGCCATGGATAAGGAGATCGATGACAACGCGGTGGAGCACCTGCTGTTCACCTGCGGCAGCCTGATGGACGGCCTGGTGCCGGAGATCGCCAAGATCGGCGCCTACGCCAAGGGGAAGCGCATCACCGTGGCGGACATCGACGCGGTGGCGGATCCGGTGCTGGACGCGGAGGTGTTCCAGATGACCGACGCGGTGGCCGCCGGGAAATACGACAGGGCGGCGGAGCTGCTGGCGGAGCTGCTGCGGATGCAGGAGGAGCCCATCCGGATACTGGCGGCGCTGGGCAAAATGCTGCGGCAGCTGTACACGGCGCGGCTGGCCATCGACGGCGGCAAGGATCGGGTATGGCTGAAGGATCTGTGGCGCATGAAGTCCGATTATCCGGCGCGGAAGCTGCTGGATTCGGCGCGGAACGTGGGGCGGGACTGGTGCCGCGAGGCGGTGAAGCGCTGCCAGGTGCTGGATCGCCGGATGAAAAGTGAGCGGAACATGGACAGCGAGGGGGAGCTGAAGCTGCTGCTCATGGAATTGGCAGGTGCGCGATGAAGCCCCGCATCCGGGAGGTCATCGTGGTGGAGGGGCGCTACGACAGAAACACGCTTTTGCAGGCGGTGGATGCCTCCGTGGTGGAGGTGGGGGGCTTTGCCCTGTTCAACGACCGGGAAAAGATGGCCTACCTCCGGGCGCTGGCCGAAAAGCGGGGGCTTATCCTGCTGACCGATCCGGACGGAGCGGGCTTTGTGATACGCAGCCGTCTGAAAAGCTGCCTGCCGCCGGATAAAATAAAGCAGGCGTATGTCCCCGACGTGTACGGCAAGGAGCGTCGAAAGAAAAAAGGGGGGAAGGAGGGCAAGCTGGGTGTGGAGGGCATGAAGCCGGAGGTGCTGGTGGAGTGCCTGCGCCGGGCGGGCGCCACGTTCGAGGGGGAGGACGCGCCCCGGCAGGCGGCGGGGCTGACCAAGGCCGACCTGCTGGAGAAGGGGCTGGTAGGCGCGGGGAGCGCCGGCAAGCGGCGGGCGTTACAGGACAAATTGGGGCTGCCCGCCCGCCTGACAGCCAACGGCCTGCTGGAGGCATTAGACCTGCTTATGACACGCGAGGAATTCGACGCACTGTTCAAGTAAAAAGTTAGAAAAAAGTTAAAATTTCTCTTGCATTTTTTGCAGCTGTGTGCTATCATAAACAAGCTGTCTGAGAGACACGCGCCGTTAGCTCAGCTGGATAGAGCGTCTGGCTACGGACCAGAAGGCCGGGGGTTCGAATCCCTCACGGCGTGCCACCCCGAAACCGTTGCAGTGCAACGGCTTCGGGGTTTTCTTTTATTCCTGCATGCCGCGAAAACCGGCGGTATTTCTAACGCGTTTCTAACGTGTTAGACCAACAGCTTGTGCGATGCAAAGCCGAACCTTTGCCTATCGTCTGCTGCCGTTACACAAGCTCTTTCTTCTTCAGTACGCGGCGCAGCGTCAGCGCCAATGCGATGTTGCCGGCAAGTGCCAGTAGCAGCATGCACCCTCATAGGGTTCAAGCGGGCGCATTTCGCGCCCGCTTATTTTCTTCGCAGTTACTTGCAAAGAAACACAAATCTCGCTATAATAGAGAAAACACGGGAGGTGCGGGCATGTATCAGAGAAAGCTGGAAGAGGGCTTGTTCGTGGTGCCGATTTTGCAGAGCATCTGCCAGTGGGCGGGCGTGTTCTATAAGGATGAGGGCGAAGTACCCATGATACAGTGTCAGAAAAGCGATCATCGAGGGTAAAATACCGGGTAATGGAAAAAAGTGACTTCGTCACGGAAGAAAACCATAAATTGTCTGCAAGGAAAGCAGAAAAATCGAAAGGAGCATCGACCATGAAAGAAACGAAATACGCAGGTACTCAAACCGAAAAA
>ERZ773194.1947-NODE-1947-length-20813-cov-4.796609_pt1 | contig 20813 bp, 12 predicted proteins | sample MGYA00511240_ERZ773194 | MGnify/ENA primary metagenome ERZ773194 (study PRJEB29015, sample SAMEA2737774) | human gut metagenome | biome: human gut; feature: human-associated habitat; material: faeces | place: China | collected 2012 ... | reverse complement strand
CAAAATAAGAAATCACGCAAAAAAGTTGCGTTCTGCGGCAATTATCTTAGTTCTCGGATGACAGAACAATTTAGTTTGTCGACTGCAAAATATTCTATTTATTGCCGACATAATAAGCAATATGCGGTTCGGACAAGAACTTCCGATATGGGAAGTTTCAGTTAATTTACATATACCGCTCCTCAAATTCATGGACTGGGATTGGCTTGGAAAAATAATACCCTTGATACACTCCACATCCCATTTGCGAGAGACGGCTGACCTGTTCTTTTGTCTCCACACCTTCTGTCACCACGGACAAACCAAGGACTTTGCTTAGCGAAATGATCATATTTAAGATTGACATACTTCTTTCTAATCGCTCCGATCTGGTTGTCCTCAAAAAGCCCATATCGATCTTTAACACATCAACGTCTATATCCTTTAATGTATTGAGGGACGAATATCCACTGCCAAAGTCATCAATCTCCACTTCAAAACCATAGTTTCTAAAACGGCCAATAGTTTCAAGTTCTCCGGCATTTCCCATCATGATCGCCGTCTCTGTAATCTCCAACTTCAAAGTAGATGGAATAATGCCATACCGTTCCACAAGAGATGTGATCGTCTGATAAACGTCCATATACTGAAAATCTTTGGTCGAAATATTTACAGATATGTATAGCTCATCACGTCCCTCTTTCTGCCACTTTGCCAATTGTTGCACAGCAAGCTCCCATATAAATCGATCAAGACGGTAAATAAGTCCTGTTCGCTCAAAAATTTCAATAAAGTCACCTGGGAAGATCAGTCCGCGTTTTGGATGCTGCCATCTCACCAGAGCTTCTGCACCGATCATTTTACCATCCGATGTCATCTGAGGCTGTAAATACATACAAAACTGTTTTTGTTCAATCGCCTCATCAAAATCTCCCACAAGCTGCTTTTCCTTAATCGTCTTGTCCAATATTGTATCGCTATAATATGCAATTGATCTGTCATAATTATCGCGCAAGGTTTTAATAGCAATATTTGCTTTATCACACATGATCGAAACATCTTCGTCTCTATCTGTTATTTCATAGACACCGATATATATATGCATATGATACATATTATTATTAAAAGTCTGTCCCATATCTTGTATCACTTGCATAATCTTCTGCTCTAGAAATTGATCCTTTGGAATACATATTGCAAATTTATCACCACCGATCCTTCCATAGACTGCGTTTTTACCGCAGTATTTTTTCAGAAGATCAGCCTCCATCTTTAACACTTCATTTCCTTTTTCCAGACCAAAGAGATCATTGATCAACTTAAAGTCCTTAATATTAGAACAAAGCAGCAGCCAATCCACATCCGGCGTTTGCTGCAAAGCCTCTGACACCTTTGTTGCAAAATAACTTTGATTATATAATCCGGTCAAAGCATCATGCGTTGCCAAAAATTTTTCTTTTTCAAAGGCAAGTCGTTTTTCCGTAGTGTCTATAAAATTCAAGAAGAATCCGATATACTCCCCTTTTTTTGCAAATATTTTTCGGTATTCAATATCAAAATAATGCGTCACACCGTCAATAACCCATTGACTACTCGTCTCCACACTATTCTGATCTTGAAAATCATTCTCGTTGATCCAACGGCGTATCAGCTGTGTAATTTTTGAAAAATCGTCATTTGTAGATGAGAGCCTACTGCGAAAATGGTCATTTGCATAGACACACTCTTGATTGATATCAAAACAAACTACCGAATTATTCATTTTAGTTACAACGAAAGACAACGTCTTTTCGATCAGTTCCCTCGGCGTCCGATACAGGGTCAGATAACATATCAAAATTGCCGCAAACACAAAAAACGGAAGTGACAGATCCAACGGAAAGCCGGAAATATTGCACGCCATGTTCAATGCCATGATCACGCAAAGGACTACAAAGATCGGAATATATTTCGTGCGATAAAAGCTCGAAATACGCATGATCTTTGTAAGAAAAGATGCAATCGCGCAAAACATCAAACAATACACAAAAACATAATGCAGATCATAAAAAATAGTTTTGCTGCTAATACAATACATTTGAATCCCTATATAGCTTACCTTTTTTAACGTAAAGACATGGTGAAAGAATGTATTTAAGAGCAAAGAAATCCCATCCAAATACGCAACAATAAAGCATCCGATTCGAAATGCGGACACTTCATGAAATACCCTTGTATATTGTTGGGAATACTGTAATATGTATATCAACACCAGATCAAAGAAAAACAAATAAACACTTTCCATAAAATATGCCACCAGCTGATACTGCGAAAAAGCAAATACGATATTGCTAATTATCGTGATTGTCACAAAGAACAAACATCTGGTAATAGAATCTGCCACATCACTTTTTACCTTTCTGGCATATTTTATACAAATCAGTATAGGAATTATTGTTAACAATAATATGACCATGTACAACTTGTCCATATAGATATCCTCCATTCCAACACAAACAATCCTATTACATTATACCCTGAAACGCGTACTTGTCAATTGACTTTCGATTTCAGAGTTCTCTGCTTTATATTGTTATCCGATCAATTTTATTGTATACTGTCACATGAATAAAAACAAAGGAGTAAAAATTATGGAAACGAAAACAAAGAAATTAGTAACCGCAGCACTCTTCGCAGCACTCGCCTGCGTTGCAACAATGATCATCAAATTCCCATCACCCTTAAAGGGCTACTTAAATATTGGTGACTGCATCGTATTGCTTTGTGGCTGGATGTTATCTCCGGTATACGGTTTTGTTGCAGCCGGTCTTGGTTCCGGATTAGCCGATCTATTATCCGGTTATCTCGTCTATGCCCCGGCCACCTTTATTATTAAAGGTCTTATGGCTCTGATCGCCTGCTATACCTTTAAGTTAATACGCAAATCTTTAGGTCATAATCTTCCTGCACGCATTGTCAGCGGTATCTTAGCTGAGATCATAATGGTACTTGGTTATTATGTATTTGAAGGGTTTATGTATGGCTTTATTGCTTCTGCAGTCAACATCCCGGCCAATGCCATTCAAGGAATTGTTGGTCTGATCCTTGGCACTATACTGATCAAGGCCTTTGAAAAAAGTAAGATAACTATAGAATAAGATTATCTCATAATCATTTTTACCAATGCTTTGCCGTCATACGATTAATCATCATCCATGACTAATCGTATGGCAAGGCATATAATTACAGTTCTGAATCACTGCCATCATTATATATCTTAAAACAAATAAAGTATTTCTACTCCACCGGGCAGTCTTCCTTTGCCACATATTCCAAAAAATCGAAATCGGCGTAATGCTTGTGTTTAACACGATCCGCACAGGTGATGCCCACCATTGTTCCAGTAAACTCTCCATATTTACAATACTCATCAGAAAACTTTGTGGTATCAAATGGGATGCCGATCTTTTCATAATGTTCCCCATCATACCCCCAATAAAACTGTGAATGTTTCCCTCGGATCTCCAATCGGAAATAGATCGGTACATCATCCACTGCTTTTCTTGTATTGACAAATTCTGTCTTCTCTCCATTTTCCAGAGCAATAATGGAAATTGCACTCTGTCCCAGCGTTTCGCTGTAATATTTCCGCAGATTGATATAATTCATATTATCATAATAAATGATAAGACCTGCCGAATGTTGATGTACCTCCGGCACAAACTCCATCTTTGTCGTTATCGTTGCATAAACACTTGTGAGTTTCCTTGCCAGAATACTCACCTTATTTAGAGAAGTTCTTGACTCCTGTCCCCTTAATCGGACATATCCTTTTCTAGCATGAATGTCTGCAAAGCTCTGAGGCATGAGACGAGGTGCATAATAAAAGTTGCCAAGCTCCGTTCCGTCAAAATCATCAAAGTCCGGTATTTCGGACACCTTATATTCCGGCAATTCACTTTCTTCGCAGTATTCCTTAGCAATATTGCTTCCGTCTGCCATGCGAAGCCAGCCATCCTCGGTCCATTTCATTTTCTGGATGGCAGTCTCTCTGCCAAGCGTACAGCGAAGCTCCGGGCGGAATGGTCTGGAGCAAAGATGTACCAGATATACCTCTCCAAGCTGCGTCTCCACATAGCTTCCATGACCGGCTTTCTGCAATACCACATCCGGGTTGAAATACTTTGGCTTTAAATGGTCCGGATCATGTCTTTCGTTGGACTCTATCGGATTAGACGTAACGATTGGATTCTGTGGATCTCCTTCATAAGGTCCCCATACATTTTTGGAACGCCCCATGGTTACACAATGATTATATCCGGTTCCTCCCTCGGCACACATAATATAATAATATCCATTTCGTTTGGTCAGATGTGGTGCTTCAATACAGCCTCTGTCTGTTCCACCCTTCCAGATCCGTTTTGGATACCCAATAATCTCCTTTTTCTCCGGATCATACTCAGAAACAGCAATCACTCCTGGTTTCTCATAGCCTTCTCTTGTCTCCCAATCCAAAGATACAATATATTTTCGCCCATCATCATCGTGAAGAATAGATGCATCGAAACCGGAGGAATGCAAATATACAGGCTCACTCCATGGTCCCTTAATATCCTTAGCGGTGATCAGGAAATTATCCACATCAAAATAACGTGCATTCATGGAATTCATCACACCATAGATCACATAAAACATATCCTCTGTCTCGCAGTAAGTCAGGCATGGTGCCCAAATTCCTTTCGCTGATGGAAGTTTTTTTAGATCCGGATTGCTGTCATCTGTCAGCACATGGGTATAAAGCTCCCAGTTTTTCATATCGCGAGAATGATAGATCGGAATCCCCGGAAACCATTCAAAGGTAGATACGGCAATATAATAATCTTCCCCTTTCCGACAGATACAAGGATCCGGATTAAAACCTTTTAATATTGGATTTCTAAGCATATTTGTTTCCTCCATTTCATAAAAAATGTACTCTCGGTATCTTCTCAAAACGAGTCATTTCGGCTGCATAATGATGATCAATGCATTTACTCCCCACTGATCACACCACTGACTATACTGTGGGCAGACAGAACAATTTCTGTTTCTTTTCCGGAAATCCGTATATGAACCGGTACTGCTTCTTCTCCACGGTTTAACAGAATCAATACAATTCTTCCATCCGGATTTTCCCATGCAGTGACATCTATCTCATCGGTATATCTGCTAAAGCCAAGACGCACTGCATCAGGTTGGATAAAATGTGCAAAATGCCAGTAGTAATCCGCACTCATCCTCTGCAGCAATTCCTTGCGTTCCTCATCAAACAAGAACGGTGCATCACAATAGTTTCCCACATGATTTGGTCCCCCCTCTTTATTTAAGAGGATGTTCCAATCATAAAATGCATTCAGACCATGATTCAAATTTCCAATCATATCATGAGCGAGTCGACCGGCATTGACCGATTCTGCAGCAGAATCAAACTTGTTGTATTCCAGGCAGCTTTCAGACAAAATAAGCTTTTTATCCGGGAACTGCTGTCGTACCAGATCCAATGCCTCAAAATGATCCCCACTGTACCAATGAAATGCCGTTCCGGCAATCATGCCATCTGTTGTCGCATCGATCAGATCGCAGGCTCTTTCAAAAACACGTTCCTTGTTGTGATCCCATATAAAGATCTCTACATGCTCCAGACCAGCCTGCTTCATCGCCGGGTATAAATGATCTGTAAGAAATTCTTTTTCCTGCTCTGCAGAATACACGCAAGAGTCCCAGAGCTGGACAGCCTTTGGTTCATTTTGTATTGATATACGCTCCACCTCATAGCCACGTTTTTCAAACTCTGTGATATAACGGCAGATACATTTTGCCCATAACGGATAATATTCCTTTTTTAAGCTTCCACCATTTTTTCGCGAAGCATTTGTCTTCATAAATTCAGGCGGTGACCACGGAGACAACATGATCTTTAATGGTTTTTGTGCCATCTTCTGCGCGGCAGCAAGAAGCGGAAGAATATATTTCTCTGTGTCCGAAAAATCGAATGACTCCAGATCCTGATCCAGCGGATCGCTTATGGCAGAATACAAATGTGTTGAAAAATCACAGCTGTCCATATGGATCCTCACCTTCCGGTAATTCATATGGTCCGGATGAAAATACATCGTGAGAATTCTTTCTTGCTGCTCCGGATCCAGCTGTTGAAACACATAACCTGCCGCATCCGTAATAGCTCCGCCAAATCCTTCAAAGCTCTGGTATTTCACCTGCGGATAAACGTTTATCACCTGATCCTCCACACCGTCATCATCAACAAATTCCACTGTCTTTTCATATTGTTCAAGCTTTTTTATTCCAACACTTTCTACATAGGTCAACTTCATTCTTTTCCTCCTTCCTTCTCCCGCAAAATCATAACGCCCCAGTCTTTCAACGGCAGACTCTGCTCCTTTTTATAACACTGTCCGGTAAGAATATCTTCCACCATTTCAAAAGGACATGGAATCTCTTTCTCATCTTCGCTGTAGTGAAGAATATAGTGGATCTTCTCATGTTTATCATTGATCCCACTGCGAACGATCACCGGCCACATAATATTATCCTTAAAATAATTGTCAATGTGAGCGCATGCTATGGCATCCTTCAATATTTCTTTCAGCTTGTCCTTTGTTACGTAACAACCGATATAATATCCGTATCCCTGACCAAAAGAATTCTTTGTAACCGCCGCATATTTTCCCCAGTATTTATGCTCATATTGTTCCATTACTTGAGCACTGTCCGGTTTTAGCAATTCTGCAAAATATAAAACCTGTTCTCCGGCAACCTTGATCCGCCCAGGCTCAGTAAACTGGTTATAGCTCATACCGAAGCACTCGGTCATACCATGAGGCTGCGCATCCGGATACACGCTTAAATGACGATCTGACACAAAGGACTTAAAGGAGCTGACAAGCACACCCCCTGACTGTACATATTTCTTTAGTTTCTGTATAAAGGTATCTGAAACACTGTATAACGCAGGAGTAACGATCATCTGATATGGCTTATCCTTCTGCTCAAAGCGTTCTTCCATCTGATGAATATCTATCACATCACACGGAATATTCATTTCATACAGGCAGTCATACATCCGGCGTACCACATCGTTATAGCTTAAATCCTTGTCAATTGGAAACCACCGGAAACTGGTTAGCGACTGATTATCTACTACCAATGCCACCGGGCTTTTTCTTGAAATGCACAGGACATCCTTTCCGATTCCTGCTATCTCTCTTCCAAACATTCCGGCTTCTTCATAAGTAGGATTTACAGCAAGATCATGGCTTAAAACGCCTTTCCAGTATGTCTCATATCCGTTATGAATGGAATGCCAGTTCCAGTACATGATCCCTTCGGCACCACTTGCCAGATGGCTGTATCCCTGCAGTCGCAGCTGCCCCGGATACGGCGTCCAGTATTTAAATGCCTGTGCCTGGCATTCCAACACCAAATAGGAGCTATCCTTCAAAGTACGGATAGAATCACCGCCAAATGCAATTTCTGCCCCGGTCAGATCATCTTGTGTCGGATGGTAAATATCCGTTCCTGCAATCGTTACTGCCTTAGACGCTTCATAATGATTTATGTCAGGCTGCACCCCATAAGAATACCCATCTTGCGCAATATCCGCTCCGAATTTCTTCCATTCGAAATCAAAATTATGCGTAATGAACTGATCCTGCCTCTTATATTTCTTTACAATCTCGGACTGCCACATCAGATATTCTGCCGCCAGACTCCTCTGAAATTTGGCAAATTCACTGGCAAGCCCGCCGTGAATACATCCGGCCATATCCGGAAAATCTGACCAGTCATGGATTGAATTACTCCAATAACGCAGTCCAAATACATCATTTAACTGCTCTGTCGTATGAAACTGCTCTTTAAGATACTCCACGAACATTGCCTGTACCTCAGGAGAAGCAGTGCCGTAATGTTTTGTTTCGTTATCAATCTGAAAGCCGATAACACACGGATTCTTCGTTGTATGTTCGAGCAATCTGCAAATCACATTTTCAGCACACTGCCGAAACACCGGATGAACAATATCCATGATCTGGCGCCGTCCATATTTTGCTCTGGTGTAACCATTAAATACCATCACCTCCGGGCATTTCTTTTCCAGCCAGGAAGGAATGGCATAAGTAGGTGTCCCGATCACTGCATACATCCCGGCTTTTTCTACCGCTGCAAGAACTTTGTCAATATAAGAAAAATCGAATTTCCCCTCGACCGGTTCCAAAGTGCTCCATGTCGACTCGGCAATACGGACAGTATTCATACCTGCCTCCTGCATCATGGCAATATCCTCCTGTAAACGTTCGTAGGGCATATACTCCGGATAATATGCTGCGCCAAATATTATATCATTTCTTTCTAAGTCTTTCATAACATTCCTCCATCACGCATAGATTCATATAAGACAGACCTTCCAAAACCATAATGATCTCGGAAGGTCTTTTTTACTTTTACATTGTACAGTGAATGCACACTTTCTGTCAGATTACAAATTACTACTGATCGTTACGATGCTTTCCCTGCTCCAGATCTGCGATAACCTGATCGTATTTCTTATCCAGATCAAAGAATACCATGCAGATTACGACGATCACAACCATTATAAATGGGATCCAAGCAAAGGACCAGTTGATCGCAGCCAATGCTTTTGCGGACTGTACTGCATTCTTTGCATCAAATCCACCGAAGCCTAAAACCCAGCCCAGTGCCGCAGTACCGATACCGGATCCAACTTTCATACAGAAAGAGGAAGCTGCGTTGCCCATGCCGGCAGTACCATAACCGTTGTACCACTCTCCATAAGTGATCGCATCCTGCAAAAGACCAAACATGGATGCTCCTCCACAGGCAAATCCCATACCCTTTACAACAGATAATACACAGGTAAGTGTTACATTTGTTGTAAAACCGGAGAGAAGGAATCCGATTCCGGAAACAGCCATTCCACACATAAACAGATTTTTCTTGGAAACCTTTTTCATGATAAACGGTGTCACAAACAGAAATGCGATCTGTGCCATGGACAGACAGTTCGAAATAATTGCGTATTTTCCGGCATTTCCAACATTATATTGCGCAAAATATACAGCTGATCCGAAGAAACAGGACATCATAAAGTACATTGCAAAGATTGCGATTACAAGCAGTACCCAGTACTTATTTACAAATAATCCCTTGATCCCCTTGAAGAAAGAAATCCGATTCTCCTTTGTTTCTTTCTGATCGGAACCACTCTCTACGACACGTTCTTTACACATAAAGAATGTGAACATATTCAGGATTACAAATACGATCATCAAAACGATAAATGTCAGCGTCCAACCCTTCTGGGAATAAACATCTCCACCACCAAAAGCTGCTGTCATCTTTAATACGACCGTGTTGATCGTCATCGTACCTGCCGTTGCCAAAAGGTTACGGAAGTTGCCAAGAAGGCCTCTCTCATACTGGTTGGTTGTCATCAATCCGTTAAGCGTAGCATACGGAACATTGATTCCTGTATAGAAGATCGTGGATACCAAGTTATATGTTAGGAACATATAAGCTAACTGTGTCTTGCCAACAAATGATGCCGGAACGGTAAACATCAGAACCGTACACACAGCCAGCGGAATACATAATCTGGCGATCCATGGACGGGCTTTTCCCCATTTACTATGGGTATGATCAATAATATATCCCATTACCAGATCTGAAATACCATCAAATATTTTTGAAATTGCAATGATCGAAGCGGCTGCTGCTGCACTGGCTCCCACAACATTCGTGTAATATACCAACAAAAATGCACTAATTGCAGAATATACTAAATTTCCTGCATAATCTCCTATACCATAAGCAAAACGCTCTAAAAAGGAAAGTCTTGCATTTGGATTCATCTTATTATCATTCATACTTGTTACCTCCTATTTTGTAATTTATTTGTCTAACGGAAACCATCCAAAATCAACACAACGTCCCAGATCCCAGCTGTCCCAGCCGACCCAGCCATCTGTGTTGACTGTATCTGTAAGCAACTTATAACTCCAGTAAAAATATCCAGATCCCTTATCCCAGGCCTCTTTCTGCATTTTTGCAACCGCCTGATAGATTTCCTTTTTCTGCTCCGGAGTATATGTCTCCACAGAAGCACCTTCCAGTCCGTTAAGAACAGTCTGTCCTCCCTTAGTATCCCAACCACAGGCAAGAGAATTAAACAGACACCACTCACCGCAGATAACCGGGAAATACTGCTGCATTTCCTCGATCTCCTTCATGAAGTGCTCTTTCACATATTTTTCGTATCCTTCTACTGTCTGCTCACATCCCATCATTTCTGCCATCATCAAATATTGATGGGTATCCAGAACGACATTTTTATACTTTTCTTCCCGCATAAAATCTTTCCAGATAGTAAGTTCGAATCCGTCGTGAATAACGATGTATTTATCCTCTGACAGATATTTTTCAATGCGGTCATACGCATCCAGATAAAACTTTCGGATGAATTCCACGGTGATCGGAGCGCTTCCTTTCGCCATCTCCTCGTCTACCGGTGGATATCTTTTCTGGATATTGAGAAGCTCCCATGCTCCCTGCAATGCCGGCTCATTGATCAGCTCAATCCCCCAGAGTCCTTCTCTGTGTCCGTATCTTTGTGCCAGTCGTTCCAATACCGTATAAACAAATTCCACCTCTTCCGGATTCTGTGCCCATTTACACACGCCGCAGATTCCGCCGTTATCAGATCCATTCTGTCCCTCCGGTGCAGTGTGCAGATCGATCAGTATCTTCAATCCATATTTTTCAGCCCAGTTGAATGCCTTGTCCAGATCCTCAATGCATCCAATAAATGGCTCTCTGTCTCCGAAGATAAAATATGGTACCGGAATACGAACCGCATCCAATCCCCATGATTTGATCGTTACAAAATCACGCTCCGTAATGTACTCACTGCGATGGATCTTGATCCTTGCCTCATACACCTCTTTTGGCAACTGTCTTGGAAGCCAATACTCATCCTCTGCCGTGGTTCCTTCAAACAATGCCGGATTCATCCACTTTTCCAGAACAAGCCAGTTTCCTAAATTAACACCCTTCACTTTCATAAATGTTCACCCTACCTTTCTTTTTAGATATTCCGTTTCGGTTGTTTCTTAACTTGTGACTACATTTTATGATGGAAACGGGCTCATTTATATTAAAAATGTTAGATTTTTAACATAATTATCAGATAATATGATATACTTCATCTATAACATGACAGAATAGGAGGATCCCCTGATGCAAGATACCATTTTACTTCAATATCTTTCCAAAAAAATGCACACTCATGCATATAAATTAACCATCGACGGGGAAATTACTTTTTCCTGCTGCAAAGTCCTTGCTTTTCAGGATACCTATATCAAAGACAAGGAGTTTCTGGACTTTTTACTGGAATCACTGCCACAGGGAATTCCTTGTCTAAGATCCATCCGGCAAAAAGATATTTACGGCATCGTTACAGGCCACAATGCTATTTATATTGTCGGTCCTGTCAGTTTTGCCTCTCCTGTTTATCTGAACTGCGACTACAACGAACTAACTTTGGAAGAAGAAATTGAAAAATATGTTCCACAGGTCAATCCGGATGACTACCTGGAAGATATATTGTTTCTGAACCATATGATCACCGGAGTAGAATCAACAACCGAGCAGATCATAGAGACTAACTGCCTCAATCATGACCATACGGGAAAAGTACAAAAACACTTTAACGATATACTATTTGAAAACCATGAAAATAATGTCCATCATAATCCCTACGATCAGGAGATGCGGGAATTTGGCAGCATCGAAAACGGTGATCTGATCCAATTAGAAAAAAGCCTGCAAGAGGATTATGACGGAACGATCGGCACTCTTGCAAAGGACCCCTTGCGCAATCTCAAAAATCTCGGTATTGTTCTGGTCACTCTCGCAAGCCGGGCTGCGATCCGCGGAGGACTCTCTCCGGAAATTTCCTTTTCTCTGAGCGATTCCTACATCCAACAGATTGAAGAGTGCAAGGATCTTGCCCTTGTCGCTCCCCTTGCCCACAAAGCAGAATTCCAATATGCTGAAATGGTTCATGAGATCAAAGAGAAGCAGAAAGGCATTTTGAAAAAACAGAAAAATCCCCGCATTAATAAATGCAAGGATTTTATCTTTTCTCATTTACATGACCGGATCACACTGGAAGATTTGGCTACTGAAGCAGACTGTAACCCCAACTACCTCTCCCAGCTATTCAAGGAATGCGAAGGGATCAGTATATCCGGTTACATTCTTCAGGAGAAGATCAACCGTGCCAAAAATCTACTGATCTATTCCGATTATTCCTATATTGAGATCGCAACTTATCTGGGATTTTCATCGCAAAGCCACTTGGGAACCCAATTCAAAAAACATACCGGATACACTCTGCGTCAATACCGTGAAATCTACGGACGAAAGGAATGATCTAGCGTAATTCTCTCTTCAAAATGAAGCCGTTTGCTGCAGATCTCCAACGCAGGCAACCTATGAGATACAAATTTCAAATATGGTCAACAGTACAACAAAGGAACGGTATTTCTTTGTCACTTTTTTAAGCCATGTAAGTGTACTTTTTTCTTTCACCGATCCCCTCCGATCCTTCCTCACAATGCCACCTTTCGCGACACCATTCTATTCTGCCGGAACAAACGGAAGCTCAATCGTATCCGAATCTTTCTCACCGCTATCCTTACTGCCAGAATCTATGCTATCGTTATTTTTACTGCCGGAATCCTTGCTGTCAAAATCCTTGTTGCCGGAATCCTTGCTGTCAGAATCTATGCTATCGTTATTTTTGCTGTCAGAATCCTTGCTGCCGGAATCTATGCTATCGTTATTTTTACTGACGGAATCCTTGTTACCGGAATCCTTGCTGTCAAAATCCTTGCTGTCAGAATCCTTGTTACCGGAATTTTTGTTATCTGAATCATTCTTACCGCTATCCCTGCTCGTATCATCCTTCTGATCGGATGAAGCTTTGGATGGCATATTGTCATCCAAAGATGTCGGATCTGTTGCTGTCTGTTCTGACCTATCCGATTCCTTTGCAGTATTTTGACCAGACTGCCTCATCACTACCGCAGCGACAATGACTGCCAGCATAACCACAAGACCAATCGCCGTAATAATCATTGTTTTTTTCTTATTTTTCATAGCCGGTCTCCTAACATTATCTTCATTATTTTTCGGAAAACGGTACAAAAGGCGTCTCCGGATCACCACTTGTTGTAATAATATCCTCTGTTTCAAACTCTACAATCTCCATCTCCGGTACTTCATATCTCTCTTTCATAATCTGATACTCCTTTCATTTTTGTATGAATTCTGTGTTCATGTCCATGTACTCTTGCTATTCGGTTACCTTGATCGTTCACTTACTAATTGGATTGGCATATAGACTGCGCGGTATATGCATAATTGGAAAATGCTTTCACCAGTGTCACCAGAGCATCCTCATAAGTCCCCTCCTGAGCTTGTAATACCTGATAACAGTACATCATCGCACAGTAATCTCCACTCAATGTGTTCGTACCATCAGTTACGGTAAACTTTTTTGAATTTCCTAACTCATTTGCCTTGATGTTTTCCAGAGACAGAATATAATACTGACCTCGTTTCACCGGTGTGATTTTTTTTCCGTCCACGATAAAATTCAGCTTTGACACATCGATTCCTTCCTTTGGTTCATAGAAGATATTCAATGTAGTTTCCGATTTTAACACCATACTAAGTCCGGCAAATTGTCCAAGCACATCATTTTCAGCCTTTTTAGCAACAAAACCATTAATATAACCATCAAATCGATCAGATATTTTCTGCTCAGCATCATTTAATGACCTATTTGCCAGATCATCTACTGCCTTATTAAAATACTTCTGTGAGCAGGCACCATAATTCAACATCGCCACAGCGAAGGGATAGGCATCCTGATACAAATCAACATGATCAATTAAATATTTTGCATAGTCTCTGACGGTATAGGTATATTCTTTGCCGCACTTTCCATTTCCATCAAACATCTGTGCCTTGATATCCTGTGTCATCTCATAGGATGCTACCTCGCATGGAAATCTGTAATATGTTTTCTCTGCATTGATCGTGGTATTCGTCTGTGCCTCGGAAACCAGTACTTTCGTAATAGTTCCATTTGGAAGGGTAAACTGCATATACGCATCCTTATCTGCGATAATCTTATTCGACAACTCCATATAGAAGTTGACGCCGATATTACCGGTAAGACTTAAGGAATAACCGGCAAGCTTAGCGCCGATGCCATCTATGATCGCACCACAGTCATCACATTTTCCATCATTATCCGCATCCGGATGGTCACCATAGGTATTCTTCTCTGTATTCGAATACGCATAAGATACCGGCTCTCCCGGTTTGCCCTCACATCCGTTATAAATAGCGTTCTTATAAACTTTAGCCCCACCTAGGTTCGGATAATTGTCTGTTCCGATGGTCTGTCCCCAGATGGAGCCATCGTAAGTCACAGTGTCATCACCTTCTCCGGTTGAGCAGCCCTGTGACAGGAGATACGCAACTTCAACGGTCTTGTACTGCTCTGTTGTTTTTCCCTCAATTTTTGTAGTCGTTCCGCTATTCGTGCCTATCGCAGCTCCTGTATAAACGGTGCTGTCATAATAACAGTTTGTGATGGTTCCTTTACTTAAATTCATTCCAATCACACCACCAACATGTGAGCCTGTTCCATTGACCTCGCCTGTGGTATTACAGTTTATGATGGTCCCGTTTTGATTATATCCGTTCACTCCTCCTACATATGATTGACCACTGACAATCCCTGTATTATAGCAGTTTGTAATTGTTTTGTTATTTTCTCCGCTCACTCCTCCTACATAATCTTCCGTTCCACTGACTTTGCCTTCGTTATTACAGTTTGTAATTGTTCCGCTATTATCTCCGTCAATTCCTCCTACATATGATTGGCCACTGACAATTCCTGTGTTATAGCAGTTTGTAATTGTTTTGATATTATCTCCGCTCACTCCTCCTACAAATGATTGACCTTTAATAATCCCTGTGTTATAGCAGTTTGTAAGGATTCCTAAATTGCATCCACACACACCTCCAAAAGAACTGGCACCATCTGCTGTTCCATCAACTACGCCTTTATTATAACAATTGGTAATTGTTGAACTATTATATCCACACACGCCTCCAACCCGGCTAAAACCACAGAAATAAGAATTTAAAATTCCTACATTTGAAATCTTACCTCCGTTATAACCAAAGAAGCCTACCTCAGATGTATTCTCTTGCTTAAAATACAATCCACTGATTGTGTGGTTTTGACCTTCAAATATACCAGTGTATGGACTATACGAACCATTACAAGTATTTCCAATCGGTGTCCATTCCTTGAATGTTCCCTCATTTACTGTTCCATCCGACTTCAGAACATTTTTATTCACAACAATATCCGCTGTCAGGACTGCATTTGCTGATGTCTTCTGCGTCACACTCGAAAGTGTACCATTTACAAGTCCTGCAAACCAGTAAAGCTGACCTGCATTACTGATCTCATAAACCGCATCCTTGCTATCGTCCCCATCCATATCATACTTGTCTGTGGTGAGATCTGCCGGCTGGTATACCTCATTACATGCGCAGAAACCATTCTCGCCGATGCTGTGAGTTTCTGTTTCCTTCGTCACATATCCGATCGGACAGTCTTTGCATGCCACGTTTTTTATATGTTCCTTGTCATCTTTCCAAGTGTATGTAACATCACCGTCTTTGTTATGTGTATGCTCTTCTCCATCTACCAAAAGGCTCGCACCATCTGCCAAAGTGAGTTTCTCCGGATTGGTAATACTCGCGCCACTCTCAAATTCAATGCTTTCCCCACTTGCAATCGTTAAATCTTCTTTTAAAGTGGCTTTACCATATACATATGTTTTCGTTACAGTCTCTTTGGTATCAGCATCTTTCCATTTCTTGGTGATAACAGAGTTGCTGAAGCTACAATCGCTTAGTACAGGTTTTTGACAAGCTAAAGCACGACTAACCACAATCTGGCTTCCTGATACATTAATTGGTTGATTTGACCTAATCACCTTACCTTCGTATCGTTCTGTTGTTGCTTTCGCTTCAACATAACTGTCTACTATATTAATTTTATCGCCACAAATCAAGTCTGGATAATCCTCATCATTGGCTACAACATGACTATTTTCAATCGTTACACTACCGTCACAATCAATTTGGGAAGTCGCTAACGTTGCTCCTATAATATTTAAATTACTATTAGTCGAACTAGCTACTGTACTGATTGTTTCACAACTTAAACTTCCGTTATAATTGCTACCATTTATTTCTAGGGTTTGCTCAATCTGACCATCATTTAATCCACTTTGAATCATCCTCATAGTATTTGTTCCGGATAAGATAATAGCAAGATTACCATCAATATTCAAAATGTCATCAGAAACAGATGCACCATCCGCACCGTCCAATACAAGTTGATTCTTCGTGCGGTCATAATACCAATTGGTTCCCTGATATATCGTATCATTACCAGAGACTTCATTATTTTGAAATATCCCATTATCAATAATTTTAGTTGAGCCTATCGTCAAATATTGAGGAGTGGTTCCCACCGTAGTCTCCTCCGCCTTCGCATTCATCACGCCCCAGCCGCTGACATCCACCGCCGACAGCACCATAAGCGCTGCCATTGCTCCGGCAAGTATCCGTCTTGCTCCTCGTTTTCTTTGTTTCATATCTTCCTCCCTTTCTAATATTACATATCCACCAGATCAGACCACTTCCTTATTCCTTTCATCGATTTTCGGAAAACGGTACAAAAGGCGTCTCCGGATCACCACTTGTTGTAATAATATCCTCTGTTTCAAACTCTACAATCTCCATCTCCGGTACTTCATATCTCTCTTTCATAATCTGATACTCCTTTCATTTTTGTATGAATTCTGTGTTCATGTCCATGTACTCTTGCTATTCGGTTACCTTGATCGTTCACTTACTAATTGGATTGGCATATAGACTGCGCGGTATATGCATAATTGGAAAATGCTTTCACCAGTGTCACCAGAGCATCCTCATAAGTCCCCTCCTGAGCTTGTAATACCTGATAACAGTACATCATCGCACAGTAATCTCCACTCAATGTGTTCGTACCATCAGTTACGGTAAACTTTTTTGAATTTCCTAACTCATTTGCCTTGATGTTTTCCAGAGACAGAATATAATACTGACCTCGTTTCACCGGTGTGATTTTTTTTCCGTCCACGATAAAATTCAGCTTTGACACATCGATTCCTTCCTTTGGTTCATAGAAGATATTCAATGTAGTTTCCGATTTTAACACCATACTAAGTCCGGCAAATTGTCCAAGCACATCATTTTCAGCCTTTTTAGCAACAAAACCATTAATATAACCATCAAATCGATCAGATATTTTCTGCTCAGCATCATTTAATGACCTATTTGCCAGATCATCTACTGCCTTATTAAAATACTTCTGTGAGCAGGCACCATAATTCAACATCGCCACAGCGAAGGGATAGGCATCCTGATACAAATCAACATGATCAATTAAATATTTTGCATAGTCTCTGACGGTATAGGTATATTCTTTGCCGCAATTTCCATTTCCATCAAACATCTGCGCTTTAATATCCTGTGTCATCTCATAGGATGATACCTCACATGGAAATTTGTAATATGTTGTTCCTTCTTTGATCGTGGTGTTCGTCTGTGCCGCAGAAACAGGCACCTTCGTAACAGTTCCATTCGGAAGGGTAAACTGCATATACGCTTTCTTATCTGCAATAATCTGATCCGACAACTCCATATAGAAGTTGACGCCGATATTACCCGTAAGACTCAAGGAATAACCGGCGAGCTTAGCGCCGATGCCATCAATGATCGCACCGCAGTCACTGATATCACACCTGCCATCTCCGTCTGCATCGGTATGAGCCTTCTTTGTAATCTGAATGGTAATCTTTCTACTTTCTTCGGTGTAGTTATCCTTGTCTTCTCCATCATAAATAGCTGCAGCTTCCACTGTCGTTCCTGCCATTAATGACTTCTCTGCATCTGTACTGTCCCAACTCCAGCTCTTCGGCAGTGCTACATCGCTCACTTTCTGCACTTTATCATTACAAGGAAATCCTTTCTCTTTCTCTATAGAAGATGTATCAAGCACCGCATGCTTGATTGTAAAGTTTCCTAATTCAATCTCTGCTGCGATATGATCATCCGATGCTTCATCCATACATGCCTTTACGGTATAAGTTCCAGCGTTTACAGGAGCATCTGTCTGTTCATTTCTTTCACTATCCACATACTTGATGGTGACTGTCTTGTCGATATATGGCACGTTTTCTTTTACGCTGACAGTTGCAGTTTTAGTCGTCTTATCATACGTCAGATCCGCCGGTGCAGTGTATATAAAGTCATCCTTTACAGGAGCATATAATAACTGTCCCGACTTGCTGATGCCATAATTCGCTTTCACGCCATTGACTGTATGCGCACCTGCTGTCAGCCATATGTACAGATTATTGTCCGCATCCTTCAGCTTGCTCGAATATGTCTTATCATCAATCGTCACATCTGCATCTGCCACATTAGAAATTTTCAAAGGATATAGCTTTTCTCCCGCCTCATTTGTCGGCTGACCTTTCACGGATGTAGCATTTACGGAACCACCGGTGATTTTTATGTTGGCGTCATAGCTACTCGTTGAGCTCCATCCACCACCGATTCCAAAGTTTTCCTTACCAGAGTCTTTTACTGCTGCCTTTATCCTGCCGCCACGGATAACAAGATTCATCGTAAACTTATCGCCTCTCCCATAACCTATTCCAGAGCCCCGTTGACTGCTCGCATCGATATTCCCTCCTGAAATATCGATCGTTTTCTGCCGATTCACTGATATGTATCCGTTTCCAATTCCGGCTCCTTTATTCGCTGATGCAGTAATGTTTCCACCCAGAATACTGAGATTTCCTGCAATATGTTGTCCAGAACCACCGATTCCCGCCGAATTTCCATTGCCCGTCACCTTCAGGCTGCCACAGTTTTCATCGCAGATATGATCTGCTTCATCTGCTTTCTGGCACGTTATTATCAATTTGTTATCATTTTCGCTGTTTCTCTGCAAGCCGGGCTTACCGGTACCACCGGACAGTATATTATTGGAACGTTCTGCCAATGTAATTGTAACATCCGCATTGCTGTTATCTTCAATCAAAAATGCCGGATTCTCCGTACCGGAGCAGTCAATATTTACCCCTGCCAGTGTAATATCCGCCGCTACCCCATACTTCACGGCAATAACATCCGAGGTTGCCTGATCCGGATCTTGATTTTGAATCGTTATTCCTTTATCCGTATTGATCGTCAATTTTCCTTTGAAATAGGTATAATCACTTTCAGATAAAGTCTCACCTGCTTTCGTGGCGGATACTTCGAAATCCGTGCCTGCAACTGCCTCTGCAAATGCCGAACCATCAAAAGAGTACTGTTTTGTGGTGCTTCCAACAGAAACCGTATAGTCATCTTGAGGAAGATAAAGATAAAGATAAAGACTTGTGTCACTTGTGCTATGCTGCTTTAATCGTTGCTTTCTTCCGTTTACCGTTACATCCGCATTTGACTCATTTGCCGGTGTCTTTAGGAGATATACTTCTTTTCCGGCTTCCCCTTCCTGATCCTTCGGAGTACCGCTGATTGGATTACCGTTCTTAGAAGATGCCTTGACCGATCCTCCTGATATATAAATATCAGAACAGCCTTTACCACTGCCGCCCTGTCCGATTCCATCTCCACTAGAATTACTATGCGCGGTCACACTTCCGCCCGTAATATATATGTGGGAAACTACCTTTTTTGGGGCGCTTCCTCCCCCACCGATCCCGGCTCCGCTATTCATCGACTGTGCATCTACATTGCCTCCGGAAATCGTAATATATGAGGCACCACCATAAAATCCCCCGCCAATTCCGGCTCCATTCCATGTTCTGGCTGTTATATTTCCACCCTTGATGCAGATATTAGCCGCTTCCCTATAAGAGCCTTTTTCGCAGCCAATTCCGGCTCCATTATCCATATATTCTGCACTCACGCTCAAAGAACCGCAAGCTGAAGAACAGACATGGTCTTCGGCGACATGCTCACACTGTATCGTTAATGTGCCCAGTGTATCCGAATAAGCTCCATTCTTTTGCAACGCCGCACTTGTTGAATTACTATTTACCGTCAAAGCATTCGTAGTTCCATCCGCTAAAGTAACCGTCACATCTCCGGCACTGTCCCCTGCAATCTCAAACGGTGCCAAAGAGCATGCAATATTCACTCCAGCCAGCGTGACATTGGCTGATACACCGGATTCCACAAAGATGTGGTTATCGGTTGCCTTGGATACATCTGTATTCTTAATTGCGATCGGTGTGGCAGACTTTATAGTAAGCAGTTTCTGATCCGCATCATAGGTATAGTCCGTTCCGGATGAACCGCTTGTGGAGATGCTGAAATCCCCCACTGTTGTCCAATTCTCTGTCCCTGTGACACTCTGTGCGGATGCGTTTGTAGCAGTCACCTCGATATGCAGACCGGTATCCGGCACCATGGATACTGCCATCACTGCCGTCAATGCCACTGCGAGTCCTTTTTTCCATACTCTTCTTCGTTTCATATCTTCCTCCCTTTCCCTGCGATGGGTAGTGTCAAAAGACTACCTCTTTTTTGTTCTAAAACCTTTATTTTAGGGAGTT
>ERZ773194.1944-NODE-1944-length-20823-cov-5.397727_pt1 | contig 20823 bp, 28 predicted proteins | sample MGYA00511240_ERZ773194 | MGnify/ENA primary metagenome ERZ773194 (study PRJEB29015, sample SAMEA2737774) | human gut metagenome | biome: human gut; feature: human-associated habitat; material: faeces | place: China | collected 2012 ... | reverse complement strand
CGTGACCGTCGGTGCCGTTGTACCTGTGACAAAATCATATTGAATAAAATCACCGACACCGCCCTCGGGCAAAACTATAACAACACTTGAATTTGCCGATGTCTGATTTATTGAATAAATTGTATTTAATGCGCAGGGTTGTGCTATTGTCGGTGTTTCGGTGTTTCTTGGCTTTATAATATCCCAGTCAGACCACTGGTTAGCGGTTGCGTCCCAATTTCTTATTTTGATAAAATTAAGCGATACACCTCTCGGCATTATTATTATTTGCTTTGAGGCGACAGTTGCGCCGCCCGTCATACCGGAAGAATAAAGGATACCGCAAAATCCAACGTTTGCACTGCTAACAACCTTGAACAATCCAATCGTTCTGGGACAATTTATCTTATCACTTAATACATCAACGGTTATCGAACCGTCAAATGCAACCGTTTCGCCGCCGAAAGGACACCAGCCCGAGCCGTCATAATAATAAAACGAATTTGCGGGGATATTGCCGTTTGCCGCTTTTACTTTGTAAACGTCGCCCTCTTCAACCTCACCGTATGCTTGCGGCAAACCGGTGTCCGGCAAAACAATTTCACCGGTCGGAAGCTGCGAATAACTATCCTTTTCACCGCGATATATAAAATTCAAATTTTGCAGTTTTTCACGTTCAAACGCCGTCACAAGCCCATTGTGACCTTTTAGCACGGTTTGCGCCTTTCCGCCCTGCATAGTTGTTTCCTCTGTAAAATACGCAAGCTCGTTATGTGTTGCGCCGTCCTCTATAAGGTCAAGCTTTGTCTTATCATTCGCCTGCATAAGTCCCGCATCACCGCCCGAATACGAATAATATTTAAGTGCAAACTCGCCGTCGGTGGTTTCGTCGCACTTTGCAAGCGCCTCTCCCGCCTTTGCAAGCGGAAGGTCAACGTTTTTGTTTTCGTCGGGTTCAAGTTTTTTACCGTTTGTCGAAATCGTTTTAACGGTAATAGCCTTTTCGATGCGTTCTTCCGCGTCCAAGACCGATTTTTCATAAAACTTTATATCGCTTAAAATATCCTCGCACTTTTCGCGTGCAATGCGCGCGCTTTCAAAAGCCAGTTCGCTCTTTAATGCGTAATGTTCGCTTTTGTGTGCGCTTTCCAGAGCATTGTCACTTAAATCAGCGCACTTTTTCGCATACGTTTCCGCCTCGTTTGCAAAGGCTTGCGCATTGCCCTCCAGTTCTTCAACGTTATGCTCAATTTTTTTGATAATCTCATAAATACCGTCTATATTCTCCAAACATTTTTTCGCCGAAATAACATAGTTTTCGCATTTAAGCGCAGATGATGCGGCAGAGTTCGCACCGCTCAAACAATTTTTCGCACTGTCGTACGCATATTCTTTCGCGCGCACGGCAGTATCTTTCGCACTTGTCACAATGTCCGCTATGTCTTTAAGCTCGTTTTTCTTTTTTTCCGCCTCGGCAAAATATGCGTCTATCGCAGTCTGAAGTTCTGCGCGCTTTTCGTCAAATTTTTTGAAAAGCGTTTCAAAATACCCCTCGTCCGAATTGCTCGGACTAAAGGCATTTCCCCTTATTTTTATACTCACTTTAACATCACCACCAGTTTGTATATTTTAAATTTCTTTGAGGCGCGTTTTTCTTGTATTCCGATGAAAAATTACCAAAAATGTACTGAAACATTTCCATATTGCGGTTATATCCCTCAACGTCGCCCTGATTAAACATTATCTTCGCAAGGATGTAATGTGTATACATTCCGACATACGGCGCGTCCGCGAGTGTGTCCGCGTCCTTTATAACCCAAATATCGCATATTTTTTCGCCGTTTAAATCACCTTTTGCGTAAATTCTGTTATCCTCGGTTTTTGTAACTTCATATCTTGCCTCTTCACCGTCTGTGCATATAACGAGCGTATCGCCTTTTTGCACATCGCCCAAAAACTCAAAATAAAAATTTCCGTCATCGGTTTTGACGAACGTCACATTTTCGCCCGATACAAGTTTTCTTTTGTATTCGTCTATGTGTTTTTTGTAAACAATATAAACCTCGTTTGCGCCGAAAGTATTTTCCAAAAATTCATTTTCGCCCATTTCGTCGGTCTTTGCAATTTCGCACCCGTCAGCAATCACCTTTTCAATGTCGTCAAAAGAAATATACGGCGGAATTAAAAAAATGCCGTTTTCCTCTTTCTCGGCTTTAATTTTTCCATAGCGTTCTTTAACGCTCCCGGCAATCATAGCGCTTACTTCGTACGCCCAGTAAAGTTTTTCGTCCTCGGTGTATTCGTTCGGATAAAGCGCGTCCGCGTTTTTTATAACGTCCGATATTTTCAAAGTATACCCCCCTTTGTTTTAATTATATATCGCCCCCGTTGCCCCTTGCAGGTATATTTATTCCCACTCAATTTCCAATTCCGGAATACCTGTCTTTTTGCGCGCAATGCTCTCCGATTTTGTGGGATTTGCCATTAAAAAATATCTTGTTTCGTCATAAATGTGGTCCTCGCCGTCGGTGTCAATATCCTCGGTGTTAACATCGTCGTAAACGAGCGCGGGAATTGTGCGGATAAAATTTTTGCAGGTGTCAAAAATATATATACCGGGATACCCCTCAGCATCAAAATTAAACCTGTAATGCAGCTGCATTTTCCCCGCAATACGCGAGTTGTTGCCCTTTTCAAAATAAACGCCGTATTTTGCAAAAATATCGGCAACGCTCGCACCCGTTCCGCTTCCCTCGTTCCAAACGGCAGGGTCGGCAAAGCCGATAATGTAATTTCCCTTTTCGTGTTCGTTTTCAATTTCGCGGATTTTTTTCGCAATAATATCCGCGCCCCACCTTATGCCGGTGTTGGGAACGTCCTTTTTGCACCCGTACATTTCGCGGTAGCGGTAAACTCTGCCCTCGGTGTCAATCGCCCACCAGCCGACCGAGAACGGTTTTGTATATCCCCAGTCAAACGTTCGGTAACGTTTCCAGTGCTTCGGTATCTCAAACGGCTTTATAACGTGCGTGTATCTGCGCGTTTCGTATCCGTCGGGATTGTTGCGGAACTCAATAAACACCTGCCCCGAAAATGTGTCCCAGTCGCCGTATAAAAGCGCCTTTTTTTCTGCCTCGGGCATATCGCCGAGGCGCGCAAGATACGCAATATCGTTGGTTAAAAGCGCCTGATTGTCATAAACCGTCGCAGGAATAAACGCGCTTGTCCGCGTAAATACACGTCCGTCTATATCAATCTTTTTTTCGTACGTCTTAAAAGGTTTCCTGCCCTCTATAAACATCTTTTTCACCCACGCGTGCCCGATACCGCCGGGGTTTGTCGCACCGCGTATGTAGCACTGTGTCCCCGGTCCTTTCGGACGGTTGCGCGAGCGCATATACGAGTATTCGTCAAATGTAAAGTGCGTCAGCTCGTCAAATGCAATAAAATCAAATGCGCGGCCTTGGTAGTTAATGCGGTCTTTTATGTGATGCATATTCCCGAACGATATTTTAGCACCCGACGGAAAAGTCCAAACGTGTGCGGAATGGTTGTATTTTGCGTTCGGATATGCCTTTTTGTAGTAGTAAAGACTCTTTGATATAAGCTCGGCGCACTGCGGATATGTCTTTCTGAAAATTATTCCCTCGTAGTTTGGAATGTCAACTTGGCGGAGCGCCTCCATAATCAGCGCGTCGCTCTTTCCTCCGCCTGCGGCACCGCCGTATAATACCTCATCCTCGCACCGTTTCATAAATTCAATTTGCTTTTTCTGCGGCTGCCATAAAATATTTTTGTCCATTTTTCCACCGCCTTTGTTTTAGACTATTTCTCAATTTTCACCTTTAACGTCCCAATCCCGTCTATATCAATCTTATCTTCCCTTTCGGGCAAAATAATAACACCGCCTCCGTCTGTTTCCGCAATATCCTTTTTCGGTGCGTCGCTCCATTTTTCGGGCAGTCTGTTTTTAAGATAAAACACAATCGCACCCAAATCGGGAGGGAAATAAACCTCCTCGTCGGCGGTGACGATTTCCTCTTTGTCCGCCACTTTAATACCGTTTTGCATAACGGGCACTTTTATTTTAAACGGCTTTTTAATGACCTTTGAAAATCCGCATACTTTAAGAAAAAGGCGGTTTTCCGCAATATAGTCCGATACCTCTCTACCCTTTTTTATAGCCTCCGAAAATTCCGAAAACTTGTTTTTATACTCCGAAAGGGTGGAAAGCGCAATTCCCAAATTGTGCGCAATGTCCTTTTCCGAAAGCCCGTCACGCGCCCAGCCCTCAACAAGTTCAAGTTTCGGCAAAACCTTTTCGGTATAAACGCTCTTTCGTCCTCCGGCTTTCTTTTTGCCCTGCGCGTCCTTTTTCTTCGGTTCTTTTCTTTCCTTTGGCGTGTCTTTCTTGCCGGCAGTGCTCTTTTTCTTTGTGTCAGCCATATTAAAATCCCCCCTTTTGCAAAATAATTATATAATACCCCCGTTGCCCCTTGCAGGCAAAAAGCAGGGGACGATGCCCACATCGTCCCGCTTTATCATTCCTTGTATTTTGCCGTTTCCTAAATTTCCCCGAACCTTTGCCCCACCTCGCGTATAAACCGTGCGCAGATTTTTTGTTTGTCCTTGTCGCAAAACGGCGCGTCTATACGGATAATCGAATATCCGTCAAAAAACCGCTGGCGGATAACCGACTTTTCAAAATCCGAAAACATATCCAATGCACCGCAAACAGACCTAAACTTTAAAAGTTTAAGCCCCTTTAATTTCTTTTGTCCGCTCTCTTTTTCGAGTTTCGGATATTGCCTTATAACCGCGCAGATAATTCTGTAGCTTGACTTGTCGAACCCTTTCGGAATATATTCCCTCATTTTTCATCACCCGACTTTCGCCTTAACCGCGCATATAAATACACCCCGTCAAAATCATCTGTGTACCTTGCCTTAAAGTCCAAAAATACGCAGTTTTTGTATGTGTTTTCAAAAATTTCACGTGCCTTTTCAAAATCAAGCGCAATGTCATAAACCTTTCGCTTTGTAAGACGGGTGTACGACTTTGTTATAACGGGCTGTTTTAAGTTTCTCGACGCAGTGTATCTTTTGCCGTTTCCCGTGTTTTTGGTTATGTACCTTGCAAGACCCTCAAGCCCGAAATCGTCGGGACGGAGTCTGTCGGCGTTGGCGCGTCCCTTTTTCCAAATGTTTTCAATCTCATCTCGGGAAAGCGCACACTCCAAAACAATGTGGTGATGAATTTTCGCTTTTTTCCCGTCGCCGTTTTTGTATTCCGTCACCGCTATGTATTTTGCCCCGCGCTTGCCTGCTTTTTTAAGTGCATAGTTTATCCTGCGCAAATAGTTTTTAACGTCCTTTTCCGCCTCGTCTTTTAAAGGCTCCTTGCCCGAATATGTAAGAGTAACGTGCTTTCCGTGTTTTGTAAAGTTTGCATTTATAAGCCGTACCAAATGTTTTTTTGCATTTCTGTCGTTTAAGTTTCTCTGCGAAGTCTTGCTTGCCTTTTTCTTTTCGCCCCGCGGAGCACTGCACTCGTTAAAGTATGCCGGATAAACCTCCGACTCAACCATATTTCCCGATTTGATTGTCTTAACCACAATGCAGTAATTTTTGCGTTTTATTTTCCTCCCCAAAAAATCCGCCTCTGTCATAGACAGTTTTTCATTTATCTGTTTTTCAAATGCACACTCATAATCATAATTTTCAAACACGGTTAAAATTTCCCCTTTTCTCATTCACGAAAATATATTTTTTCGTTCATATAATAAGACCCATTACGAGGACGGCAAAAGAGATGTAAAATCTCTTTTTAAAATTTCTTTTCTTTATATAAAGCACTAATTTATATTTGTTATCTTTATTTTCCAAATATTTACTTTTAAACTGATAAAATGAAACCTCTGTTATTTGAGATTTCATTTTATCAGCCTAAAACAACATAAGCTGATTTATGTTATATGAACGCTTGTCCTTGTTTTTAACTCCCGTGCCCTTAATGCGTTCGTATTTTTTTGCAAAATCCGCCTTTTCCCTTTCTTCCTTTTCTTTCTTTTCTTTAAGCTTAAAAGGGTCAAGCGCAAAGTCAGCTTGTCCCCGGCAGTTGTGCAGCTTGTAACACTTGTCGCCGTTTGCATTTTCCTCACCGTTTATCATAGTGCCGTACGGGGTCACGTAAATTCTCGCTTTGTCGGGCGAGGAAAAATAAGAAACATAAACGGGCCGCGCATCGCAAATGTTCGGAATAAAACCGCCGAACGCACCGCCCTTGCGCTTGCCTATAAATAAAACTTTTGCACCGCAGTATTTGCACTTCGCCATTTTTATGCCACCTCTTTTGTATTTTTTTGCTAAACCAATATAATCTCGCGCCTAAGCAAATCGCTTGTATACGCGCAGGATTTGTACTTCCTAAATCCAAGAAGAACAAAATTTCCGTATATTCCCAAAACACTCGCCTTTTCTTCTTTTATCCGTCCTCCGCCCGAGTTCGCATTGACGTGCCTAACACGTACTTTTATCTTTGCTCCGATTTTTATTTTGTTTTGCATATTTTTTCAACCGCCTTAAAGTATTTTTCGTGAATAGAGATATTTGCCCGTCTTAATTCGTTTCGTATTTCATCAAGCGAAAAAACATTTTTTTCAACGAGAGTAATCATACCCGGAACAATAAATTCAACCAAGCTGTATTTCACACCGTTACATTCTTCCGGCGGAAGTGTTACGAAATAGGAAATCCAATCAATGAATTTTTTTGCACCCATTAAATCAAAGTCTATTTTCATTCGCTATCACTCCTTTGACAATATATCATCTCTGACACAACCCTCTGCGGTGTATGGTTCACAATATATCATACAACCTGTTCTGGTGTAATCATTGCCTGTTGGAATTTCGTTATTTTCAAGCCACTCATCTAACTCATAGCTAACTTTATTAAGTTGTTCTGCAAGTCTTGTTCGTCTTTTAAGCAATTTATCAATGTATTTAGGTATCTTCATCTCTGCACCTCCAACAAATCAGAGTTGTCAAAGTCGTTGCCTATTGCCTTCCAATTTACTTTCATTTAAATTCTCCATTCCAAATATCTTCAAATTTTCGTTTTGAATAATCAATTTTTATGCGTTTTTCTCGGCACATTTGATTTAATGCTCTTACGCACGGTCGCCCGTATGAATTATCCTCGCAATAATCACACATAATTCCGAAACCGCATTTGCCATATATGTCTGAAGATTCCGTCTGGTTTTTATCCGACCACTTTTGAAACGTACGTTCCCAATTTCGCTTTTGTTTGTCTACTGTACTATGCTTGTGAACGTTTTCAACAGCATTTCCGAATATGTCTATTTGTACGTTCATCTCTCCACCTCCAACAATTCGGGATTGTCGTGTATATTGCCGATTACTTCAACCAAATACCAAAACCCATTATAATTTTGTAATCCGTCATCAACATCATCTACCATAAAGCCTGCCATACCGTCAAATCCATTTTCTGTGGTTGCCGATATGACTTTTCCAAACAAACCCGATTCTTTGTCACTGACAATATCACCCTCGAATATCAGCTTGCCATTCTTATCTTCCAAACCCGTGCATTGTCCGACTGTTTCGGGGATAACCTCTACTAAAACAAAATTTAGCCTATTTTCGTTAAATCCTTTAATAAATTCAACTTTTGCATTATTGAGAATAAATGCCTTGTTATTTGTAAATATAGCAACTCCCTCAACCCATTCGTCGTTATCTTTTCTCTTTCCCCTGCATATGTATCTGTTATTCATTTGTTGCACCGCCTTTCGTAGCTTCCAATAGTTGTGCTCCAATTTCCGCAATAATCTCATATAAACACTTTTTCGCTTCTTCAAATGCCACGTCTTTATTTGCATAGTCCCATTCGGCAAAAAGCTCGTGGAAAATATGATATTTTCTGTCTCCTTTTTTTATTGCAACACCAACACGAAACATATCTTGCTTTTTATCGTAAACGGCGTGCCAAGCTGGATATACATCAAAATAAAATAGTTCGGTTTCAATACTCAAATGATATTTGCGCTCTTCAATTAACGGATACGCTTTCATCACTCCGCACCGCCTTTCAATGCTTTTTCTGCTTGTTCTTTGGTTAAGAAAACGGTTGTTCCGATAGCTCTTTCGTCAAAAGCGATTGAGCTTGTATCATAGATTATGTTTTTGACTGTGCTTGCGTATATTCGCCCTGCGGTGTCTGTCTGATATACAGTGTCGCCAACCTTGCACGGTAACACAATTACGCCGTTTTCAAGAAGATATTCGGCAATATCTGATATTTCATTGTCTCCCCAGCCATCGTCTAAATCCCTTTCTTTTATCGGTTCGCTCTCTAAAAGCAGTTCAACCAGCCGTTCTTTCTCACTCATTTTCGTCTACCTCCTAAATTTTGACGGGCAATATGAATTGTCAATAACATTAGATTTTGATTTTTCAAATTCTTTTTTTGAATATTCAACAAACCAATTCATATCATTATCTTTTAATAAAACATTTCGACCCGTGAAAATTAAATTATTACACTTGTTTAATGTGCGATATTGATGCGTTTCGTTATTTGTAACTAATACCCATTGTTTCAGATATTGATTAAATTCAAAATATCCGAAACAGAATTTATCTGACAGCGGCTCATTGTATGAAAAAACATCGTATTCAAACGGTAAATAATCACTATCTTTTAATTTAATACCTGTACATCTGCAAAGCGTGTACGGATTTGTTTCGTAATGCCCGAAATTATCGCCGATAATAAAATGACTGCCGTGCTCATCTATATAGTAAAATCCTGTTACTATCGGTTCTGTTTCGTCTTGCACAAAAATACCTTTTACCATATATAGATTTTTATTAAATTCACTCATTTTCGTCTACCTCCGCAAGCCAATATTCTTTGAAACATTCCTCACACCTCAATCGTATCTCTGTTTTTTGTCATATAGTCCGTAATCGTTCCAATACTCACACCGTCCAAAGTGTAAGTTTTGTAGTATTCGGTACCGTACATACTGTCACCGTTATACGGGTCGTTCTCGGGAAGAATAAGGCACATTCTGTTTGCGATTATATATTTCTCTTTCCAGCCTATGTACCTTATATATTCGCATACAATAACCACCGCACCGGTGTTAAACTCATATCGGTAGAATTTTAACCCCAGCTCCGGCACTTCTTTCCATATTCCCCAAGACGTATAGTTTTTAATAAAATCCTCGCGTTCTTTTTTGTTCTTAAATTTCATCATCAATTTCCTCCAAAACTTCATCTATATCTTTAGCCTTATCCATTTCAACAAAAATGCACGGTTCTTCCGTAAAGAATTTCACCCCCGACGGCATAAAAACTTTTCTTGTTTCCGAGTCAACAGGCAAAATGCTGATGTACTTGCTTTTGTCGAAATCCTTTAAATATGATATAACGTCGCCTACGGTAAGTTTAAAACTTTCTTTTTTTATATCTGTGTTTTTTTCCATATTAAAAACTCCTTGATTTTTTACTTGCCTTTTGTTATAATAAAAGTGTAATGGTTCTTAAATGCTTTTTTGCCGTCCGTAAGGTTTTTGCGGGCGGTGCTTTTTTTGCATACGTCTATATGCAGACTTATTATAAACGCGCCTAAAAATAACAACGCGTTAAAAACCGCCTGTAAAAACGTCGCGTTTCCGCACTCGTAACCGCCGAGCGAACCTATAACCAAAAGCAAAAGTATTATTCTTATGTATATCATCACTTCACACCTCCAGTCTTTTTAATTCTCTGTTTTTGCGTTTAAGCTGCTCAATGTTAAGTCCGAGTATTTCGTACAAAATATCAGCATTAACCTTGTGTTCGTTAAAGTGAACAACATTTCTTTCAATCATCAGTTTTAACGCCTTTTTCTTTATGCGGGTAATCGCAGTTCTCCCTATGTCGTTGCAAAACAGCTCTTTAATTTCCGCGTTGCCAACCTCACCCGTCGGCGCATTGTAGTAAATCTTTAAACATACATTCGGATTTGCAATGTTTAATGCGTGATACATCTTTCTGCCTCCTTTTTTGTTATTTAAAATTTCTTTGCATTTCGTTTTGTAAAATAAATACAAGCGGAACATCAAAAACCTTTGCAAGTTTCTGTGCTGTATCAATTTTCATTTTCGATTGACGCTCGCCGTTTTCAATCATACAGTAATAACTTGGCGCAACGCCCAAAAGTTTAGCGACTTCACTCTGTTTTAAATTCTTTTTCTCTCTTAATTCTTTGAGCCATTTTCTCAATGTAACCACCTCTTAATCACTTTATGTGATTATTATATCACTGCTTTTTAAGATTGTCAACACTAAATGTGATTTTTTTGGAAAAAATATTGATTTTTTTCACTGATAGTGATATTTTATTGACAAGAGGTGATTGTATGTTTGCTTTAAGATTGAAAGAGTTGAGAGAAAAAAAGGGATTGTCCCAAAAAGCTTTTTCCGCAAAATTGGGAGTATCACAATCCACCGTGGGAATGTGGGAAAGTCAAAAAAGAGAACCTAACTTTGAAACAACGGAAAAAATTGCAAATTTCTTCGGTGTAAGTACCGACTATCTATTGGGACGAACTGATGAGCCGAAACCTGTTGACCTCGACAAAGAGCTTGAAGGCGTACGGTTCGCACTCTATTCCGAATCAGAAGAACTTACGGATGACGACAAGCAGGCGGTATTGGATTTTGTGAGATTTTTGAAATCCAAAAATAAAAAAGAGGAGTGAGTACATATGACAAATGAAAAACTCCTTGAACTTGCCGAGGAAAAAGAAATAGATGTTCAAGAATTTAATTCTATGCCCTTAAAAGGGTTAGCGGTGCGCACCAACGACGATATTCACCATATTGCAATAAATAAAAGTATGTGCAAAAATTCAATAGATGAAAAAGAAACACTTGCACACGAAATCGGTCATTGCGAAACAGGTTCGCTCTATTGTTCAACAGAATCGTATTGCATACGTGAAAAATGTGAGGAAAACGCCAAACGCTGGACCATAAACACACTTATTCCGTTCGATAGGCTTTTATCAGCCGTAAAAAGCGGGTATACAGAGTGTTGGGAAATCGCCGATAAACTCGACGTCACTTGCCAACTCGTTCAGCAGGCGTTTGAATATTATATAAATATATGCGGCTATGCGATTGAATAAATAACGAAAACAAATATATATTACATTTACGAGGTGCAGTTTATGGATAAATTGCCAGATATATTCAAAAACTCTTTAATAAGAAGTTGCAGGGATTATTACCGTTATATCAGCAACACAAATAAAGGCTTATCCAAAATTAAAATTAACAAATTTGAAATCATAGAGGATAGAGCTTTGTTTTACCTAAACTCAAAATTGCTCTATACAGATAATATTTTTTTGGAAATTAACGGCAAAAATTACAAATTTGATGATAAGGCTATAACAAATTCCGAACAAGACGATATTGAACAAACGTTATTTATTTTAATTACAAAGGAAATTAAAAACGCTCTCGAAACACAAAACAATGCTGATTGCTATGTTGTATCAGATTTAAAATTTCTTATAGAGCGGTTGGGAAGGCGTTATGTAAAAACCGAAAAATTTGTTTACCCGTCAGAAATTTCTGTATGCAAAGCACCGCAAGTTGATTTTTTATCTCGTGAACAGCAAAGCGCGCTAAATATGATTTTTGAAAAACCCATATCGTATGTTTGGGGTGCACCCGGTACAGGTAAAACCAAAACGGTACTCGCTCAAAGTCTGATAAGGTACATAAACTATTTAGGCAAAATTAAAAAAACCGCACGTTATGACAAAGGACAAAAAATCCTTGTTGTAGCACCCACAAATAACGCAGTCGAACAGATTCTCGAAGGACTCATTACCGAATTAAAAAATAAGAACGCATATTATGATAACTGCATTTTAAGGCTTGGTATGTCCTCGGCTTCATTTGCGAAAATGTACCCTGAATGTATAGAATTATCACATTTCGATAAAATGTTATCTCAAAATATTAAAAGGAAAGACGCACTCATTGATTATTATATTATAAGAACATATAAATCCGACCTGACTTATTTAGATAACACGCTGAAAAAAATAATAAACTTAACAGGCAAAAAAACAACATACGAAATTAAATTGGATGACTTGGAAAATGAACTGCTGAATTGCAATGAAAGTATTTGCCATAATAACTATAAGCTTAAAAAACTGAAAAATTTCATTCTTAAATTTTTTTGCGCTGAAAAAATAGAAAGATTAGAGAGTGATAATAAACTTCTAACATTAAAATCCGCTGATTTAGAAGAAAAAACAGAAAACATAAAATTTGAAATTAAAAACCTCGAAAACAACATAATGAGTAATTCAGAAAAAGCGAGTTTCCTTTTTGCAAATTCCGACTTACTGAAACCTCTTTTTAGCCATTTTAAAAAATCCGAATTCAGCATACTGCGCGCGGAAATTAAAAAGGAATATGATAGAGTTTCAGCGACACTGGAGGATATGCTTATTAAATATCCTGCGTGGAAGTCTTTTTCAGATACAGACATTGAAGAAGAAATTTTCAAGTATTCCGAAATTATTGACAGTTTGAGTGACAAAAGCACTTTAAAATTAGTTGAAAAATCAGATATAATAGCTTGTACAATAGATACTTTAATTTCGAGGGTATACCACACTACAAATAGGCCTATGCCGGAAACCGATACAGAGTTTCAAATAGAAATCAGTCCATTGCATATTTTTATAGATGAGGCAGCATATTGTCCGGTAATTAAATTTCCGGTTCTGTTTGATTTTGAGTGTCCCATAACACTGCTTGGCGACCACAAGCAATTACCGCCTGTTTGTGAATTGAATAAAGATGTAATCGTTAACGGTAAAAATAATCAATACGACAGTATGTCGTTTTGGGATATTTCATCTGTATACATTGACAAATTATGCTTTAATCAGGGCGAGTTGATAGAAAGTTATAAATTAAATATTTTAGATAACCCGTCATTGCCTGCAAGAAATCTAACATCATCTTATCGTTTTGGTACAAGGCTCGCAAAAATACTTGACCAATATGTTTATAAAAACGGATTATCATCAAACATTAACACCGATACCGAAATATACTATGTAGATGCGCCATTGAGTGTAAAGAAAAACAAAAAATCAGAAATTACACCGCGTACAAATCTTGATGAAATTTATGCAATAAAGGAATTGCTGTTAAACTCAAATGTAATAAATTCAGATTTTGCAATACTTACACCGTATAGCAATCAGGCAAAAGCACTCCAAAGAGAATTGAGAAAAGATTTTCCGCAAATTGATAATCAGTCAAAAATACTTACGGTACATAAATCACAGGGCAGGGAATGGGACAATGTTATTTTTAGTGTTGTTGATAATAATATAAAATCTTTGTGGTTTTCGACTGCAAAAATACCAAAGTCCAACGGTGCAAGTCTAATCAATACCGCAATAAGCCGTGCAAAGAAAAGATTGATTTTAGTGCTTAACAAAGATTTTTGGCAATCCTATGATGTAAAAGGCGACTTTATAAACGAACTGGTTTCTATTGCAAAACCACTTCATTTTGAGGATATATAAAAACAAAAACGACTTTTCGGTTGCAAAACATTTTAAGGAGGTGCACACCGTATGCCGATATACAAAATGAAAGGAAATAAAGACGGAAAACAAAAATACCGTGTAAGAATTAACTTTGTCGATAATCTCGGCAATTCAAAGCAACTTGACCGCGTCGCATACGGGAGCGCCGAGGCAAAAGAACTTGAAATGAAACTTCTTTATGAGGTAAAACAAGAAAAGCCGGCAACGAAAATCACAGTAGGTCAGCTGTACGATAAATACATAGAGGCAATAAAATTCGAAGTAAGAGAAACCACATTAAGCAAAATCCGTGCAAACTGCAAAAATCATATTTTGCCGTATATGAAAAATAAACCGCTCGATAAGCTTACCGCACCCGTTTTGCAGGACTGGAAAACAAGTATAGCAAATAAAGAAATATCAACAACGACAAAGAAGAATATATATGCCTATTTTTTAGCACTTCTCAACTGGGGTGTAAAGCTTGATTATCTTCCGTCAAACCCGTTGCAAAAACTCGGAAACTTTAAAACCGACGATAAAACATCACATCAAAATATAAGTTTTTACACCTCGGACGAGTATTTAAAATTTGCCGAGTCGGCGCTCGAATATGCAAAAGAGAAAAACACGGTACGTGCATATGATTTTTATGTGTTTTTTTCGATTGCTTTTTACTGCGGTTTGCGTAAAGGTGAAATTTCAGCGTTAAAGTGGTCGGATATTGACGGTGAATATATGCACATAACGAGAAGTATCGCTCAAAAATTAAAAGGCAAAGATAGGGAAACACCGCCGAAAAACCGTTCGTCTATACGAACATTGCAAATTCCCAAACCGCTTTTAAATATACTCAATGAGCATAAGAAACGTTGTAAGCAATATGAAAACTTTTCCGATGATTTCAGAATATGCGGAGGCACACTTCCGTTGCGCGATACAACAGTCGAAAAAATGAATAAACGTTTTGCCGAAGATGCAGGACTGAAAAAAATCCGCATACACGATTTCAGGCATTCCCACGTTTCTCTGTTGGCAAATGCAGGGATAAATATTCAGGAAATCGCCAGACGGCTCGGACACAGTGATATAAAAATGACTTGGAATACATATGCACATCTCTATCCTAAAGAGGAAGAAAAGGCAGTAGAAATATTAAACAAAATCGTGTAAACCGTACACGTTTCATACACGTTTGCTTAAAAAATCAAAAATTTCGGATAATGTGTTAAAAATACAAAAAAAGCCGTAATTCACCTATATAAGGCGGTTTTTGAATACCTTAACAAAAACAAAAAACAATCAAAAATCACATTGTTTACTTCCCCTATTCTCCACCACGTCGGAATGGACTTCGCTCCATTCCGATTTTTTATCTCATAAAAAATCAGTCATAACGCTCCGTCATTCCTCCTCTTCTGCAAAAAGGCACGCTCGGTTCACCTATTCACTTGCAAGCGCGTTCATTCACGGTTCACTGTCGCTACCACCTTTTTGCAGTATGCGCCTGACGGCGCTGAATAACTGTTCCGCTCCTTTACCGTGAAAAGGTCACGTTCACGTCGGCTATTTGCTTGCAAGCGCATTCATTCACGGCTCACTGCCGGACTGCGTTACATAAATGAGTCTTATTTTTTCTTTTTATTAAGCTTAACACTGCTCATCAGCCACATCATATCCTCGTGCGACAAAACGTTTGACGCGCGCACAAAAACGAGGTACAGCACCCCCGAAAGAAAAATTCCTATCATAAGATTTGCGCCCGAAAGTACGCCTGCAAGCGCGGTGGAACACATCACCGCGAGGCTCGGCAAAAGCACGAATTTAAAAACACTCACCCGTGCGCCCGTACGCTTAAAAAGCGCAAAACTTCCGAAAATCGGCGTCGAGAGATTGCTCGCATAGAGCGTTGCGACAATTCCCGAAAATCCGAATTTAGGCACGAGAAAATATATCATTATCACACGCATAAGCGAATCGGCGGCGGTGATTGCAAGAGCCTGTTTTTGCATATCAAGCCCTGCAAGCAAGGCAAAAATCACGCCATCTGCATACATAAACGGCAAATACGGCGCGAGAATTTTTATAATTTTCCCAACCTCTGCGTTTTTATAAATCAAAAGCGAAATTTCGTCGGAATACGCGATAAAAACGCCCGAAATGAAAATTGCGCAAACAAACGTAAACTGAAAAACGCGGTAGATTGTGTAGTTGATTTTCTTTTTCTCACCGCACGCGTCGGCGCGCGTGATTTCGGGGACGAGAAGCATTGAAAACGCGCCGATTACCGACGACGGGAAAAGCAAAACCGGCATTGCCATACCGCGGAGCATACCGTACAGCGACAGCGCGTTTTTTGCGGAATTTCCGTATTTTAAAAGCCCCGACGGTATCAGCACATTTTCTGTGGTGTGCAAAAACGACGTTATAATTCCGCCCAGCGACACTGCGGAAACCGTGGCGAGAAACCGCCGTGAAACGTGCGGTTTATGCGTTTTTCTGACGTTTCGCACATTTCTTTTATAGAACAAAAACAAAAACAGGCACGAACACATTTCCGCAAGCACAATGGAACGCATAATCACACGGCACGCAAATGTTATGTCGTGCACGCCGAATTTTGCGAACACAAAAACCACTGTGAAAATTTTTACAAAATCCTCTAAAATCTGCGAATTTGAAATGTGATACGCCTTGCCCTCGGCGGTGAAATATCCTTTAAAAACCGCGGAAAATCCGATAAATAAAAGGCTGTAGGTAAGTATTCTTATACTTTCGGTGCACCGCGCATCGTTTAAAAAATGCGTGCAGATTTCCTCCGCAAAAAGGCTCATAACCGTAAGAATTACTAAAAATGTGCAGAAAACGTACATCAGCGCGCACGACGTCACCTGACGTTTTGCGCCCAATGCGTCCGCGCCTCTTTGCTCGGACACAACGCGCGTGACGGCAAGGCTCACCCCTGCGCTTGTTAGCGAAATGAGAAAAACGTAGAGCGAAAAAATGAGCTGATAAAGCCCCATTCCCTCCGCGCCGATTGTGTTTGAAAGGTAAACTCTGAAAAAAAGTCCTGCGCATTTAAGGAGCGCGGACGTACCCGAAATCAGCAATGTATTCAGCAAAAATCGCTTTTTTGTCACAAAAAATCCCCCGAAATTTTCTTATATAAAAATATATGAAAACTTCGGAGGAATAATGTCATCACACTTTTATCTCGTTTGCGCGCATATAAAAATTGTAATAAATTCCCTTTTTTTCCATAAGTGTGTCGTGCGTGCCCTCCTCGGAAATGCCGTCGTTTGTGAGCACCAAAATTCTGTCGGAATTTTTTATGCTCGACAGCCTGTGCGCGATTGTGAGCGTCGTTCTTCCCTTTGCAAGGGCGCCGAGCGACTTTGCAACCTCGTATTCGCTCTCGTTGTCCAGCGCACTGGTCGCCTCGTCGAGAATGATTATCGGCGGATTTTTCAAAAACACGCGCGCTATGCTTATCCTCTGCTTCTGACCGCCCGAAAGCTTAACACCGCGCTCGCCGACGTACGTGTTGTAGCCGTCTTTAAGTTCTTTTATAAACTCGTCCGCGCCGGCTTTTTTCGCCGCTTCTTTCACCTCATCAAGCGTCGCGCCTATCTTTCCGTAAGCAATATTTTCAAAAATCGTGCCCGAAAAAATGTAAACGTCCTGCTGAACGATGCCGATGTTCTGTCTTAACGATTTAAGCGTTATTTTGCGTATATCCTCGCCGTCTATGGTAATTTTTCCGCTTGTTGCGTCGTAAAAACGCGGAATAAGATTGCAAAGCGTGGTTTTTCCTCCGCCCGACGGTCCGACGATTGCGATTTTTTCGCCAGATTTAATGGAAAGATTTAAGTTTTTCAGCACCTTGTTGTGGTCGTCGGGATATTCAAAGCTTACGTTGTCGAACACGATATTTCCCTTGGGCGAAACAATGTCTTTCGCGCCCGGTTCGTCGAAAATATCAATATCCGCGTCCATAATTTCCAAAAACCTTTCAATACCCGTCATACCGCGCTGAAACTGCTCGGCAAACTCGATAATTCTGCGGATTGTGGCAATGAGCGTTGAAACGTACATAACATACGCAACCATATCGCCCGGCAGAATTTTGCCGTAAACCAAAAACAGACCGCCCCCGACGATAACCGTAAGATACATAAGCCCGTCAAACACTCTTGTGGACGTGTTGAAAAGTCCCATAAGATTGTAGCAATGCTTTTTTATATTGAGAAAATCCTTGTTGCCGACCTCAAATTTACCGATTTCCATTTCCTCGTTTGCAAACGCCTTTACAACGCGCTGACCAAGGAGAGTGTCCTCAATGCTCGCGTTAAGCTCGCCGATAAGATACCTCTGTCTTTTGAACGCGGCGCGCATTTTTTTGTTTATGGCACGGCACACAACAGTCATAATCGGCACGAACGCAAAAACCATCACCGTAAGCGCAAGATTTATGCGCGACAAAATTATAAACGACACGGTGATTTTTACCGCCGCGATGAAAAATTCTTCGGGACAGTGATGCGAAAACTCGGTGATGTCGAAAAGGTCGCTGGTTATGCGCCCCATAATCTGACCGACTTTTGTATTGTTGAAATACGTTTCCGAAAGCTTCTGCAAATGCGAATACGCGCTCGAACGCATATCCGTTTCGATTTTCGCGCCCATAACGTGACCCGTGTTCGACATATAATAGTTTGCAAAAGTGTCGATAATTCGCAAAACAAAATACAAAAGCGCCAGCGACAGCACCATTCGCACGGTAAGAAGCGTGACGTCCTCAATCGCAGTGTTGGTGATTTTTCGGATTATCATAGGAAGAACGATTTCGCACACCGTTGTTAAAAATGCGCAAAAAAGGTCAAAATAAAGCGTTTTTCTGTACGGCTTGAAATACGGCAGAAACCGTTTTATAAGCTCGCTTGTTGAATATTTTTTGTTATCCATTTTTGTTTTACCTCAAAATTTTTTCCTATATAAATTAAACCACAAAAGCAAATTTTTGTCAAATATTTTTGCTTTTTAAAAAGATATTTTCATATGTTGCATATTTTTCAAAATTGTGTTATTATAGTTGATAATAATACAAAAAAGGGAGGGTAAATATGACGGCAGACGAAAAAGAGCTGTTTGACGAATACTTTCGCACCAAAAACAAGGACGCGCGCGAAAAAATTATTGAAAAATATATGTACCTTCCCAAGATAATTACAAGAAAATATCTTAACAAGGGCGTTGAATACGACGATTTGTTCCAGGTTGCGTGCGTGGGGCTTATAAACGCCGCCGACCGCTTTGACCCCAACGTCGGCGTTGAATTTCAAACCTTTGCGACGCCCACAATTCTCGGCGAAATAAAGCGTTATTTCCGCGACAAGGGCACGATTATAAAGCTTCCGCGGAAAATTTACGAGGTGTTTCAAAAGGCGAACAGAATACGCTTAAAACGTATGCAGTACGACGGATATATTCCAACAATCGACGAAATTGCAGACGTTTTAAAGCTTGGAAAAAGCGAAATTGACAACTGTATGCTGTATGAAAATATTGTAAATATTATCTCGCTCGATTCGCCCGTATATAACGGCGAAACGCCTCTTTTAAACAGTATTGTGGGATTTGACGAGAACGAGTTTTTGCTGCTTGAAAACAAAGATTTTATAAAATCTTCAATAAAACTCTTGACAAACGAAGAAAAAAGGCTTATAATACATAGATATTACAGAAACCTCACGCAAAAAGAGATTGCAAAAAGGTGGAATGTATCGCAGATGTATATTTCAAGGCTGGAGCGGAAAACGCTTGAAAAGCTTAAAAATATGTATCTCAAATAATCTTAAAGAAAGGTAATGCAACGATGAGAAATATATTCGCAGCAGTTAAATATTATTTCTACTTTTACTTTGGATTTTATTTTTATCCAAGGTTACTTTTGCTGTGAAAATTATCGTTGATACTGTCAAATTAAAATAATTGAGTATATAAACCGATAAGTTTACTGCAAAAGTAAAGGCTTATCGGTTTTTTATATATTAAAAAGAAACAACAAAAAAATTCAAAAAAGAAAGGTGAAACAAAATGATTATTATTTTAAAACCCAACTCCGACAAGGAAAAAATTAAAGATTTACTCGATTCGCTCAAATCGCGGAATATAGGAATACATTACAGTGAGGGAAAATTTGTCGATATCATTGGACTTATCGGCGATACATCACATCTCGACATCAACTCCGTTATGGCGTCCTCCGATATTATCGAAACGGTAAAAAGAGTTTCCGAGCCGTACAAGGCGGTCAACAGAAAATTTCATCCCGACGACACGGTTGTGGACGTTGACGGTGCAAAATTGGGAGGTCAGAATTTCTCTGTAATTGCGGGGCCCTGCTCGGTTGAAAGCGAAGAACAAATGATTTGCATTGCAAAATCGGTCAAAAAAAGCGGCGCAAAGCTCCTGCGCGGCGGTGCGTTCAAACCCAGAACCTCCCCCTACTCTTTCCAGGGACTTCACGACGAGGGAATAAGGCTTCTTCTTGAGGCAAAAAAAGAAACGGGGCTTCCCATCGTTACCGAAATTATGAGCCTTACGCACATTGACCTTTTCGCCGATGTTGACGTTATCCAGGTCGGCGCACGAAATATGCAGAATTTTGAGCTTTTGAAAGAGCTTGGAAAATGTGACAAGCCTATTCTTTTGAAACGCGGTCTTGCAAACACAATGGACGAGCTTTTGATGAGTGCGGAATACATTATGGCAGGCGGTAACGAACAGGTTATTTTCTGCGAAAGAGGTATCAGAACTTACGAAACATTCACAAGAAATACTCTTGACCTTTCGGCAATACCGGCATTAAAGTCAATTTCACACTTGCCTGTAATCGTTGACCCAAGTCACGCAACAGGTTTGCCGTGGATGGTTGAACCGCTTACAAAAGCGGCTATCGCAGTAGGTGCAGACGGTATTATGATTGAAGTTCATAATAATCCAAAGAAAGCATTGTGCGACGGTGCTCAATCACTTACTCCGCAGCAGTTTGACAATGTTATGCAGACAGTTAAGAAACGTGTTGAGTTTGAAGGTAAAATTTTAGGTTAATTTAAAGGCAGTCGATTGACTGCCTTTTTGTTTGTAATTTTATAATTAGTTGTTAGCCCCCTCCGTCACTCGTCCCTT
>ERZ773194.1941-NODE-1941-length-20842-cov-5.055467_pt1 | contig 20842 bp, 14 predicted proteins | sample MGYA00511240_ERZ773194 | MGnify/ENA primary metagenome ERZ773194 (study PRJEB29015, sample SAMEA2737774) | human gut metagenome | biome: human gut; feature: human-associated habitat; material: faeces | place: China | collected 2012 ... | reverse complement strand
TGATGACCGCTGCGTCCTCGCTGTAGTTGCCGATGATCGTGCGCAGGATGTAGTCACGCGTCGCGGGGTCGACGCCGCCGATCGGCTCGTCAAGAAGATAAAGCTTAGCGTCGCGGCTCATCGTGAGGATGAGCTGCGTCTTCTCGCGCATGCCCTTGGAAAGTGTCTTGATCTTCTGCGTGCGGTCAAGGCCGAGGTTCATCAGCATCTGCTCGGCAAGGCCGCGGCGGAAATCTAAGTAAAAATCACCGTAGTAGTCGAGCGCCTGCGCGATGCTCATCCAGCCGGGCAGCGTGTCGCGGTCGGGCAGATAGGAAACGATCGCCTTCGTTGCGCGAGACGGCTTTTTGCCGTCGATCAGCAGTTCTCCCGACGAAGGCGTCAGAAGGCCGTTGCAAAGCTTGATGAGCGTCGTTTTGCCGCTGCCGTTCGGGCCGAGAAGGCCCACGATGTGCCCCGGCTCGATCGTGAGATCGACGCTCTTGAGCGCTTCTCTGGCACCGTAGCTTTTGGTGAGCGCCTTACATTCTAAAATACTCATTCTTCATCCTCCTTTGCTCCCTCAATGAGGGAGATGATCTCCTGCCTGCCGCAGCCGAGCGTTTTCATCGAGCGAAGAAACTCGCTCACGCGCTCGTCGGCAATGCGGAGTTTTGCGTTTACGATCATGTTTTCATTTTCCGTGACGAACCGTCCTGCCGTGCGCTGGGAAAAGACCAGACCCTCGCGCTCAAGCTCCGTGAGCGAGCGCTGCACGGTGTTGGGGTTGACACCGGCCTCCAGCGCCAGCTCGCGCACTGAGGGAAGCTTTTCCCCCGGGGCGTAGACACCCGAGACGATGGCCTCCGTGAGCCGCTGGATCAGCTGGGAGTAGATCGGTTGGTCATTGCGAAAGTTCCAATCCATCGTGACCCTCCTTTGTATCACTGTATTAAGTGATTAGTACAATAATACATCGAACGGCGTTTGTCAATGGGTTTTTGAAAAATATTTCAAAAATTTTTGCAAGGAGAAAAACGTGAAACCGGCACAAAAATGTGAAACAGATGTTGCATTTGACGGAAAATGTGGTATCATAGATTCGAACAAATGTTGGAAGGGGCGCACGACGATGGAGAAATTATCCAGAATGCAGCAGCGCGTGTACGATTACATTGAAGAGAGCATCGCTTTGCACGGCTATGCGCCCTCCGTGCGCGAGATCGGCGAGGCGCTGGGGCTCAAGTCGCCCTCCACCGTCCATTTCCACATCAAGCATTTGCAGGAGATGGGACTCATCGAAAAGAGCGCGGGCAAGGGCCGCGCCATCACGCTCAAAAAGCAGCCGCAGGAAGCACCTGCCGCCCCTGTGCGGCCGGAGGAAGCGGCTGACGAGCTTTCCTCGCGCCGCCGCGTGCCCATCGTCGGCAACGTCGCCGCCGGCAGCCCGATTCTGGCGCAGGAGTGCATCGAGGATTACCTGACGTTCGATACCGGTGGGCACGATGACGAGTATTTTGCCCTGCGCGTGCGCGGCGAGTCGATGCTCGGTGTCGGGATTTTGCCGGACGATCTGGTTGTTGTCCACCGCCAGAGCATCGCGCAGAACGGGCAAATCGTCGTCGCGCTGCTTGGCGACGAGGCCACGGTCAAAACGCTCAAGCGCAAGGGCAGCGAGGTCTGGCTCCTGCCCGCGAACCCCGACTATCAGCCCATCGACGGCCGCGAGTGCACGATCTTGGGCCGCGTTGTCGCCGTGGTGCGCCAGTATTAAAAGAAACGAAAAAAGCTCCTCCGCATTTTTTGCGGAGGAGCTTTTTGTCATATTGGGATATGGCGCATCTTCTGCTGCGTGCCTATCCCTTGTCGAAGTGTACCGCCCAGTTTGCAAGCCCGTAGAACGGGGAGGACGCGGTGGGCGTCAAGCCGTCGATGAGGCCGCTCGGCGTCAGGACGGACGAGGTTCGGAACGCAATGGGCGCGATGGGCGCGCTTTGGTCGAGATAGCGGTACAGCGTGCGTGCGGTCTCCTCACTCTCGCTTTGGAGGAAGGTGTCGAGCAGCGTATCGCACTGTTCGTCGGCATAGCCGCCGTAGTTGAGCGCGCCGCCGGTGCGCACGAGCGGGGAGATGTCCCAATCCGCCGTCAGACGGACTTCGCCGAGATAGAGGTCAAAGTTCCCGTTTTGCAGCGCGGTCAGATAGTCGTTCCAGGGCAGCGCGCGCACCTTGATCGTCAGCGCGCCGCCTGAGAGCGTGCGGCTGAGGTAGTCAGCGATGGAGACCTTGAAAGAATCGCTTTCGCTGACGAGGATCGTCAGCGTGCGGGGGCGGGAATCCGTCACGCCTGCATTTTCCAACGTTGCCGCAAGCGAGGGGGAAGCGAGCGCTTCTGCCATCTCCGCGGGATAGAGGCTTGCACTCGGCGAGAGCGGGAAACGCGCCGCCTTTGCGTGACCGGCAAGATAGCCCGTCGTAATGGTGCCGCGGTCGATCGCGCCTGCGATAGCGCTGCGCAGCGCCGCGTCGGAGAGCAGCGTGCGCTGTGTGTTGAAGCCGAGGTAGATCATGTTCGCGGTTGCGTAATCGGTGATCTGGATCTCCGCGCTGCGAAGATCCCCCGTGCCGCTTGTCAGGTCGGATAGGAGCAGATGCACCTCGCGCGAGGAAAAGAGGTACGCCGCCGTGTCCGTATCCTTAGCAGCGCGCAGCTCGATGCGCTCAAACGGCAGGGTTCCGCCGTGCCAGTCGGCGCTCCGCTTCAGGAATGCGCCGTCGCCGTCTGTGACGAAGAGATACGGCCCGGTGCCGAGCGGTACGGTGCTTTTCTCCGATCCCGCCTTGACGATGGGAATATCGAGCAATGCGGGGAAAGCGCTGTCTGCGCGCGAGAGAGTGATGATGAGCGCACCGCCGCTTGCGCGCATTGAGGAGACATTTGCGAAGCGCGCGCTGTAGCGCTCACTCTGCTGTGCGCGGCGGAGCGTGGCAAGCACGTCGTTTGCCGTCAGGGCGCTGCCGTCGGAAAAGCTGGCGTCGTCGCGCAGATAGAAGGTGTAGCTCGTGCCGTCGTCGCTGCGCTCATAGCGGCTGCACAGAACGTTTTGCGGCGCAAACGATTCGTCCAGTGTGAAAAGTCCTTCATAGAGCAGCGCGCCGAGCACCTGCTGCATGCCGTCGGGGCAGGTGAGAGGGTCGAGCGTGACGCCTTGCAGGTAAGGAAGCGCAAACGACGTGATCGGCGTCAGGGGGGAGTTGTCCGCTTCCTGCTCCGGCGGTTCTTCCCAGAAGTCGTTTCCCTCATCACTCACGTCGCTGCTCCAGCAGCCCGCGAGCGAGAGCGAGAGTGCGAGCGCGCACAGGAGCGCGGCGAGCCGCCGCTTCACAGCATATCCTCCGTCAGGCAGATCATCGCGGCCATGCCGCCGCGCTTTTCGCCCATCGCGCGGTGCGACCAGTAGCGCTCGGGATGGCATTTGGTGCAGTCGGGGTGAACGTCGATGCGCGCGGGGTCGATCCCGGCGCGCAGCAGCCACAGGCGGTTGATCTCCTTTAAGTCGATGTGGAACTTGTCGCCGCGCTGCTCGATGCGCTCGTCCATTGCGGGGTCGAGCAGGGCGAAGAAGGCGTCCGCCACGTCACGGTCGGTCTCAAAGCAGCATTTGCCGATGCTCGGGCCGATGGCGGCGCGCAGCGTGTAGGGGTCTGCGCCGTAGCAGCTCATCATCGACACCGCGGCCTTGAGCGCGATGCCGGCCGCCGTGCCGCGCCAGCCGGCATGCACTGCGCCGATGGAGCGCGAGGTGGGGTCGTAGAGCGTGATGACGCAGCAGTCTGACCCGTAGGCGAACAGCGGCAGATTCGGCACGTTTGTGATGAGCCCGTCGGCGTCGTAGGGGCGGTCATTCCAGAGGATCTTGCCCGCGTCCTCCTCGCACGCAACGCGCACAAGGTCAGAATGGATCTGGCGGCAGCCCACGGCACGCGAGGCGTCAATGCCAACGGCCTCACCGAGCAGACGATAGTTTTCAAGAAGATTTTCGCTGCGATCTCCCCTGTTGTCGGCAAAATTGAGCGAATCAAACGGTGCGGGACTCACCCCGCCGTGGCGCGTGGTGAAAGCGTGCGCTGCGCCAGGCACGGCGGAGAGCACGTCGGAGGTGTCGAAAATAAGACCATTGTGGTTGTGTTCCGAAAAAGACATCAAAGTGCCTCCTTTCCTTTTGGGCAAGGGGGCTGCTCTCCTTCGGGAAAGAGAACAGCCCCCTTGCATTCAAATCACTTCAGGCGATGGGTCATCTGCCGCAGCACTGCTTGTACTTTTTACCGCTGCCGCAGGGGCAGGGGTCGTTGCGGCCGATCTTCTGCACCTTGCGCGGCTGCTTTTTCACGCTGCCGTCGCCCGCGGTGGTGGCGACGATGCCCTCGGCCACGCGCTCGCGCTTGACCTCGGCCTCGCTCTTGATGCGGGCGGAGAAGATGCGGCGCACAGTCTCGTCCTGAATGGCGGAGATCATCTCCTCGAACATCTCGAGGGATTCCTTCTTGTAGGCGTCGATGGGGTTGACCTGCGCGTAGGCGCGCAGGCGGATGCCCTGACGCAGCTCCTGCATGGCGTCGATATGGTCCATCCAGTATTCGTCGACCACGCGCAGCAGCACCACGCGCTCAAGCTCGCGCATGATGGGGGAGGTGACGGCCTCCTCCTTGCGCTCGTAGGTGGTGACGGCGGCGTTGAAGAACAGCTCCGTCAGCTCGTCCTCGCCCATGGCGGCGAGCTCGGCGGGCGTTTCGGTGACCATGCCGCGCGGGAAGTACATACCCTCGAGGCTGCCGAGGATCTCGCGCACGCCGTCCTCGTCGAGCTTACCGTGCTCGCCGGAGTGGAGCGTGACCTGATTGGAAATGCCGCTGCGGATCATGCCGAAGATGGTATCCTTGAGGTTGCGGCCGTCGAGCACCTGCTTGCGCTGCCCGTAGATGATCTCGCGCTGCTTGTTCATCACGTCGTCGTATTCAAGCGTCGCCTTACGGGACTGGAAGTTGCGGGACTCGACGCTGGTCTGTGCGTTCTCGATGGACTTCGAGAGCATCTTGTTCTCGATGGGCGTGTCCTCGTCGAGGTTCATGCGGTCCATGAGGTTCGTGATGCGCTCGCCGCCGAACAGGCGCAGCAGATCGTCCTCGAGCGAGAGGTAGAAGCGCGTCTCGCCCGGGTCGCCCTGACGGCCGGCACGGCCGCGGAGCTGATTGTCGATGCGGCGGGAGTCGTGGCGCTCGGTGCCGATGATGAACAGACCGCCGGCCTCGCGCACGCGGTCGGCCTCGCCCGCGATCTCGGCCTTGTGCCTGGCGAGCGCTTCGGCGAACAGCGCGCGGGCGTCGAGGATCTCCTGATCGTCGGTCTCGGCGTAGCCGGTCGCCTCGGCGATGAGCTCGTCGCTGAGACCCGCCTTGCGCAGATCGGTCTTTGCCATGTACTCGGCGTTGCCGCCGAGCATGATATCGGTACCACGGCCGGCCATGTTCGTCGCGACCGTGACTGCGCCGAGCTTACCGGCCTGCGCGACGATCTCGGCTTCCTTTTCGTGGTTCTTCGCGTTTAAGAGGTTGTGCTTGATGCCCTCGCGGGAGAGCAGGTATGAGAGCTTTTCGTTCTTCTCGATCGACACCGTACCGACCAGCACGGGTTGGCCCTTGGCATGGCAGGCCTTGACCTGCTCGATAACAGCGCGGTACTTTGCTGCCTCGGTTTTGTAGACGACGTCGGGGTCATCGATACGGGCGATGGGGCGGTTCGTCGGGATCTCAATGATGTCGAGGTTGTAGATCGTGCCGAATTCCTCTTCCTCGGTGAGCGCCGTACCGGTCATACCGGAGAGCTTGCCGTACAGGCGGAAGTAATTCTGGAACGTGATGGTCGCAAGCGTCTTGCTTTCTCGCGCGACCTCGACATGCTCCTTGGCTTCGATGGCCTGGTGCAGACCGTCGCTGTAGCGGCGGCCGAACATCAGTCGGCCGGTGAACTCGTCGACGATGACGACCTGACCGTCCTTGATGACGTAGTCGATATCGCGCTTCATCGTGCCGTGGGCCTTGATGGCCTGGTTGATGTGGTGCGCGATGGTGGAGTTTTCGGGATCGGAGAGGTTTTCAAGGCCGAAGTATTCCTCGGCCTTCTTCACGCCGCGGGCGGTGAGCGTCGCGGTCTTGGCCTTTTCGTCGACGATGTAGTCGGCGTCGATGTTGACGTCTTCCTCTTCCTTGTCGTCGCTCTCGGCGATGACCTTCTTGCGGAAGCCGCGTACAAGGTTTTCCGTGCGGGAATACATCTCCGTGGACTTTTCGCCCATGCCGGAGATGATGAGCGGCGTGCGCGCCTCATCGATCAAAATGGAGTCGACCTCGTCGACGATGGCGAAGGCGTGTCCGCGCTGGACAAGCTCGCTTGCGTAGATGGCCATGTTGTCACGCAGATAGTCGAAGCCCATCTCGTTGTTCGTGCCGTAGGTAATGTCCGCGGCGTAGGCCTTGCGGCGCTCTTCACTTGTGAGGTCGTGGACGATCAGGCCGACCGTCAACCCTAAGAAGCGGTGGACCTTGCCCATCCACTCGCTGTCTCGCTTGGCAAGGTAATCGTTCACGGTGACGATGTGTACGCCATTGCCGGTCAGGGCGTTGAGGTAGGCGGGGAGGGTAGCGACCAGCGTTTTACCTTCACCGGTCTTCATCTCGGCGATGCGTCCCTGGTGGAGCACAATACCGCCGACAAGCTGCACGCGATAGGGGTACAGCCCCAGCACACGGCGGGACGCCTCGCGCACGGTGGCAAACGCCTCAGGCAGGATATCGTCAAGCGTTTCGCCGTTTTGCAGGCGGGACTTGAACTCCGGTGTTTTGGCCTGCAGCTCCGCATCGCTCATCGCCTTGTATTCTTCCGCCATCGCTTCGATCTTATCGACGATGGGGTAGATGCTTTTGAGCTCACGGTCACTGTAAGAGCCGAACATTTTGCTGAAAAAACCCATATAACAAAACTTCCTTTCGTGGGAGCATAATGACACGCCTACAAGTATAGCATCTCTCTGCGCGATATGCAAAGGGAAATTTGCTGTACAATATGAATGGACTGTAAATAAATTCCGCCGACGCGCTGTGCATGGCTTGCACTCTGCATTGCTGCTGTGGTAAAATGCGATATAAGATCGTATAGGAGAATGAAACGTCCCCCAACGGCGGAGGACAGAACGTGAGGAAAAGCTTTTTCATCTGATCCAATGATCGAAGGAGGACTAACGCATGAAACTGCACTTTTACGGAGCTGACCGCTGCGTGACAGGCTCCTGCCACTGTTTGGAGATCAACGGCAAGAAGATCCTCGTTGACTGCGGCTTGCAGCAGGGGCGCGATGAGCTGGACAACCGCTACCTCGCCTTTGCCCCCGGCAGCATCGACATTCTGCTCGTCACCCACGCGCACATTGACCATACCGGCCGCATCCCGCTGCTGGTGAAAAACGGCTTTCACGGCCGGATCCTCACAACGCGCGTGACGGCTGATTTGATGAAGATCATGCTGCTCGACTCTGCCCACATTCAGGAGAGCGACGCGGAATATGAAAACCGCAAGGGTCAGCGCGCGGGCCGCGAGCACGTTGAGCCGCTCTACACCGAGCAGGACGCGCTGGACGTCTTCAAGTACGTCACGACCTGCGAGTATGAGGAAACGGTCGAGCTTTGCGAGGGGGTAAGCGCGGTCTTTACCGATGCGGGGCATCTGCTCGGCTCGGCGTCCATCACGCTCGAACTGGAGGAAAACGGCGTGCACAAGACGCTCGTCTTCTCCGGTGACATCGGCAATGTCGACCAGCCCATCATCCGCGACCCGCAGCTCCTCAAGAAGGCGGATTACGTCGTGATGGAGTCGACCTACGGCGACCGCAACCACACCGAGGTGTGGAGCTATACCGACGAGCTTGCCGAGATCATCGACGAAACGCTCGGCAAGGGCGGCAACGTTGTGATTCCGTCGTTCGCTGTGGGCCGCACGCAGGAGCTTTTGTACTTTATCCGCGAGATCAAGGATCAAAAGCTCGTCAAGTCGACGCCGAACTTCCCTGTGTACATCGACTCGCCCCTTGCCAAGGCGGCGACGACTGTGTTCTGCGGCGACCTGCACGGCTATCTCGACGAGCAGGCGCTCGAGCTTGTGAAGGACGGCACGCACATGTTCACCTTCCCCAACCTCAACCTTGTTGAGTCGAGCGAGGAATCGAAGATGCTGAACATGGACACGACACCCAAGGTCATCATTTCCGCCTCCGGCATGTGCGACGCGGGCCGTATCCGCCATCACCTCAAGCACAACCTCTGGCGCGCGAACAGCGCGGTCGTGTTCGTCGGCTTCCAGTCGCCCGGCACGCTGGGCCGCAGATTGCTCGACGGCGTTGAAAAGGTCAAGCTCTTCGGCGAGGAGATCGCCGTCAAGGCGAAGATCGTCAACTTCCAGGGCCTGTCGTCCCACGCCGATCACGATCATCTCGTCCAGTGGATCAAGGCATTCGACCCGAAGCCGACGCACGTGTTTGTTGTCCACGGCGACGAGGACGTTGCGCCCGTGTTTGCCGAAGAGCTCAATTCCCTCGGCTTCCATGCGCACGCGGCCAAGTTTACCGAGTGTTACGACCTTGCCGCAAACGAAATGGTCAGCGAGGGCTACATTTCCGAGCGCAAGCGCACGGCGCAGAAGTCCCGCGCCGACAACCTCTACGCCAAGCTCGTGGCGGCAGCGGAGTCGCTGCTTGAGTTTGCCAAGCGCTGCAAGGGCAGACCCAACAAGGACATTTCTGCGCTCACCGGCCAGATCATCAGCCTGATCGAGCGCTTCCGCGAGTGATTTGAGATACACAACAAAAGGTACTTCGCGCGACAAAAGCGCGAAGTACCTTTTCTGAGAGGAGAAGACGATGGAGCTTGCCAAAAATCAGGAGCATACCGTCACCATCGAGGGCTATGGCGAGGGCGGTATGGGCGTTGCGCGCATCGACGGGCGCGTTGTGTTTGTCCACGGCGCGCTGCGCGGCGAGACGTGCCGCGTGCTGATCCTCAAGACGCTCAAGAGCGTCGCCTTTGCCAAAGTGCTTGAGGTGATCGAGCCGTCAGGTGCGCGCATGGAATCGGACTGCCCGTACTTCCCGCGCTGCGGCGGCTGCACCTATCGCCACATGAGCTACGAAGAGGAGCTGCGCCTCAAAAAGCAGCGCGTGCAGGACAATCTCGCGCGCATCGGCGGCAGCGCTGTTGTGGTGGAGGAAATCCTTGGTGCCGCGGACACGCTGCGTTACCGCAACAAGGCGCAGTACCCTGTGTCGAAGGACGGGCGAGTGGGCTTTTACCGCGCCCGCACGCACGAGGTCATCGAGTGCGAGCAGTGCCTTCTTGTAAAGAGCGAGGCCGACGCTGCGGCGGAGGCGCTGCGCGAATATATGCAGTCCTGCCGCGTCGCGGGATACGACGAAAAGACCGGCCGCGGCCTTGTCCGCCATCTCTATGTCCGCTCGAACGCAACGGGAGAGAGCCTCATCTGCGTGCTCGTGAACGGGGACAAGCTGCCGCAGGAGGAAACGCTCGTTGCGCTTTTGCGCGGTGCCTGCCCCAAGTGCACCGGCATCGTGCTGGGCACGAACACGAAAAAGGGCAACGTCATCCTCGGCGACCGTTACCGAACGCTCTGGGGAGAAGACCGGCTCGAGGATACGCTCTGCGGCAAGCGCTTCCTCTTGAGCGTGCCGTCGTTTTATCAGGTCAACCGCGCGCAGGCCGAGCGGCTCTACGCGAAAGCCATCGAATTTGCGGGCCTCACGGGGCAGGAGACGGTGCTCGACCTCTACTGCGGCGCGGGCACGATCACGCTCGCACTGTCGGATCACGCGAAGAAAGTCCTCGGTGCGGAGATCGTCCCCGAGGCCATCGACGACGCGCGCGAAAACGCCGCGCGCAACGGCGTTAAAAACGCGGAGTTTTTCTGCGGCGATGCGTCCGATGTGGCAAAAAAGCTCGCGCGCGAAAACCTGCGCCCCGACGTCATCACCGTCGACCCGCCGCGCAAGGGCTTGGCCGCCGACGTGGTGGAGAGCATCGCCGAGATGCAGCCGGGACGTGTCGTGTACGTCTCGTGCGACAGCGCGACCATGGCGCGCGACGTGAAGCGCTTAGCAGACCTCGGCTACACCGCCCAGCGCGCCTGCGCAGTGGACATGTTCCCAAGGGCGGATCACGTTGAGACGGTTTGCTTGTTGTCCAAACTTCAAAGTAAAGAACATATCGAGATCGAAGTGAAGATGGACGAGCTGGATTTGACATCGGCGGAGAGTAAAGCCACCTATGATGAGATCAAAGCCTATGTGCTGGAAAAGCACGGCCTGAAGGTGTCCAGCCTGTATATCTCCCAGGTTAAGCGGAAGTGCGGGCTAGATGTGGGGCAGAATTATAATCTGTCAAAGAAAGAAGACGCGAAAGTACCACAGTGCCCGCCGGAAAAGGAAGCTGCAATTATGGATGCACTAAAGCATTTTCAAATGATTTGATGGCAAGCCTGTCTTGCTCAAAGCAAAACGTGGTCTGGGATTCCAATATCCAGACCACGTTTTTGCCAATCAATAGCTCACGATTTCGTGAATTTTATTTGTCTTTTAGCACAATATCCGTTATACTAGTAAATAGGAAAAAATCAGGAGGTGCGGGATGGCAATCAGTTACAATCGGCTGTGGAAACAGTTGATCGATCATGGTTTGAGCAAAACCGACATGATGCACCGTGCAAAAATCAGCACCAATGTTTTAGCACGATTAAGTAAAGGTGAGCCTGTCTCCATGGACAGCATGGAAAAAATCTGCACCATGCTGGGATGCAATATCGGAGACGTGATGGAATTTATCCCTGATACAGAAAACGGAGGAATAGATGCATGATTACAGGTGTGATTAAAAATAAAGTAGATAAAATCTGGACGGACATCTGGGCGGGCGGCATTACCAATCCTCTAACCGTCATCGAACAGCTGACCTATCTTATGTTTATCCGCTCTCTGGACGAAAAAGAGCTGGAAACGGAAGAATTTGAGCATATGACTGGCGAGAAGATGGAGAAGATTTTCCCCCAGTCTACCGTTGGACAGTCCATGCGCTGGAGTAAATTCAAGAACAACGATCCCCGCGATATTTTCAATGTAATTTCCCAGCGGGTCTTCCCTGCCATCAAAAACATGAAACATGGCCGCCTGCCGGACTTCACCGAGCAGGGGGAACTGGTGGAAATCGCCGACGATTCCAGCAGTGATGTGCAGAATGAGACGGCCTTTGCCCGGTACATGAGCGATGCGATGTTCCTGATTCCTACGCCGCAGGTGTTGCAAAAAATCATCACAGGGTTGGATGACCTGTATGAGCATGACATTGCCGATTTGGATATGCAGGGCGACTTGTACGAGTACATGTTGGGCAAACTGGCTACCGCTGGGCAGAACGGCCAGTTTCGCACTCCCAAGCACATCCGGGAAATGATGGTGGAGTTGTTGCAACCCACCCCGAACGACACCATCTGCGACCCGGCCTGCGGCACGGCAGGCTTTCTGGTCTCCGCCGCGGAGTACATTCGCAACCACTACGAGGATACCATGACTTCCGAGCAGTGGGAGCACTTTGCTGGGGATGCCTTCACCGGCTTTGACACAGACCGCACCATGCTGCGCATTTCTGCGATGAACCTGATGCTGCACTCCATCAGCCACCCGGAGATTGACTACAAGGACAGCGTTTCCAAGCAGAACCAGATCAGCGACAAGTTTACCATGTGTCTGGCAAATCCGCCTTTCAAGGGCACCGTGGACGCGGAAAGCATCAACGACAACCTGAAAGCCGTGACCAACACCAAAAAGACCGAGCTGTTGTTTCTGGCCCTGTTCCTACGGATGCTGAGAAAGGGTGGTCAGTGCGCCTGCATCGTACCGGATGGCGTGCTGTTCGGCTCCTCCAAGGCCCACAAGGCCATCCGTAAGGAACTGGTGGAGAACCACCAGCTGCGCGCAGTGATCTCTATGCCCTCCGGCGTGTTCAAGCCTTATGCGGGCGTGTCCACGGCGGTGCTGGTGTTCACCAAGACCTGCGCGGGCGGCACGGAAAACGTGTGGTTTTATGACATGAAGGCCGACGGCTTTTCCCTGGACGACAAGCGTAGTGAGGTGACGGAGAACGACATCCCGGACATTATCGAGCGGTTCCACCATCTGGACCAGGAAGCCGAACGCCAACGCACCGAACAGAGCTTTTTTGTGCCCAGGCAGGAAATTGCCGACAACGACTATGACCTGTCCATCAACAAGTACAAAAAGGTGGAGTATGTTCCGGTGGAGTACCCCTCAACCACGGAGTTGATGGCAGACTTGCATGAGCTGGAAATGGAGATCAACGCAGGGCTGGAGGAATTGGAGGGGATGTTGTGATGGCGAGATTGGGGGATGCTTTTTCGGTTATAAGAAATGGAGCATCAATTAGACAAGCAGATGGAGCAGGCGGGCTTCCGATTACGAGAATTGAAACAATTTCAAATAGAGAAATTGATCGAAGCAAGTTTGGCTACGCTGGGATTGAAGATGCAGATAAATATCGTGAGTACATTCTTCAGGATGGGGATATTTTGATGTCCCATATTAATAGCGAAAAACATTTGGGGAAAGTTGCACTCTATAAAAAACAGGGAAATGAAAAAATCATTCACGGGATGAATTTGCTAATGTTGCGCGCGAATAAGTCCATTGTTTATCCGCCGTTCGCAACTTACTTTTTTGCAACAAATATATTTTTAGGCCAGATTCAAAAAATTACAAAAAAATCTGTTAACCAAGCAAGTTTTACTGTTTCTGCATTAAAAGAAATTGAGATGGATCTACCAACCCTTGACGAACAGCGTAGAATTGCGTTGGTGCTGGACAAAGTCAGCGACCTGATTGCCAAACGCCGCCAGCAGTTGGGCAAGCTGGATGAGATGGTCAAGGCAAGGTTTGTGGAGATGTTTGGAGACCCAGTGGAGAATCCTATGGGGTGGGAGAAACTTGCACTGGGAAAACGATGTGATATAGTTACCGGAAACACACCCTCTCGTGCTGAGCCGGAGAATTATGGGAATTTTATTGAATGGATTAAATCAGATAACATCAATACCCCTGCTGTATTGCTTACAGAGGCACAGGAATACTTATCGGAGACAGGTTTTCATAAGTGCAGATTTGTAGAGGCAGGCAGCTTGCTCATGACTTGTATTGCTGGAAGTATTAACTGTATAGGCAATGTAGCAGTAGCGGATCGCCGGGTGGCATTTAATCAGCAAATCAATGCTATTGTCCCAAAGCAAGATGATGTGCTGTATTTATATTGGCTTATGCTACTATCAAAGCCTGCAATACATAGCACCATAAATATGTCACTTAAAGGGATACTAAGCAAGGGACAACTATCAGAAATGACCTTTCCTTTCCCACCCCTAGAACTACAAAATCAATTTGCTGTGTTTGTAAAGAAAACCGAAAAGACAAAAGCCAACATCAGCCGCAGCCTTGAAAAGCTTGAAACGCTAAAAAAGGCACTAATGCAGGAATACTTTGGGTGAGGTAATAAAATGGAAGAATATAAATTAACACTGGGGATGGAGCCCACAGACGATTATAAAAAAGCAAAGCAGGATTTGATTCAGGCAATGAGATCAATTCAAAAATTATCCCCTCAACAGCAGCAAATGTTGGCAGAGGAGTTATTTGGAGCAGCAAATGTTATGGTTTTGAGTCAAATACTACGCCAGTATCTGAGGTGAGTATAAAGTATGTTAGAGTTTATAAAAGATAACTGGGCAAACATTTTGCTTATTATCGTAGGTAGCTTTGCCCTTGCAACTTACATATTGCAGGAACGGAAGAAAAAGATTGATGCAGCTTCTCTTATCGTCCTTCAAATTGATGAATTCCAGGAGCGGTTAAGGGAAATCTCTACGTTCATTGTTGACGGACAATTAAACGAAACGGCGTTCTATGAATCACTACCCTTGATGGATACGGATTATTGGAACAAGTACAAACATTACTTTGTCCGAAAAATGGACGCGACCAGCTATACAGCACTGAATCAACTATATGAGTATGTGTCAGAGATTCAGGAACAACAGATGCTCATGAAGGCTTTCCAAAAGAATTCCTTTCAGATAACACAAAATGTTTTGGCAAATATAGAATCGCAGTTTATTGTGGCCGATCTTAATAATGCTTGTACCGGAGTTACAGCGCAAAATATCACTTCTGCTATGGGAAATATGATTCCGCAAGGCGTTTCGGAAGCAGATCGAAATACGCTTAACGCAATGGTGCAACAAATAGCGGCACAGAATCCCAATTTTGATATGAATCGTTTTTGGAGCCTCTATAATCAGCAAAGAAATTGGACGAAGTCTATCATTAACCAAGGGGCATTAACTTCTTATACCCCTGTCCAAATTCGTATAAGTTTAGAGAAAATGCTAAAGAAATATTCGATGCTTGAAATTAGCGGAACAGAAGGCTATCAAATGCTCAAAAAGACTTCTAAACAAAAGTTTTAAGCAAGTGAGAGGTCTATTATGGAAGAAGATGTTACAAAGATATATGAGGAATATTCGGAGGAACTTCTGTTTTGCAAATATTTTATAGCTGAAAAGTTAAAACATCATGCTGAGATGGGTAGATGTGGAGAAAACATTCTCAAAAAATGTCTCCAGGAACGGTTTCAAATGCTAGAATTTGTTACCGGCTTTATTGCTTGGGCTAATCATCAAAGCCCACAATGTGACATCATCGTATGTAGGAAAAATTTTTATAGACGTCAACTAGCCGGAGACATTTTCCTGGTTGAACCAAATGATTGCATAATGGTTATAGAAGTCAAAGGAAATGCGACCTTGGATGATTTAACAGAAACGATTGAAAAAAATAAATTTTTCCAATTGCATGATGAAACAAAACATATAAAATTAGCGATGTTCGCTTTTAAAACTCGTATTGGAAAACAACGATTGTATAAAGAGTTCGGTTATAAATATGACAGAAGTACAAAAGGATATATCCAGGAACGGCTTCCAGAAGAAAAGACATTAGACTATTTTGTATGCTTACATAGAGAGAGCCTAACTAGCTCAGCACGGGATAAACAAGTATTCTTCTTGAAAGATGGGCAAGATCGGCAGTTCTATGTACTAGATAACCATTTTCCAATAATGCAGAATTTTTCGAGGCTAATACAAAGCTTGCAGAATTAGGGCTAGATAAAATGATGATTTCTTGATCGATTTTAGTGTTGAGACCGCAATGCTGAGAAGATTTGAATATAGGAAATATTGCTGGGAGCAAAATTGTCATGGAATATACAGAGGTTTTAGACAAGCAAATTACGAGAAAACAACATTATGTCCCCAAGGCTTACTTAAAAAACTTTTCTGCGAGTAATCAAAAATCAGAACAAGTTTATGTTGTTTTTACTAATGATGAAAACGCAAAAATGGTTTCAATCGACAATATTTGCTGTCGTTCTTACCTATATGATCAAATTGCAATTGATCCAGATAGCAAAACTCATGTTTTTGCAGCACCAAATGAGATCGAGAACAGTTTTATCGAACTGGAAGGCGAATACGCAACAATTATCTCAAAGATAAAAAACGCTTTACGGGATTCAGATGAATTTGAGTTGGCGCGGGTGGAAATTGATAAACTAAGTCAATTTATGTCATCGCTGCTGTTTAGAAACCCTGTTTTTGTACATCTGTCAAATTATATTATTGATACACAATACAAAAACGATCCGCAGCATATTAAACATGTAAAGGACATTTTTCCTGATGTACCGCAAAATGTTTACCTGTCCATGCTGGCAAACGAATTTTTGAAGATGAACATTGCTCCGGATGTTGGCTTGTTTCCTCGGGCTTTGGCTGAGACAATGAAGGAATCGCAACTGTGTATTTTTAAAGCCCAAGGTTCCGTATTTGTCACAAGTAATATGCCGGTAGTCAATATTTACGGTGAAAAAGATGGTATAAAATATGACTTGCTTGGTATGCCAATTACGCCAGAATTATTTTTGGCGTTTGTCGATACTGTTCAGCGCATTCCCAGAATAATCATAATTGATGACAACAGTGTAAAGCGCATGAACAGCAAGCAGATAAATAAAGAGATGTTAATTTCTAACCGTATAGACTTATTATCGTATATTGATTTTTCAATAGATGTTGAAAAAGAAGATGATGAACAGGTTTACCAACTGCTTCATACAGATAAGGAAACCGCGTTGAAACAATATGAGGACATGATGAGTTCAAAAGAAATATGATGTGATGACTAACTTCTCCTTTCTCAAAGCCAAAACTGAATATGCCCTCTTCGCCCCCGCCTGCATGGAAGCTGAGAAAATTTATGTTTCTGCTCCTGCCATGTGTGCAGTAGGCTGCCGTAAGGCATTGGAGCTAGCAGTAAAATGGGTATATGCAGCGGACAAGTCCATGAAAATGCCTTACAAGGACAATCTGCAATCCCTCATTCACGAGCCAACTTTCCGCTTCGCTGTGGACTCCAACACTTGGGGCAAGATGCCTTTTATCATCAAGTTGGGCAATCTGGCGGTACATACCGAGCGCAGCGTTCAGCCAAGTGATGCGCTTGCTTCTCTGCGCGGTCTGTTTGAGTTTGTGCAGTGGATCGACTATTGCTATGGCGCGGACTATCAGGAGCGCACCTTCGACGAGAATCTTGTCCCCACCGGAAAGGTGGCGGTGGACACCCGGAAAATCAAGGAACAGGAAAGTCTGCTGGACCAGAAAGATGCCGAGATCGAGGCGCTGCGCAAGCAAATCGAGCAGATGTCCACCCGATACACCGCCGAAAAGGAGCAGCATCAGAAGGAACGCACCTTCCAGCCGGAGGACCTCTCGGAATTCAAGACCCGCAAAATCTACATCGACGTGGACCTCAAACTGATGGGCTGGAAGTTCACCGGCCCAGATGCTGATGTACAGGAGGAGTATCGTGTGGAGGATATGGCCGGGATGCCAGGTCAGCCTGGCTTCTGCGACTATGTGCTGTTTGGAAAGGACGGCCTGCCCCTGGCGGTGGTGGAAGCCAAGCGCACCAGCAAGGAACCAAACATTGGACGCAAACAAGCGGTTTTGTATGCGGATTGTCTGGAACGGAAATTTGGCCGCCGCCCCATGATGTTCACCACCAATGGCTTTGAAACCTACTTCTGGGATGACCAGACCGCCCCGCAACGGAAGGTCAGTGGCATTTTCAGCAAGGATGACCTGCAAAAGCTGATGAACCGGCGCACCGAGCGGATGGATTTGATGAGCGTTTCCATTGATGACAAAATCACTGACCGGTATTACCAGAAGGAAGCCATCCGAGCGGTGTGCGAACAGATTACGCAGGGGTTCCGCAAGCATCTGCTGGTGATGGCCACCGGCACCGGCAAAACCAGAACCGCGTCCAGCCTGACCGATGTGCTCAGCCGAGGCAAATGGGTGACCAACATTCTGTTTCTGGCCGACCGCACCGCGCTGGTGAAGCAGGCAAAGGACGATTTCAAGAACTATCTGCCGGATATGTCCCTGTGCAACCTCTGCTCCAACAAGGACGACCGGAACGCCCGCATTGTGTTCTCCACCTATCCGACCATCCTCAACGCCATTGATGACACCAAGTCCAAGGACGGGCGGCAGCTGTTTACTCCGGCGCACTTCGACCTGATTATCATTGACGAAAGCCACCGGAGCATCTTCAAAAAGTACCGGGCCATCTTTGAATATTTTGACGCCTTCATGGTGGGTCTGACCGCCACGCCGAAGACCGATGTGGATCGGAACACCTACGACTTTTTCGAGATGGAACACGGCGTGCCCACCTATGCCTATGATTATGAAACGGCGGTGCAACAGGACCATGTGCTGGTTCCCTATTACAACTACGAGGTCAAGACCCGTTTTCTGGAAGAAGGCATCTCCTATGATGATTTGTCCGAAGAGGACAAAGAGCGATATGAGGATGATTTCATCGAAGACGGTCAGTTGCCAGACTTTATCCCCTCTGCTGCCCTCAATAAATTTGTGTTCAACGAAACCACCGTGGACATCGTACTGCAAGACCTGATGGACCGGGGTATCAAGGTGGCGGGCGGCGACCGTCTGGGGAAAACCATCCTGTTTGCCCAGAACAAACGCCACGCGGAGTTTATTCTGGAGCGGTTCAATAAGCTGTACCCCCAGTACCGGGGCAGCTTCGCCCAGCGGGTCATTTGCGACGACGCCTATGCCCAGACCATCATTGATGATTTCAAGCAGCCGGAAAAAGAACCGCACATTGCCGTATCGGTGGACATGATGGACACCGGCATCGACGTGCCGGAATGCGTCAATCTGGTGTTTTTCAAAAAGGTTCGGTCAAAGGCAAAGTTCTGGCAGATGATTGGCCGCGGCACCCGGCTATGCAAAGGGCTGGCCTGCGTGGACCAGATTGACGGAACCTATACCGACAAGCGGCGCTTTCTGATTTTTGACTACTGCGGCAACTTCGAATACTTCCGGCAGCACAAAGAAGGCTACGAAACCAGAGAAACCAAAACGCTGTCGGAAAACATCTTCGGCAAACAAATCAAAATCGCCATGGCGCTGCAGGAAAACACCTTTGTCGGTGAGGATTATCAGGCATGGCGCAAGGAGATTGTCAACACCTGTCACAAGCAGGTGATGGCGCTCAACTCAGACCTGATTGCCGTAAAATTGCGGATGCAGTATGTGGAGAAATATAAAAAGCCGGAAGCCTTCGTGTCCATAAGCGAAGGTGACAAGGGCGAGTTGCTCACACAGATTGCACCTCTGGTACGCTCAGACGAGGCTGACGAGTTTGCAAAGCGGTTTGATAATTTCATGTATGGCCTAATTCTGGCACACATCGAGCAGATGCCCGCTTTCCAGTATGCAAAAAAGCAACTGTGCGACACCGCTTCCCTACTGGAGCGTAAGGCCAGCATTCCGCAGATCAAGGCAAAGTTGCCCATGCTTCAGGAGATTCACACCGATGCATTTTGGGACGCGAATGATATTTTGCTGTTTGAGCAGGTTCGGAAGGAGCTGCGGGAGCTGATTCGATTTTTAGATGAAGGTGGCGTAGCACAGAGGCAGATTGTCACAAAGCTGACTGACCCGATTATTGACAGTCAGGAGGGTGTCCAGCTGGAAGCTGCCTATGACTTTGAAGACTACCGTGCCAAGGTCAATCGCTATGTGAACGAGCATGGAAATACGCTGGCCATATATAAGCTGACCCATAATATTCCGCTGGCTATGGGCGATTATCAGGAACTGGAGCGGGTGCTAACTAGCGAATTGGGCAGCAAAGAAGATTATGCCCGAGAGTTTGGCGACACACCCTTTGGCTTGCTCATTCGCAAGATCGCTAAGCTAGATCATGAAGCGGCTATGCAGGCGTTTTCCGCTTTTATCAATGACCAATCTCTGAATCAAAAGCAGATTGCTTTTGTAAACAAAATCATCAATCATATTGAGTTGAACGGATATATGGAAAATGTCGCAGAGCTGACCAAGCCACCGTTTGACAAGCCAATCAGTTTTATCAAATTGTTTGATGCAAAAACCAGAACCGCTTTGATGGAGACTATCAATCAGGTTCGAGAAAACGCGGTTCAAATTACAGCGTCATAAACAATGAACCAGGCACGGAAATACACCCTTATTCTGGGTGGATTTTCGTGCCTGGTCTTTTCTGTTCAGGTATGGGGGCACCATTGTGCAGGAGCAGGATGGATAGCCACTGCACGGACAGGCGAGGTGTCCAGAGGGGCAAAGCCCCTTTGGCTCTGGGTCATCCAAAAGGGGCGAGTAGCATCCCTGTTGGCAAAGGGAGTCTAGAGGGGAACAGCGTTCCCCTTGGCGGGAGGTTTCCAAAGGAGGGCAGTGCCTTCCTTGGCACACGACTTTCCTTCGGAAAGTCTAGTGTGTTATACCTTTGCTTCCGTCTGACGCGGGAAAGGGGTTGACGGTGTACTCTGCGGTGCGGCAGAGGGTGGCGGCAAACGCTTTTTCGCGGCAGTAGGACAGGCGGATTTTGTGATGTGAGCTACAGCACAAACGCAGGATTTTTGAGAAACAAAATCCGCCTGTCCGGAAAAGGAAGCAGAGGTATATAAAAGCCTTCGTCCCACCACAGCGCTGCCTTTGTTTCAGCGTTTCTTTCGTTTTCCCTTGCCGTGGGTCATGGTCGTTTTTCCTCGCTGGCTGATGGGACTTTTCATGTGCTTGGACTTCTTGAGGATTCCAATCAGAGAAACAAACTCTTCTTTCGTGAGCGTGTCGTAATCAATACCAAGTGTTGCAAGGTATGCGCAGATTTTCTTTTCCTCGGAGCTGCCCTCAAAATGTACGGCCTCCATCAACTGCTTCTGCACAGCGGCGGCAGACAGGTCATCGTCTGCGGTCAGAGCATCTGTCCTGTGTTCCTCCCGGATGTCCCGCAGGATGCTGCTCAGATCGTCCGCAACGAGATGCCCGAAATATTCTTCCTCTTGTATCTGCGCCGCTTTCAGAGTATGGAGGTACAGATCGTTAGCTTCCTCGCCATGTTCCATCAGAACCATCTGGCGGGTAGCTTCCAGAACCGTATTCATATCCTTGATCCGCATATCTGCGATCCGGTCAATGTAAATCTCGGCGTCCAGCATGAACCGCTGGAAATCCTTGTGGCAGATCAGCTCCGACAGCAGCCGGTGGTTGAACTTGC
>ERZ773194.1939-NODE-1939-length-20883-cov-3.171644_pt1 | contig 20883 bp, 9 predicted proteins | sample MGYA00511240_ERZ773194 | MGnify/ENA primary metagenome ERZ773194 (study PRJEB29015, sample SAMEA2737774) | human gut metagenome | biome: human gut; feature: human-associated habitat; material: faeces | place: China | collected 2012 ... | reverse complement strand
CGATGAGAAGGTAAGAATTCTGACGCAGCCGTTGATCTCCCTGCCGAAATCAAGCAAAACGGCGGCATTTCCCCTGTCTCGCCGTTTTCAAAAACGGTGCAGTCAGGCTCATTCAAGCCTATTTGAAGCGGCTTTTCCTTAAGCAGAGCTTCATGATTTGAAATGTTTCCGAAGGTCTTCACCACACGCACCGGAAAAAGCGTTTGCCTTAATCGTCTGTCGTAATTTTTTTCCATAACGGCGCTCCTTTACACTTAAAAAAGACAGATTTTTTTATCCTTCAACAGCCTTATAAACATTCCGCCCTGAACCGAACGGTGCTGGAAATGAATCTGTAAAGAGGTTACGGTTGAAAACAGATCATTAAGCGGCACGCGCGACGGCGAGAGATTATAATTAAGCCACAAGGCGTCAACGGTTTTCTTGAAAAATTCCTGATTATCGGACAGCGTGGCAGTCCATATCATCCAGTCGGATTTTGTGCAGTCCGAGCGACTGTCGAGCGGCAGACCGTAGGGATTAAAGTGCTTTTCATAGCCATTTATTTCATCAGTCCACATATTATCGGGGAAAATATTCAGCCCGAATATGCCGTCCCATACCGCATTGTATTTCATGCTGAAGGTATCTCTGTTATCAAATGTCAGCCTGTATGTACCGTCGCCGACAGCCGCCTTTTCAGCCCATTCCGCCGCATTTTTCTTTGCAAGCTCCTCATAATATTGAGCCTTATCATTATCTCCCGCAATTTTGCAGAGGCGTGAATACGCCGCAAGCGCCACTATCGATTTAAGGGCTAAATTGCAGTTGTGCGCCAGGTGTCCCGCAAAGTCGTCGGTGCAGAGCTGATTATCCGGGTCTGCGCCGAATTCCGAAAGGTATTTCGCCCAGCGGTCGGCTATATCCCTGTATTCCGTGAAAAGCTTTTCGCTCCCGACCGCCTTTGTCACCGCCGCGGTCATTATCAGCATGTTGCCGCATTCCTCGACCGGCATCTGCATTGACATTTTGAAGCCGCTTCCGTAAACCTGACCGTTAAGTATGGGGTATGTGCCCAAATCGTGCGGTGCAAATTCATAGGGCCATTTCCCGCTTCTCACATATTCGTAAATGGGTCTTATCATTGCCTCTGCCAAGGCGGGATTGTAAAGCAGAAAAAACGGTATTGTGGGATAAGCCACATCAACGGTGGCGGCGCAGCCGTTGCTTAAGCATTCCTTTGTGATGTAAAGAATTTCGCCGTTCTTTTTGATTACAAGCTTGCACGCCGCCATGATTTGACGGACAGCCAGCCTCAACAGCTCCGCATACCTTTCTCCTCCCGCCGATATCGCTTCGCGGCAAAGTGCTTCATCGAATTCATCGCAGCGGGCTTTGAAGGTATCGTAATCGGAAAACGCTTTTCCTATTATCTGCTCGCAGGTATCTCCGTTCCGCTTCCAGTATGCCTTAAGCGGCTCGCCGAAATATTTTACCGAATAAATATCGTCATAGGCAAAAACCACCGTTGCGGTATTATTTTTCCCTGTGTCAAGAGGGAGCTCTGCCTTTAAAAATTTTCTATCCGCCATTTCCGTGCCGGAAACCGTTCCTTTATTGCTTGCCAAATAAAAGTATCCCCAGTCTATGCCGTGAGCGTCCCCCGAATATCCTAAAATTGCCTGTTCAACGCCGCCCATTTTCATCGCCGAAATTCCGTTGCCGATTTCCGCCGTTTCGGTCAGCACGCAGTTTTGGAGCTTGCGTTCGACGCAAAAATCCTGCGATGCCGAAACCGTGATCTTTACCTCATGACGCGCGTTATCCTGCGATTCAAGACCTATTCTCATGTATGATGCAGGTCTTGAAAGCATATCAAGATCTGTCGGCAGCACCGGTGTAAAGAACTCCGCCTTAAGGCAAACGCCCGCTGCCGCAAAGGTATAGACTGTGGAAAAGCTTTTAACGGTCACATCGGTCTGTGCCATGGGCGGCAGCTTCATATCCGCCGCCGAGCCCATAAACATATATCCTTTTCCGTCGATTTCCGCCTTGCCGATTAAAAAGCAGGTCTTTGAATACCAGGTTTTAATATCACTGTCGGTAAGGTTGTTGCTTGTTGACCAAACGCTGAAATACGGATCCACAGTGATAAGCGGATACGCCGGTGCTCTCATTTTCATAAAAAAATCTCCTGATCAGATGTTATATATTCGGTTATTGCTTTTTTGCCGTCCTTCTTTTGACCGAGTAAACAATTGCCGCCGCTCCGGCGCAGATTATAACGGCTGCGGAAACGATTATCGCAGTGTGAGACGCTTTATGTCCCTCGTTCTTTTCGGGCTCTGCCGCACCGTTTGCGGGCGTAGCGTCCTTGCCTGTCGGCATAATTACCATATCGTCAAAATAAATGCTTTCGGAGCCGGAGCTTGTGATTACAAGATATTTTTCTCCCGCCGCAAAGGTCAAGGAGACCTGCTGCCATGAGCCAGCCTTATCCGCCGAAATATCCGTAAGTGACTGAACATATTTAGGCTTTGCCGAAAGTGAAGCCTTTCCGATTTGCCCTAAGGTCAGCTTTACGGGATCTTTACCGTTCTCGGTATATACCCAAACGGTCATTTCGTATTCCTTGCCGGGAACAAGCTCTCCGAGTGAGCTGTCGAACGGTATAAACGAGCTGTCGCTTTCAAGCTTTCCTATTCTGTGAACGGATTTTGTTCCGCCGTGAACCTTATCGAAGGAGAAGCCCTGCATACCGAGTGAGTAAAGCTCGTAATCATTGCCGAGCAGCGCGGTATCGTAATCCTTTTCAAAGCCCTGCTCAATGCTTACAGATTTCCACTTTGCGTACAGGGTTATATCGTTCATCGGGAATACATCCAGCGGGAATTCAACATCCAGCTCCTTGTAAACATACCAGCCCTCAAACTCATAGCCGCGTTTCGTAACCTCAGGCCAGCTTATTTTCTCGCCCTCTTCGCCGTAGATCGGTTCTATCTCGTTGCCGCCGTTGGTGATAAAGGTTATGCAGACCTTATCAAACGGCGAGGTGTTTGAATATCTTGAGGTAGTTCCGAACGCTCTTAAAACAGGTGTGCCGTCCTTGCAGGCGTACCAAATATTCTTGAAATCAAAACCGGTCATGTACTTTTCGGCATTTGCGCCGCGCATGGATTTAAGGCTTAAAATGCTGCCGCCCGACGGTGTTGCCACCGTGCAGTAAACATTTTCGCACTTGGTAGTGTCGAAGCATTTGCCTATTGCGCTGTCCTTTGCGGCGTTCGCTACATAGCAGTTTCTTATCGGGCTTTTAATAACGCCGCTCCAGTTGTAGCCGACTATTCCGCCCTTTATGCCATCGCTTTCCGAAAGCAGAGTGCCTGTAAAGTAGCAGTTTTCAATGAGCATTGCTTTAGGCGTTGCACCTATTATACCGCCCGCGCACTGACCGCTTACCGTAACCGATTTGTCGGCAAAGCAGCCGCTTATAGTCGCAAGCGTTCCTGGTATGGTATTTTCCCAATAATAGGAATATCCGCATATCGCGCCTATCCAGCCGCAGCCGTATTTGTTATCGTAGCCGCGCAGGTAGGAATTCACAACGCCGACATTTTTAACGACGCCGCCTTCGCCTATTACGGGTATTAATCCGCCCAATACCTGACCGTCGTTATCAACATTAAGATAAATACCCGAAACGGTGTGACCGTTTCCGTCGAATACGCCCATAAAGCCCTTTGACGCCTCATACTGACTCCAGGTTGAGAAATACCAGGAGCGCGCTTCGTCCTTCCAGTCGGTCCTTGTTGTATCATTCAGATAAATATCTGTCGTAAGCTTATAGTATACATTATTTTTATTCGGCTTGTCAAGTATTCCTGTCACGAATTTTGCAAGCTGTTCGCCTGTGGAAATAAGGTACGGATCGTTTTTAGTTCCGCTGCCGCCCGCAAAGGATGAGGCGACCTGACCGCTCCATACCTCGCCGACCTTGCCGTTATAGCCGTTTGCCTGATAGCCCTCCGGTACCTTTATGAGCATTGGCGTTTTTGAGGCGGTCTTCCAAATTTTGTCCCAATCGAACGCCGGCATATTCTTCCTTGCCGCTGCGCCTGTCATTTGCGCCTTAGTGCGCGTTCTTACATTCGCTTGCGCTACATTTGAATAGCAATCACGGATATTGAAGTTTGCCGTGCCCGAAATACGATAGAGAGGATAATCAATAGAATACGAATTCACGATATTATTTCCCGGTGCCCAGAAATAGCAGGCAATTCCCGCCGATATCGGTGTTTTCCCGTCATCATCAAGGCAGGTTGCAGAAAGGCTGCCCGTAAAATAGCAGTTATCAATATCAACAGATAATGAGCCTGCACCCACAATACCGCCTGCGCGCATTCCCTTTATAATAACCGTTTCATCGGCATAGCAGCCAGAAACGACCGCGCTTTTCGGATTCGCCGATTTGCCCTCGCCCTCTGAATTGCTCCAACCGACAATTGCGCCGACATTTGAAAGGCAGGACATATAGGAGTTAACAACGCCGACATTGCGGATTACCGCGCCTTCGCCCACCATCGGGAAAAGGCCCGAGCGGTAGCCGTCAAGTCCGGGCTCGCTGTTATAGTAAATTCCGCTGACGACATGACCGTCGCCCTCAAAATATCCGTTAAACTGCGTGTGCTTATCGTCGTTTACAGAGAACCAAACATTAGCACCGGTGTTTTTGCCGCTTTCGTGCCAATTATCGGCAGTGGTATCATTAAGCAAAATATCGGCAGTGAGCTTATAATATTTGCCGCGCGTATCGTTATCCTTTATAAGGCGAGCCAGCTGCGCCGCCGTCTCAATAAGGTAGGGGCTTGCCTTTGTGCCGCTGCCCGAGGCATAGCCTTTTGCAACATTGCCCGACCAAACCTCGCCTACAGCGCCTATGCCGTAATTAGCGGGTATAACTCTCAGCGACGGATATTGTCCGTCCGCAAGGCTCCACACGCTTACAAAATCGAAGCCCTTAAATACCGACTTCTGCTTTGAAACGGTGCCCTTCATATCGGCGGCGGAGCGGGTTGTAACTCCGTTCTGCTTTACGGTCGAATAGCAGTTTTTAAGCACATAATTTGAAGATGAGCCGTCCGCACTGTAATAAATGCCGACGCCTACCGAGAAGCAGTTTGAAATGCTTATTCCCTGCGACCAGAAATAGGCTGTCATAGCGCCTTTTACACCCTCGGTCGCTTCCATTTTGCCTGTAAAGAAGCAGTTGCTTATATTAACGGGCAGACTGCCCGCCGCAACTATACCCGCGGTGCGCATGCCCTTTATTATAACGGTCTCATCCGCATAGCAGCCCGAAATCACGGGGGATGTGCCGTCGCCGTTGTCGCGGCTCCAGCCGACTATTGCCGCCGCATTTCCGAAGCCCGAAATGTAGGAATTTATAACGCCCACATTGCGGATAACCGAGCCAGCGCCTATCATCGGGAAGAGCGCCGAGCGCCAGCCGTCCCTGCCGGGAGTTTTGCCGTAGTAAAGACCGCTTACCGTATGACCCTTACCGTCGAATGTACCGTTAAAATGATTAGCACGGTCATCGTTTACAGAGTACCATTCGTTATTGCCGCCCTTTTCATACCATTTGGCGTTCTTAGTGTCATTAAGCTTAATATCAGCGGTCAGCTCATAATACTTACCCTTTGTATCCGTATCGTTTATAAGCCTTGCCAGCTGCTCTGCCGTGGCAATTTTATACGGATCGCTTTCTGTACCGCTGCCGCTTTCATAGCCGTCCGCCGTGATACCCGACCATATGCCGTCTTCCCTGATTTCCGTGCCCTCAAACACGCGCAGATACGGAGTTTTGTTATCCGCAGTCTTCCATACGCCCGTGTAATCGAATTCGGGCATTGTATTAAGCGCATTTGTACCGGTAATCGATTCAAGGGTTACGATTATCGGCTCTGCCTTGGGGCTTGAATCGTTTTTGCCGCTTACAACCGAGTAGACATTGCTGATGTCGTTCGCGTCCCTCAAATAGATCGGCGCGGTGGAATAAAAGTATTCCGCAAACACATAGTAGCCCCAGTGCATTCCGTAAAGCGCGCCGCTGTCAGCGCCCGAAACGGTGCCTGTAAAGTAAGCGTTTTTAATTTGTATTTCGCCTACCGTCGTACCTATTATTCCGCCTGCTCTCGGTGCGGTTATGCTTACGGTCTCATCGGCATAGCAACACTCTATAGTAGGTCTTTGCGCCGCCGTCTCGTAAGAGCGGCTGTTAAGCAAATAACCTACAAGCGCGCCAGCAGTGCCGCCGCCCGACAGCTCAACGGATGAATTTTTAAGCCCGACATTGCGGATCTTTGCGCCCTCGTCGATACGCGGAAAAAGTCCCGTTGCAAACCAATAGCCGTCGTTGCCGCCCTTAAAATAAAGGCCGCTTACGGTATGGCCGTTTCCGTTAAAATCGCCCTTAAAGGAAACGCCTGTGCTGTCGCTTAAAACCGAGAACCAGTTTTTAGGATTATTGGTGAGCGTTTTGTTTATAACTATATCCGCAGTAAGCTTATAGTATTTCCCTGCAGTATCCGTATCGTTCACAAGCCTTGCCAGCTGCTCGGCGTTTTCAATCTCATAAGGAGATTTCTGCGTGCCGTCGCCTGCGGCATATGCTTCGGCAATTTTGCCCGACCAGCTGCCGTCATCGGGGTTTTCCTCCTCGGGAGTGCCGAAAACGCGCAGTACGGGAGTGCCGTCCTTAACGGTCGCCCAAACCTTTGTAAAATCAAATGATGAAAGCGTACCCGAAGCCGCTTTGCCCGTTATATCGGCAAGGGAAACGGTATTTCCCGCGCTGCTTACGGTTGTGTATACGCTGTTTTCCTCGTAATATTCGTTATTATGCTTTTGAAGTCCGCTTGTTGAATAAAAACGGTATATATGCACCGTTTCGCTCCAACCCGAAACATAAACAGCACCGACGGTATCCCCCGAAAGACTGCCGGTAAAATAGCAGTCGTATACATAAGCCGCGCCGTTGAGCGCGCCCGCAATACCGCCTGCGTTTGCGCAGCTGAGCGAAACGCTTGTATCGGCAAAGCAGTTTTTAATTGTAAGGAATTTTTCCGCAGAGCTTGATTTCGGCGAATACACGCCAACTATAGCCCCCGCCTGACCGCCGCCCGTAACGGTAAAGGAAGTATTTTTAACGCCTACGTTTTCAATAAACGCCTCGGCGTCAACCCTCGGGAAAAGACCTACCGCATACCAGTAAGTATTGTCCGTTGCGTTTCCCTTAAAGTAAAGTCCGCTGACAGTATGACCGTTTCCGTCGAAGTGACCTGCGAAAACAGCGCCCTTTACAGCGTCCGTTCCGTTCTCCACCGCAACCGAATACCACGGGAGCGCACTGTCGGTAAGCTTTTCGTTAACGGTAATATCGTTTGAAAGCTTATAATACTTCCCCGCCGTGTCGGTATCGTTTATAAGGTGCGCCAGCTGCCCTGCTGTTTTAATGATATAGGGGTCGGTTTCGTTTCCCGCTCCCGATTCGTATTTTTCCGCAATCGTGCCGTCCCATGCCGTATCCTGCTCCGCGGTTATGACAAGCGCCGATACAAGAGACGAAAAAACAATCGAAAGCGCCGTCAACATAACGACCGCCGAGCGTTTAAATTTTTTCATTCCGTGAATCATTTTTTCCTCCTATGTAAATGAGGCGGGTTGGGCGGGTTCTTTCCGCCGAACCGTGTTAATTTGTAATCAGCTCTCCGCCGTCCGATTTTTGGTAAAGTCTTATATAATCCACCGTATAATCAAACGGAAGAACACTCATTGATTTAATCATATACTTTTCTGCCCAGGTGTTATAGGGCTTTACATATCTCGGCGAATAAATGCCGCTGCCGAGTATTACAGCCATCGGGTTATGAAAACCTGACATTCCGTTATCGGTATTCCCGGTATAGCTGTACGCCTCATAATCGTCTGTGAGATTGAAGGTCATATATTCGTTCCCGTCAACAGACAGCACAATTTTTTCCGCCGTCCACAAAAAGCCGATAATATGATATTCGTCCCTGAAGATATCAGACGCCGTGAAGCTCCGTATTCTCTTACTGCTGCCCGATAAATCGTGATATTTACTTTGCGGCGAGCCGTTATACGGTATGTCCACAAGGCTTCCCGCGGAATCTCTGTACCACTTGTGAAGATTCGGGGTCATCAACATGCTTTGGGTCTCAAATACATCCACCTCAACGCCGTATGGGTATGTTTTGCCGTTCAGATTCCCCGTTGACAGCCAAAACGAACCCCATGAGCCCTGAACGACCGGCACCTTTGCCCTTATTTCCAGATATCCGTAGGCATAATTCATCGATTTATCCGTCGTTATCGACCAGGGACTTGCAAATTTAACGGTTGAATTATCGTTGTCGGTATACTGAATGGTTTTCATATGCAGATTGCCGCCGTAAGAGGTTATGCAATTTTCATCGGTGAGCATTTTAACATCTGCGGCAACGCCGTATTCGTCCACTCCCTTAAACGACCAAACAGAAGTATCAAGCGACGAAGCGTTAAATTCATCGCCCCACACATAGCTGTAGGCTACGCCCGAAACGGTTTTCACCGAATCAAAATCCGACACCGTGCCGCGGATTTCGGGAACCTCGTCTCCGATATCCTCCGATAGCCTCACCGCGTCTAAAAATTTGTTTGCCGCTGTTGTCAGCAGCGGACTTTTTCCGGCCTGTATTACAAGCCTGCCGCCATCGGTGTAAACGCAGTATTCATTGTCCCTTAAGCTCACACCGGAAACCGTTCGGCTTGTGCTGCCGATGATTATTTCACCGGCAGCCGCCGTTTGAGTATCCTTTATTATTCCGGGCTTTACGCCGAGTATTTTTTCAATACCCGCCTGCGTTTCTTCTGCAGCCTTTGAGGCGTTTAAAGTCTTTTCGGAATAAACTATCGTAAGGTTTTTTAAATCAGATATTTTTAAGCGACAGGCGAAGATTTTTTTAAGCCGATAAAGTCACGGATATCAACTGTGCCGTCCTCGTTCAAATCGGCATTGTAGGCAAATACGCCTTCAACTCCCAAAAGATGCTTTCTCATAACGGCAAGATCCTTACTGTTGCCGACGGTGCCGTCGCAATCGGTGTCGCCGAGCGCATAGGAATTGTATTCGCCGCTTGCATTAAGCTTCAAATAGGGCGCGCCCTCGCCGTCCCAGCTCCAAACATCCTTCCAGTTAAGGTTGGAAAGCTTATTCATGGCGTCGGTGTTTACAACCGATGGAACAACATTAACTGTGCCGTAGGAGGCGGCATATACATTTGAAAGCTTTGCAAGCCCATGATTTATGTTATAGGGCGAGTATTTTGAAACATAGGAGTTTGAAATACTGTAGAACACATCGCTTACTCCGCCTATGCCCCAAAGGTCGCCCGCGGTGCCGTAGGGTGTGTCGGCAAGCTCGTCTCTTCCGGAAAGCTCGGCTGTAACGCAGCAGTTATCGAAATCGGCAAAGTTGCCGCCGCCGAGAACACCGCCCACAACTGTACCTGTTATATTAACGGTGCTTCTTACATCGATATAAGAGAATTTCGGGAAATTCTCGGCGGAATCAAGCTCAGTGTAGCCTGCCGCGGCGCCGCCGCACCAGCCGACGCTCATTTTGGAATCGGAAACGCTGAAATTGGTGATAAGCGCGCCCGCTCCCACAACCGGGAAAAGACCTGCGCGGTGACCCTCATGCTTTGCGGTTGCTCTGTAAAGCAGGCCGCTTATGTTGTGTCCGCCGCCGTTGAAAGTACCCTTAAAGCGGATATCGCCGTTATAAAGCGTTACCCATTCATTTGAATTAAGGCTGTCTGCCCAATTATCGGCAGTCTCGTCATTAAGCCTGATATCGGTTGTAAGTGTATAGTATTTACCCTCTGTTTCGGTATCGGTAATAAGCTTCCTCAGCTGCTCCGCGTTTGCGATAATATAAGGATCCGCTTCAGTACCGCTGCCGCCGTTATAAGCGTCCGCCGCGGAGCCGTCCCACAGACCTGCCGTTCTGCGCTGCGCGCGGTAGGATGTGAGAAGCGTGGGATATTCATCGGTCACGCGCCAGATATTACCGAAATCAAAGCCGTTAAGAGTATCGGCTGCCGCAGCGCCTTTAAGCGCGTCCGGTTCGATATGTACGGTCGATGTCGATATATTGCCTATGGTAGCCGTTACAGCGTCGCCCGCGGTGTATACCCTGTCGTAATAAACATCCGAAGCTACTGTTTGCGAAGAGGTCGTGTAGAAGCAGGAGACCGTGCGGGTTTGTCCCCAGCCGCCTGCGGCATATGCCGCATTAAATGCCGAGCTTGAGGAGGAGCCTATGAAATAGCAATTGCTTATAACTCCATGACCTACCAGTCTGCCGGTTATACCGCCGAGACTTGCCGTGCCGTTTACCGAAACGGTTTCATCCGCAAAGCAGCCGTTCACGGTAAACTTATTATCCCCTGCGTCGTTCCACATAAGTCCTACAACAGAGCCTGCGGTTCCTCCGTTTAAGGTGAGCGAGGAATTTGTAAGACCGATATTCGAAATAACCGCGTCCTTGCCCGCTCTCGGGATAAGTCCGAGCGACGCCCAATACGCATTTCCCGAAGCCGCGCCGTTATAGAAAATTCCGCTTATCATATGACTGTCACCGTCTAAATTGCCGTTAAAGGTCGCGCCGACGGCATCGTTTCCGTTATAAACCGCCATAAACCAAAGCTCGGGAGCATCCTCAAGGCTTTCGTTTACGGTAATATTGTTTGCAAGCTTATAGTATTTGCCCGAAGTATCGGTATCGTTTACAAGCAGCTTCAGCTGGGCTTTGTTTTCAATAATATAAGGATTGTTCTCTGTGCCGTCACCCGAAGCATAGCCCTCCGCTCTGACAGCGGGAACAGGAAAATCGTTATATCTGAAATCCCAGTCAAGCCTGTCAAACGCCATATTTGCGATTGCGTCGCTTCCCTTCATTTGGTCGGCGGTAAGCTTATTCGGAACAGCCCATGCGGTATTGGTGTTAACATCCGAATAGAGATTTGTGAGCGTGCCGCTTGATCTCCAGAACTGACCTATATTGGCACCGGTAATTTCACTGCCGACAGAGTAGCAGTTATTTAAGATTCCGTTCCCGATGGAAACGCCCTCCGGAGCGTAATCCCAAACGCGGCCCATAATTCCGCCGCAGACTATAGTGCCGTTCTCGTCGTTCACGCCTGTAACGGTGCCTGCAAATCCGCAGTTTTCAATGATCGGAGGGTGACCCACACCGATAAGTCCGCCCGCTATTTTAAGAGAGATAACGGAGACTGTGCTGTCCGCATAGCAGCCCGTAATTACGGGGAAGCTTTCAGGGTCTGCTTCTCTGTTTACCTGACCGACGATTGCTGCGGCGGCATAATTCGAATAAAGCCTTGCGCCCTTTATTGTTATATTTTTAATAACGGCATTAGCGCCTATTACCGGGAACAGCGCCATTCTCGTGCCGCCGATTTCGGTCGCATTTTTATCCCAGTCGTTGTAAAGACCGTAAACCGTATAACCGCAGCCGTTGAAATTGCCGTTAAACTGATTCGCCTCATCCAGTCCCCATCGGCCGAACCATTCGTTAAGACCTGCGGCATTATCCCAATCGAAATTGCCCCAATCGGTGGTTTCATCGCCGTTTATGTAAATATCGTTTGTGAGTTTGTAGTAAACGCCTTTATTGTTTGTAGCTTCCGCAGCCGCACGAAGCGCCGCCGCCGTGGAAACAAGATAGGGAGACTCTGCCGTTCCGTTGCCGCCCGCATATACGGACTCCGCTTCGCCGCCGTCTGCGGTTTCCGCTGCGGAAAGTCTGCCTATATTCACAGTGCCGAGGGACAGAATTAAGGAAAGTGCCAAAAGATACGCCATTACATGTTTAAAACTGTGCTTGCATAAATTTTTCAATTTAATTCCTCCTGCTTTTATATTTATTTTCAACACGGACGGGCGGCATGTGTGTCATGCGAAGTAAAGCCGTATCCGTCCGTAGCGGCGGCTGAAATTATTCGCCCTTTGCAACGGACTCCATGCGGGCGTTAAGGCGGTTAACGCCTTCTTTAACCTGATTTGCCATTGATTCAAGCTGCTGCTTGATCTGCTTCGGATCGTTTTGCGCGAGTTTCCAGTAGGTGAAGCGATCCTGACCGAGAACCTGTGAAGAGCCGGTCATAAGGCAGTGGTAGGTGTTATCGGTTTTGCCTGATTTCAGGCGCAGCGAGTAGTTCATAGCGTCGCTTGTGATATATCTGTTCGACAGATCGTAATTTGCAATATTTGAATAATATCTTATAAACAAACCGCCCGCAACAGGGTTTGAAGCGCCCTTGCAGATTCCCCAGCCCTGGTAAAGCCCTGTTTCATGCGCCTTTGTGTTCTTATCAATATCCGGTATTGAGGTATAGCCGATGTGCGCGGGATCCATAGAGCCCCAGTAGCCCTTTTTCTGCAGACCGTAGTCGTTGGTGATTGCAAGACCCACCTTGCCCTTATTGAACTCATCGCGGTAGTCATAGCCTACGCCGTGCATAAGTCCTTCGCTGAGCCAGCTTGAAAGCTGGGTCATAGCCTTTGTGAGATTGTCGTCAAGTCCGCTTGAGAACTTTCCGTCCTTATAAGGGTAGAACGAAACGCCCGCGCTGCCCCAAAAGGTCTCCATATCCACATAGGCGCCGTAATAGCCGGTTCCGAGCGAGCTTACCTGACGCATAAGCTTGGTCATGGTTTCCCAAGTCCAGTTGTCCTCTTCAAGGTAATCATCGGGAGTCTTGATGTTGTTATCGTTCAAAAGCTTTTTGTTGTAGAAGCAGATATCTCTTCCCGAATTGCCTATTGCGTTTACAAGATACGCCTTTCCGCCTATGGTCGATATATCCGAAACGGTTTTATCCCACAGGGAATCGTTTAAATCGATTTTGGAAGCCTCAATCGGTTGTAGACAGGTAAGACAGGCGGGGAAATCATCGTTCGACCAGTAAACATCGGGCGCGCTGCCTGAGGCTATCTTACCCGAAATATTTGTGATGTACTGATCCTGCGGTACTATTTCCACATTGACCTTGATTCCGTACTTCTTCTCAAAGCTGTTGATGACCGCCTGATTTGTCTCATCCGGCGTCTGCCAAAACGGATAACGGATGCTCGTTCCTCTGAGCTTGCTAAGCTCCTCCTCGGAAAGGTATTCGTCGGCCGAAGAAGCGCTTCCCGAATTTGAATTGCCCGAATTATTGGTTTTCGAGCTGTTGTCCTTTTTGTCGCAGGCGGTCATCATACCGAGCAGTAGCACCAGTGACAGCGATGACGCCGCAAAACGAAGTAAATTGCTTTTCATAAAACATTTTCCTTTCTTTTATTCAGGGTTTAATTAACCCGTAATACCTACACGGTCTATGCTTTCGATAAACCACCGCTGAACGAATATATAAATTATAAGCATCGGCAGTATGAAAACAAGACAGCCCGCCATTAATACCGCCATCGTTTCGGGGTGGCTGGGTACCAACGAATAGCCCATTGTCGGCAGCTGCTTCGGCATCATTGTGAGCCATACCGCAAGCGGATATCCGTCGGTCAGGTACATTGACGAGAGAAAATAATCGTTCCAGTGCCATATAAGCGAGAATACCGTGACCGTAAGAATAACAACGCCGGAGGACGGCAGCGCTATGCGGATAAATGTGCGGATAGGCCCTGCGCCGTCCATCCAAGCCGCCTCCTCAAGCTCCGCGGGCAGACCTTTGAAAAACTGAATATATATAAATATCAGTATTCCCGAGCGCAGCCCCGCCGCCAACAGCGACGGCAGCCAAAAGGTAAGCCCGGTATTCAGCACATTCGGGCGCAGATCAATGCCCGTAAGCCTATTGAAAAGCGCGAGAATTCCCAAAAAATCAAGTTGCGAGTTATTGACAACGCGCGGTATGATAATCATTGTATCGGGAATCAGTATCGTCAAAAACAGCATTGCGGTGAACATTTTTTTGAACGGGAATTTAAATCTCGCAAAGCCGTATGCCGCAACCGCGCAGGAGATTATCTCCAAAACGGCGCTCACTATTTCGTATTTCAGCGATGAAATGAGTCCGTCCTTATAATGCAGAGCCTTAATCGCCACCCTGTAATTGGTAAGCGCGTCAAGCTTTTCGGGAAGCCAGACCCTCACCGAGTTCATGAACGACGCCCTTGAGCGAAGCGAAGTGCTTACCATATAAAGCAGCGGATAAAGTATCACAAAGCCGATTGCGAGCAGAATAATAATTCTGAAGACCGAATAAGCTCCCTGCCCTATGTGCCTTGCTCTTACTTTACCGGAAGGAACACCCGCGGAGACAAAATTCTTTTTTAAAGCTGACATTTTGTACTCCTTCCTATAACCAGCGCTTAACCAAAAAGCGGTTGTAAGCCCATATAAGTATTCCCATTATTATCCCGACAAGCGCGAAATAAAACCAAAGCACCGCCGAGGTCTCATCATAGTTTCCGCCCTTCATAAGCGTATACATCGAATCAATCATCGGATTTCTGCTGCTTGTGAACTGCTCGACCATTGTATAAATGATTACAAGCAGCGTCACCTGCGAAAGGCTCGGGAAGGTTATAAACCAAAACTCCTCCCATTTTGTTGCGCCCTCAACCCTTGAAGCCTCATAAAGGCTTGACGGCACCGACTGCAGCCCCGCGATGAACAGAACGGTTTGTATTCCGCTGCTCCATATAAGATCGAAAATGTTACTTATCGCTTTTTCGGCATAATCGGATATGCCGGACGGCAAATCGAGAAACGCCGCAACATCGGATACATTGAACATATTGCCCGAAAGCGATTCGTTCACTGTCGATTCCGACATACTGCCCGTAGTCATAAACAGAATATCCATTACAATGCCCGTGGCGATTATAACAGGCAGGAAAAACAGCGCCCTGAAAAAGGTTCTTCCGCGGAATTTTTGATTGAGTATAAGCGCCAGCACCATGCTTATAAGTACAATTATCGGCAGCTGATACAAAAGCGAGGTGACCGCCGTTCCGAGCGTCGCGGTATATGCGCCGCTCTGCAAAAGCGCGTAGCGGTAGTGACTGAGCCCCACGAATTTTGTTACAAGCCCATTATTACCGAGGCTTACATCCGACAGTGAAAACCAGACCGACTGGAAAACGGGTATCGCGAAGAACAGCACAAAGCCCAGCACCCACGGCGCTATGAACATAAGACCGTAGCGGCTTTTTAAGTCTTCTATTCCGCGGTGTTTATTTTTTCGCATTCCCGTCACCTCCGATAAGAAAATCCATTGCACCGACGGTGCCGAGCGGAGTTTGCTCATCCTTATCTCCGAAATTCACATATACGGTAACCCCGTTATCAAACCGAGTGCAGCGAAGGTTTTCGTTTACAACAGTATGCCCATTGATTTCCGCACCCGAGATTTTTCCGTAATACTCCCCGAGTCTTTCGGCATTTGCCTTGATAATCGGATAAATATTGTCAAAAAGGCTGTTGTAAAAATCCTTTGTGCGTATGTCAAGCAGCGACTTATCGTATTTTGCGATTACCGTATAGGTAAGTCCGCAGCCGCTTTCAACCGATTTCAAAAGGCGTTTTTCGGGATTGGCAGCCAAATTCACGCTTTCGGAGGCTATCGGAACTCTGCCCTTGAATACCATTTGGTAAAACGGTATATCTGTATCGAATATATCCTCCGCGGAGGACGAGGTGGGCGCTTCGGTTATAATATCGGCGTGTGCCGCCGCATATGCGTTAGCGTCGCTTACTGCGATTTTTTTACCCCTGCCCGCAAATGCCGAAAGCACTTTTTTTACATCCTCCGCCATTCCTGCCTTTGAATAGGCAGCGGCGGACTCACGGTCGGAATAATCCGAATACGCGATATTTGAAAGCGTGCTGAAACTGTATCCCTCAATATTTGCGGACGAGGTCTTTTTAAGCAGCATCTCTCCCGCCTTTACAAGGCGGCCTCTTGCCAAAAGCCGCGCGCGGGTCGACTCGTCCCTGCCTCTTGCCGCTATATCGAAATCATAAATGTAAGCAATCTTTCGGCTTGCGCAAAGCGCGCTGTCAAACATTGCCGAAAAGCCGCAGGAGCCGCTTTTAAATTTTATAATATCAAAATCAACGAAGGCGCTGATTCCCTGCCGATCGCAGTATTCAAGCAGTTTTTTTACGCCGCCGGCACCGCCGAGCTTTGAGGAAATTTTAAATCCTCCCGCAAGGCTGCCCGTGTTTATTCCGTCCTCCCCGAAGCCCGTAAGTCTTACGGTGGGTGACAAGCCGTCATCGGTCAGCTTTCGGATAATTTCCTCTGCGTCCGAGGTATCGGTTGCAGCGAAAAGCGATTTATAAGGTATTCCCAAAAAGGATTTCGAGACCGAAGCCCCGCCTATTATATTAAGGTTAAGCGGACTTTCCTTTTCGGCTTTCCCGAGACCGTCGCTTTTTTCAAGCAGACTTCTGTAAAGGGCTGCCATGCCGCTGTAATCGGCATTTTCGCCCGTAAGCGGATAAAAAGCCACCGACAGGGGCGTTGTTATCTTATTATCGGCGTATATAACATTTTTGACCCGCTCGCCCGGCATCAGATCCGCAATATTATTTGTGTAGCCACGCAGAATAAACGAAGCGTAGACTGCGGAATATCCCAATGCGTCGGAGCCGCTCGTCACATTGACGGCTGCGCTTTCAGCCCCGCCTTCAATAACGGCAAAAACGGCTGTATCTCCTGTTTTTGCGCCGTACACGGGAAGCCGCACCGCTTTATCGGACGATGGCATATCCCACAGCTCTATCGAGGCGTCATCGCCGTAAACCTGCGCCGAATAATTCGTTCCCTGCTGCGAAAGCGTTTTGGGATAGATAAGCGCGCCCGAGCCCGAAGGAACAAGCAGCCAGCCGTCCTTTTCATCGTTTTCCGCGGCGCAGAAAAACGGCGTTAATGATATTGAGGTTATAACATTTTCGCTTTCCTCGATATCTGCGGGATTGATTGTTGCAAGCAGGCTGTCCTCCCGCAAAATATAATCCACCGGAATCATAAATCCCGGAGAATCGAAGTAATATTCGATCCTTATGCCGTTTTCTAAAGTCCTGCAGACTATTCTTCCGTCTTTTACCGCACCGGTCTTGGAAATGACCGATTCGGTATTGCCGGTCTCAGCAGACACATACTCGACCGACAGCACTGAGCTTACTCTCGGGTGTCTCGTAATCGGGTCACCCCATTTATCGAGCCGCACCTTCCCGGTATCAGGCGGGGATGTACCCCATACCCTGCCGCTTTGCCTGTCTGTAAGCGTTACACCGCAGGTTTCACTGTCAAATTCAAGCGTGTATTTGCTGTTTTGCGCGACGGTTTTTTCCGTCGGCTTTTCGGAAACGACGCTTTTGTCAAACGCCTTTACCGCCGCGGTCGTATCGCTGCCGCCGCAGGACGAAAGGGTCGACAGCACAAGGGCGCATAAAATAATTACCGAGAGTATTCTTTTCATTTTAAACGCCTCCTGTCATAAGGTTAATTCCATAAATACCGTTCCTATAAAGCCTGCCAGCTGCTGCAAAAGCATTCCGACCATAACCGCAAGGAAAACCACGGCGGCTATGCCCGCAACCGAAAGGATTCCCGTACCGATAAAGCGCGACATGCTGAAATCGTGAATTTTTATCATGCCGATTATCAGTATCAAGAGTGTATAAAGCATTGCAACAGTTTCAAAAATTCCCAAGAACTCGCCCTCTGTAGGCAAAAGCACGTTGGTAAGCAGGAGCCTCAAAGCCATTTCTATAATCAGCGGTATGAGGCTGTAGCAGGTCACCACCGCGATTTCTCTGATTTTTCCCTTGCCGCCGAGCAGCGTGCAGACCATCCAGTTGCATACTATCCAAAGCACGACTATTCCCACGCTGCGAACAAGCACCATGAGCGAATTAAAGCTTTCGGGGTCGTAATAGGTAAACAGAAAGCCGCCGCACAGCGTCTGCATAACCGAAAGCACATAATAGACCGCGGTCACCGCTATGCAAAGCTTAATGCTGCCCCTGCCCTTTTCCTTGACCTCGTCAAAGCAGAGCGAAGGATGAATAAGCGTTCTGAAAAGCAGCCTTGTTTCGCTGTCCTTTACCGTTTCGGGCGCTTTGCGCCGCTTCAAAACAATCAGTGCCGCTATAGCGCAGAGCATTATAATTATCACCGCGAATATGACGGGAAAATTGCCGTAAATAAAGTCGCGGCGGGAAAGCTCGAACGCAAGCGCGTAGGTTTCCCTGTCATAGCCGTTTTTCGCATATTCCATTGCGGTATCGTAATCGTTTTCCGCAAGATATGCCCTTGCAAGCCCCGAGTATGCCGTTTGGCAGCCGCTGTCCTCCTTTATGACCTCAAGCCAGCCCTCCTTCGCGGCGGTGTAATCGCCGTTTATCGAAAGAGTTCTTAACTCCTTTACACGTGCGCCGTAATCGGTTTCCCTGAATACGGTAAGGGTGCATTTGGTGCTGTCGGTCACAAGCACATCGCCGCCGTTAAGCGCCAAGGCGGACGCCTGCGTAAAGCTGCCCTTTTGTGTTCCCGAGCCCATTCCGCTGCCGAAGGCAGAGAGCATTCGCTTCTCGCTGTCATACAAAAATACTCTGCCGAAGGAGGCGTCAAGGCAATATATATAGCCGTTTTTGTCAACCTCAAGCGCCACTATGTTCTGATTAAGCGTTTCGCCGTCCTTGTATGTCGTGTTTTCCTCATCGTCGGTAAAATTAATGTCTTCAGACTCAAGAATGTTTTTTCCTGTTCCGGGGCTTAATTTTTTAATTTGACCCTTGTTGCCTGTTTTATCGGTATAGCCCGTGGCGGTATAGATAAAGCCGTCGCCGCCCCTTGCCACATCAACAAAAACATAAGGGAGAGTACGCGCGGTATTACCCTTTTTTTCATTGCTTACAAATAGCCTGTTCCACACATTTTTAAGCGCTCCCATTATGCCGTTTGTAACCTCGTTCGCACCGTAGAAGCCCAAAAAGCTGCGGTCTGCGGCATAGAGAATCATTCCGTAGTATGAGCCATCGCTTAAGACATAAAGATAATTTCGGCTGTCCGCCACAATGTGCATCGGGCGGTACTTGTAATCCTTCGGGATAAGCGGCGAATCAGGCAGCTTAAGAATATCGGTAAGCACGCCGTCCGCCGTGCAATGCAGCACTCGTGCGTTTTCGGTATCGCAGATGTATATCGTGCCGTCGGTATCGACATAAAGGCTGTTAGCCCCCGCATATTCATATTTTTCTCCATCCTTATTAAGAGCGCCAATCTCCTTTATCAGATTGTAATCCTTATCAAGCACGGTTATTCGTGACGCGTCATCCAAAATGTAAGCATTGCCATTTTCATCGGTGCAGACATCGTTAAGCTTTGTAAAGGCGGATACCTTAAGACTGTCCGCCGTAAGCACACCCGCCGTTTCGTACATCGGTCGGTTGTAAACCGCCTTGCGCTTGTTTTCGTTTATACCTTCCCAATAGGTGTATGAATTATACGGAATTTCATCGGACGAAGCGGCAAGCGCAGGAACAGCTGCCGTAAGGCATATAAGGGCGGCAAGGAGCGCGGCGCTTAAAGCGTTAAATGTTTTTTTCATATTTCCGCCTCCTATCCCTTTATTCCGGCGCTGCTCATAGCTTCGACAACATTGCTCTGAGAAACCAGATAAACGATTATCGGCGGAATCATCATTATAACCGTAACCGCCATGGCACTGCCCGTTCTTGCAATGCCGCCCGCGGTGATTTGAGTAACTATCTGCGGCAGGGTCTTGAGCCACTCACTGAATATAGTGCCGTTGGGTACTGCCGCCCACACATCCCTGAATGAGAAAAGAGTAACGGTAAGCCATGCGGGGCGTATTACCGGCATAACTATCTGCCAAAAAATTCTGTAATAGCCCGCGCCGTCAATGCTTGCAGCCTCCAAAAGCGCGTCGGGCACATAGCCCTCAATATACTGCTTCATAAGGAAAACGCCCAAGGTCGCCGCCAGCTGCGGGAGTATGTAAACCAAATAGGTATCGATAATCTTCATGCCCGAAACGATAAGATACTGCGGCACCGCAAGCGTATACGCGTTAAACATAAGCGCAAACTGAATTATCATGAATATCAGGTTTCTTCCCCTAAAGGTCGCCTTTGAAAGCACAAACGCCGCCATTGCGGAAATCACTATATATATAGCGGTTGTGACAACCGTTACAAAAAGACTGTTGAAGATATATCTTGAAAGCGGAACCTGCAAATTTGAAAGCAGATTCGGCAGGGTGATATAATTTACCGTCGTCGGTCTTTTAACAAAAAAGGTCGGCGGGAAAATAAGCAGCTCGTCAATCGGCTTAAAGGAGGTAGTCACCGCATATATCAGCGGTAAAACCGAAAACAGCCCCGCCGCGGTGAGAAAGAAGAAATACATAAAATTTCCGAACCGCGAGCGTGTAAATCGCTTTGAAAAGGGCTTTTCCCTTTTTTCGGTAAATCTCTTTCCAAACAAGACGCGCATATGTATCACCCCTTTGACATTCCGAGAATTTTTCCTACCGCCGCGCGCGTAAGCGCCATCATAATAAACAGAATAACCGAAATGGCGGCGGCGTAGCCCATTTCAAACCTGACGGTCGCCACATCGGATAAATACGAAACTATGGTGTCAACCGAGTTTTCAACGCTCGGGTAGCCCGCAAATTCTATTGCTATGGCGCTTACCGAAAAGCTGCTTTGAATCTGCATTACCGCACTGTCAAGGCTGTTCCACTCAAGTGATGTTTTAATCTGGCTGTCAACATCAGATA
>ERZ773194.1926-NODE-1926-length-20996-cov-5.315362_pt1 | contig 20996 bp, 20 predicted proteins | sample MGYA00511240_ERZ773194 | MGnify/ENA primary metagenome ERZ773194 (study PRJEB29015, sample SAMEA2737774) | human gut metagenome | biome: human gut; feature: human-associated habitat; material: faeces | place: China | collected 2012 ... | reverse complement strand
GGACTTTGAGACGGAGATCAACCGCTATGTAGGCGTATGGGGCGAGACAATAAAGGACGTTGAGCTTGAAAAGAGCGAAGAAGTGGACATCTGCGATATCTCAGTAAAGTACACTATCGCAGAAATCGAGATCGACGATAAGTTTACCGACAAGCTTGCAGTAAATATGCTCCGCGAACTCAAAAATGACGATATCGCCAAGAAGCTTGTCACAGATAAGTTAGGTCTCATGGAAAAGAGCGACTACAAAGACTCTATCCAGAACATGATTGACTCTCTCAAGGACAAACTCAGTGATAATGACTACTATGATGATTCTGACGCTGTCACATTAAAGACATACATTGATGCAACAGGCAAGATCAGAGGTTTCTCTGCTGAGGACGATGAGAACGAAGTTTTTGCTGTTTTCGGAAAAGACAGCGATGATATACGCGGTGAACTCTACTCCAAGACAGGCGACGATAAGGATTTTTCCGTTGAACTCACAGCCAAGGAAGAAGGCAATAGCAAGTACAGCGGTCAGATCGACATGGAGATTCCTCACGAAGAATATGACGATGATACATGGGAGACCACAACTACCATGCAGTCATACACACTCACATTCAAGGACTTCGAGATCGTAAACGAAGATAAGGGATACTTCAACGCAGATGTTTCCATTATCGTTCCCGACATGGATCCTATCGATATTGACTTCAAATCCTCCGGCAAGGAGCAGGAAGTTTCTTACAATATAAGCTTTGAGGGCAAGGACTTTGGTACTGTAACTCTCGGATTCTCATCTGAGGACGGCGCTAAGGTTGAAAAGCCTGACGAGAGTAATGCCTACATCATCAATGCTGATGAAATTGATTCGTTCGACATCAACGACTATATCACCAGAGACAACGTTGAAAGCTGGGCTAAGAATGTACTTACAAAGATCGGTTTCAGCGATGATCTTGCAGATGATGCAGCAAAGTCGTTCACAGACGATCTTTACTCCGAACTTGACGGTGAGGACGACTACTATGACGATTGGTACTATGATGATGACGACTTGGATTACGATGACGATGATGACTTGGATTATGATGACAGCGATTACAAGTCATCAAGCGACTATGACGGCGTAACTCCCGAGGACGGAGAGGCTTACCTCTACATTTCCGATGCGGAATTCGACTCGTACTACACAGGTTATTATGATGATTATCTTGCAGGAAATGCAAAGGTTGCAAAGATCACAGGAAACGGTGAGTACACTGTCGGCGTAACCACTGATTCAGAGCTTTTCAGAGAATACTGGCAGGCTTCCACACCCAAGGGATTCCACAACATTGAGATCAAGGCTTCCGGAATCGAGGGCGCAGAAGATTCAGTTCTTACAGTAAAATCTATAAAGATAAACGGTAAGGAACAGGAGATCAAGCAGCAGCCTGTAAGCATATACAACTACGAGGACAGCATTGACGTTGAGCTCTTCTACGAAGGATACGAAGAGGACGCTGTACTGGACGTTTCTTCAATTGACGAGTGGACTGATTTTGAAGTAACATTTGAGTTAAGCGGTCTCCCCGAATAATATCTGTATTTAAAATCACAAAAATTATCCCCCGTACTTTTCATGTACGGGGGAATTTTTATGCGTTTACATTTTGCGGAGTTATCGGGAGTTCAACTGTAAAGGTCGTTCCCTCTCCCTGAGTGCTGTCGGCGCGAACTGTTCCGCCGTGGTAGAGCACGCCGTGCTTTACTATTGAAAGTCCGAGGCCCGTTCCCTTTATCCTGCGTGAACGGCTTTTATCAACCCGATAGAACCGCTCGAAAATGCGTCCCAGATGCTCCGGAGGTATGCCGATTCCCGTATCGGAAACCGTTATCATGGCAATTTTCGGAATATGCGAGACCTTTACCATAACACTTCCGCCCTCTTTGTTGTATTTGACAGCATTGTCGCACAGATTGTAAATAACCTCGCCGAGAACGGTACGGCTGCCGTTTATATGAACGTGTTCGCCAGTGAGCGTACAGGTAACATTCTTCTGTGCAGCCCCGACTTTCAGCCTGTCAAGCGTTTCCTGCGCAAGTTCATAGATATCTATATCCTCTTCCTCGTGCGGTGAACTGTCACTCTCGTCAAGCTTGGAGAGCGAGATGATATCGCTTATCAGCGTGATCATTCTGTCCGCCTCGGTCTTGATATCCGCCCCGAATCGTGGAACGTCCGCGGGATCGACCATTCCGCCTGCGAGCATATCCGAAATGCCGTAAATCGTTGTGAGCGGCGTTTTCAGCTCGTGAGAGACATTCGAGGTGAACTCGCGGCGCATGGTCTCAAGCTGCTGACGTTCGGTAACGTCCATGACGAACACCACTATTCCGCACAATGCTCCCGTTCCTGACGCAGGACTGGCTATTACTTCCCTCTCGCCGCCGTCTGCTCTGAGTATGCACTCCGAGCGGACTCCGCCGAGAGCATTCATGATACAGCGGCGGAAAGTTTCAGAATTATTCAGCGCATAAACGCTCTGACCCTCCTTGAAATTCGGATTCCCGAGCAGTCTTATCGCCGCACTGTTGCAGGAAAGAACCGTGCTTTTACGCCCAATTATCATGAGTCCCTCACTCATATTTTCTGTGATGAGACTGAGTTGCTCGCGGCTGCTGTTCAACTGTTCAAGCTGGTGCGCAACGCGAATATTCTGTACCCTGAGCTTATCGACCAACGGTGCAAGCTCCTTGTAGCTTTTCTCGATAACAGGTCTGTCGAGGTCAATGTCGTTAATGGGCTTGATAATGCTCCTGATCACCAACATTGCCGCAAGCGCCGAAATGACCGCTGTTATCGCGAGTATCAGCAGGAGCGGCTTTAATATGCTCATTATCTGCGCCAGAAATGAATTGTGAACGCTCGAAACGCGTATGACCGTGCCGTCAGAAAGCTTTACCGCGTGATTGAGCGTGGTTTTCATTATCGTATGTGAGTAACGGTCGGAAGTTCCCTCCCCTTTTTCTACAGCGTCGTGGACTTCCTTTCGGTCTGAATGGTCGTCGAGTTCCTTAGGATTTTCCTCCGAATCGAAAATAACCCTGCCATCGCTGCTTATCCACGTCACGCGTATATCGCTCGAAAAACTTGTCTCGTTCAGAAACCTGCCGCCGTTTATTTCGACAGCTTCCGCTATTATTTCGGCATCGGTAGCAATTTCCGTTTCGAGCTTTTCCGTTGAGTAATTGTGCAAAAGAGCAGTCGCGAGCAGAACCGCAATTATAACCGAAAGTACCGAGATCGTCAAAATACTGGCAAGTATACGCTTTGTCATTACTCCTCACCTGCCTTATATCCTACTCCGCGTATCGTGCGTATGATTCCGCCGCAGTCCCCGAGTTTGGCGCGGAGAGTTCGTATATGAACGTCAACCGTTCGGCTCTCGCCCGAGAAATCATATCCCCAGACCTCGCGCAGGAGTGTGTCGCGCGAGAAAACTCTGTCCTTGTTCTTCATCAGAAGCTCGAGCAGCGCGTACTCTTTCAGCGTCAGACTGACGCGCTCGCCGTTCGCCGTGACCTCGTGCTTTTCGCGTGAAATGCAAAGGCCGCCGATACTTATGGTATCAGTTGGGAGCGGCGGCATATCGTCCTCAGTTCGCCGCAAAAGAGCCTTCACGCGCGAAATAAGCTCCATTGTACCGAACGGCTTGGTGATATAATCGTCCGCACCGCTGTCGAGCCCCTCTACCTTGTCAACTTCCATGCCCTTTGCCGTGAGCATTATCACGGGCAGCTTTCGTGTGTCCTCCCTTGCGCGCAGCTTTCTCAGCACGGAAATGCCGTCCTCCTCGGGAAGCATTCTGTCCAGAAGCAGAAGCCGCGGAAGCTTCTTCTCCATTGCCGCATAAAGCTCTGACGGCGCACCGAAACCCTCTGCCTCAATGCCCGAACGCCCGAGCGCGTATATCACAAAATTGCGTATTCCCTCCTCGTCCTCGAGAAGATATATCATCAGACCGCCTCCCTGAGACTGCACCGACATTTTGCGTGTGCTGTCCTGAATTTTCACATAATCCGTTTATGTATGATCCTTTCATATAATAGTATAAGGCTTTTTCGCGAAAAATTCAAGTAATGACAAAAGATTTATGTTGCGTTTTTTGAAAATGTATGGTAAAATAGAGTACAGACATAATTTAAGCGCAGACATCTGCGTATTTTGGAGGTAAAACAAATGAACGAATTTGAAAATAAAAATCCCGAGGAAATGGACGAGGAAGTTCCCGAGAACTACATCACACTGACAGACGATGAAGGAAACGATATTTCTTTCGAGATAATCGGCACAGTTGACTACGAGGGTCATCTCTATGCAGTTATGATCCCTTTTGACGATGAGGACGATGAGGTCGTTATCCTCGAGATCATTCCCACTGAAAATCCTGACGAGTCGGAGTTTCTTTCCGTTGATGACGATGATCTCCTCGGTGAGATTTTTGAGGAATTCAAGAAGAACTACGACGGCGAATACGACTTCTCGTGATAAGCCGCTGACTGTTCGGCAGATTTTCCCACACTTCTCAAAATGTACTACATATACATTATCGAATGCGAGGGCGGACTGCTTTACACGGGAATAACCACCGATATTGTGCGCAGATTCGCGGAACACTACGAAAAAAGCGGCAAGGGTGCGAAATATACCCGTTCACACGCAGTTAAACGCGTTGCCGCGCTGTGGAGCGCTCCCGACAGAAGTCTCGCCTCAAAGCTTGAATACAGATTAAAACATCTGACGAGATCAGCAAAGCTTGAACTCATCTCCCACAGCCGCGAGATCCGCGAACTATGGGACGAGGAATTTGCGGAGAATTTCAGCCGTGCTGAGATCCCTGCGTCTTTGAGAGTGACAGCAAAGTGAAATTATAGTGGTGATACGGTGACTTTTTGTCAAAGAATTGATTACAATTCCTGCTCCGCCTTGACAAACTGCCTGAGCGTGTGTATAATATATGTATGCAATTATGCGGAGTTTCTTTGTCCGCAAAACAATTCTATGATCGAAAGGAAATTTTTAAAATGAATGATATAACCAAAAAGATAATTGCTGTTGCGGCAGTTGCCTGCATGGCTTTCAGTTCAGTCACAGCCTGCTCGGATAAGAACAGCAGCAGTTCATCAAAAAATGACGACACAAGCGCTTTTGACTCAGAATATGAAGTAATAAAGAATGAGGACAACAATGTTGTTGGTCTGCCTTTCCAGACAGGTAAGTCGGGTGACGGCAATCCTTTTGCTTCTGATTCGGGTGACGTTGACCTCAACGAGGACGATCCTGTTGCAGATACTACTTCTGCCAATAACTCAGGCAATGCCGCAACTACGACCTCTATCGTTACTGTTACCGATTCAAACGGAGAGACTGTTACAGACGCTCAGGGCGAGCCTGTTACGGAGATCGTAACTTCTCCTGCAAACTCCGATAACAACAGCGGCAACAGCGGAAACAACAACAACAACAATAATAATAACAATGGCGGAAGCAATAACGGCGGCAACTCAAATACCGTTACAACAACACCTTCCGCTGAGGACTATGTCAGCAGCACAGATAAGATGTACTGCCTCTGGATGGACATCTCCAAGGACGAGCCTTTCTACTTCGAGGGCGAGTTTATCAAGATTACTTTCAAGCTCAAGGATAATATTCCGGAGCGTGATTACCCTGTAAGGATCAACCCCGATTTCTCAAGCATTGCCGGTCAGACGATCACTGCCGATCAGGTAGGTCAGGGTACTATCAGAGTAGGCTCTGATATCGAAGCACAGGACTTCTCCTCTGCAACAGGCTTTGTTACATATGCAGACAACGTTTCAGCTAAGCCAGGCGAGACAATTGACTATTACATAAACATCAAGAACAATCCCGGTCTTGCAGCATTCATTGTTTGGTTCTATTATGACGCAAATGCTATGGACGTTGTAAGCGTAACCTCTGCCGGTGAGTTTGAAGATATCGCAAGCAAACCGCAGACAGGTACTTCACCTGCGGCTAACGCAAACTAAAAGTTTAAGATCCTCATTTCGCATGAAATGAGGATCTTTTCATATAATAAGCGATACTGCCGAAATAAGTGCAATTGCCGCTATACTGCGGTATTTTTTAAATTCAGGCACTATTTTGCGTATAAGATACGCTGCTGCCGCAGACTGTACGGCTATGGAAAATACCGCAAAAACTGCGAAGATCATAAGCAGGAGCGAGTCTATCCTCTGTGACTGAAACGGCTGTGAGAGCTGTGCGGCAGTTATAACGGGAAAATCCGTTATCGCTGATATTCCGCCCTCTACGAGAATTGCCGCGGTTATCACCACCGCGCTCATAATAACGCGGATAAGCAGGTATTCCGTAAGGTCGCGTATTGGCTCGCCTTTGGTTATGCCTATGAGAGCCATTGCACCGCCAAGTCCGCCTGTGAGCAGAAAACTGTCGGCAAATGCGCCCCAGAAACCGTCTGTCTCCCATGTGCGCGCAATATTGGTAAAATCCGACTTTGCCGCTGCGCTTACTGCAAGAATAACAAGATACAGCGCTCCTACTGCTATGGCTATGACCGATGCACGCGAGAGCGCTTTTATTCCGGCAGAGGACATATAGATACACACCAGCGCCACAAGTCCGAGTATCAGCCATGTAACAACTCCGCCGCTGATCTCACCGCCTGTCTCGTAGGGAATGTACAAGGCTTGCAGAGATATGCGCAGACGGTTCATGAGAAGTCCGCCGCAGAATATGACGTATGCCCCCACGACAGACATCGCCCACTTTGGCAGTTCTTCCCTGTCTCTGAACATCAGCATAAACGGTATCACCACCGCCGCCTGCACGACAGCTCCGGCCGCTATGCCGATGACAGTCATTAGCGAGAGACTTCCCTGTATGCAAAGCAGCAGAAAAGCGTCAGGTATCAGCAGCATGGCGTGAAACTGATGCTTTGTTATTCTATTCATGGTATTCCTCCACAGTAAAATCTCGGCTCTGCATAGTCCGGAAACTCTGCCGAATAAGCGTATCGCCCATTCCCCTGCCCGAAAGCGGAGATATGGGAGCAGTATACGGGAAACCGTAGTCCTCCGTTGCGCATATATTTACCAGAACTGCACTTGCAAGCAGAGCGATCCCGAAAAATCCGAGAAGTCCGCCTGCCGCAAGGAAAGCAAACCTCAGTATCGTGACTGTCGGATCAAGCTCGGGTATCACAAAGCCGCTTATAACGGCAATAGCGGTCACTGTGAGCAGCGGAGTGCTTATAAGTCCCGAATTTACCGCAGCATCGCCGATTATGAGTCCGCTTACTATGCTTACAGCTCCGCCGACGGCTTTTGGCAGACGCACACCAGCCTCACGGATTATCTGATACATCAGAAGTACACCCACTGATTCCGTGACTATCGACAGCGGAGCTTTTTTCTCTGCCTCGACAAGCAGCATAAGCATTGTGCTGTTGAGCAGCTCGGGGTGGTACATCACTATCGCCGCATATACCGCAGGCAGCATTACCGATATTATAAGAGCAGCATACTTTATCCACCGCGTAAATGTAGCGTAATACGGCTTGAACGCGTAATCGTCAAGTGTCTGAAAACTCTCGCAGAAAAGCTTGGGAATAACTATCGCAAACGGAACTCCATCCACAAGGAGCGCAACGCGTCCCTCTATCAGCTTGGAACACAGCACATCGGGGCGTTCGGTCGTCCCCGTTGAACTGAAAAGCTCAAAGCGCCTGCTTTCCACAAACGGGCGGATATAGCCTGTTGAAAGTATCGACTCCAGCTTGATTTGCCCGAGTGAGCGGCGGATATCCTGCATCAGCCTTTTGGGAACGCGGTCTTTCATGTAGCAAAGGCATAGGTTAGTTTCGCTCTTGTCACCCTTTATGAAAAGCTCCATAACAAGCTCCGGTGTTTTGAGCCTGCGCCGAATCTGCGACATATTCGTGCGTATGACCTCGGAGAATCCCTCGTGCGCGCCCATGAGATTCCCCTCGCCCGACGGCTCTTGTATACCGCGTGACTCATATCCCTGCGCTCCGAACGCGAGAGCACGGTCAACGCCCTGCGCTATCAGGATAGCAAATCCCGAATTCAGCAGCCGAAAAAAAGTGCCGTAATCCTGCGCCTCGGGTCTGTCGGTAGAGAGCAGCAGGTATTTCTGTATATGTTCGATCAGCGCGGAGGAATTCTCCATTGGCGGAATATTCATAAGCGGTTCAAACACAAGCTCCGTCAGCACCGAGGTAGAGACCATTCCGTCACAGCTTAGCAGAGCGCACCTGACTCCGCCGGCTGTAAATTCGTTTACAAGTACATCTGACGAGCCGCCGGATATTTCCTTTATCCGCGCCAGATTATCCTCAAGGCAAGGCAGTATCGGAAGTTCATCATAATTCAGCTTTCCCATTTTTTCACTCCTTTTTCGTAGTATGCGCTTTTTTTCCGCCGCTATACGGTGCAGGCATATAATCTATTGATTTTGACATCTGAATATGATACAATATAATCAAGGCAATTTTGGAAAAAGCTGCCTTAACGGAGGTACTTCTATGAATGTTAAAAATAAACTTCTCGATGCGCTTGCAAATGCAGGCAATGAATATATATCAGGGGCGGCGCTCGCGGCACAGCTCGGTGTCAGCAGAAATGCCGTGTGGAAAGCCGTAAAAGCTCTCAACGCTGAGGGATACGGAATAGAATCTGCCCCCTCGCGCGGTTATCGGCTCACGAGCGACAATAATCGCCTCGCGGCGGAGTTTATCACACCGTTTCTGCGTACAAATGCGCTCGGACGTGTCATGAGCGTTTACAGCGAGATAGACTCTACCAACAGCCGTGCCAAGGAGCTTGCGTCTGAGGGAGCAGTCCACGGTACGACTGTTGTCGCGGATATGCAGTCGGCAGGCCGCGGCAGACTCGGCAGAGCGTTTGTCTCGCCGTCAGGAAAAGGACTTTACATGAGCGTGATAATCCGCCCCGATTACTCGACAGAAACAGCTTCGCTCATCACATCGGCAACTGCCTGCGCGGCTGCTGAAGCTGTGGAAAATCTCTGCGGCAGCGAAGTGCGTATCAAATGGGTCAACGACCTCTATATGCATGGGAAAAAGATCTGCGGCATACTTACCGAGGCATCTCTCGGACTTGAAATGCGCACCCTTGACTACGCTGTCATCGGTATCGGAGTAAATGTCCGCAAAATAGGCGAAAGCTTTGACAGCGACCTGAGTATGCGTGCTACGTCGATAGAGGACGTTACCGATCTAAAGCTCAACCGCAACGAACTCTGTGCGGAGATACTGAACTGTCTTGAAAAATACCTCGACAGTCTTGAGGAGAGAGGTTTTCTCGCGGAATACCGCCGCAGAGAACTGCTCACAGGTAATCTTATCACGGCAAACATCGGCGGCGAGACCATTACCGCAAAAGCTGTCGGAATAGACGATAATGCCAACCTCATAGCCGAACTTTCTGACGGCTCGACCCGTCACCTTGGCTCGGGAGAAGCTAATTTGTGCCGAATTAAAACTTGATATGCTGCGTATAATATGGTATAATGTGCATAATATGGGACTTCGCCCGCGAAGCCCTTTCAAAAGGAGCATTACTTTATGAACATAGAAGTTACAAGAATCAACGCACAAATTCAGACAGATCCTGCAAAATTCGTCAAGGAAGTCAATGAGGACTACATCTACAGACTCAAAAAAATTGCGGACGACATAATCGCTAACCGTGAACAGAAACCCGTTATCCTTATCTCAGGGCCTTCGGGTTCGGGTAAGACCACCACTTCTTTTCTTCTTGAAAAGCTGCTCGATGACAGCGGTCACCCAACACACACTCTTTCAATGGATAATTATTTCCGACCGCTTACGGAAAGTGAAAAGGCTCTTGCGGCTCTCGGAAAAATGGATCTCGAATCTCCCGACCGGGTTGACAAGGAACTCCTCAATGCGCAGATACACGCTATAAATATGGGCGAGGAGATCGAGATACCGCGCTATAACTTCAAAACATCTTCGCGTGACGGAAAAGGTACTCCCTTCCGCCGAAACAAGGACGAACTCGTTATCTTCGAGGGTATCCACTCGCTCAATCCCGATGTTATCACCGTGCCGGACGAGGAGCTGTGCAAAATCTACGTCAGCGTCCGCACCCGAATCACCTGTGGGGATATTATCCTCCACCCGTCAAAGGTTCGCCTTATGCGCAGAATGATCCGCGACAAGAACTTCCGCCAGCGCTCGCTGCGTGAAACCATGAATATGTACGACAGCGTTGAAGCAGGCGAGAACAAGTACATCATGCCATACAAGCACCGCTCGGACTACGATGTTGACACGTTCATGGCTTACGAAATGAGCGCTTACCGCGATCTTATTCTTCCTCAGCTTCGTGAGATGAATGACGTTGCCGAACTCCGTGACACTATCGGCGTTTTCGAGAACCTCTCGCCGCTTGCTCCCGAATATGTCACCCCTGATTCACTTATCTGCGAATTCGTGGGCAACGGTCAGTTTAAGTATTGACATCAACCGCGGCACTGCTGCAAAAACTATAAAATCACGGAGAGTTCAATAAATGAATAAGTACAAAAAGCTTGCAATGAATACCATGGTATTCGCAATAGGCAGTTTCGGCTCAAAGATACTTGTCCTGCTGCTGACAAGACTTTACACGGGTCATCTCAGTCCTGCGGAGTCGGGCGTAAAAAATATGCTCGAACTTACCGCGCTCTTTCTACAGCCGATTTTTACATTTGCGCTTCAGGAATACCTTATACGTTTCGGTCTGGATAAAAATTATGACAAGCGCGAGGTTTTCACTACCTCCAGCACGCTCACACTCGCCGGTATGGTGATAATGGCGTTCATTATCCCTATACTGCGGCTTATCCCGACCACCAACTTTGTAAAGGGCTACACCGCGCTGCTGACAATTTACGTCATTACTTCGTCGCTGAGAATGCTTTGTCAGCAGTTCGTCCGCTCGCGCGATATGGTCAAGCTTTTCTCGCTTGACGGTATCCTCGCGACCCTGACGCTGTTCACATTCAACCTCGTTTTCATTGCAAAGCTCGAATGGGGCGTAAAGGGCTTTATGCTCGCGGTTATCCTCTCCGACCTTTGCTCTGCGATATTTCTCTTTACCGCGGCAAAGCTATGGGAGTTCCTTGACGCCCGCTGCTTCAACAAGGAACTTGGCAGAGAGATGATGCACTTTGCAACTCCGCTTATTCCGACTATCGTAATGTGGGCGATCACGAGTCTCTCCGACCGCCTCTTTATCAATCAGATGCACAGCGACCGTGTTCAGTTGGGCGAGGGCGCTGTCGGTATCTACAGCTACGCCAATCAGATACCGAACCTTATCTCAATGGTCTCGACTATTTTCTTTCAGGCGTGGAATATGTCCGCGATAACAGAGAACGAATCCGCCGACAGAACACGTTTTTACAGCAGGGTTTACTCGGCTTATGAGGCTATCCTCTTTATTGCCTCGGCAGGACTTCTCCTGATGATCAAGCCTGTTACCGCTATTCTCATCAACTCCTCGACCTACTCGGAATACGGCGATGTATACATCTACACGCCCATTCTCGTGATCGCCGTGCTGTTTATGAGCCTGAACCAGTTCCTCGGAAGTATCTACTCCGCAACCAAGCACACCCGCAACTCCTTCTGGACTGCGCTTGCTGCCTGCATTGTAAATCTTATCATGAACTATTTTCTCATTCCCGAATGGGGTATCCAAGGTGCGGCTATTGCAACTCTCCTCAGCTACTACATCTGTTTCTGGCTGAGAATCGTCGATGCACGCTACTATGTGCCGTTCAGTTTCAACGGCGGAAAGTCCCTGCTCAACACGCTGGCGCTCGTTATCATGAGTTGGCTCACCATTTCAGCTCCTAAATTTTACATTCTCTGGGAGCTTATCATTGTGACATTTGTAATGCTGCTTAATTATGAGGCTGTTATGGCTACGGTCAGAAAACTCCTCAAAAGAAGCTGAAACCATAAACTATCTTAACCAAAGGAGGAATATCCATGTCCACACCCCACAATAATGCCCAAAAAGGCGATATCGCCAAAACCGTTCTCATGCCCGGTGATCCGCTGAGAGCCAGATTCATCGCCGAAAACTATCTTGATTCCCCCGTCTGCTACAACGAAGTCCGCGGTATGCTCGGCTTTACCGGAACATACAAGGGAGTTCCCGTTTCCGTTCAGGGCAGCGGCATGGGTATGCCGTCAATCGGGATATACTCGTGGGAACTGTTCAATGAATACGAAGTTGAAAATATTATCCGCGTAGGTACGGCAGGAGCGGTTTTCGACAGCGTTGCTCTCCGTGATGTTATCATCGGCATAAGCGCAAGTACAAACTCCAACTACGCCTCACAGTATCGTCTGCCCGGAATCTACGCTCCGACCGCGTCGTGGCAGCTCATATCTGCCGCAGTCAAGGCTGCCCAGACCAAAGGCTGCACCTACCACGTCGGCAACATCTTCTCAAGCGATACTTTCTATGACGACGCCAACAGCCTCGCCGAATGGCAGAAAATGGGCGTTCTCGGTATTGAAATGGAAGCTGCCGCACTCTACATGAATGCTGCTCGGTCAGGCAAAAATGCTCTTGCGATCCTTACTGTCTCGGACTGCCCGCTCAGAGGACTCTCAACGACCGCAGAAGAACGACAGACAAGCTTCCGTGATATGATGGAGATCGCTCTGGAAACGGCTTTAACGGTCAATTAATGCATTATATAACAACAAGGGACGCTTAATGCGTCCCTTGTTTTATGTGCGATGTTAAGTTTTATCAGACTGACAAACTGGAATTTATCAATGGTCAAAAATTGGAAATTTCAAATGTACATTCATCTGCACCATTTACTATCGTATCGATAATTTTTACAGATACATTTTTCTCAAATACTTCAGAGAATAATTTCATATACCAACCAGCAGAACATTCGCAATAATTCTTATTCATATCCTTGATTTTCTTTGGTATATTACAATAACACTTTTTATATATTGCTATTATTTTATTGCCTGACAAATAAAGGTTTTGTCCGCCAATATCGGCTTCATTAAGAAGTGTTAAAAATTCCTCAATATTGTTTGATTTTGAAAATATTTTCTTTGCTTTCTTAATTGAATTTGCTGACAAACAACAACCACCACATTTTCGCATAGTATCAATAATACATACATCTTTACTTTCAGCTAAATTTAAAAGAGTATTAATGTATTTTGCTTGTTTTAATGGAGTTGCATTATCATCAATTTCTCCAATTTCAGAAATAAATTCAGATGCTTTTTCTTTTTCCATATTGTCTATAATTCGTTTTGCTTTATTCATGTTTCTTACCTCATAAATTCATATTTATCGAAAAAGCAATCGCCTTTCTCTCACAAGTAATTATATCATATCCTAACAGAAAAATCAAACACATAATATTCAATTTTTATAAGGCTGACAAATTGAAATTTGTTTTGCGTTTATGTTTTATGATTAAAATTGACATCCGATAATTTTTCCGTCACTTCCACGAACCATAAGGAATGTTCCGTTTTCGTATGGCGTAATAAATCCAGTACCATCTTCAAGTTTTCCCGATGGCATACATGGATATATATACCAAACATCCACTTCATCACAGTATTCAACATAGTATAACGGGGTAGTTCGTTCTGCAATTGCAAGTTTTACTCCATTTTTAATTGTGTAATCTGCTTCAATGCTTTCAATAAAATTTTGACCCAATACTTCAATAAATATTTCTCTGGATTTTGAAATTAAATCTTGTTCATCAGTTATTTCGCCTAAAGTACTGTTTTTAACTTTTGAGACTTCAGCTCTGAAAAATTCTATTTCGTTATCATAAGTAATGTGCTCAGTTCCGTTAAAAATATCGTAAGGTTCGTTAATATATCCGTTAAACACTTGATTGCAAACACATTCTATATCATTGAAGATCTGCTCACTTTCTTCAATGCTTTCATTTACGACAGGTGTTTCGGTCGTTATTTTCGTTGTTAAAGTTGTAGTAACTGTTGTAATAATCGATGTCGTTTCAGAGGTAATCTGCCCAGTTACTTCTGCTGTATTAGTGTCAATTTTACTTGAGGTGTTTTCTTTGTTATTGCATGAACAAAGAAATAATATTGACAATACTAATAATATATGTCTTGTCCATTTCATATTCTTCAATCCCTTAATACATGAATTATAACTTATAAAGAAAAGCAATCACCTTTCCCTCACAAGTAATTATACCATATCCTAACAGAAAAATCAAATACATAATATTCAATTTTTATCAGGGTGACAAACCGGAAGTTGTTGGGTTCTTTACATAGATTAAATATCAATTTATAAATCAAACTCGTCTTCTATCTTTTCCTGTTCGTCTATAATATTCATCCTTATCTGCATACATCAACTTATCAGCCATTGCCTTAATTTCTTCAAAATTAAGTTCTATATGTTCTGAACAAACAACTACTCCCTTAGACACACTAAGTTCAGAAATAAGATTTCCCTGGAAGTTTTCAGTTAAATAATCAAATGTCTTAACTGCATCCTGTGCTTCTTCTCGCGTTCCTCTCAGTAATGCAACAAACTCATCGCCACCTAAACGATACGTCCTTCCAAGACCTGAGAATGCATTATCCATACACTTCGAAGCGCCAATAATTAACTCATCCCCTGCTTCATGACCAATATTATCATTAGCTGCTTTTAAACCGTTCAAATCCATCATAATAAGAACGTATTCTATTAAGTTATTATTTTTCTTGATTATTTCACAGTCAACTTCAAACCCTCGTCTATTATATAAGCCTGTAAGCTCGTCCTTTATAGATGCTTCATATCTTCTGTTGTATGCATCCTTTGCCTTCTTCTCTCTCATACTAATAATAACAAATGAAGTTGCCATTATTAATACGTTTGCAATAAAGATTAAAACAATTGGAAGTATAATTTTATTTACATCCAATTTAACAGGATTATTATCTCTTATTACTATATACCCATCAAATCCTTCGAGATACTTGGTCATATAACAGCCATTCTCCGATAACTGATAATAAAAATCATCATCTGATATATTGCCAAAATATGAATTATCCAAGTAGCCTGTTTCTATAGAACTTACATCCGTATCAACCTGTATAAGTCCATCATGATTAACTAAATATACTTTGATATTGTATTCTTCCTCGAACCTGACAAGTATGTCTACAATGTCATTCATATCAACTCCGACACCACATGCTCCCAAAATGTCTCCATTCGTGTCAAAAATACCGTAATTAATAAACACCGAAAGACTCCAGTTATTATCTTCATCAGTATCAACATTAACTGTATATCTTTTCCCTGAATCCAAGTAATCCTTATACCATATATCATTGCTGTCATTTTCAACATCAAGATACCTAATTATTCCACTATATGTATAATATGCTCTTGTTTTATCCGAAACAACAAATACCATTTTATAATCAAATTCATTACCAATGGATTCCAGACGATTAGTTATATCGTCTTTGACACTCTCCGCCTCTTCTCTGGTTTTCCCCTCTATGTAGGTTCTTATATCAATATCACTGCTAATCGTCTGAGAAACAGTAATTGGCTTAATAAATTCATTCTCAATCTTTGCTGAAACCATCTGCGCAATTGTTCTGCTCTGTATTTCAGAGTTTTTCTTAGTTACCTTCTGAATCCCATTCACACATGCTATGATGGAAACACTCATGCTAAGTAGCATTATGATAAACATAATAACAACATCAAATCTGCTGTCATTAATCATATTCGTATGTTCATCCCCATTATGAGACCAATCATACATATATGCAGCAAAAATTACGAATGAACCTATTCCCTGTCCTAAATTGGTTATAGAAAATCCATAAATAAAGGACTGTACAACTGTTGCAATTATTGGAATAAACGAAAACAGCATCATTGAAATGAAGCTTCGTTTTTTCAAATACTTTCTATACTTAATCGCCATACCTGCTCCTATAAATATGACGACAAGTGATATTAGTGTATATACATACCAGAAATTATTCCTGTGATAATAATTTGCCTCATCGAAATAATACATCCATGGATAAAACAAATTAACCACAACAATGAAAATATTAATGCACGAAAAGATATTGGCAATTTTAACACTATTGCCACTTACTTCAGCACCTTTTTCAACAAAAACAGAACTAACATACCTAACATAGGTATTTGCCATTGCTATGTTCATAGCAAATACCATAAAATTAGCAATTCTAGTTACTAAAATATTAAAAGAACCAAGGTTACCTCCAAAAATATATGCCAAAGTCTCTCCAAAAAACAGAACTGTAGCAATAAGAAATAATTGAACGAACATCCTCATACTCTTCTGTTTTGGATGATTTGCTTTAATTGAAACAAATATTATTAGACAGAACAAACAAAAGAACATATCCATTGTTGCCTGTGCAATTTCAAGACTTGTAATATTCATCTATTTTTCTCCTCGTCGGTTGATACTCTTTTTTACCTTATATTTGAATTGATGGATAATGCTTGTTTTTTTATTCTTATACAAGATTACTGTTTTTTCTTCGAAAGGTAAATTTATCAATTCTGCAACTTCCGATTTATCGAAAAAAGCAAGCACCTTTTTCTTGTAAATCATTATATCATACCTAAGCAGAAAAATCAAACGCATAATATTCAATTTTTATCAGGCTGACAAACCATAATCTGCTTGAATAGTTACAGGAGTCAAAAAGCCTGCAAGAAATCTTACAGTCTGTATATTTTGTCAAACTTAAATAATACGTCTTGATTTTTGTAAGAATTTGTGTTATTATTCGTTTAGGTGGTGATATTGTGATAAGAGTTGCAGCAGTGGATGATGACGTAAGTGTTCTGAAAAATATAGGAAAATTGATCAAGAGAACCAAAGCTTTTGAGGGCTTTGAGTACATAGTTGACACGTTTACCAGCGGCAGCGACTTTCTGCACAGCGAGAAATTTTACGATTTGTTGCTGCTTGATATCGAAATGCCGCAGATGAACGGGTTTGAGTTAGCCAAGCAGGTAAACTCTGTCTCTCAGGATGGCGAGCACACTTCCATAATATATATTTCCAATTATGAAAATCTGGTGTTTGAATCCTTCAAGTATTCGCCCCTGAGATTTGTCAGAAAGAATAATCTCGATACTGATTTTCCTGAAGCTGTCAGCGCATTCTTATCAAAATATCAGAGTGAGACCAACTTCTTTTCATTTATTGAAAGGGACAGTAATGCCTGTATCAACGTGAAACTGATGGACATCATGTATTTTGAATCGTTCGGGCATGAGATCTATCTTATCGAGAAAGGAGGCAAAACATACATTATCAAGCGAAGCAGCGACTGCACAATGTCAGAGCTGGAGGAAAAGTATTCAGATTACGGCTTTATCAGGTCACACAAGTCGTATCTGGTCAACTACAGACACATTTACAGCATAAAGGACAACAAAATCTACTTTGAAAATGACAAAATTGCTCTTATCTCTATACGAAACGTAAAAGAATTTAAAATCAGATATCAATCACTTGTTATGAAGGAGCGAATATGAAGAGTATAATTATTGACGGAATTTCTTGCATTGTTGAAACCATTATCATGGTTTATTTTATTGAGTCTGCCTGCAAACGGCGACCGGTCAGATTATTAACATCTCGGGTACATACTTTTTTCATTTTATTATTAGCAGATCTGGGCATTTCATTTCTGAGTATACCTACTTATATTCAGATATTGGTTTTGTTTTCAGCCAGTATGCTCGCCTTACTGATTTTTTACACCGGCAATATTCTAAAAAAGATTTATCTAAGTACCGTGTTAGTGCTTTTGACTATTGTTTTCAGCCTGCTTACCTTATATATTGTTTCGTGGGTATCCAACATTGACTACGCGAAATTGATTGAAAGAAGCGATATAATCAGGATCTTGACAAATGTAATGTGTAAACTTTTATTTTTTATTTCAGTGAAAATAGTTCTGAAATACTTGCGAAAAGAAAAGATCCATGTAGCCGCACATACAACTTTAGTTTATGCAGTTTTGCTTGTTGCGTCTGTTTTAGCGATCGTAAAAATAAGAAACGGTTTATTTAACTGTAAAATTGACGCAGTATTCAGTACCTACATCACTATAGTGATCATTATTGTGGATCTGTGCCTTTATCTTATGCTGCATTACTATTCCGAGTCAAGCCAGCGTCAGCTTGATATTGAAATGCAGAAGTTGACGATACAACAGCAGCAAAAAGACATAGAAACAATTATTCAGGATTATTATGAGATTTTAAAAATAAGGCACGATATAAAAAGAAATCTCAGTATTGCCGCTGAAATGCTTAACGAAAAGGAATACGATAAGCTTGGGGCGTTTATTAAATCATTTCAGGATAATAATATCGGAAACATTAAAACATATATCAATACAAGCAACAGAATGTTCAATGCTATTATTAATCAAAAACTGAATGAAGCTGAACAGCGCAATATTAAGATAGAGTGTTTTATTTTCAATGATCTTTCTGATTTCAACGGCATGAGCAATCAGGAACTTTGTCTGATTTTCCTGAACTTGCTCGACAATGCCATTGAAGCTGAAGCCGAGGTGGAAAATCCTATTATTAAACTCAATATTTTCCAGAACCGCGGATATGTCTGCTTCAAAATAGAAAATATTGTCGATAAAAATATTTTAGAGACAAATCCTAACCTGCACACAACTAAGCAGGATAAGAGAATGCATGGTGTCGGACTTAAATCTGTACGCGAAATTATAGACCGTCACGATGGAATTTTTAACGTTTCTCAGAATGAAAAATGGTTCAGCGCGGAGATAATGCTCCTAAAACATGACGTTTAGGACAAAAACCTGCGTTTCGTGACAAAAGTATTGATTTTTTGTTACTAATCAGTTATACTTATGGACAAGGGGTGAGGTTATGATTCATCTGTTGAGCATGAGTATAGCTGATTATTTATTTCACCGAAAAATCATTACAATAGACAAGTACCCGGTTTATCAATACGGGCTTGAAATGATAATATCCACAATACTTGGTGTTGTTCTTGTTCTTTTGTGCGGAGTGCTGACCGGTTCCTTTTTACACTCAATAATTTTTTATCTATTGTTTGTTACCCTGCGAATGTTCACCGGCGGCTATCATGCTGATACACATTTTATGTGTAAGCTTGTGCTTTGCGGTTCATTTCTGACGACAAATTATATATGCTATCTTCTTTCAGGCGAAGATACTTGGGGTATTTATGTATCTTTAGCTTTGTTTAATTTAATAACTGTCATATTCTTTTCACCGGTTGAATGTTCAAAAAAGCCGCTGACAGATACGATAAAAAAAAGAAACAAGAAAATAAGCATATTACTTTACATAATTTTGCTTACCACTTTATTCGGATTATTTTATACGCCATATAATGAGTTAGCATTATTTTCTATTCTTGTAGTCAGTAATGTCTCTCTGCTCATGTATATAGGGATTGCTAAGGAAAGGGGGAAGAATAATGAAATTTGACAATCTTCTTAAAAAGGTTGCTAATCTCGCTGAATTCACAGCTGTTAAGGCTAACGGTATGACTTCTTGGTTTGATTCATATCAGCCTGAGGAGCCTAAGATGGTAAGAGAGATGGCAGAAGAAAAGAATCTCAAGGATGCTGAATAAGCAGAAAATGAGAGCTGTTCTTCACTCACAGTACGCTGTATGAGGGTAAAACAGCGAGACAATTTGGAACAACGCTGCGAATTTTAAGCAGTGTTGTTCCGAATATCTTATCAACTTATGACATCATGTTTTGACACCACGTTGCGACATCTCGGACAGACATCATTGATTAAACATTAGGTTTTGTAAAGGCTGATCTGATATGTTACTGTATAAGATCAGCTTTTGCTATACCTATGTTAACACAAAACTGATCTGTGACATATAATGTAACTGTACCGCATATAATATATCAAAAGGCGGAAAATTTTCAGAAAATTTCAGATTTTTTCGATTTTTACTTGACAAAACCGAAAAATGGTGCTATAATAATCAAGTGATTTGAAGTGCACCATTAGCTCAGTTGGTAGAGCAACTGACTCTTAATCAGTGGGTCCTGGGTTCGAGTCCCCGATGGTGCACCAATTAGTCGGTGCTTATTGCGGTGAGGTCACACCTGTTCCCATTCCGAACACAGAAGTTAAGCTCACTCGCGTCGATGATACTTGGCTGGCGACGGCCCGGGAAAGTAGATCAGCGCCGACATTTATATTCCTCCTTAGCTCAGTCGGTAGAGCACTCGGCTGTTAACCGAGTTGTCGCCCGTTCGAGCCGGGCAGGGGGAGCCAAAAGTCTCTTATCTTTCATGGATAAGAGGCTTTATTGTTTATATGAGAAAAGCCTAAATAATGGGATTATCAGGAATGATTTTACGTAAAAAAGCGGATATTAATTTGCCAAAATTAAAAAGTGAATTATTTGGAATATTCGACTCCTTGGCATATGAATATTATGATTGGGATGAGGTATCAAAAGGGAAACATTATAATTCTATAAGCGTGGGAAAGAGAGAATCCTCAATAGATGACGAAAGCTTACTTAATTATTTATATTTACAACACTTTTGATTCTAAAGAATCCATTCAATTTAATTGGATTGGTGAGAAACTAGAGCGTATCTGAAAACTCAAAATAGTTGTATCATTTAGGCAAAAGCCAAATGGAAGCAACGTATACGAAAGGAAGGAATGATGAAGCAAGCTTATCATAACGAGTAGTAGCTCTGCGAAAAGCTTTGATTTTATTAAAAAAACACTCAACCAGAGGCTCTGCGAAAAAATCTCTGTAAATTCAAAAACTGTGATAAAAGTGATATATT
>ERZ773194.1925-NODE-1925-length-20998-cov-8.557609_pt1 | contig 20998 bp, 10 predicted proteins | sample MGYA00511240_ERZ773194 | MGnify/ENA primary metagenome ERZ773194 (study PRJEB29015, sample SAMEA2737774) | human gut metagenome | biome: human gut; feature: human-associated habitat; material: faeces | place: China | collected 2012 ... | reverse complement strand
CGGCGGTGCTCGCCGGGGGGATTTTTTATAGGCAAATTAGACGATTTTAAATGCGCTCCGCGGAGCGCTCCAAACGCATTTTCACGGGAGGGGTCGTAACGAAAAAAAACCGGCTGCCGCACGTTTTGTGCAGCAGCCGGTCAGTGTTTTATTTAGAGGTCATTCTGCCAAAGTGGCCTTTTTCCTCTTCGTCCTTTTTGGTGTCAGGCTTTTCCGCCGGGGTCAGACGCACCTCGGTCACGCGGCGCTTGGCGGTGCGGGTGACCACGCCGTCGTAGCTGCCCAGCGTAAAGCGGTCGCCTACCTTGGGCAGGCGGCAGGTCTTTTCCTGCACCAGACCGTTCACTGTGTTGGAGTCGATATCCTCGTCCTCCGGCAGACCCAGCCGCTCGTACAGGTCGTCCACGCCGGCGCTGCCCAGCACGATCCAACTGCCGTCCGACTGCTTGCGGAAGTCCTCGGTCACCTCGTCGTGCTCATCCCAGATCTCGCCTACCAGCTCCTCCAGAATGTCCTCCAGCGTGATGATGCCCTCGGTGCCGCCGTACTCGTCCACCACCACAGCCATGTGATGGTGCTGCTCGCGCAGGGTGCGCAGCAGCTGGGAGATCTGAGTGGAGCCTGTGGTGTAGAGGGTGGGCTTGACCAGATCCTCCAGCTTGGTCTCCTTTTTCAGGCGTGCCATGTAGAAGTCCTTTTCATGTACCACACCAATGATGTTATCAATGGTGTCGTGGTACACTGGCAGACGGGAGTAGCCGGATTCCGCAAAGGTCTGTGCCACCTCTTCCAGCGGCATATCGTCCTCCACCGCGATCACATCCACGCGGGGGGTCAGGATCTCTTCCACCTCCACGTCATCAAATTCGATGGCGCTGCGGATCAGCTCACTTTCCCGGTCGGTCAGTTCGCCGTCATTCTCGGCTTCGCTGACCATGGTCATCAGCTCGCCCTCAGTGATGGTGTCCTCCTCGGTGCTGTGGACAAAGTGCCCCAGAAAGCGCTTCCACTGGCTGAACAGCCATGTCAGCGGGGTAAACACCAGCATCAGCAGGCTGAGCGCCGGCGCAACTGCGGTGGCTACCGTTTCCGGCATCTCCTTGGCAAGGCTCTTGGGGGTCACCTCGCCAAAAATCAGCACCACCACGGTCAGCACCATAGTGGACACCGTAGCGCCCCGCTCTGCACCCAGCATCTTGGTGAAAATGATGGTGCCAATGGAGGCTGCGGCAATGTTCACGATATTGTTGCCGATGAGGATGGTGGAAAGCAGCTTATCGTATTTTTCAGCCATTGCCAGCACCCGGGCGGCAGAGGTATCGCCGTCCTCGGCGCGGCTTTTCAGGCGGATCTGATTCAGGGAAGAAAATGCGGTCTCGGATGCGGAGAAAAAGGCGGAGAATACCACCAATACTACCAGCGCTACCCAGAGCGTCATACTGCCATCGTCCATAAAAAGGGGAATCACACTCAACTTTCTGTTTTAAATTTAGTTTTATTTGCCCGTTGTATTTTTATTGTGCTTCAACCGTGCCAAGCGGGCTTTTCCGTATACAAAAATGTGCTTTCCATCGTTGCCATTTCCACGATGAAAAGCACATCAATGTTATTTTCTATAATAACATATTCTGCACACGGGTGCAAGCGTTTGGGCTGTACTCCATGTACAAAACCGGTAAATTTTAACGCAGAACCAATGCGCTGCCGTCATAATCCACCGTCAGGGTGTTGCCCTCGGCATAACCGCCCTTGATGATGGCCTTGGCGATCAGGGTCTCCACGCGGCTCTGGATGAAGCGCTTGATGGGACGTGCACCATAGACGCTGTCGTAGGCAGAATCAATGATGAAGTCCTTGGCGGCGGTGGTGACCTCCAGCTTGAGGTGCTTGCCCTCCTCCATACGGTTGCGCAGATCCTGCAATTGCAGATCCACGATCTTGCGCATTTCGTCCTTGGTCAGGCTCTTGTAGTAGACGATTTCGTCCAGACGGTTCAAAAATTCGGGACGGAACTTGCTCTTGAGCAACAGGTCGATCTGGTGCTTTGCATCCTCGCTCAGCTCGTTGGAGCCCTGCGCACGGCGCTGCTCCAGATCGTTCAGGATGATATCGCTGCCAAGGTTGGAGGTCAGGATGATGACCGTGTTCTTGAAGTCCACGGTACGGCCCTGACTATCCGTGATGCGGCCATCGTCCAGCACCTGCAGCAGGATGTTGAACACGTCGGGGTGAGCTTTTTCCACCTCATCGAACAGTACCACACTGTAAGGCTTGCGGCGCACAGCCTCGGTCAGCTGGCCGCCCTCTTCATAACCGACATATCCCGGAGGCGCGCCGATCAAACGGCTGACGCTGAACTTCTCCATATATTCGGTCATATCGATACGCACCATGTTGCGCTCGTCGTCAAACAGTGCCTGTGCCAGTGCCTTAGCCAGCTCGGTCTTGCCCACGCCGGTGGGGCCAAGGAAGAGGAAGCTGCCGATGGGGCGGTTGGGGTTGGCGATACCGGCGCGGCTGCGCAGAATGGCTTCGCTCACCTTGGTCACAGCCTCGTCCTGACCGATGACCCGCTGGTGCAGCACATCGTCCAGATGCAGCAGCTTCTCGCGTTCGCCCTCCACCAGCTTCTCTACCGGGATGCCGGTCCAGCGTGCCACGATGCGGGCGATCTCCTCGTCGGTCACGCGGTCACGCAACAGGCTGTCCTCCTTCTTGGCGGCAGCCACCTTTTCCTCTTCAGCCAGCTGTTTTTGCAGCTGGGGCAGCTTGCCGTACTTCAGCTCGGCGGCCTTGTTCAGGTCGTACTCGCGCTGGGCTTTCTCGATGGCGGCATTGGTCTGCTCGATCTGCTCACGCAGGCTCTGCACCTTGCCAATGGCGTTCTTCTCGTTCTCCCACTTTGCCTTCATGCTGCGGAACTTATCCTGCAATTCGGCAAGTTCCTTTTCCAGATCCTTCAAACGGCTTTGGCTCAGAGCATCGGTCTCCTTTTTCAGGCTCACCTGCTCGATCTGCAGCTGGGTGATGCGGTGTGCCAGATCGTCCATCTCGCTGGGCATACTGTCCATCTCAGTCTTGATCATGGCGCAGGCTTCATCCACAAGGTCGATGGCCTTATCCGGCAGGAAGCGGTCGGTGATATAGCGGTCGGAAAGGGTGGCAGCGGCGATCAGGGCGCTATCGTTGATCTTTACGCCGTGGAACACCTCGTACCGTTCCTTCAGGCCGCGCAGGATGGAGATGGTATCCTCCACAGTGGGCTCATCCACCTGCACCGGTTGGAACCGGCGCTCCAGTGCGGGGTCTTTTTCGATATACTGACGGTACTCGTCCAGCGTGGTCGCGCCGATGCAGTGCAGCTCGCCCCGGGCCAGCATGGGCTTGAGCAGATTGCCTGCGTCCATAGCGCCGTCGGTCTTACCGGCACCCACGATGGTGTGCAGCTCATCGATGAAGAGGATGATCTTGCCCTCGCTCTTCTTCACCTCGTTCAGCACGCTCTTTAAGCGTTCCTCGAACTCGCCGCGGTACTTTGCACCGGCCACCAGAGCACCCATGTCCAAGCTGAACACGGTGCGGTTCTTCAGGTTTTCGGGCACATCGCCGCGCACGATGCGCTGCGCCAGACCCTCGGCGATGGCGGTTTTACCAACACCGGGCTCACCGATCAGGCAGGGGTTGTTTTTGGTCTTACGGGACAGGATACGGATCACATTGCGGATCTCGGAGTCACGGCCGATGACAGGGTCCAGCTTGTTGGCGCGGGCCATCTCGACAAGATCCTGCCCGTACTTTTTCAGGGCGTTATAGGTGTCCTCCGGGTTATCACTCGTGACCCTCTGATTGCCACGCACCGTGCGAAGCTGCTGCATGAATTTCTCAGCTGTCAGGCTGAAAGCCTTAAAAATTTCATTGGCAGCCTTTCCGGGGCGCTGCAAAATCCCAAGAAAAACGTGTTCAACGCTGATGTACTCATCCTTCATCTGCTTGGCTTGTTGTTCGGCAGCGTTGAGGGCGCGGTCAAGGTCGTTGGAGATATAAATTTTCTCCGGGTCGCGGCCGGAGCCGGTCACACGGGGCAGTGCCTCGACCTTCTGCAAAGCCGTTTGCGCAAAGGCGTTCGCGTCGATGCCAAGGGTCTGCAGCATCTGCGGGATCAGCCCGTCCTGCTGCTGGGCAAGGGCGGCCAGCAGGTGCTCCTGTTCGACCGCGTTGTTGGAATATTCTACCGCGATACGCTGTGCAGCCTGCAAAGCCTCACGGGTTTTCTGTGTCATTTGTTCGATGTTCATAGTGCGTACCTCCTTAGTTGCAGATAGCGCATTGTTCTGGCAGTCTCGCATTATCAGTGCTAAACATTTTTGTTTTGCAGTGTCTCTCAACCATTTTCTGCTCAGTCTTTTATTTTTAGCACTCTATCTGTTCGACTGCTAATATTGTAGCACATTTGCATATCATGTCAATAGGAAAATTGAAAACAAATTGTGAAATTGCAAGAAAAATCGCCGGTATAAATCGTAGAAGAAGGCGGAGGGCGGCAGATGATTAGATATTTTTCTAAATATCTATTGACTTAGTCCGCTGCATAGAGTATAGTAAGGGCACAGATAGTTAGACGTTTATCTAATTGTCTGCAAGAAAGGAGCCGGCATATTTGGGAGACGCTTTTAAAGCGCTGGCCGACCCGACGCGGCGGCGCATTTTAGAACTGCTGGCACAGGGCGATCTGACTGCCGGGGAGATCGCCGCACATTTTGAGATGACGAAACCGTCTGTCAGCCACCACCTGAACATTTTAAAGAGTGCCGAGCTTATCACCGATGAGCGGCGCGGCCAGAACATCGTGTACAGCGTGAATCTGACCGTGTTTCAGGAATTGATGAAGTGGTTTTATGACTGCGGACTTGTAAAGGGAGACGATAGCAATGAAAAAGAATAAGCTGTTCTGGATTTTAACCGTGGTCTGCGTGCTGAATTTTGCCGCGCACCTGTACTTCTACCCTTCCCTGCCGGACATTGTGCCTACCCACTGGGGCGCAAACGGACAGGTCAACGGCTGGGGGCCGAAATCCACCATTTTGATTTTGGCCGCTCTTCCGTTTGCAATGCTTATTATGTTTGAGGTCATCCGCAAAATCGACCCCAAGCACCAGAATTTTGAGAAGTTCGGCAAGGTATGGAACCTGTGCGTAGTGCTGTTCACCGTGATGATGGCCATGTTCAGCTGGCTGAGTGAACTGGCTGTGTTCGGCAAACTGCCGGACAACAGCAGCCTTATCGGCATCCTCGTCTGCGGCGGCATCGGCGTACTGTTCATTATTTTGGGAAACTTTATGCCGCAGATCAAGCAGAACTACACCTTCGGCTGCCGCACGCCGTGGGCGCTGAACGATGAGCACAACTGGCAGCGTACCCAGCGCATGGGCGGGTATACCTTTGTTATCATGGGCATCTCGCTTTTGGTGATTGCTTTTCTGGGCGGTCTGTTGGGTGACGCCGGGTGCATGATTCTGCTGCTTGTCGCCGTTTTCGGCGGCATGCGGCATCCCGTCCAGCGCATTGCCCCGCAGCGGGTTGTACTCCGCGTCCAGCGTCATGCGTTCCCGCATAATAGCCCTCTGCTGTCCTGCGATGTCCGCATAATACTTGATGATGATCTCCGCTTCTGCCGCCGTCACAACAGCACCCCCTTAGTAGATCGTTTTCGCAAATACAGCGCCGCGTCCGTCGTCAAATACTTCCACGGCCTCGCCCAGCACGTTGATATACTTCTGGATGATGGGGTCCTTCGTGATGTGGGAGAAGCTGGTCAGGCTGCCGATGCGGATGTTCTCCTCCTCGTCTATCGTCACACCGCGCAGCTCGTCGAGCATGAAGATGGAGATCAGCTCCACCCCGGCGCGCTTGCCCTCGCGCATCTGCACAAGGACGTCGGAGCCGCCGGCGATGATATGCGCTTCGGGGTGCTCCAGGCGCAGACGGATGGCATCCTCCACGCTCTTGGATTCGTAGTACGCTTTCATATCATACATGGCTCAGTTCTCCTTTCTCCACGGGTCGTTGATGAGGCCTTCCTCGCTGAAGCGCTCAAACAGACGCAGCGGCGTCATGGGCGCGGTGTCCATCGCGACACCGGTCGCGTTGAGGATGGCGTTACGGATGGCGGGCGCCACCGGGCAGGCGGGCGGCTCGCCCAGCGCCTTTGTGCCGAAGGGGCTGGTCGGCTCGAAATTCTCGACAAACTGCGCTTCCAGATGCGGATGATCCATCGTGGTCGAGAGCTTGTAGTCCAGCAGGTTATTGTTCAGCGCCTTTCCGGTTTTGGGATCGAAAAGGAGCTGCTCGGACAGACCGTAACCGATGCCCATGGACATACCGCCGTGTACCTGCGCTTCGGCAAGCTGGGGGTTAATCAGGCTGCCGCAGTCGTGGACATTGATGATTCTGTCCACCGTCACGCGGCACATGGGGATATCCACCGTGACCTCGGCGCAGCAGCAGCCGAAGGAGTAGGCGTTGTTTTTGATCTGGTAGGTGGATTCTGCGGTAATATGCTCGCTGTGCGACAGGCTGTAGAAGGCTTCCGTCGCCAGATCACGCAGGCTGACCAGTACACGGCCGTCCGGCTTGCGGACGATATTGCTGTCCACGATGTCCATATTGGCAATGGGGCAGCGCGTGAGCTCCTTGGCATATTCAAGGATCTTGTCGCGCAGGATATTGCCGGTCTGCGTGATGGAGAAGCCGCAGACATAGGTCTGGCGGGAGGCATACGCGCCGAGGCCGAAGGGGGTGACGTCCGTGTCCTGATTGGAGATGACGTGTACGTCGCGATAGTCCTTCAGGCCGATGACGTCCGCCGCCATCTGTGCATAGGCGGTATCCGCGCCCTGACCGATCTCCGTTTCGCCTACCTGCACCTGCACAGAGCCGTCCTGATTCAAAACCATACGGCAGGAGGAATGCTCAAGAGAGATGGGCCAGACAGCGGTGTTGTACCAGAAGGGGGCGATGCCGATGCCCTTGCGGATGGGGCCGGTCTGGTTTTCATATTCCGCGTGCTTGCGGTCGTAGTCCATATAGGCCACGGCCTTGTCAAAGCACTGGTTGAAGCTGTCGAAATAGTTCTCGTTCTTGGAGAAACCGTCCACATAGCCCACGGGCATGATGTGCTCGCGGCGCCACTGGAGGGAGTCCACGCCCAGCACCTTGCAGATGTCCTCGATGTGGCACTCATGCGCCCACGAAGCCTGCGGCATACCGTAGCCGCGCATTGCACCGGCGACGGACTTGTTGGTGAACACCGTGTAGGCGTCGCCCTCGAAATTCGCACAGGGGTAGAGCTGCGGGAAGGAGCCCATGGCCTTGGCCACGATGCTGTGACCGTGGGAGGCGTAAGCGCCCTGATCGGAGAACAGCTCGACCTTGCGCGCGGCAAAGCTGCCGTCCGGACGCAGCCACGAAACAAGGTGGATGCGGATGGCGTGGCGCACACGGTTGGAAACAAAGGTGTCCTCGCGCGGGATGTCGATCTTGACCAGACGGCCGCCGAGCTGCTGCGACAGCCATGCCGCCAGCGGCTCATAGAGGGTGTCCTGCTTGTTGCCGAAGCCGCCGCCGATATAGGGCTTGATCACGCGGATGCTGCCCCAGGGCATACCCAGCGCCTGCCCGACGGTACGGCGGACAATGTGCGGGATCTGCGTGGAGGAAACGATGACGATCTTGCCCGCTTCCTCGTAAGCATAGACGACATGATTTTCAATATGGCAGTGCTGCACAGTAGAGGTATTATACCACTTGTCCACGCAGATCAGCCCCGGCTCTTTGATGGCTTCCTCATAGTTGCCGATGCGGATGTCGCTGTGGCGGAGGATGTTGTTCGGGAATTCCTTATGTAGCTGGGGCTGGCCATCCTTCATGGCCTCCTGCACATCCAGCACAAAGGGAAGCTCCTCGTACTCCACGTGGATCAGGCGCGCAGCCTGCGCCGCGGCGACCTCGTCCTCCGCCACGACCGCAGCGACATCGTCGCCATAGTAGCGCACGTGTCGGTTCAGAAGGCGGTGGTCCGCGATGTCCTGATGCGCCGGCTCGACCGACCACGGGTGGCCTGCCGTCGGGAACTTGATGTCGGGCACGTCGAAGCAGGTGAAGATACGGACAACGCCCGGCACCTTTTCTGCCTCGGAAATATCCACGGACTTCACATAGCCGTGGGCAATGGTGGAGCGGACGACTCTTGTGATCAGTGCATTTCTGTCGCACAGATCGTCCGTGTACTTCGCGCGGCCGGTCGCTTTGTCGAAAGCGTCAACGCGCGGGACGCTTTTGCCAACTTGCATAGGGCATAACCTCCATTGTTTATCGTTTTTCACAAAAAAAGGTGAAAATACTCTTTTTCTTTCTAAGTATATCACAAGGCAGATTTTTTTTGAAGTCCGCGCGTTATCCTATTTTTGAGATAACGTGAAATTCGGCGATTGCGAACGCTCTGAAAAAATGCTGGAAAAAAAGCGGAAAACCGGATATACTACGAAAAAAGGGGGTCATCCGATGGAACATCCGACAAAGCCGGGCTGCCTCATCATGGCGGCGGGCAACGCATCGCGCTTCCGCGCCAACAAGCTGGCCGCACGGTTTGACGGCAAGCCGCTCATCCGCCGCGCGTTGGAAGCCGTCCCGGCGGAGCTCTTTGCGCGTGTCGTCGTCGTCACGCAGTATCCGCAAGTCGAGGAGCTGGCGGCGGAATTCGGCTTTAAGGCCATATGCAATCCGCATCCGGACTATGGCATCAGCTACACCATCCGCCTCGGCACGCAGGCGCTTTCGGACTGCGGCGGTATTCTATATATGGTGTCCGACCAGCCGCTTCTGGCCTCGGACAGCGTGGCGAAGGTCGTGCAGGCATGGCTGGCGCATCCCGACCGCATTGTGGGCGCGGCCCACAACGGCAAGCGCGGCAATCCGAATCTCTTCCCGCAGGAGTTCTTCCCGGAGCTGCTGGAGCTGACGGAGGATCACGGTGGTAATACCGTCATCCGCGCACATCCGGAGCGTTTTCTGCCGGTCGAGGTCGCACAGGAGGAGCTCACGGACGTGGACACCCCGCAGGCTCTGCGGGAGCTGGAAGAAGAACAGCACAACTAAACATTTAAACAAATCGTGCCGTGGACGCCGCCACGGCACGATTTTTAGGTAGACGGCACGTATCATTCAGCGCCGAAGCAGTAACACAGCGTCCCCGGCGCGTGCAAATGTGCTTTCCTTCCCGCTGAATGCGGGGAAATCGCTGTGTTCGCCTTATTTATTTAGAGTGCTTTTTCTTTTTGCGTGCGGCAAGAAGGCAGGCCGCACCGCTGCCGCTGAGGAAGAGCAGCGCGATCCACAGGGACAACGCATTCACATCGCCGGTTCCCGGCGCGCGCTTGCTGTCCTCGGCGAGCTGCTGAAGCTGCCGCAGCAGCGCATCCACCTTAGTGGCGTCGCTTCCGAGCATGGCCTTCTCGTTCTCGGTAAGCCCGTCGAGGAGCTTCTTGACGCGCTCGACCTCGTCCTTGTCGCTGAGCTTCACCTCATCGACGGAGGGCAGCCGGCCGATCTCCTCCAGCACCTTTTCGGCGTTGGCGATGGCCGCAAGGGCGGCCTTGATGGCAACAAGCTGCGCTTCCAACGCGTCGCGTTCTGCCTCGGTGTAGTTGCCGCCGAAGTCGCGCAGGGCTTCTTCCAGCGCCTGTTCCGCTTTTTCCAGCGCATTCTTGTCGTCGAGAGTCACACTGTCCTTGGTGATGTCCCGGACGGCGATGATTTCGTCGCGTTCGGCCGCCGCCTTGGCAGCCGCAATGCGGTCGAACAGGGCCTGCGCCGCTTCTTTCAAGGCTTCCAGTGCGGCGCGCTCGGCATCGGTGAGGTTGTCGGTGCCGAGCAAAGCGTCGATGGACTCGATCAGCGACTCGATGTCCGCCTTGTCGTCGCTTGTGACGGTGTCGATGTCATAGCCGTTTACGCCGTTCGTCAGGCGGTCGATTTCCGCTGTGACCTCTGCGATGCGCGCTTGCAGCTCCTTGCACTTTGCGGCGGCTTCCAGCAGCTTGTTCCACTCGTCCTCGGTGGACTCCGCTTCGTCGAATCGCTCGGCGATGTCAAGGATCTGCCGCTCGACCGTTTCCACGGTTTCCGCGTCGCTCGACTTGATATTCTCCGGTGTGATCTCCGCGATAGCGTCCGTGATGGAGGCGATTGGCCGCATCGTCACGGTGTATTCCGTTTCATTGCCAGCCTTGTCGGTCGCGCGGATGACGTAGACCGCGTCCATGTCGCCACTCAGAGAGAACACCGTGTCGACCGGCTCGCCGTTCCGTGTCACCGATGCAAGGTTTTCGTCATCGACGGCGACGCGCTTGGTCACATAGTAGATATCTCCGTTCTCCACGCCGACGATCTCCGGCGCGGTGGTGTCGAAGATCGCACCGTCCGAACCGATGTAGCCGACGTTTCCGGCGTTGTCCTCAATGCGGACGTAGAGAATGAACTGCTCTAGATCCTTCGCTTTGATGCTGAAATCGCTGTCTTCGGTCCAGTCGGTGATCGTGCGGACCTCGGCATCCGTGAGCACCCGGTCGGTCTTGTGATACTGCACGGACTTCACTCCGGAGGCTTCGTCCACCGCGCTCAGCTTGACCTTGACATCATCGTTGAAGAACAGGCCGAAGCTGATCTGGTTGAGAACGGTCTGGAAGGCCGAACGCTCATTCAACCGAACTTCGCCGGTCGGCGCGGTCTTGTCGATCTTGTAGTGCTCAGTCACGACGGTGGAGATCGCGCCGCTTTCCAGATTCTTCACATAGAAGGCAAGCGTGCCGTCTGCGGTTTCCGTGGATGCCGTCAGCGTGTCCGTCCATGCGCCGCCTGCCGTGTTTGTCAGGCTGACGGCGTAGCCGGGGGCTGCGGTGACGACAAAGTCGGTGTTGATCCAGTCGTTGGAGTTGACGCTGTATTCGCTGCCGTCGGCGATATATTCGACGATGTCGGCCGTGATGCCGGTGGGCTGCACCAGCGCATAGTTGCCGAGCATGACCGAGTCGCCGAACAGAGCGAAGGTCGTGAAGCTGACCGGAATTCCCTTGCCGACCGCAACGGAATCGAAGGTCGGGACGCCGTTCAGAAGCTGTAGCGTATCGCCCTCGACCAAGCCGTCAAGCGTGGGCGTGCCGTCGAGCGTGGCGGCGTTCGTGCCGTCATACTGCTTATCCTTGACCTTGAGATTGACAATGGTCAGGCGCTTTGCGGTGATGCCGGCGGTGGTATCTGTGGGCTGTGCCGCGAGCGTATAGTTCGCCGCATCAGGGCCCGTCAGCGAGAAGCCGGAGAAGGCAACCTTCTTGGCTGTGCCGGCGTTTCGGTCGAGATAGGCCGCCGTGCCGGGCAGGATGGACACATCGTCATCCTCGACCAGACCGGTGATCGTGCCGGGAGCGGTGACGACCGCGCCCGTCGTGCCGTTGTAGACCCTGGAGGCTTCGACCGCCGCGCCGGTGATGGTGACTTCTTTTGGCGTGATCTCAAACGCTGCCGTCCGGGAAGCCGCCTTGTATCTATCGGTCTCGGCGAGCGTGAGACGAACGGTGTAGACCCCGGCGTTCTTCGGTGCAGTCGCAGTATATGCCGAGTCGTCTGCGTCTGCGGGCTTGAATTCCCATACGAGTGCGCCGTTGTAGGCGACGGTAAACGGAATTTCCTTTTCTTTGAGCGGTGTGCCGTTGTAGACACGTTTGCCCGGATTCAGGACGATGTTTGGCATTCTCTTATGAACCGTCAGCTTCACCGACGTCATGGCAGGCGCGTCGCCCGTCCTGAATTCTTCGCCCATCGGATTGTACTGGACGCGAATGGTGTATTCGCCTGCGGCAAGATCATAAAGATAGCTGTTTTTAAGCGTTATGGTTCCGTTTTCGGACACTGCGTAATTGCCGCTGTCGATCAGTGTGTCACCGTTGTACAGTGCTTCCACGGCATTGCCATTCAGCTTAACATCTAATGTGATATTCGTCTTTTCAAGCATGGTAAAGTCTGCCGTCTCGGTGATTGCCTCGGCATCGGTGTAGACGACCACGCCCTCGGAATTGATCACCTGCACATTGCCGCTGGCGTCGGTCGCGCGGACATAGACGAAAGCCTTCTGGTTCGGTGCGATGCGGAATTCCGCCTTGCCGTCCGTGAGCGCAAGCGCCGTCCAACTGCCGGTGATGGCGTCCGTGCCTGCAAAGGCCGTTTCGGACAGGAGATATTCGACCGTTTTCACGCCGCTGCCCGCGTCGCTCGCGGTCACGGTCACGGTCTGCGTTTCCTTGAAGAACAGGCCGAAGGTGACGGTGTTCAGGAAATCCCGGAAGCTGCTCGTGCCGACGGTGATCTCCGCCGCCGGCGGGGTGATGTCGGCCACGCCCTCGACGGTGATCACAAGATCGCCGCTCACGCCGCTGATCAGGAGGGTGTCGCCGCTTTCGTCGCCCATGCCGCCTGTCGGCTCTTCGCCGTTTACCAGCACCTTGTAGTCCCTGGTTTTGGAGTAGCCATCGGCGATCTTCACTTCAAATTCATAGTCCGTGCCGTGGCCTGCGGTCGTCGCACCGGTGACGGTGTAGCCTGTGCCCATCGGCAGGGTGACACGGTAGAGCTTCATGACGGAAACGGTAACGCTTGCGGTGTTGCCCGCAATGTCCGTGGCGACCAGCGTGTGGCTGGCATTGTCCGGCTCCAGCGTATAGGCGCCGTTGCCCAGCGTCACGGTTTCACCGTCAATGGTCAGGGTAAATTCGTTCTCGTCGGTCACCGTAAAGGCTTTGCTGCCGTAATAGATGCCTGCGTCGGCGATCCCGTCAAATACCGGCGCCTCGGTGTCGGTTGCCTCCACATAGCCGCAGCCGCAGAGCTTTTCGTGGGTACCGGTGTTCCATTGGCAGGTGTGCTGCGGGTGCGAAACGACGCAGACATTCGAGGCGATAGGCACGCGGCCGTCGATGATTATGGCGGTGTCGATCTCCTGCAGAGCCAGACCCTCGTCAAGGCAGTCGATGAGGCGGCCGCCGACGGTGATATTGCCGAATCGGGCGTCGCGCTTCAGCGTGGCGTTGGCGCCCTTCTCGATGGCTGCGACCTGGATGGCGCTGGCGCCAACGGTGAAGGTGCTTCCGGACTGGGCCGTAACCTCACCTCTATACACGCCGTCTGTAAGCTCCAGCGTTCCGCCGGACTTGGCGACTACGCTGCCTTCGCAGACGAGGCTGTCGATGGTCAGCTTACCGCCGCTATTTACAGTGATCGTGCAGTCGGCAGTGCCGTTCAGCAGCGTGGTCGTGCCGCTGACGCTCAAAGCCGAAGTGGAGTACAGTGTGCAGCCGGTCAGGGTGTTCAAGCCCTTGCCGCTGACGGTATTCCAAAAGCTCACATTCGTGAAGCTGCCTGTTCCGACGCAGTTGACGGTGTTCCGGAATTCCGTTTTCGATGCAGTCAGCGTGCCACCCTTGGCGCACACGACCTTGCCGCCGATGACGCTGTTGGCTGTGCCGCCGAATGGCCTGCGCTCATATCCGGCGATGGTCAACTCTGCGCCCTTTGCAACGGTGACATTGCCGCGCATCGTGCTGCCTTCCGTTACGATCAGCGTGAAGGCGCCGGATTTCACGGCCAGCGTTTCCTTGCAGTCGCTCAGCAGGGTCAGCGTGCAGTCCCGGTTTTCCTCGGTCTGCGCCGCTGCGAAGGCGTCTGCCGCCGCGATGTAGCCGGTCACCGTGTTGTCCTTGCGGATGAACGCGCCCAAAGCGCAGTAGCAGTCCCGGCAGAGGTTATCGTAGCGCATGTTCCACACGGGGAGTTTGACGGTGTGGTTACACACCTGAACGGCGATGACAAAAAGGTCGGAACAGACCTCGTAGTCCTTGTAGGTGAGCCGGATGCGATAGCCGTCGGTGCCCAGGGTGGTAAAGCTGCTGAGGGAGAAGGTCAGATCCATTGTGCTTGCGGCGGGAACATTCAGCGTTTCAAACGTCTGGCTGCCGTCGCTGCTTTCCAGCACTGCGGTGATCTGTCCGGCGGGGGCATTGTCCAGCGGACAGGCAAGCGAGATCGCCGGCTTTCTGCGGTATTCCTCGGGGCTTGTTGTATAGAATACGACCATGCCCGGCTGCTTGGTAATGACCAGCGGCGCTTTCACGACGGAAACGTCGTCGATCCGGTAGGTGTTTCCCTCGACCTGCACATTGCTTTCCTTTGCGTAACTGCCGTCCGCCAGAGCAAAGGCGCAGTCATTTTCGAGGTATTGCATCGGGGTGCCGCCGGTGCTGAAAATGCGCCGGAAGCTGCCGCCCTTCAGGGTCAGACTTTTCCAGTGGTACGAATTCACACAGCTCAGCCCGGTGAAGTCGCCGCCGGCAATGGTCAGATGGCCGCCTGTGCAGGCATCAACGGTCCCGCTGCCAGTGACCTTGCCGCTGCCGGCGGAGTCGAGGATCGTCAGATCGCAGCCGTCCGCGACACTGAGCGTATAGCCGCCGACGTCCAGCGCCTTTCCGGCGAGGTCAAGCGCATAGCTGCCCGCGTTCAGCCCGATGCTGCTGCCGCTGATCAGCGAGCTTGCGTTTGTTTCGTCAAGGGTGATGTCCTGCAAGAGCTTCACCGTGCTGCCGTCGGCTTGCTCGGCAAAGTAGATCGCACGCGCAAAGGTGTCAAACCAATGCACGGTTCCGTTTTCCTCCACGGAAACGGTAAACTCCATTCCGCAGTTGGCGCAGTGGTTGCCGCTGATATTCGCGTGCTCACAGAGGTCGACGGTGACCTTTTGAATGCTGGTGCCGGTCGCCCTGTCATAGGGAACATTTACAAACCAGCGGCCCTTGGCCAGAACATCTCTGACATCCGCCTTTTGCAGGCGCAGCCAGTCATACGTGCCGCCGTAGAGCGTGAAATTCTCCGCTTCGCTGCCGGTACACATACTGCTCAGCAGGGCATACTCGCCCGAGTAAATGGTGAGCTTTCCCATGGGGAAAAAGCTCTTTACGTGGCCGATTCCCAAGCCCATGGTAAGGTGCGCGCCTTTGCTCACCGCGAGAGGCACGAGAATATCGCCTGCGCCTGCCGTTGAGTGGAAGGTGACCTCGCCGTCGATTTTGATTCCGGCTGAATCGGAATTGCTCAGCGTGCGGCCGTTCAGGTCAAAGGCCAGATCGGCGGCGATCGAGGCGCCCGTGGTGATCTCCGTGTCTTGCAGCAGCGTCACGGCCGCGCCGTCATAGGTTTCCCCTTCCAACGCCGCGAACAGCTCATCGCCGCTTGCGAACCACTCGGTCGCCTCGCCGCAGACGACCTTCGCCGCAGCCTGCACACCGCAGTTGCGGCACGCAGCCGTTTCCGGGTCAAAATCATGCGCTTTGTAGAGCGTGACGCTGACCCGGCGCTCGTTGCCGGCCTTGTCGGTCAGCACGATGGACTGCGCGGCGGAGCCTTCTTTATAGGAAAGGACGTAATTGCCGTCGGCATCCGTTGTGAGAAGCTCGGGATTTTCCGCCGTTACGGACGCGAGGTTTTTGTCCGCGGCGCGGAAAACGAGCGTCGTTGTGCAGAATTTATAGATCGTGGTTTCGCTGTCCAGAACCTTGCTGACGGGAGAGAACACCTCGATCGCCGGCGCGGTCTTGTCGATCTCGAAGCCGTCCGAGCCGGCGTAAGCGGTATTGCCTGCATGATCGGTCAGGCGGGCATAAATCACATACTGATCATCCGCGGAAAGGTCGATCGCCCCGGTGTATTGCGTAAAGGCAGAGTCCTTAACCGTCTCCTCACTCAGCGCGGTATTGCTGATAAGGTATTCGATCCTGACGGCGTGCTTCGTTATATCAAAGCCGGGTTGGTCGTAGCTGTCGTCCGTTCCGGTAATTTCTGCTTTGACCTCTTCTTTGTAGAACAGGCCGAAGGAGATCGTATTCAGGGCCGTCTGCCACCATGTGCGGTCCTTGATTCTGATCTCGCCCGTGGGCGCGGTGGTGTCTTTCAGATAGTCGCCGTACTCGCAGTGGCAGAGAGAGCAGATTGCCTTTTCAAAATAGCTCGCCTCGCGGTCGTTTTTGCCGCTGTCGTGCGGGCAGACGTAATCACACTCGGCGCATACGCTGTCCACGAAGCTGTGCTGATGCGGCTTGACGACCGCTTCTCCGCTGTAGTCGAAGCTGTGAATTGAGATATCCTCGATCGCAGTAAGCGTCCAGTAGCTGTCGACTGCAACATCAATGTACTTGCCGTCCTTGTCGAAGAGCATACTGCCCTCAGCAAAGCAGGCGCGAAGGCGGGCGGGCTCCCTGCTTTCGCCGATGTAGGCATAGTTCAGGCCGTTATGGAGGGTGGCGGCGGAAATGTGCAGGACAGGAGCCTGCGTCGTCCGGAAGACCGCGATAGAGCCGGTGAATTCGCCGCCCGACACGGTGAGCGTGCCGTCGGACAGGTATATTGCGTTAGCCTGAATCAGTTGGTCGGCGACACCGCCGGCCCCCGTTGCGCCCGTAAGGTTCACGGCGATGAGCCGCACCGAGCCGCCCTCCTGTGCAAGGGCGCTGCCGGAGGTACGAAAGACCTGCCCGTCGCCCTCTGCACGGTAGGTGTTGATCAAGCTGCCGTTCTGAATGGTCAGGTCTGCCGTGCCGCTGACCTTGAGCAGCGCGCCGGAGGCGCCTGCCTTCAGCGCAAAGCCGCCGAGGTCGAGCGTGAACTTTCCGGAATTCAGAGAAAGCAGGATGTCGGCGCCGCTGCCGTCGTCGTCGCCGACGTCGTAGATGTCGTCGCTGTCAAGCGTCACGTCGCACAGCAGGCGCAGGGTCGAATCGTTGGCAGCAGCCGCCGTAGTCCACGCATCGGGGAAGGATTCATAATTTGTCACAGTTCCGTCCGCCGCGGTCAGCGTGGCCACGTAGATCTGCCGCTTGCAGACATCCTGACACTTGCCGTCCGGGCCGATGGTCTTGTGATGGCAGGGCATACCGCACTCCTGACACTGGGTCTCGCCCTCAATGTTCACGATGAACCAATGCTCGTGCGCGGCGATATAATACGCCTTATTCAGTGCTGTTTTGCCCTCGATATATTCCGGCATATCCCAATCTGCGTTGAAGAAGGAGCAGCCTTCCGCCAGCAGCTCTTCGACGAAGCGGCCGTCCTTCCGTTCGATCTTGTCGAACTGTCCGCCGGTCAGCTTGGTATTCGAGGTCTTGTTGACGGACAGAACGCCGATCTTGACGCGGTTTCTGTAGGCCGCATCCTTGATCACCAGCGTGCTGTCGATCTCCTTATAGCCGAGGACGACAACGCTGATCTTGCCGTAGCCCTTGAGGGTCAGCGTTCCGTCCTGCACGATAAAGCTGATCTGGCTTACGGAATGGCCGTTCAAGTCGATCGTGCAGTCGCCCTTCGGTATGAGGGTGCTGCCCGTGATGTTACACAGCAGAACGACCGTATTGCCGTCTGCAAAGTCGCTTTCCCGCAATTTTTCGACATAGCGCACCGTGCCGTCCTTGCCGGTGATCTTGCCTTCGTACAGCTTGCCGCAGTAATTGCAGTAGCCCTTGGCTTCGTTCACGGCGCTGTGATCGCATTTCACGACCTCAAGCTCGGCAAAGCTCGCTGCGGCAGGGAACATCCTGCCGTAGGGCACCAGTCCGTTGGCATCGCCGAATACGCCCTTGTTGTCCCGGAAGGCATAGCCCGCCTCCAGCAGGTCGGTGATGGCCACATTGCCGGTGCCGTGAAAGCTGATGGAGCCGAAATCGCCGCCGGAGAGCTTCACATTTTTCAGGCTCTCGGTGTCGGTGGCGGGCAGGATCAGGTTTCCAATATTGCCGCCGCGGATGGTCACGGCCGATTCGGTGCTGGTGACGCGGAGGGCCTTCATACCGTTGCAGTCATCCTCCACCGTTACGGTGCCGCCCGCCGCCTCCACGGTGATCCCATCGAGCTCACCGTTTGCCACGGTGAAGGTGGACTGATCCCCGCTCACGACGAACTTGCCGGTGCCGAACATGACGTGGTAGTTCAGGTCAAGCCGGATGTTGTTTGTGCTCACATACAGATCCGTGTTCCCCAGATCATACCGCGGGCGAAGCAGCGTAACGGTGACCTGATCCTTCCGGTTGGGCTGGAGGGCATCCCATGCCTGGATGAAGGAAGTATAGTACACCGGGCTTGAGTCCTCAGAGCTTACCTCCGCCTCCAGCTGGACGCCGCAGACCTCGCATTTTCCCATGGCGGTTTCCACCCGGTCGTGCCTGCACAGCGCGCCGCAGGCGGTACACTTGCCGTCCTGATAGGTGTGCTCGTGGTCGGCAACGATCTTGACGTTTTCCAGCGTCAGCACGTCGGCGCTGACCAGACTGCCGTCTTTGCCGTAAAATGCGCAGTTGTCGCCCAGCAAAGAGCCCATCGTCAGCTTTTGATATTCGCTGGAGGGCACCTGGGGATCGGTGGAGATATACTCGAATTCGCCGCCTGTGAGGCTAATCTTACCACCGGTGACCAAAAGCCGCAGATTCGAAAAGCTGCCGCCGCTGATATTCAGCGTACCGCCGTTTATCCCCCAAGGTGCGGTTTCCGAGCCGTGGCTGCCGCCGGTGATGTTCACCGTGCCGGTACCCAGATCCAGCTTCTGCACCGAACCGCCGGAGATGTCGGCAGTGGCTTTATCATCCCATCGGAGAGAAAGCTCAAAGTTTTCCACCGTGCCGCCGGTGATATGCACCGTGGCGGCGAAGTCCTCTGCCCTCAGCTCGTTTACCGTGCCGCCGTTCAGGGTCAGCGCGCCGTAGTACATGGTGAGGAGTCCAATGCTGCCGCTGCCGGTCACGGTGAGCGTGCCGGGCTGACCCTTGACCGCCTCGCCGTCCTCATCAAGGCCGGCGGAGCCGACATCGACATAATTGATGCTCTTCCCGCTCAGGTCCAGCGTGACATTGCCTGTGATAAGCGGCATATCCGCCGGAGCCTCATAGTCCGGCACTTTGATATCCGCCAGCAGCCGGAGCGTGCTGCCGCTGTGCGCATTTGCGTAGGCGACCGCCTGCGCATAGGTGGCGAACTCCGTCGTCGTACCACCGGCCGTGACCGCCGCCTGATTGGTGTTTTCCTCCGCAAATACCGATGCCGGCAGCATGGAAAGCACCAGAACGAGCGCCAGCAGGATGGATACAACGCGCTGCTTCCGTGTGGTTGTTGTGTTCATTGCTTTTCTCCTTTACACGCATTTTGCGATCGCCGCAGATAAAATTCCGGCTGAAATGGGTTTTTTATGGAAATAGGCGCAGCCGAGCCGGTAGGACTGCACCCCAAAGCCGTTGTCGTCGGAGAACCAGATCACCGGAACATTCTTCCACAGGTCCCGCGCGGCGATCACGCCCTCCATGCCCTCCGCGCCGTTCATCGTGACCACGACACACTCCGGCGGGCTTTCTCCAAGTCCTGCGATGAAGCCGTCGTAATCCGAATAACCGGCGATCTGAATATTGCGATAGCTGCAATCCGGCAGCGCTGCCAGCGCCTCGGTCAACTCGTCGCGCTCCGCCGTCGTTCCGTATAAGATCACCTTCATAAGGCCCCTCCCCGCAGGCATATTTTTTCGTTTATATTCTATTCTTTTACCGTCCCCCCGGCAAGGGCTTTGGCACAAGCGGCTCAAAAACGGCACAAGCGGTCATTCCTGATTGTAATTCCGGCGGAATCATGATAAGATTTCTCCGAAGAAAGATTTGAACGCACCGTAAGAGGATGTTTTACCATGAGCGAAGCAAAAAAGGCCACCGCGCACTATCACCTGCCCGGTCTGTTTGAATTCCATGAGCTGTACCGTGTGTTTCTGCCGCTGTTCTGTGCGCACCGGGAATATTTTTATGACTGGTGTGACATTGGCTCCATCTACGGCGCGCCGGCGGACTGTATCTGGGGCGGAGGGCGCGTCGGCTGCGGCACACAGACTGCCGGGGAGGTTCTGGCGCTGATGCGGGAATACGGGATCTCCGCACGGCTGACCTTCAGCAACTCCCTGCTCCGCAAGGAGCATCTTTCCGACCCAAGGTGCAATGCGCTTTGCCGCTTGTTTGCCGAGACGCCGCAAAACGGAGTGATCGTCCATTCCGAGCTGCTGCTGGACTATTTGAAAAAAACGTATCCGGAGCTCTATTTTGTTTCCTCCACCACCAAAGTCCTGACGGACTTTGCGCAATTCCGACAGGAGCTGGAGCGGGAGGAGTTCCGGTATGTCGTGCCGGATTTTCGCCTGAACAATGCGCTGGACCGGCTGGCAGCACTGCCGCAGGAGCAGAAGGACAAAGTGGAATTTCTCTGCAATGAATGCTGCTGGTTCGGCTGCAAGGAGAGAAAAGCCTGCTATGAGGCAGTCAGCCGGAAGAATCTCGGCGAGCGCGGCACAGAGCACCGCTGCACCGCGCCGGACGCCGCGGGCGGCTATCGCTTTTCCAAAGCAATGGAAAACCCGGGGTTTGTCAGCATCGCCGACATTCAGAAGTGCTATCTGCCAATGGGATTCTCCAATTTCAAAATCGAGGGCCGGGGCTTAGGCAGTGCCCTGATTCTGGAATTTTTGCTCTATTATATGGCAAAACCGGAGTATCAGCTGCGTGTCCGGGAGGAGATCTATCTGGACAATATGCTGGATCTGTTCTGACCTCCGAATGCGGTGCGGGAGGAAGCCCCGTTGCTCTGTCCGAAGTGCAAATATGCCCGCGTGATCCGTTTCAAGGAACGTGATTGGTCTTGGCCGCGAAATGCAAAGCCTGCCATTCGCAAGCAGCCAAACACAGCAGGAAATAAGAAACGCCGAAAGCCCTTGAATATAAAGGCTTTCGGCGTTGTTAGTGGCGCGCCAGAAGGAACTCGAATCCCCGACCTTCCGCTTAGGAGTAGACCCGATACGACATCGGGAAGTGGCATCTAATGCTTAAAAATG
>ERZ773194.1916-NODE-1916-length-21087-cov-3.422737_pt1 | contig 21087 bp, 44 predicted proteins | sample MGYA00511240_ERZ773194 | MGnify/ENA primary metagenome ERZ773194 (study PRJEB29015, sample SAMEA2737774) | human gut metagenome | biome: human gut; feature: human-associated habitat; material: faeces | place: China | collected 2012 ... | reverse complement strand
TTTCAGCGAGTCTTTTAATTGCTTTATCATACTGTCGCTCACTGATTCTGATTTCTTCCCACCAGTCTTTTCTCTGCTTTGCAATCCAATATTCCCCATCTTTAAATATGCGAACTTTTGTATTATTCTTTTTGTCTGGTGTGAACCAGTAAAGGATTCTGGAAAGAAGTGTTCCCTCTATCAAATCCCCTGTAATATCAATGTATTTGTGATATGTATGATTGCACTTTGCACTTGACAAAAATTCAATCTGTGTATTTATTTCATCTTCAGTTAATTTTTTCTGCTGTTCATTCATTCTTATACCTCCGACATCAGATATGTGTGCTCCTACATGCACTTGCGACAATAATAGTTGAATCAGTGGGAAAGCGACTGTCGTCTCGCCTTTCGGTAGCTACCCTATCCCACTGAAAAAGCAGCCGGAGGAGTCGAACCTCCATAAACCACTGACTGCTTGCATGTGTTTTATACGGCCTGTAACAAGGCATTGTTTTCATTTAAGAATTTCTTAATTTGGTCATATCCCCAACCACAACTCTATAAGTTTTCCAGAAAATTTCTAATACTATAGAAGTCAGCGTAAGAATTGATAAGTCCGACAGTTATAAAAAAATAATTGTCTATTTTCTCATTTTGTTCCAAAGTAAGATATTTGCGAAAACTTTCAAACCGTCCGGCTCTATATTTTTTTCTAAGAGAAACCGTGTTATCACCGAATAAAATAGAATACACAAGATCGGAATACTGATTAGGAACATCCGCCCCATTTAAGCATTGCAAGAATTTTTCAAGTTCCTCATTCTCTCTAGCCATTTTATTTAATTCGTTTTGTTCTTTTTCGCAATCATATGGAAACAAAATATTCATCATATTTTTAGCATTTTTACTTTTAGTATTTTCGATCACTTCATTGCGCGCATGTTTACTTACAATATCATCAACTAAGGACAACTCGACATCGGTGAACCATTCTCCACCTATATTGTCTTTTGAAAAAAATCGGTGTAATATTTTTTCTACCTCATATGGGTTAAAAATCGCATCACTCGTGTATAAACATTTTATTCCAGGACAGCCACAAGATAATTGCGATAATCTTTTGCAGACATTCTTTGTTACTCCTATTTTGTACCTTCCAATGTACTCAAAAACATATATTGATTTACTTTTTTCTATCAATTTTTCTTTTCTCCCTTTTTCAGACAAACAAAAAACGCTCACCAGACACAGTATTTCTACCATGTCCAGTGAGCGTGATTCTCGAAATGTTTGCCGTCCTTGCTCGATTCGCCCTATCCTTTGCGCCCCGTTCTCCCCTCAACGGCAAGCCGGGCGGAGCTGGCGGATTCGGTTAAATTTTCTTATATTATAACATTTTTTTCGTTTTATATCAAGAAGTTATTGGTTGATTACTAATGCAACATAACCGATTACATTATCAATGTCAGATTCGGAGCATCTGAATCTGTTATCCCTGATGCTCACATATTCAAATTTCCCATTTCCGCAAGGACTTCTACGGGCAATAAAGACATTGTTGCCATAAATGATAATGTTGTCCTCGGCAGGACGTGGTTTGCGATCATTGGCAATCAGGAGAATGTCAAATGGAGAATAGTGCGGCATATAGTTGTCAACCGATGTTTTTATGCCCATGAAAATTTGCGGCTTGATATTTTGAGGAATATTAGTGATATCAATGGATTCAAAATCGCCAGAAATATGTAACGTGCCGTCTGGATGTTCCGCCAGATTCATCACAGGGACGGTCTTTCTCCCTTGTCTGAAACCACCTAAAGAAAGATCATATTGCCTGCGGACGAACCAACGCACAAAATACTGATAATGTCCTGGCATTTGCCGAAACATGGTGATACAATCCATGTCCTCTTCTGAAATTGTGTCAAGACCGATCAATTCATCCACTGTAACACCTATAGCCTTTGCTAAGAGTGCAGCAGTGGACAGCTTGCAATCTTTTGAGTTCTGATACAACAGATTCTTAAGCGTGTCAAATGAAATGCCAGCGGATTCAGCCAGTTCATGAATGGTAATATCTGAATGCTTTAAGCAGATGTCTAAATTATAACGCAAATTTTCTGCAAAGCTATCGTTTTCTTTGGTAAAATATTCCGATAAGTTATACAGATTTTCCTTTTTCATGGTGTTTCATCCTCCCTCGTTATGATGTTAAAATTAGCTTGTCTCAATTAAGAGACATCAACTTCTGGCTGGGGGAGCACTAATCCGCATGGTGTTCCCTCATAATATAAATTTTACTTTTTTAGAGAAAATCTGTCAATATTTCCAGATTCCCAATCGTTTTACATATTACTACATAATTCGACATAATTTGATATATATTGACAAAATAAGAACATATGTTCTATAATTCTATTAAGCTACTTTACGGCACATGCGGATTTTTGATTGGAGGTTTTTTTGTGAATGAGAAGGAAGTTTACCGACAACGAATTATTGAGATGGTGAAAAAAACGGAAAATAACGACATGCTACGATTCGTGTATATCGTGGTTTCTGAATTGAAAGGAATAGTAGAAGATGAACAAAATAAGAATTGAATCTAAGACAAGTGAGAGCGGATATACATCCACTAGAGTGTACTTTGACGATCATGAAATTACTGGAATCGTTAAAATTAAACTGGAGCAAGACATTACTATGCACGTTCCTGTGCTATCGCTTGATATTAGGGCAACCGATCTCACTCTTGACGATCAAATGGTTAGAGTAAATCTTGATGGCCTTGGAGAAATAGAAAAGATTATTTTCAAAGATGATAACTGGTGTAGGGAGTTCCCGTAATAGGAACTCATTACCTTTTTATTCCGTTTTGCGCCAATATTGAACATTCCTTGCCACGGCAAGTGCCGGTTTCTCTGGAATATTCGCACAGCGTTCTGCCAATGTCTGCTTTTCCGGTTGACAAATCTTTAAGCGTGCAGTTTCCATATGTTTCTAATTCAACAGAATAATTTTTCTTTTGCACATCGCAAAAACCGTTTAACCTCATTTTTTACACCTCACTAAGCATGTTTATTGTATCAATAACATGCTTTTTCTTTTCGTCTGAAAGTTCAAAATATTTTTTTAAGGCTTTGGCCATCTCCGGGTCTTGAACCAATTTTCCTACTAACTTTGCGGTTCCTACTGACAGGTCTACCTTGGGTTCTTCTCCGGTCATTAAGTAGTCTATTGAGACACCAAGGAACTGTGAGATAGAATACAGTCGGTCTGCCGGAAACTTTCCTTCACGTAATTTACCTACATATCCATTTGAAAATCCACAGGCTTGTTCTAATTTCGATATTGGAATCTTTCGTTCTTTACATATTCTTTTTACTTCATCGACACTGTTAAAAGTTCCCATTTTGTTTCCTTTCAAAAAAATAGAAATAATTCTAAAAATAGGGTTGACAAAATAGAGATACGTCGATATAATCAAATCATAAATTTAGAAATACCTCTAAAAGTTAAAAATGATTATTCGATAAATCTCAATATTTGGTAGCACTTATATTGTAGATTATTCTCTAAACATTGTCAATAGAGCTATTTCTAAAAAAATAGAAGAAAGGAGGATTAAATATGATTTATAGCAAAGTGATTGAGTATTGTGAGAAAAACAAGCTGTCTATAGCCGCATTTGAAAAAAAATGCGGAATTGGAAATGGAACAATTGGAAGATGGGAAAACAATTCATCGCTTCCTAATATGTCAACATTGCAGAAGATAGAAAATGCCACAGGAATTCCAACCAAAAAGTGGATAGAGTAGGAGGCGAGACAAATGAACAATTTGAGAATTTTTAATTCATCAGAGTTTGGTGAAATCAGAACTGTAGTGGTGGACAATGAACCGATGTTCTGTTTGGCTGATGTGTGCAAGCTCGACAAGAAAGAGTAGGTGGTCAGATGCGTAATGCACCATGTCTGAACTGCGAACGGAGAGGATGCGGAAGCTACCATGATGAGTGTGAGAAGTACAAGGCATTTGTTGAAGAACAGAATATTTTGAAAAACAAAAGGCTGGAAGCAAACACTAAAGTAGTTCCACCGAGACCGTATCGCAGCCATAAGGTAACACCGATTAAATGCCACAAGAGATGAGGAAGAAGGTGAGTAAAAATGAATGAGTTATTAAACGTAAATTTTGATACGCAAACAGTGTCCGCCAGAGAGCTTTATGAGCAGTTGGAAATCAGCAAAAGATTTTCCGCTTGGTTTGAGACAAACTCACAGGGATTTGTTGAGGGAGAAGATTTCACAAGCGTACTTTCAGGTACGGTTGTAAACAATGGAGCACATAGAGAATTGCAGGACTACAATCTGACCGTTGATATGGCAAAGCACTTATGCCTTATGAGCCGGACAGAGAAAGGAAAGCAGTGCAGACAGTATTTGCTTGATCTGGAGAAAGCCTGGAACACACCGGAGCAGGTGATGGCAAGGGCATTGAAGATTGCAAACCGAACTATTGATAGTCTGAAGGAGCATAACACAAAGCTGATCGAGGACTGTGAGCGGATGAAACCGAAGGAGATATTTGCTGATGCTGTGTCTGCCAGTAAGACATCCATACTGATTGGAGACCTTGCGAAACTGATCTGCCAGAATGGTTGCCAGATCGGGCAGAAGAGGTTATTCGAGTGGATGAGAGCTAACGGGTATCTGATCCTGAGAAAAGGGTCTGATTACAATATGCCGACTCAGAGGAGCATGGAGATGGGACTTTTCGAGATTAAGGAAAGCACACATCTCAATGGAGATGGACTGAATGTGATAAGCAAAACTCCAAAAGTTACAGGAAAAGGTCAGCAGTATTTTATCAACAAATTTATGAAACAGGCGGAGGCGGTATGAAAAGGATGATAACAGCGGTAGTAATCGTAATATTGTTGTTTGCCGGCTTTGCTCTGATTGCGAATGCCGGGAGCGATCATCAGGGAGACTGGCAGGAGTATATAGAAAGACTCTGCGAGGACAAAGACATTTTGCCTGAGCTGGTGGAGGCAATGATTGAAAAGGAATCCAGCTGGGATCCGGCGTCGGTAAACGGTAACTGTGTAGGACTCATGCAGGTGAATAAAGAGATCCACAAAGAGTTGATAGGCGACCGTGATATGACAGATCCATACGACAACATTTATGTGGGAGTAACGATTCTGGAAGAACTGCTTCACAAATATGGTGAAGCGGCACCGGCATTGATGTTCTATAACGCAGGATATTCCGATAATTACGGAATCGGAGCGTATGAGGATGAAAAGCTTAGCAACTATGCTGATGAGATTTTGAAACGTGCAGAGGAGTTAGAAAGGCTGCACGGGAAATAGGAGGTAGGACATGTCAAAGAACAGATTGTTTTTGTTTGAGCTTGAAGTGGAAGGAGTAAAAGGACCATACAGAATTCCATATGGCGTCAGATCCATGAACCTGAATGGTGCTGTAAGAAAACTGTATCAGACGATGCCAAAGGAATTCAGAGAAATCAAGAAAATTTTATGGGAGGAATAGACCATGACAATTTATATTCCTGAATTTTGGATAGGCTTTATGGCCTGCATTATTGCAGAAGTTACAGCAATCGTGGCATATACCTGGTATGTTTCGCGGAGAAAGAAAAGATGAAGCAGCCGAAACGCCTCACAAGAGAGCAAAAAGAAGCTGTGGCAGCGTCCAGGCTAAATCCAAATAATTGGATGCTGGCAGGAGAAACAGAATTTTACTTAAAGGTGATCCATAAAGAGAGCGGAATCATTCGTTCCGTGGATAAATTCAGAAGATTGGAAAGAAGGAGAATAAGATGAAAAAGGAAATGACAGTGCAGGAATGCGTAGAAAGATTTGAAAAGAGCGGAAAAACCGTTGAAATCAATGACGGGAAGGTTGAGTATGTGGAGGACGAAAAATGAAGGAAGTCGAGCTTAGAGAAGACGAATATGTCTGCATCAGAAAAGACACATACGACAGACTTCTTGACATCGAAACAAGAGTTGATGTTCTTGTTGATTTACTGGCAGCAGATAAGCATGTCGATGTAGAGCTGGAATTGAGGATTCTTGGAACGGAATTAGCAATAACAACAGCAAATGAGATAAAAGCTGAAAGGGAGAGGGAATATGAAGCTTATAAAAATGGTTCTTCGCAACTTCATGGCGTATCCGGAAGCTGAAATTGATTTTTCAGATATTACTAAAATTTCTGGAAGGAACGGAGCTGGAAAGTCCAGCATTGCAAGCGCATACACTTGGTGCTTATTTGATTGCGACTACAATCTGAAAAGCAGTCCGACAGTCCGTAGAGAAGTTGATGGGGAACCGGTAATGGATTCTGATGTAGAAGCAACACTGGTTTTTAACATGGATGGAAAAGAAATTTCCATGCGAAAGGTACAGCACCGGACGATCAGCAAGGACGGAACATCTTACAAAGATGATAATAAATATTTTATCAATGATGTTCCAAAGAAAAAAGCAGAATTTGAATCATATCTTGGAATTGATATGGGACTTTTGAAAAGCTGCTCGAATCCGGAAGCTTTTTTAGTAAAAAAATCAGATGAAATGAGAGCATATTTGTTTTCTCTATCAAAAGAATTTTCAGATTTGTATGTTTGCTTGGAGAACGAAAGCCTTCATGGACTGGCAGAAAAGCTGAAAGATTATTCAGCTGAGGAATTATCTGCCATGAATAAGAAAAAAAAATCGGATATTGAGAAAGAGCTTCCGGTTCTGGACGGACAGATTAAGGAGAAAGAACAAGACATCAAGTTGAAATCCGACATTGATGTATCTGATCTGGAATTGCAGAGAAATACACTGAAAGAACAGATTGCAGAGAATCTGAAAAAACAGGCTGATAGTCAGAACATTTTGAAAGATTATGAAGCTGCTACTGCCGGAATTATGGAGCTGAAATTCAAATTGTCAGATATGCAGAATCAGGCGAATAATGCTCTTTCTGAAAAAGTCAGGGAAATCAGGAGCAGGATTTCAGAAAAAGAAAGAGACAAGAGAAACCTGGAAATCAAATCCGATGATTGCAGCAGAAATGTTAGGCTTTTGACGGCTTCCATTAAAAAGCTGTCTGAGGAAAAACAAAAGCTGGCAAATCTGTGGAAGCAGGAGAAAACAAGAGTTTTTGATGAAAGTAGTACCGTGTGCGTGTACTGCGGACAGGAATATCCAGAGGACAAGAAAGAACAGCTCCGGTCAGAGTTCGATGTCAGAAAAGAAGCTGAGTTAAAGCGGATTACTGATAAAGGAATGTCGTTGAAAAAGACGATTGAAGAAGATGAACAGGAAGTCGAGAAACTGAATGATTCTTTGAAAGAGACAACTGAAAATATCAGAAATGTCGAAGAAGAAATTCGACTTCTCAAAGAAAAGGAAGCCAAAATTCCGGTTGCTGCGGATATTTCCGGTAATGAAGAATATAAGAAAATTCAGAACCAGATTGCTGAAAAGGAAAAGTACCTGGAACAGTTTGGAAACGCTTCTGATCTGAAAGAACAGCTCAGACAAGAAGAATCGAATCTGAACGAGCAGTTGAGAGCCTGCGAACAGAAAATTGCACAGTCGGATACTTCCGCAGAAGAAGAACGACTGGAAGAACTGAAAGAAAGAAAGCTTGACCTTGGACAGAAAAAAACGGATGCAGAGCATATCCTTGACCTTCTGGCAGAACTGGAAAAGAAGAAAAATGAGCTACTTTCCGATGAAATCAACAGCCATTTTGGACTGGTTAAGTGGAAGCTGTTCGAGAATGCAAAGAACGGCAATTATAAATCTGTATGCATTCCACAGGTTGATGGAAAGTCCATTCTGACCACCATCAGCAATAAGGGAAACCGGATTCTTGGAAAACTGGATATTTGCCGGAGCATACAGAAAATTGAAGGCATTTCAGTCCCGATCTGGATGGACGATTGCGAGTCGTTAGACTCTGAAAATCAGAAAAAGGTTATTGATATGGTAGACGGGCAGTTGGTTATGCTGATCGTAAACGATGGAAAAGAATTAAAAGTGGAGGGGTAGCACTATGAATGACAGATATGTTGTAGAACGACAATTCAAACATATGGGATATGAATGTGTCGTTACATTCGGAGTGTTAGGTCATAGATGCGGATATGTTGGTATTCCTAAAACGCACTCTTTATATGGAAAACATTGTTCTGATTACTTGGAAATCAAAAAGAAAGATTTAGTAGATAGAGAGATAAGCGGAATTTTCCCTTTACTGTGTGCTTGTTTCGATGAAGATGAAAGAATAAAAATTGAAGCATATTTCCAATGTCACGGCGGTATTACCTTTGCAGGCGGTGGTAAAAACTCAAGCTATCCGATTGAAAGTGATTTATGGTGGTTTGGCTTTGACTGTGGACATTGTGACGATGGGAAAGAATTGGAACTTGCCTATGAAAGATTTCCTAATTATAGAAAAAGTCTTTCTATGCAAATTGAGATTGAAAGTAAATTTCATATTGATGGTTTAATTGTCCGTACAGAAGAATATGTGGCAGAAGAGTGTAAGAAATTAGCAGAACAGTTAAAAGAATTTGAAGAAAGCAAGGAGTAAAAATGAGTAAAGCATTGGATATGGCAAGGGAACTGGTTAAGAAGCTGGAAGAAGAGGAAAAACAGTCGAAAGTGCAGCTTTCAGCTTTAAATCCGGGAGATGTATTCAAAATTGGAGAGCATGATTTTATTGTACTGATGCAGTGCAGAGAGGAAACAGCAGTAATTTCCAAAGGATTCATGGCTGAAAATGTGAAATTTGATGAGGATTCGAGAAACTATAAAGAGTCAAATCTGAAAAAAGTTATCGAGAATCAGATCCAGCCGGTTATTGAGAAGGAAATCGGATCAAACAACCTTATTGAGCATGAGGTTGATCTGACAAGTGTAGATATGCAGGATGAGTTCGGAGGATTCAAGTGCAAAGTCAGACCAATCACATTCGACGAGGCCAGACTGTACAACAATTTACTGGTTAATAAAAACCTTAATGATTGGTGGTGGACATGCACACCTTGGAGCACAGAAGACAGAGGATGGAAATATTCAATTGCCGTTGTTGCTCCGTCCGGCTATTTCAGCAGCCACTATTGCCACTACGGCTACGGTGTTCGCCCGTTTTGTATCTTTTCTTCTGCAATCTTTGAATCAGAGAAAAAATAAATGGCGGAAACGGAACTAAAAGTAATTCTGAAAGCAAAGGATCTGGCAGAACATACTTTGCAGGAGGTGATTAGGTACGGGAAATAGATTTAATAAAAAACACGGATTTTCTGACTCAAGGTTATATCGTATATACAACAATATTAAAAGTAGATGTTATAAAACGTATGCGAAAGAATATGAAAATTATGGTGGAAGAGGAATTGGAATGTGCGATCAATGGCTAGGAGAAAATGGATTTGTAAATTTTTTAGATTGGGCATTGAAAAACGGATATTCGGAAGAATTAACTATTGACAGAATTGATAATAATGGAAACTATTGTCCAGAAAATTGTAGATGGGTAACTAGTTTGGTTCAAAACAATAATAGCAGACATGCGAAGTTTATTGAGTATAACGGAAAGAAAAAAAGCATATCTGAATGGGCTAGAATTATAGGGATTTCCAGAGATTCGTTAGCAAAGAGATTACATATGGGATGGAGCATTGATAAGGCATTGAGTACGCCTATTGATAAAAGATATTCAAGAAAATGCTAATGTTATATTCGATGGATTTATATGTAAAAGAATTATTGGAAAGGTAGGAAAAAAGAATGATTAAATCGGATAAAGGGGTAGTAGAAATGAAAGGCTGCCAGAGAGAGTTACTGGCTGATGTATGTGTTATTTTGAAAAGTGCAAGAGAGAATTTTGGAGATGAGCTTGTCGATTTGGTAGTAGAAAAGTCCAAAATGTCAGATGAAGAAATTCATGCGGAAGCAGAAAAAACAGAGAAAATTGTAAAAGATTTTCTTAATCTCATTTTTAACAAGGAGGAAAAATAATCATGGCAGATACACAGGTAGCAGTAACAGAGGAAAAGAGAGAAGTATCAAGAAATAAAGTGACGGATTACAGTCTTGGAATTTTTGGAACGTCAGATAACTTCATTATGGCTATGCAGATGGCAAAAGCATTGTCAAGTTCAACGATAGTGCCACAAACGTTCCAGAGAAATGAAGCGAATTGTCTGATTGCCATTGAGCAGGCACAGAGATTGCACGTAAGTCCGCTTATGGTAATGCAGAACCTTAATGTAATCCAGGGAAGACCGTCATGGAGTTCCAAGTTTTTGATTGCTGCGATCAATAACAGCGGAAAATTTGATACGGAATTACAGTTCGAGGAGAAGAAGGACAAGGACGGAAAGCCATTTTCTTGCACAGCATGGGTAATGAAGAATGGTAGAAAAGTTGAAGGTATGACGGTTGACATGGATATGGCGAGAGCAGAGGGATGGCTTGGAAAAAACGGAAGTAAATGGAAAACCATGCCACAGCTGATGCTTCGTTACAGAGCAGCATCTTTCTTTTCCAGTCTTAATTGCCCGGAACTGACTATGGGTCTGTACACAAAAGAAGAGATTATTGACGGTGATTTCAAAGAATACAAGATCGAAGATGTACAGGAGCAGGCTCATGAAGAGATCGTTAAGAATGCAAATTCTATGGATTTTGAACCGGAAGAAACTGCTGGAACAGTGACTGAACCGGACGGGCAGCAGGCAATGCCGGAGTTCATGCAGGAGGGATAAGATGAGAGTAATTTCGCAGGATGGAACGATTGATGTTCCGTATGAAAATTTTGTATTTGGAATAACTTTAGATAATTATATATCGGCGGTTATGGATACAGCAGTAAGACCAACTGAAGTCGTGAATGGAATTATGGCTAAATATTCATCCAGAGAAAAAGCACTGAAAGTAATGGAATTGTTGAGAGAGACATATGTCGGAATACCTATCGTAATGCAGAATGTTGATGTTTCAGAAGATGTGGCAAAGGAATTTGAAAGATTAAATAAATGCGGTGTTATGGTGCGAGCAGAAAATCAGCCGTCAAAAGTAGATTTTATTAACAATGCTGTTTTCCGGTTTCCGGCGGACGATGAGGTGAAAGTATGACTCTTAAAGAACGAGTGATCGTAGAAGCCTACACAGGTTACTGTATGACAATAGGCGAGGAAAGAGAAGAACTCTATAAATACATAGCGAATGCTATGGGAAGACCGATTTTTTCCTATGAACTTGCAGATGAAGAAATTCTAAGCGAGTTGCACGATAAAGTTAAAACGGATTTTATCAGGCTTTGCAGAGGAGAGGATGTAGAAGCATGATTTTAAAAACCGTAGAGAGTGGAAGCTCTGGTAATTGCTATTTGCTCATTGCAAACAGCGGAGAAAAACTAATTCTGGATTGTGGAGCACTAGCAAAGGAAATTAAGAAAGGGCTGAACTGGGAAATCAGAAATGTTTCCGGGTGCGTTGTAACACATCAGCATGGGGATCATGCGTGCTCAGCCAAGTATCTTTCTAATATCGGAATACCAGTATTTGCTCCTTGCTTAGGAGATGCTTCTGCAAACTTCAAGGGAGAATGGATTATCAAAGTCTTTGAATTGACAACGGTGGATGGCAAATGGACTCATACAAACGGTGATGGTTCTGAATGCCCGTGTTACGGCTTTTGGATTCAGCACCCAGAGATGGGGACAATGATTTATGCAACTGACACAGAACTGATTAAGTGGCGGTTCAAAAATGTAAATCACATTCTACTTGGTGTTAATTATGACCCGGAATTGTTATACGGTGACGATGCAAAGAAAAACCATGTTGTCCGTGGACACATGAGCATTGACACAGCTTGCGACTTTGTAAAAGCCAATACGTCAGATCGGTTGCAGAACGTGATTATGTGCCATTTATCAAAAGAAAATGCAGATGCCGGTAAATTCATCGAAAAGATGAAAAAAGCCGCTCCAAGCGTCAATGTGTGCGTTGCGGAGCCTGGCATGGAATTAGAATTAAGAAATCCGGGTGAATGCCCGTTTTAGAAAGGTGGAATGACTTATCAATAAAGTAATTTTAACGGGTAGATTCGTGAAAGACCCTGACGTTAGATACTCAAACGGAGAGAAAACAACTGCGGTTGCGAGATTTACTCTGGCAGTAGAACGAAGATTCAAAGGTGATGGAAATACGACAGCTGATTTTATCAACTGTGTAGCGTTCGGAAAATCCGGGGAGCTTATCGAAAAATACTTCCGTAAAGGTATGAAAGCTAATATTTGCGGACGGATTCAGACCGGCTCTTATACGAACAAGGATGGAAACAAGGTTTATACGACAGATGTTCTGGCGGAAGAAATTGAGTTTGGTGAAAGCAAAAACAGTAATCAGCAGAGTGCAGCTCCGGCTAATCCAAGTAATGCAGTTAATCCAATGACTGATGAAAATGGTTTCATGAACATCCCAGATGGGATTGATGAAGAGTTACCGTTTGCTTGATAAAGAGGGTGAGAAAATGAAAAAATTTGAACTTACAGCAGAATATGTGACTAATATTTTTGGAAAAAAGCTATTCAGAATCAAGGCTCTTGTGGAATTTGGAAATGTGAAAGAAGGAGACCTCGGAGGATTTGTAGAGAAAGAAAGTAACATTGATGATGACGGCAATGCATGGGTCTCAGGAAATGCACAAGTTTTCGGCAATGCAAAGATCTCCGGCAATGCACAAGTCTATGGAAATGCAAAGGTTTTCGGGAATGCATGGGTCTACGGGAATGCATGGATCTCTGGAAATGCACAGGTCTACGGAAATGCATGCGTCGCTGGAGATGTGCAGATATCCGAAAATGCACAGGTCTACGGGAATGCATGGATCTCTGGAAATGCACAGGTTTACGGGAATGCATGCGTCGCCGAAAATCTGGATTATGCAATAGTCGGAGGGTTTGGCAGTGAGCAGCAGACAATTACATTCTTCCGCCAGAAAGACGGATCTTTGGGAGCCAAATGCGGATTCTTTTACGGAACACTGGAAGAATTTCGAGAAAAAGTACTGGAAACTCATGGGGAAAGCAAATACGCGCGGGAATACCTGATGATTGCTGATCTGATGGAATTACATTTTGCAGGAGGCTGTGATGGCAATGATAAAGACAACCATTCATGTCTGTAAAAAGTGCAGATTCAGTGAATGGGGTAACAATGCAAACGTAACATGTGGCTACTACACAATAACTGGTAGCCACAGGAACTGTGAAATTGGCTGGTGCGACAAGTACCAGCCGAGAAAGAGGAAAAAGAAATGAAAGTAGTAGACAGATTGACCGAATATGTTGACGAACGGCATTTCCGAGTTGTCGGCTCTAAGGTCATTAGATGCCGGAAACCGCGGAGCACGCAGGTTATTGATACGGCTCTGGCAAAGCTGTTTGAGCTGGAAGAAGTTGGAGCGGACTATAAATTTACATATACCATTTGCGGTATATGGTACAGATTTCCCGACAATGGATATAACTAAGGTTCATGCAGAAGATTTGAATATCTGCGACACAAATGCATTCACTTACTTACTTACTCATTCCCTTGTACGGATTTATCAGTTGCTGGAAAGCAAGCAGGAATGAGCAAGGGAAGTGGGACAAGATCGGGTCTTTTGTGGGAAGTTGAGCGAATACTTTCTGAGATCAAGGATTCCGGTGGAGAGTTGCCACAGATTCTTTTTATGGAGAATGTACCACAGGTTCACGGGAAGAAGAACATGGCAGATTTCCAGAAGTGGATACAGTTTCTTGAAAGCCTTGGATATACGAATTTTTGGAAAGACCTGAACGCAAAAGACTACGGTATAGCACAGAACAGAAATAGATGCTTTATGTTTTCGTTTCTTGGAAACTACACATATAGATTTCCAGATCCCATTCCGCTTACGAAGAAGCTGAAAGACTATTTGGAAGATGAAGTGGACGAGAAATATTACATCAATAATGAAAAAGCAGAAAAGCTCATAAAACAGCTTGTTGACAGTGGGAAATTGATTGATACAATTCATCAGACAGACAGACAGACAGACAGACAGACAGACAGACAGACAGACAGACATGTATTGATGGGACAATCAACGGGCCGAGGCGGAGAAAAGTTGCGAACTGCATCAAAGCCAGATACGATTGCGGAATCTCAAATCTGCGATCAGAAGGAAACTTGGTTGTTGAAGAATATGGGAGAGACAGCGCAAAAACAGATCGATGTTGCGGTAACTCTCCGGGCAAGAGATTACAAAGGTCTTGATAATTATGGCAGTAATGGAGTAATAGAATGCAAGCAATTGGAATAACACTGTTTGAAAGTGAAAAATTTGGTGGTTCAAAGGTAAGTGGGGGGGTGGCAAACACTCTCCGGGCAAACAAAGTATGCGCAGGAGTGATCGAAGTGGCAGATGTAAAAGTTTTAGGTTCACTTGAAGCAAAATTTGAGAGTACCAACAGAATTTATGATGCGAGGGGGTGCAGCCCAACATTGAGTACAATGCAAGGCGGTAATCAAGAACCGAAAATACTTGAAGTAAAGCAGTTAGGATTTATGGATAATGGCACAGGCAAACACCAATCAAACACAGTATATGACGAAAATGCACTTTGCCCTAATATCACAACAGTTGCGGGCGGTGGTACGCAACAGATTAAAATATGTGAAAGTCAGATAGTTGCTATGCGTGGCAGAAATCCTGATAATCCGTCAGATAGAACTGTTGGAAGTCCGACAGAACAGAGATTAGAGGTAAATATGCAAGGTACAAGTAATTGCTTGACGAGTGTGCAGAAAGATAACCTTGTTATGGAAAGCCAAGTATTAACACCCAAACGCACGGAATATGGCAAATAGATAAGAAAAGCGTATGAAAGCGGTCAGATACAGGAGAGCAGACACAATATGACGGAATTAGAGCCTAGGCAAGACAATGTATCCAATACGCTGACAACAGTGCAAAAAGATAATTTATTACTTGAAAAACCTCAATATCGTATCAGAAAGCTGACACCGAGAGAGTGTGGACGGCTGATGGGTGTATCTGATGAAGATATTAACAAAATGGCAGCAGTCAACAGTAACTCGCAGCTTTACAAACAGTTTGGAAATTCTATTGTGGTTGCAGTAATGGTTGCTATGTTCAGAAACTTAAATATTGAACAGGAATAGTAGCAGAACAGACCGGTCAGCTTCGGTTTGCGTAACTCAACTTAACTCGAGTTAACTCAATTAACGAGTTAAATTAACTAGACTGATGAATTGGAGGATGGGAAATGAATATAGGAAAAGCGTGTGCAATTTTTGAACAGTTGGAGTCAGACAAATACTCTGAGAATGAAAAGCTGACTGCAATAAAAGAAGTGTTGGACATGCCAACACATAATGGAGTTACTAAAGACAAGATTTTAAGTGCATTCAGATGGTTATATGAATTGGCAGTGGAAGAGGTGGAACCAGAAGAAGCAGAGGAACAGAGCCGGAGCCGTGGAGAGGAGAATGAGTATGTACTGTAATGGAAACTGCGAATTTCTGGATAAAAAACGCAAGAAATGCAAAGCGGACGGAATAATTGTTGCATATATGAGAGTAAGAGGTAGAAACCTGGCATATGCCTGCTATGAACATAGAGTAGGCTGTGTGAAAGATAGGGAGGGAGAAGCTGATGGAGAATCTTAAACCGTGCCCGTTCTGCGGTTGTCATGACCGTAGAGTAGGAATCAGAAAAATGGGGAAGACAGGATACAAAGTGATTTGTAGCAGGTGTGGAAGTTCTGGACCATATGTCAGAATTGCAGATTTTCCGAACAAAATGGATGCACAGGAAGAGGCAAAGAGAGCATGGAACAGGAGGCAGTGATGAGCGGTAAATATGTAAGAGTAGATGATGTGATGGAACTCATAAATACTTCTAATCGTGGAACCTGTGATTATTTTATCGTAGATCAGATTGAAGAATTATGCAGATCAGAAAAAATATACGATCTGGACAAAGTTGTGGAAGAGCTGGACAAGCTGGCAGAAATGGAGGAAAGCCATGACGGAGAATGAAGCAATTGAATTTTTGAAGAAAGCAAAAAGACAAAATGAAATGGTGGGAATCCTTCCGGGGTCTGACATTGGCAACACGGTAATAAAGGCACTGGAAGAAGTGCAGCAGTATCGAGACACAACATTATCACCAAAACAAATTAGAGCACTTAAGAACCGCATTGTAGACGTATTCCTTTTGGTGGGTAAGTATATGGCTATTGGTACACCGGAAGAATGTCGGGAGGCTATGGAGAAGCAAAAAAGGAAGTTTGTGAAAAATCCATATGGAACAAGCTATATCTGGAAAGCTGGATATTGCCCTGTATGTGGCTGCGGAGTTACAGCAAGATGGGATTATTGCCAGTGTTGCGGGCAGAAGTTGAACTGGGAGAATCATGATGTCACGAAATAAAGAAGAACGAGCAAGAATGGAGGGTATGGCACAGGCTCTCCGAATTGCCAAAACCAAAGGTGTTGAAGGACTTGAGGAAGAATTAAGGATGAGGAATATTGTTGATCTTCCGTGTGCAGTTAGCAAATCTGCTATGGACGAATGCATCATGCAAATAAAGAACAACACGGTTGATACAGTTACTATTTTATCGGCATATATTCTTCACGAAAAATTTGGTTTTGGGAGAACAAGACTAGACAGATTTATTCATGAATTTAATTTTCAGGCAGAATGCCTGATGGATGATTATTTCACATGGGACGACCAGATCGAAGTTTTCCGGCAGGAATGCGGACTTAACCTTGAAATCAGGAAGAATGATAAGGATGTGAGAATTTGACAAAGGATTTTAGAAAAGTGTTTGCAATGAAAGCAGAGCGCGAAAAAAGAATTAAGAAAATTTGTCCAGACATCCCTAATTCCAGTGGAATATATGTATTTTACAGGATTGATGAAGCTGGAATCAGGAGAGCTTATTGCGGACAGGCAGTAAATCTGCTGGAAAGATGCGCGTCACATTTAGGAGAGTATGACCATATAGCATTAAGCCTTAAAAAACACGGATTTTACAGTAATGAGAATCCATACGGCTGGAAACTGGATTACAGGACATATCCTAAGTCAGAATTGGATGATAAGGAAGTTGAAACTATTAAATCGTTTGCGGATAAAGGTTTTCAAATGTATAACGTCACAGCGGGCAGCCAAGGAAAAGGGAAACAGGTAACAGGGCAGTACAAGCAGCCTAAGACGTACTCGCAGGGCATACAACAGGGCAGAAAGAATATGGCTAGGGAATTATCGTCTATCGCAGAAAAACACCTTAAAATCGAGCTGAGAGCGGATAAGGCTAATAATAAGGTGTCACAGAAACAGTATGGCAAATTTATGGATTTGTTGAAAGAAGGGAATTCAGAGTGATAACTGAACGAGATGAATGCTGCGGTTGTGCAACGGAATCGTATCCTTGCCTTGAAGATAGCTGCCCTAGAAGACATACGGCAGTGCTGATCTGCGACGAGTGCGGGGATGAAGTAGAAAAATTATACAAAGTGGACGGAATGCAGTTATGTAGCCGATGCGCTTTGAATGAACTGGAGGAAGTTGATTATGAAAGAGAAAGAAGCTATTGAATATCTGAAAACAAAATATTTGCACCCAGATAGCCCAGCTAATCCGTCAAAGGAGTTATGCATAATGCATAATGAGGCTCTTGATTTAGCAATTGCTGCTTTGAAAGAAGAGGATAAGCGGAAGAAAAAGAGTGTTACGTTAGAGCAGATTAAAGAAATTGTTGACTATTTGAATCAGGTATGCGGAACGAGATACAAATACAATAACAAGCAGACACAATCTTACATAAATGCCAGATTTTCCGAAGGATATACGATGGAAGATTTCAAGAACGTGATCGACAAAAAGGCAAAGGAATGGAAAGGAACGCAGTTTGAACAGTTTTTGAAGCCTGGAACGCTGTTTTGCACCAAATTTGAGGGATACGTCAATCAGAAAGAGAAAGTCTTCAGGCCAAAAGGACAGCAGGACATTTTAGGCGAGTGGAGGGATAGCTGATGACCAGAGAAGAGACGCAAAATCTTCTGGCAATGATGCAGGCAGCATATCAGAATTACAATCCTCCGAGTAAAACAGCTGCGGTAAATGTCTGGCATATGATGTTGCAAGACTTTGACTGGAAGCTTGTACAGGCTGCATTTGTGGCGTTTGTCAGAGAAAACTCCAGCGGATTTCCTCCATCACCTGGGCAGATCATCGAAAAAATTCAATTGCTCACTAAACCGGAAGATTTGAATGAAATGGAAGCATGGGCGTTGGTGAGTAAGGCTATCAGAAGGAGTGCTTATAATAGTCGGGAAGAGTATGAGAAGCTGCCAGAATCCGTGCAGAAAGCCGTAGGCTCCTCAAATCAGTTGTATGCTTGGGCAATGGATACAGAATACAATGAAAGTGTTGTGAGTAGCCATTTTGTCAGATGTTATCGAACAATTATTGAACGGGAAAATACGGTTGCGAAGATGCCGGAGAATATCAGAAAACTTATAGGACGGGTAAACCAGAAATTGGATGGAATAGAAAGTAATGCATATAGCATAGAAGAAAAATAAATATCGGAAGGAGTGAAGAGGTTTGTCCGGACAATAAAGCTGGCTTTACTCCGAGATAAAATGAAAAGCCAAAAGGAACGAAGTGCGGAACTATACAAAAGCAGAAAAGAAAGCGGTCTGTGTCCCAGATGTGGGAAACCTCTAGATAGAAATGGACATTATTGTTCTGAGTGTTTGGAAAAAGAAAGAGAATATCGCAGTGAAACAAAAAAATTTTGTAAGGAAAACGGAATTTGTCCGGTCTGCCATAAAGAAAAGTTGTATGGAGACGAGAAACAATGCATATTATGCAGAGAGTATCACTGGGAGTATGGCATAAAGAATCCACCAACCGATCAGCAAAAAGAAAAGTACAGAAACCGCTTTCGTGAGACACAAAAAAAATTATATGCAGAAAGAGTATCGAATGGTATATGCACCAGATGCGGAAAACTAAAAGTAGTTCCAGGAAGAAAAAAGTGTGGAATCTGCCTTGAAAAAGACATGATTTTACACAGAAACAGGAGGGCTTATGAGGTCGAACTTCAACAGACTAAGTAAGCCGGAAGTTGATCTTATAATTAAAAAAACAAATTTTACAGAAGAGGAAGAAATGATTTTCCATATGCTCTGTCGCGGAAAGAGCCTGGATCAAATATGTTTAGAAACATTTCTTCCAAAATCCACACTATGCCGTAGGATTCATTCAATCAAAGAAAAGGTAGGAGATAATAAAATGAGCGTAAAAGTTCCAATATGGGAAAAGGTGGCACTTACATTAGAAGAAGCTGCTGAGTACAGCAACATAGGAATCAATAAAATAAGGGATATTTCCAATGATCCGAGATGTAAATTTGTAATTTTTGTCGGAAAAAAGCGGTTAATTAAAAGAAAAGAATTTGAGAAATACATTTCTGAGAATGTGGAATTGTAGACTTTTATAGCCTTATGTGATAATATAAAAAATTGCATAAGGCTTTTCTCATAAAGAAAGGAGAGGCGAAACGTGGGAAAAGACTTGAAGGGAAAAGAGCTTGGTGTTGGGATTTCTCAGCAATCTGATAAATTGTATGTTGCAAGATTTACCGATAAGTTTGGAATTAGAAAAACCAAGCGATTCAAAAAATTGCAGGAATGCAGGCAATGGATTGCAGATGCAAGTTATATCAGCAAACATAGTGATATAGAGAATGCTTCTGACATACTTGTGGATACATGGTATGAGTATTGGATCGGTATAAAGAAGCAAACTGTAAGGCCGAACACGGTTAGAAATTATTCCGAAAGGTATGAAAGAAATATTAAAGGAATTATAGGAAAAAAACTTCTTTCAGAAGTAAAACCGATTCACTGCCAGAAAATTTTTTCTGATATGGCCGAGCAGGGATATAAGACTACTACAATCTATCAGACAAGGATAACTCTTTATAACATGCTTGAATTTGCAAAAGAGAATGATGTAATTTTAAGTAATCCATGTAAAAAATCTGTAAAGAGTGACATTGGAAAACCATCCGAAAAAAAAGTTGCTCTTACCATTGATGAGCAAAGAAAATTTTTAATGTCAGCGGCAGGACAAAGTTATGAAAATCAATACAAATTTATGCTTCAAACAGGGCTGAGAACAGGAGAGCTTGTAGGACTGAAGTGGGATGATATTGATTTCGGAAAAAGAACGGTTACAATATCCAGGACGATGGAATACAGGTACAAGGTAGGAGAGTGGAGAGTTGGGCCGCCAAAAAGCAAGTCCGGTTATAGGACAATTCCTCTTACGGATGAAGCTATTAGAATCCTTAAAGAACAGAAAGAAAAGAATAGCAAAATCAAAGTTATCAATATTGAATGGAGAGATCAAGTTTTTCTTTCGCGGAAAGGGGAGCCAGTTAAAAACAGTACATATGACACTGCCTTATTTAAAATATGCGATAAAGCAGAGATAAGAAAATTTTGCATGCATATATTAAGGCATACATTTGCAACCAGATGTATTGAAGCTGGTATGATTCCGAAGACATTGCAAAAAATTCTTGGACATTCAAACATAGGGATCACAATGAATTTGTATGTGGATGCTACAGAGGAAGAAAAAACAAAAGAGATGGATCTTGTCGCAGAAGCTCTTAAAGTAGTATAGAACGAAAAAATTGGTACAGTAATTGGTACACTAGTAAAAATAAACAAAGAAAAATCCTTGAAAATCAAGGGATTTTAGGAGGAAATAGAGAAAATGAAATTAGGCATCGTTGTTAGGAGGGGATTTTTACAAAAATTTTTATAATTTTTCAAAAGCCTACAAAGCTTGAAAAATCAACGTTTTTTGGAGAATTTAACATTACATAAGTATTTATAACTATTTATAAAAAAATAAAAATTGGTACAGTAATTGGTACACCGAAAAGCCTTATGCAATTGAGAATATTATGAGAAGAAA
>ERZ773194.1915-NODE-1915-length-21091-cov-5.615754_pt1 | contig 21091 bp, 16 predicted proteins | sample MGYA00511240_ERZ773194 | MGnify/ENA primary metagenome ERZ773194 (study PRJEB29015, sample SAMEA2737774) | human gut metagenome | biome: human gut; feature: human-associated habitat; material: faeces | place: China | collected 2012 ... | reverse complement strand
AAAAGGGGCTGTTCGAAGAGGCCGACAAGGGAACGCTGTTTCTCGACGAAATCGGAGAAATGCCCGTCGAATTGCAGGCCAAGCTGCTGCGCGTGCTCGAAAGCGGCGAATTCATCAAGATCGGCGAGACCCGCCCGACGAAAGTCGACCTGCGGATCATCGCCGCCACGAACCGCGACCTCGAAAAGGAGATCGCCGCCGGAAACTTCCGCGAAGACCTCTATTTCCGGCTCTCGGTCTTCCGCATCCAGCTGCCCGCCCTGAGCCAGCGGCGCGAAGACGTCGCGGAATACGCCCGCTACTTCGTCGGGCAGTTCGCCGCCAAGATGGGAAAACGCATCGAAACCATCGACGACGCATACATCGCCGCGCTGGAACGCCATACATGGCACGGCAACGTGCGCGAACTGCGCAACGTCGTCGAACGGAGCCTGATTATGGCCGACGGCGAACGGCTCTCCGCCGATACGCTGTCGCCTGAATTCCGCGCCGGCGCCGGCGCACCTCCCGATTCGCTGGCACTCGACGCACTTGAACGGCATCATATTCTGAAAGTCCTCGAATACGCCAAAGGCAACAAAACCGAAGCCGCCCGCCTGCTGGGCATCGGCATCGCGACACTCTACCGCAAGTTGGAAAGTTACGGCGTCAAGTAGACACGCACCGTTTCATTCCGAGAAGGGCGTCTTATCATTTTGATAGGACGCCCTTCTTTTTCGGCGCATCGCGAAAGAACGTAAACGCCTATTCCAAAGCGGATTGAATAAAAAGGCGGTTTTTTGGCACCGCCTTCGTATAGAAGTCGGCACGAACCAAACGGAGGATGCGAAATGCAGGTGATACTAATGATTCTGTTTTTTTGCGGCATCGGATGCCTGTTCGATCGCATGATGTGCGGTTTCGTGAAAAAGTTGTCTAACTCAAAAAAGCTGAAGCGATGAATGCAATCGTACTTTTCATCCTGCTCTGCGCCTTAGGGGCGTTGTGCTATTGGTTTTATTTCAAATGTGTGGATTGGTTCGAAAAAATTTAATGGAAAATGTTTACAGGATTGCTTATTCTGAGTATCATCGGATTCATCTACTTGATGTATGTGCTCGTTAAACCCGAAAAATTCTGATTGTCTGACCCGTAAAACGATAAATAAATGAATACGGAAATTTTAGGCGTAATTCTGCAATGGGTGGCTCTGGTGGTGCTCTGTTATCCGCTGGGCCGCTACATTGCCAAAGTCTACCGAGGCGAGCGCACGTGGCTCGACTTCATGGCTCCGCTCGAAAGGGGCATTTACAAGGTATGCAGCATCGATCCCGACGAGGATATGGACTGGAAGAAGTTCCTCAAAGCTCTGCTGATGGTCAACCTCTTCTGGTTCTTCTGGGGCATGGTGCTGCTCTGCTGCCAGAGCTGGCTGCCGCTCAATCCCGACGGCAATGCCAACCAGACGCCCGATCTGGCGTTCAACACCTGCATCTCGTTCATGGTCAACTGCAACTTGCAGCATTACAGCGGCGAGACGGGTCTCACCTATTTTACGCAGTTGTTCGTCATCATGCTCTTCCAGTTCATCACCGCAGCGTGCGGCATGGCCGCCATGGCCGGCATCATGAAGGCGCTGGCAGCGAAGACCACGAAGGCCATCGGCAACTTCTGGGTCTATCTGGTCAAGAGCACGACCCGTATCCTGATGCCCCTGTCGCTTCTGGTCGGTATCCTGCTGGTGATCAACGGCACCCCGATGTCGTTCGACGGCAAACAGACCATCACGACGCTCGAAGGCCAGGAGCAGGTCATCTCGCAAGGCCCCACGGCCGCTATCGTGCCGATCAAACAGCTGGGTACCAACGGCGGCGGTTATTTCGGCGTCAACTCTTCGCACCCGCTCGAAAATCCCAACGCCTTCACGAATATGTTGGAGTGCTGGTCGATTCTGATCATCCCGATGGCGATGGCCTGGGCTTTCGGCTTCTACGTCCGTCGCCGCAAGCTGGCCGCCTGGATCTTCGGCGTGATGCTCTTCGCCTTCACGGCCGGTATCTTCGTCTCCGTTCCGCAGGAGATGGGCGGCAACCCCAATATCGACGAAATGGGCATCGCGCAGGACCTCGGCTCGATGGAGGGCAAGGAGATCCGCATCGGTTCGGCCGCTTCGGCCATGTGGGGCATGGTGACGACCGTCACCTCGAACGGCTCGGTGAACTCGATGCACGATTCGCAGACCCCGCTGAGCGGTATGATGCAGATGCTCAACATGCAGATCAACTGCTGGTTCGGCGGTGTCGGCGTGGGCTGGATGAACTACTTCGCCTTCCTCATCATCGCCGTCTTCATCAGCGGACTGATGGTGGGCCGCACGCCCGAATTCCTCGGACATAAGGTCGAAGCGCGCGAAATGAAGATCGCCACGATGGTCGTACTGATGCACCCCTTCCTGATCCTCGTCGGTACGGGTATTTCCGCCGCTGTGGCCGCCGCGAACCCCGAAATCGGGTGGCTGAACAACCCCTCGTTCCACGGCCTGAGCGAAATGCTCTACGAGTACACCTCGGCTGCGGCAAACAACGGTTCGGGCTTCGAGGGACTCAGCGACAACACGCCGTTCTGGAATATCATGACCGGTATCGCCCTGATCATGGGCCGTTATTTCCCGATCGTGGGACAGGTAGCCATCGCCGGACTGCTCGCCTCGAAGAAATTCGTCCCCGAGAGCGCCGGTACGTTGAAGACCGACACGTTCACCTTCTCGCTGATGACCTTCGCCGTCATCATCATCGTGGCCGCCCTCTCGTTCTTCCCGGCACAGGCTCTGGGTCCCATCGCCGATTATTTAAGTTTCTAATCCGGATTTGAAAAATGAAAAATCGAGTAAATAATTCGTTGTTCAACAAACAGCTTGTAAACGCAAGCTTCGTTGAGTCGTTCCGCAAGCTCGATCCGCGTGTGATGATCAAGAATCCGATCATGTTCACCGTCGAGGTCGTAACGTTCGTCATGCTGCTGCTGATTGTCTGGATCGCCGTGACAGGAAACACGTCGCAGGGTTCGCTGGGCTACAATATCGTGATCTTCCTGGTCCTGCTGGCCACAGTGCTCTTCGCCAATTTCGCCGAGGCCATCGCCGAAGCACGCGGCAAGGCACAGGCCGATTCGCTGCGCAAGACCCGTGAGGAGACCCCTGCCAAACGTATCGAGAAGGACGGACAGTCGCATATCGTCAGCAGCTCGGCACTGCGTAAGGGCGACGTGTTCGAATGCGTCGCCGGAGATACCATTCCCGCCGACGGCGAGATTATCGAAGGTCTGGCGTCGATCGACGAGAGCGCCATCACGGGCGAATCGGCCCCGGTGATCCGCGAGGCGGGCGGCGACAAGAGTTCGGTCACGGGCGGTACGAAGGTTCTTTCCGACCGTATTCTGGTAAAAGTGACCGTACAGCCGGGCGAGAGTTTCCTTGACAAGATGATCGCCCTCGTGGAAGGTTCCTCGCGCCAGAAAACCCCGAACGAGATTGCGCTGACCATCCTGCTCGCAGGCTTCACGATCGTCTTCGTGATCGTTTGCGCCACGCTCAAACCGTTCGCCGATTACGTGGGTGCCAACATCACCGTCGCAGCGTTTATTTCGCTGTTCGTCTGCCTGATCCCGACCACGATCGGCGGTCTGCTGTCGGCTATCGGCATCGCCGGTATGGACCGCGCCCTGCAAGCCAACGTCATCACCAAGTCGGGCAAGGCCGTCGAAACCGCCGGCGACATCGATACGCTGCTGCTGGACAAGACCGGTACGATCACCATCGGCAATCGCAAAGCCACCAAGTTCTATCCTGTCAATGGAGTGAGCCCCAAGGATTTTCTCCGGCTCTGCGTCCTCTCCTCCGCGGCCGATGAGACCCCCGAAGGCAAATCCATCGTCGAACTGGGACGCGAACAGGGCTTCCGGTTCAGCCAGACCGATTTGGTGGGTGTACACATGGTGAAGTTCACGGCCGAGACCAAGTGTTCGGGCGTAGACATGCCCGACGGCACCCGCATCCGCAAGGGCGCTTCGGAGGCAATCCGTGCGATCGTCCGGAAAGCGGGCAACGGCTTCTCGCCGGAGGTGGAGAAGATCGTGCGCACGATCTCGGAGAACGGCGGTACGCCGCTCGTGGTCTCGGAAAACGAACAGATCAAAGGTGTGATCGAATTGCAGGACATCATCAAGACGGGTATCCGCGAACGTTTCGAGCGTCTGCGCAAGATGGGCGTGAAGACCGTGATGGTGACGGGCGACAATCCGCTGACGGCGAAATACATCGCCGAGCAGGCAGGCGTGGACGACTTCATCGCCGAGGCCAAGCCCGAGGACAAGATGGAGTATATCCGCCGCGAACAGCGGGCCGGCAAACTGGTGGCCATGATGGGCGACGGTACGAACGACGCTCCGGCGCTGGCTCAGGCCGACGTGGGCGTCGCGATGAACAGCGGTACGCAGGCCGCCAAGGAGGCGGGCAACATGGTCGACCTGGACAACGACCCCACGAAGCTGATCGAGATCGTCGAGATCGGCAAACAGCTGCTGATGACGCGCGGCACGCTCACGACCTTCTCCATCGCCAACGACGTCGCGAAGTACTTCGCCATCGTCCCGGCGCTGTTCATCACCTCGATTCCGGCTCTGCAAACGCTGAATATCATGCACCTGCATTCGCCCGAAAGCGCCATTCTCTCGGCGGTGATCTTCAACGCGATCATCATTCCGCTGCTGATTCCGCTGGCCCTGCGCGGCGTCGCTTACAAACCGATCGGAGCCTCGGCCCTGTTGCGCCGCAACCTCTTCATCTACGGTCTGGGCGGCATCATCGTTCCGTTCATCGGCATCAAACTGATCGACATGTTAGTAAGTGTGTTCTTTTAATTTATTGCTTGAATCATGAAAAATCTTTGGATTTCAATCAAGATAACGCTGGCGATGTGCGTCGTGCTGTTCGTCGGTTATGTATTGGTACTGCGCCTCGTGGCATGGGTGGCATCGCCCAACGACGGAGAGGCTCCCGTGGTGACCTATAACGGCAAGGTGGTCGGCGCTGCCAACGTAGGCCAGGTCTTTACGGACAGCGTCTATTTCTGGGGACGTCCGTCGAACGTGGATTACAACGGCGGAGGTTCGGGCGGCAGCAACAAGGGCACGAACAATCCCGAATATCTGGCCCAGGTGGAGGAGCGCATCGATGCGTTCCTCGCCGCCCACCCCTACCTCTCGCGCGAGGAGGTTCCCGCCGAGATGGTGACCGCGAGCGGTTCGGGCCTCGATCCCGACATCTCGATCCGCGGCGCCGAAGTTCAGATCCGCCGCGTCGCCGGAGCCCGCGGCATGTCCGAAGCCGAGGTGAAGAAGATCGTCGAGGAGAATATCCACAAACCGTGGCTCGGACTCTTCGGCACCTATAAGGTCAATGTTCTGAAACTGAATGTGGCGTTGGACGCCGCACAGAACAAATAGCGTGTGCGGAACTTATGAAAAAGTTGGATAAACCGACCAAACGGTGGCTGATCGTACTGATCGTTTTTCTGGTCGTATTTCTGATTACGGATCTGATCTGACCCCTGTCGGTCATCCTGCTTTCGCAAGTCAGACTGCGCAAACCCTCTATTTCCCGTCGCGTACGCCCGGGCCCGGAAACGGGTTCCGTGGCGCCACGGACGGAAAAACAAACCCGAATCATCAACAATCAACGAAGAAATCTTTTAAATTCTATGAAACGTATTTTACTCGGAGTATTGGCTACGGCAGCCATGTTTGGAACGAATCACGTCGCCGCTCAAGACAAAGGGGTATCGTTCAGCGGCGGTTCCGATCTCGTAAGCTCGTATTACTGGCGCGGCGTCAAGGAGTCGGGCCCGGCCTTGCAGCCCACGCTGACCATGACGGCCGGAAACTTCTCGGTAACGGCATGGGGGTCGATCGATTTCAGCGACAGCGGCTACAAGGAGATGGATCTCACGCTGGCCTACCAGCTGGGGCCCGTGACGCTTTCGGTGGCCGACCTCTACTGGACCGGACATGACGACGACCGCTATTTCATATTCGACAGCCATTCCCCCCACCGCATCGAGGTAGGCGCGAGCTGGGTCGTATCGGAAAAACTGCCCTTCACGTTGTCGTGGTACACGATTCTGTTCGGCGCCGCCGACCGGAACGACAAAGGAGAACGCGCCTATGCTTCCTATTTCGAGGTGGCCTATCCTTTCACGGTGAAGACGGTCGACATGAAGGCCGGCGTGGGCATGGTGCCCTGGAATGCCGCCACGACCTACAACTGCGGCGATCGCGACTTCTACGTGCAGAACGTCTTCCTCAATGCCGGCAAGACCTGGGACATCAAGGGTGCCGACGGCATGAAAATCGGAATTTTCACCAATCTGATTTGGAATCCTGCTCTCGACGACGTTAACTTTGTCGGAGGATTTTCATTCAGAATGTAATAACTATGGATACACAGGACACCCGGCGAAGCGCCGAGCACTTTCTCGCCCTGATCAAAGCCTCGCACCGCGGGAAATTCAAGGTCTACATCGGCATGAGTGCCGGCGTGGGCAAGACCTACCGCATGTTGCAGGAGGCGCACCAACTGCTCGACGCAGGCGTGGACGTCCAGATCGGTTACATCGAGACGCACGGCCGTCCCGAAACGGAAGCCCTCACCGAAGGGCTTCCGTTCATTCCGCGCCGCAAGCTCTTCTACAAGGGCAAGGAGCTCGAAGAGATGGATATGCAGGCCATCATCAACCTCCACCCCGATATCGTCGTGGTCGACGAACTGGCGCACACCAACATCGAGGGCAGCGCAAATCCCAAACGGTGGCAGGACGTGATGCAGATCCTCGACGCGGGTATCAGCGTCATCTCGGCCGTCAACATCCAACACATCGAAGGGGTGAACGAACAAGTGCAGGAGATCACCGGCATCGAAGTCCACGAACGGGTGCCCGACAGCGTGCTGGCGACGGCCGACGAGGTGGTGAACATCGACCTGACGGCCGACGAACTGATCGAACGGCTCAAAGCGGGTAAAATCTACAAACCCGACAAGGTGCCGACCGCCCTGAGCAACTTCTTCCGGCAGGAGAACATCCTGCAACTGCGCGAACTCGCCTTGAAGGAGGTGGCGCTGCGCGTCGAGAAGAAGGTGGAAAACGAAGTGACGGAGAAACCCGCCCTGCTGCACGACAAGCTGTTGGCCGTGATCGACAGCAGCGAGAAACGCGCCCGCCGCCTGATCCGCAAAACCGCGCGTCTGGCCACGCATCTCAACAGTTCGTTCATCGTACTCTACGTCCAGAGCGACCGCGAGACCGCCGACCGCATCCCGCTTGCCAACCAGCGCTACCTGATCAACAACCTCAATCTGGCCACCGAACTCGGCGGTCAGATCCGGCAGGTACACTCCAACCGTCCGGTCGAGACGATCGTGGAGATCTGCCGCGAACAAAAAATCAATATCGTCTGCGTCGGCCGACCCGAATTTTCACTATTTTCGCTGTTGAAAAACGTCGTCGGGATGCGCCGCCTCATCGGCAGACTGTCGCGCATGAACATCGACCTGTATATATTGTCATAACCATGAAAATACAACGAAGGCTCACATTGGGCATCGGCATTCTTTTCGCCATGATCGTGCTGCTCGGCATCCAGTCGGTCAGCTACGTGCGGCAGCTTTCGCGCGCCACGGGAACCATTCTGGCCGACAATTACAACTCGTTGCAATACGCCGCCGACATGCTGCGTTCGCTCAACGACATCGGCGAAGATTCCGTTTCGCGGCACACCCTGCGGCAGAGTCTCGCCCTCCAACAACAAAACATCACCGAGATCAGCGAACGGGAGATGACATCGGAGCTCGGCCGCCATATCGCGGCGCTGAGCGACCCCGTCACCGAGGCCGAACTGCAAACGGTGCGCCAGGACCTGCTGCGCATCATGGAACTCAACATGGCGGCCATCCGCGCCAAAAGTTCGGCCGTCGAGGAACGCGCCGACTACGTGATGTGGTGGCTGATCGTCGTGGCGGCGCTCTGCGTCGTCAGTGCCGGCGCCATTCTGGTATGGTTTCCGCGGCTGGTGCTGCGTCCCATCGACGAACTGAAAAAGGGCATCCGCGAAATCGCCAACCACAACTACCAGCAACGGCTCGACTTCACGGGCAACCGTGAATTCGAATCCGTAGCCGAATCGTTCAACGACATGGCGGCCAAACTCGACGAATACCGCCGCAGTTCGCTCGACGACCTGATGACAGCCAAGAAACGCATCGAGGCGATCGTCGATACGCTCCACGAGCCGATCATCGGTCTCGGCCCCGACCGCAAGATCCTCTTCATGAACCGCGAAGCGCTCGCGGTGCTGAATCTGCAAGCGGAGGTCGTCGGCCGCAACGCCGCCGAGGTCGCCCTCTCCAACGACCTGCTGCGCCGTCTGATGCGCGAGCTTTACGGAGAAAAGCGATCGACCGGAGGAGAGCCACTGAAAATCTACGCCGACAACAAGGAGAGCTACTTCCAAATGGAGAACACGCCGCTCTACATCACACCTGTCGGCGGACGCGAACAACAGTTCGTCGGCAACCTGATTATCCTGAGCAATGTCACCAAATACAAGGAACTGGATTCGGCCAAGACCAATTTCATCTCGACTGTCTCGCATGAGATGAAGACCTCGATCTCGTCGATCCTGATGAGCCTGCAACTGCTCGGCGACGACCGGCTCGGCAAACTCAACGACGAACAGAAGCAGCTGGTCGGGAGTATCCGCGACAGCAGCGACCGTCTTCTCTCGATCACGGGCGAATTGCTCAACATGACGCAGATCGAGACCGGCAAGCTCAAACTCATGCCCAAGATCACCAAGCCGATCGAACTGATCGACTACGCCGTCAAGGCGACGCAGGTATTGGCCGAGCGGTTCTGCTGTTTCGTCGAGGTGGAATACCCCGAAAAAATCTCGAAACTGTTCGTCGACAGCGAAAAGATCGCGTGGGTCATCACCAACCTGCTGTCGAACGCCATCCACCACTCGCCCGAAAAATCGCGCATCATCGTGGGCGCCGTACAGCACGAAAAGGCGGTCGAAATCTACGTGCGGGATTTCGGACGGGGCATCGACCCGCGTTACCACAAGAGCATTTTCGAACGCTATTTCCGCGTACCGGGCACCAAGGTACAGGGCAGCGGATTGGGGCTGGCCATCTCTAAGGAGTTCGTCGAGGCGCACGGCGGCACGATCGGCGTCGAAAGCGAGATCGGCAAGGGCAGCCGCTTCTCGATCCTGCTGCCCGTGTGAATTCCGCACGCACGTACCGCGGACGGACTCCAACACCCAGGGCCTTCGGCCGATGTCGAAATCGCTATAATTCGGTATTGCGTATCCGACGGAATTTCCGCTGCTTTGCGTCTCGAAAAGGGATATTTCGAACATGCAAACATGTAAAGCGTAAAAAGAGGATAGGTGCCGAAATTCTGCGACAAGCCGCACGGATCTTTCGTATCAGAGGATTCGCGGGACGTCGCATCGCGAGATCGCCGACGTCGCAAACATCGGACCGAGCAATATCCGCAACTATTTTCCCGGCAAGGAGGGATCGTTCCGTACCGTCGTACAGCCCGTCGTCGGGCCGGCCGCGGTTTCGGATGAAGGCCGGGAAATATCGCTCGGTTTTCCTGTGTCGTGTTACGGCGTCTTATATTTTACTTATCGTTCAGATGCGCGACGTATCCCGCACGCATCACCGGACATTTGAAAGCCCTCCGTCGGGAACAGCCGGCGCAATCCGTCATTTCGCAGCGCGCCACCGAACCCAAGACGTACAGGCGTCCGGCGCTTTTCAGCAGAGCAAACGGAGCGGAGCGGCGATCGCCGCTCCGCTCCGTTGTCGCATCGTCCGAATGACGGCCCCGCGTATTCAGCAATTCAACCCCGCATCGTAGGCCTGTTTCATGGCCGGACTACCCTCGATCTCACCGATTTTCCACGCCCCGACGCCGTAGATCGTACCGCATTCGCGGGAATCGTCGAGACAGTCCAGAAAACCGCGGAAACCGTCGATCGTCCGTTCCATGGCAGCCTTGCTGTCGTCGGCCGCCGCCACGATAAAATAAAACTCCTTGCCCGTCATCTCGGTGTAACGTGCGCAGCAACGATCGATCAGCGTCTTCATCTGGGCGCTCATCGTATAGAAATAGACCGGCGTAGCCAGTACGATCACGTCGGCCGCGATCATCTTCCCGACGATCTGCGCCGCATCGTCCCGTTGCGGACAGGTTCGGGTATCGTAGCAGACGCCGCAACCGGTGCAGTAACCGATCCGGCAGTCGCGCAACGAGATCTTCTCCGCGTCGTGCCCCGCCTCCCGCGCCCCGCGCAGGAACTCGTCGCACAGCCGGTCGGAATTCCCGTGCCGGCGTGGAGAAGACGAAAGTAGCAAAATTCGTTTTTTCATCTTTTTACCTAATTATCTATGATTCGGTCAATCAATCGATCCCTCGCCACCATGCCTCGTAACGCCTGACGGTGTCGGCCAGCGGCACGATCTCTCCGATCATCGGTTGCAACAGCACGAACCCGTCGCCTGCCGCCGCTTCGGCGGCGTTTTTCAGCGGTTCGTCCCACGCATGGCGGCTCAGCGCGAATTTCGAGTGATGCACCGTCAGCACACGTGCCGGGCGCAGGTCGCGGATCGCATCTGGCAATTTTTCGGGCATCAGATGAATGTAACGCCAGTCGGCGTTGTACTGCCCGTTCTCCACCACCGCCAGGTCGATCGGCGCGAACCGGCGGCCGATCTCGGCGAAGTGCGTATCGTAACCGCCGTCGCCTGCAAGATAGACCCGCCGCGAAGGGCTCTCCACCAGAAACGAGGCCCAGAGCGAACGGTTGCGCTGCAACCCGCGCCCTGAAAAATGGCGCGCAGGCAGGCAGTGGATCCGGAACCCGTCCGACAAACCGCAGCTCTCGTTCCAATCCAGTTCGACGATCCGGTCAGAATTGAATCCCCAATACTCGAAATGCTCCCCCACGCCCAGCGGACAGACTACCCTGCCGATACGCTCTTTCAACTGCATTACGGTACGGTAATCCAGATGATCCCAATGGTCGTGCGTGACGATCAGGCAGTCGATATCGGGCATGTCCTCCGGAGAAAAGACGTCCGTACCCTTGAAGGGAGAAAAGAACAGCGACATCGGCCACTTGTCGGTCAGCACCGGATCGACCAGAAGACGCACCCCGTCCAATTGCAGCAGATAGGACGAATGGCCGAACCACACCAACGCATCCTCCGCCCGCTCCAAACGGTGCAGATCGGGTTTCAGCACCGGAAGCGCCGACGCCGGTTCGCGGCGCTCTTTACTCCCGAAGAGAATACCCCACATGCTGCCCGCAAACCCTTTGTCGGAAGTCATCTGCGGCGTAGGATGCAGGTTGCGGAACTGCCCGTCGCGGTAATTGGGCGAACGGCGGATACGCTCCAACCGCTCGCCGCGCGGCAAGCGGCCGAAACTCCGCTGATTGACGAATGCGATCCCCGCCGCAGCGAGCAACACGACGATCGACAAGAGGATTGCGGACATACGGCGAATCGTTTTTCTCATTTATTCGGGAATCACTTCGTTCAGACAGGCGATCGCATTGAGCGTGCGCGGGTAACCAATGTAGGGAAGCAGCTGCGTAACGACGGCCAGCAGTGTCGCCTTGCCGTTACCGACGTTCGCATTGCCCTGAATATGCCCTTTCACCTGCGCTTCGCAACCGCCCAGCGACACGAGCATCGAAAAAGTAAGCAGTTCACGAGTCTTCACATCCAACCCGCCGCGTGTGTAATAGTCGCCGAAACAATCGGCAGACAGATAGCGCTGGATATGCACCTGATTCTCCGGTGCTTCCTCGTGCATCCGATCGATCCGTTCGCCGAAGATCGATCGCTGTACGGCCAGTCCCTTTTCGAAGCGGTCATCGGACGAAACGGTCGACTGCCCCTCCAACGGCAACGCCACGCCCCGTCGCCGCAGCACATCGTTGGCTATGCCGATGAAATCGAAGGTCCTGGCCAAACCGACGTAAGGCACGGCCTGATACAAAATCTCCTTCACCTCGACGGGCGTCACGCCGCCGTCGAGCGCCGCGTCGAGCAGCGAGCGGTAGACCCCCTCCGCCTGCAAGGCGATCGCCGAAGCGAGAAGGGTCATTCTGCGCGTCCGCTCGTCGAGTTCTCCGTAACGCAACACCTCGTCGAAGGCGAAATTGCCGACGATCTCCGCCAGTTCGGGATCGCTCTGTTCCAACTCCGACTTGCATGCCGGCAACAACGCATCGAAATTGCGGAGCGCCGCCCGGGACATCCGGCTGCGGAATTCCTCCATCCCGGCGGTCGCCGCTGCATACTGCGCGTCGTCCACCGGTTCGAGCCACCTATTCTCGTTGGTCTGCGGATTAGTCTCGACGGCCAGATGCGCAAACCAGCTGTCGGGTGCCGCTCCGTGCCAGTGCTCCACGTCGGGAGCGATCTCCACCACATCTCCCGGCAACAACAGCCGCGCCGGTTCACCCCGTTCCTGGTAATAGCCCCGGCCGGCCGTGACAAGCAGCAGCTGCCCTCCGGTATGGCTATGCCAGTTGTTGCGGCATCCGGGACTGAAAGTCACGTTCGACACCGGACAGTTCAACGCCTCGTCGCGCACCAACGGCGCACGGTAGGCCTGACCGATAAAATAGGCCGAAAATTCCTCCGGCAGCTTCTCGCCCTGCGGGAAGATCTGCCCAAAGATAGGATTCTCTCTCATCGTGTTTTCCTGTGCATGAATTGTTCCTGCCGAACCGATCAGCAGTGCAAAAACGACTGCCTGCCGACATGCGATTCTTCTCATCGTCTCTTCGTTTTTAGGTTCACGATGCAAAATTACGGAGATTCCGCACTGCACGACCTACACGGATTACGGATTTCGTTACCACTTTTACCGATTCGGCCTACTTCGCATTGCGGTAGGCAAGAGGCGAACATCCCGTATGGCGCTTGAAGAAACGCCCCAGATAGGACTGGTCGGGGAAGTGCATCCGATCGGCGATCTGTTGCAGCGAAAGATCGGAAAACATGAGCATCAGTTTGATTTCGTGTACGATCCACTTGTCGATCATCTCCTTGGGGGTCTCGCCGGTCAGCGTGCGCGTCACGGAGGCCAGGTAACTCATCGAAATACAGAGTTTTCCGGCATAGAAGGCCACGTCGCGCCGCTCGATGAAATGCTCGGCGATCAACTTCACGAAGCGATCGTAAAGTTCCCGCTTGCGATGGGCGCCCTCCTCCTGATAACGGATGTAGTTCCGCCGGACCTTGTCGCAAACGTTCAGCAGGATATGACGCATCAGCAGGTACATGATCTGCGAACGGTAGATGTTCTCCGTCTCCGCGCTGGCGGCCAATACCACGGAATAAAGGTTTTTCACCCCGCGGGCCGTCTCCCCGCGGTGCCGGATCGCCGGATGTGTTTCCAGATAGTGGAAACATTCGGTATCGAGCCGCTGCATCGCTCCGTCGAACACTTGGATGCTCGAAGCGTAAAAGATCACGCGGAAGTCGGCGCTCGCCTCGACGAGCATGAAGACCATGTCGGGCAGCAGCACCACCTCCGTATCGCACTCGATCGCATGTTCCTCGACATTGACCGATACGACCGCACGGCCGGCCGTGCACAGGAACACGGCGCCGCCATTCACCCGAACGGGACGTTTCAGAAAAGCGGACAAATTCGTATCCTCCACTGAAAAAGATTGTTCGTCGGATAACAATAATTCGATCATATCCTCGTTTTTGACATAAATACGTCACAAAAATAGATAAAATTCGGCAAAAAAGCCCATGATAGTTCACGTTTTGAAAAATTCCGCCCATTTTTTGAAACCGGATGTTCTACGGCTTTTGCCTATCTTTGTCGCGATTAAAAAGGAAAAACGAAACATGAAGAAAAATTCGATCCGTGCAGCAGCACTCGCCTGCTGCTTTTTCATGCTCGGCTGTCGTCAGGCGCCGATGCAATCCCAGAGTTCGGAGTACGACGTCCTGACAGTGGCTACGACCGACCGTACCATTCCGGTGGATTACTCGGCGACGATCCGCGGTCGTCAGGATATCGCAATCTATGCGCAGGTATCGGGCAAGATCGCCCAGGTCTGCATAAACGAGGGGCAGCGCGTCCGCAGCGGACAGACGCTTTTCATCATCGACCAGGTTCCCTATAAGGCAGCGTTGCAGACGGCCGAAGCCAACGTCGCCGCCGCCAAGGCGAGTGTTGCGACCGCTCAGCTGACCTACGACAGCAAGAAGGAACTTTTCGCACGCAAGGTAGTTTCGCAGTTCGACCTTTCGACGGCCGAGAACAACCTGTTGACGGCCAAGGCGCAGTTCGCACAGGCCGAAGCACAGCGCGTGAACGCCGCCAACAACCTCTCCTATACGGTCGTGACCAGTCCCTCGGACGGAATCGTGGGTACACTGCCCTACAAGGTGGGCGCGCTGGTCGGTCCTTCGACGCCGCAGCCGCTGACTACCGTATCGGACAATTCGGAGATGTACGTCTATTTCTCGATGACCGAGAACCAACTGCTGAACCTCACGCGCGAGTACGGTTCGATCGACAACACGCTGAAAAACATGCCCGACGTGCAGTTGCGTCTCAACGACGGGTCGGTTTACGACGAGGCGGGCCGCATCGAGGCCATCAGCGGCGTCATCGACACCTCGACGGGCAGCGTGCAGCTCCGCGCGGCGTTCCCCAACCCGAACGGGCTGCTCCACAGCGGCGGGGCCGGCAACATCATCCTGCCGTACGTCCGCAAGCAGTGCGTCGTAATCCCTCAGGCCGCGACCTTCGAATTGCAGGACAAGGTATATGTATATAAGGTCGTCGACGGCAAAGCCACGTCGGCCGCGATCGCCGTCGACCGGATTTCGAACGGCAGGGAGTACATCGTCAACTCGGGTCTGGTGCCGGGCGACGTGATCGTCGCCGAGGGCGTGGGTCTGATGCGCGAAGGCACGCCCGTGCAGCCCAAGGCACAGAAGGCCGCCGCACCCTCCGCCGACCAGGCAGCCGCTCAACCCGAAACCGCAAAGGAGGAATAGGCCATGACACTCAAGCATTTTATCGAACGACCCGTATTGGCGTCGGTCATCTCCATCGTCATCGTCATCGCCGGTATCATCGGACTTGCGACGCTGCCCATCGAGCAGTATCCCGATATCGCGCCTCCGACGGTCATGGTCCGCGCCAGCTACCCCGGCGCCAGTGCCGAAACGATCCAGAAGTCGGTCATCGTACCGCTCGAACAGGCCATCAACGGCGTGGAGAACATGACCTACATCACCTCCAGCGCAGCCGTCGGCAGCGCCTCGGTCACCGTCTATTTCCGTCAGGGCACCGATCCCGACATGGCGGCCGTGAACGTACAGAACAAAGTTTCCCGCGCCACCGGACAATTGCCCTCCGCGGTAACCCAGATCGGCGTTTCGACCATGAAGCGCCAGACCTCCATGGTAAAGATCTTCTCGCTGTACAGTCCCGACGACTCCTACGACGAGACGTTCCTCTCCAACTATTCGAAAATCAACATCGAACCGCGTATCCTGCGTATTCCGGGCGTCGGCGAAGCCTTCACGCTCGGCGCCGACTATTCGATGCGCGTCTGGCTGAAACCCGACGTGATGGCGCAGTACAAGCTCATCCCGTCGGACGTGACGGCCGCACTGTCCGAACAGAACATCGAGTCGGCCACGGGTACGCTGGGCGAAAACTCGGAGAACACGTTCCAATATACGATGAAATACCGCGGACGTTACGAAACGCCCGAAGAGTTCGGCCAGATCGTCATCCGCTCGCTCCCCAACGGTGAGGTGCTGCGTCTGAAAGATGTCGCCGACATCGAGCTGGGCAGCGAATCCTATGCCTACAAGGGCTATACCAACGGCCACCCGGGCGTCAGCACGATGATCTTCCAGACCGCCGGTTCGAATGCCACGCAGGTCGTCGAGGATGTCGAAGCGCTGCTCGAAGAGGTACGTGCCGAACTGCCGAAAGGCATCGAAATCGCTCACCTGCAAAGTGTGAACGACTTCCTTTACGCCTCGATGAACGAGGTGCTCAAAACGCTGATCGAAGCCATCATCCTCGTGGTGCTGGTGGTCTACGTCTTCTTGCAGGACATCCGCTCGACGCTCGTCCCCACGATTTCGATTCTCGTAGCACTCGTTGGAACCTTCGCATTCCTGTCGGTGGCCGGGTTCTCGATCAACCTGCTGACGCTCTTCGCACTGGTGCTTGCGATCGGTACAGTCGTCGACGATGCCATCATCGTCGTCGAGGCGGTGCAGGCGCGATTCGACGTGGGATACAAGTCTTCCTACCATGCCACCATCGACGCCATGTCGGGCATCACGTCGGCCATCGTCACCTCGACGCTGGTCTTCATGGCCGTCTTCATTCCCGTGGCTATGATGGGCGGAACGTCGGGTATCTTCTACACCCAGTTCGGTATCACGATGGCCGTGGCCGTCGGTATCTCGGCTGTCAATGCCCTTACGCTCTCGCCGGCGCTCTGCGCCCTGCTGCTGAAACCCTACATGGACGAGAACGGACAGATGCGCGACAACTTCGCCGCCCGCTTCCGCAAGGCGTTCAACACCACGTTCGGTACGATGGTCAACAAGTACAAGCACGGCGTGCTGCTCTTCATCAAGCACAAGTGGCTGATGTGGTCGACGCTCGGACTCGCCCTCGTGGCGCTCGTCATACTGATGGATACCACCAAGACGGGTCTGGTACCCGATGAAGACCAGGGTACGATCATGGTCAACGTGACGGCCGCTCCGGGTTCCGGACTCGCCGAGACGCACCTGATCATGGAGCAGGTTGCGGACCGCATCGAGGACATTCCCCAGATCCGCGACTTCATGCAAGTCGCCGGTTACGGCATGATCGCCGGACAGGGATCGTCCTACGGTATGTGTATCATCAAGCTCAAAGACTGGGCCGAGCGTCCCGAAAAGTCGGATGCCGTACAGGCCGTCATCGGACAGATCTACGCCCGGACGGCCGATATCAAGGATGCGCAGATCTTCGCCGTCGCACCGCCGATGATTTCGGGTTACGGAACCTCGACCGGCTTCTCGCTGAACTTGCAGGACAAGGCGGGCGGAGAGCTGACCGATTTCTACAACATCTACCTGAAATTCATCGGCGCGCTGAACCAGCGTCCCGAAATCGAACGCGCCTACTCGACGTTCAACATCAACTTCCCGCAGTATCTGGTCGACATCGACGCCGCGAAAGCCAAACGCGCCGGCGTGTCGCCGAGCACAGTACTCTCGACGCTGGCGGGTTACTACGGCGGGCAGTACGTTTCGAACATCAACCGCTTCTCGAAGATGTACTACGTGACGTTGCAGGCTGATCCGAAGTACCGTCTCGACACGGAGTCACTCAACAACGTCTACGTCCGCACGGACAGCGGCGAAATGGCGCCGCTGAGCCAGTTCGTGAACCTGACGCGCGTATACAGTTCCGAAGTGCTCAACCGCTTCAACCTCTACAACTCGATCGCCGTGAACGGTACGGCCGCCAGCGGTTATTCGTCGGGCGACGCCATCCAGGCGATCCGCGAAGTCGCCGCCGAGGTGCTGCCGAAGGGCTACGGATTCGAGTTCGACGGCATCACGCGCGAGGAGGCGCAGACCGGCAGCAACACGGCCATTATCTTCGGTATCTGTATTCTGCTGATCTACCTCATCCTGAGTGCGCTCTACGAGAGTTTCTTCGTTCCGTTCGCCGTCATCCTCGCCGTACCGTGCGGTCTGACAGGCTCGTTCCTCATGGCCAAGGCGATGGGACTCGAAAACAACATCTATCTCCAAACGGGTATCATCATGCTGATCGGTCTGCTGTCGAAAACGGCCATTCTGATCACCGAGTACGCCGCCGACCGCCGCGCCGGAGGCATGAGCCTCACGCAAGCCGCCGTATCGGCCGCCAAAGCCCGTCTGCGCCCGATTCTGATGACCGTCCTTACGTGCGTGTTCGGTATGATCCCGCTGATGCTCTCGCACGGTGTCGGCGCCAACGGCAACTCCACGCTCGGTTCGGGCGTCGTGGGCGGCATGATCGTCGGTACGCTGGCGCTGCTGTTCCTGGTACCTACGCTCTTCATCGTCTTCCAGACCTTGCAGGAGAAGATCAAGCCGGTGGAGTTCACCTCTCCCGATTGGTGCATCCAGGCCGAGATCGAAGAGAATCAAAAAGAACCTATTGACGAAGAAGCAAAAACCGATGATGATACGAAATAGTTTATTCGCAGCCGTCGCCCTGCTTATGACGGGCTGCGGCATCTACAAACCCTACACGCGTCCCGAAGTCACGACCGACGGCATCTACCGCGAGCCCGTAACTCCGACCGACACGGCCTCGCTGGCCGACCTCGACTGGCGGGCGCTCTTCCCCGACGAGCGGTTGCAGCAGCTCATCGATACGGTGCTGGTACGCAACACCGATCTGCGCACGGCACAGTTGCAGGTCGAGGAGGCCGAAGCGACGCTCCGCACTGCACGGCTCTCGCTGCTCCCCTCCTTCACGCTCGCACCCCAGGGCGGCGTAAGCAGTTTCGACAATTCGAAGGGGACTTGGACTTACAACCTTCCCGTGACGGCCAGCTGGGAGATCGATATTTTCTCGCGGCTGCGCAACGGCAAACTCCGCAACAAGGCGCTCTACTACCAGAGCATCGAGTATCGCCAGGCCGTTCGCACGCAGTTGATCGCCACGACGGCCAACCTCTACTTCACGCTCTGCATGCTCGACGAACAATACGCCATCGCCAACGAGACCGCCTCGGCATGGCGTGAAGCAGTCGACGCCATCCGTGCGATGAAGGACGCGGGCATGGCGACCGAAGCAGCCGTCGCACAGAACGAAGCGGCCTATTACAGTGTCGAGACGTCGGTCAAGCAGCTCGCGCAGTCGATCAGCGAGACCGAAAACAGCCTATGTTCGCTGTTGGCGCAGACTCCGCACAAGATCGAGCGCGGCTCGCTCGAAAGCCAGCAGATGCCCGCCGACCTGCTCATCGGCGTCCCCGTGCAACTGCTCTCGCGCCGTCCCGACGTACGCCGCGCCGAGTACTCGCTCATGTCGGCCTATTATGCTACGGCCGAAGCACGTTCGGCGCTCTATCCGCAGATTACGCTCAGCGGTACGGCCGGTTGGACGAACAGCGCAGGGTCGCAGATCGTCAACCCCGGCAAGCTGCTTCTGTCGGCCGCAGGACAATTGTTGCAGCCGATCTTCCAGGCCGGCGCCAACCGTGCGCGCGTGAAGATCGCCAAAGCGCAGCAGCAGGAGGCGATGCTCGCCTACGAGCAGACGATTCTCAATGCCGGACAAGAGGTCAACGATGCGCTGACCGCCTGCCAGACGGCACGCGAGTCGGCAGCGCTCTACGACCAGCAGGTCGCATCGCTCCGTCGTGCCGTCGAGAGCACCGAGCTGCTGATGCAGCACGGCTCGACGACCTACCTCGAAGTGCTGACCGCACGGCAGTCGCTCCTCTCGGCGCAGTTGCAGCAGGTCGCCAACCGTTTCACCGAATTGCAGAGCGTGGTCACGCTCTACCACGCCCTCGGCGGCGGACGCGAAACGGAAACGGCGCAGTAGCGTTTTTCCTCCGACCGATATTTACGACCGGAAAATCCGAACAGGGTTTTCCGGTTTTTTCGTATCCTGCATCGGCGGGAACGACAAAATTTTCCGATTTTCACACCGACCGTTGGATTATCACCTGCAATTTCGTATTTTTGTTCGATCGGTCACGAAAACAAAAGAAAGAAAATCTAAAAAACAAAGGAAACACAATTCAAATTCATAACTATTAACCCGTTAACCACATGATTCTCAAAAGACTGATTCCCATTCTGCTGGCCGTGCCGCTGCTCGCAGCCTGCCCGTCGGGAAACCCGAACGGCAAGATGCCGGTCGATGTTTCCAAACTACCCCGCCAGATCTATTCGGGCGAACAGGGCCCGTTCCACGTACAGGGCATCGCCGTCGATCTCGACCGCGGCTACATGTACTTCTCGTTCACCACCACGCTCCTGAAAACCAACATGCAGGGCAACCTGCTCGGCAGCGTCGAAGGCATGACCGGGCACTTGGGCTGCATGACGCTCAATCCCGACGACGGACGGCTCTACGCTTCGATCGAGTACAAGCACGACGCGATCGGAAAGGGCATTCTCAACAAACTGGAAGGCGTCCGGAACGACGAGCAGACGGGCTTCTACGTCGCAGTCTTCGACGTCGACCGCATCGACCGCATCGGGATGAATGCCGAGAAGGACGACGTGATGAAGACCGTCTACATCAAGGAGGCCGTCGACGACTACTACGCCAAAGTCTCCAACAACGGACAGGAACTGGAACACCGTTTCGGCTGCTCGGGCATCGACGGCGTGACATTCGCACCCGCATTCGGCCAGAGCCGCGACGGCAAGAAGTACCTCTACGTCGCTTACGGCATCTACGGCGACACGCTGCGCACCGACAACGACTATCAGGTGATTCTGGCCTACGACACCCGGGACTGGAAGCAGTACGAGCAGCCGCTCACGCAGGAGAACCTGCACAAGAGCGGTCCCGAGAAACCGCTCCACAAATATTTCCTCTACACGGGCAACACCTCGTGGGGCATCCAGAACCTCGCCTACGACAAGGCCTCGGGCAACATGCACGCCGCTGTCTACAATGGCAAGAAGTCGCACTATCCCAACTACTCCTACTTCGTCATCGACGGCAGCAAGGCTCCCGAGCGCAAGCAGCTGCAAGGGTTCGATCCCGCCGTCGAGGCAGAGGTACTCTCGCTGCTGCCCGAAGGACTGCATGATGCGCAAAGCGATACGTGGGGTTGGAATTTCAAATGGGGTACGACGGGACTCTGCCCCATCGGCGACGGTTATTTCTACATCTCGCACAACGCCAAGGACAAGCAGACCCTCGCTCTGCTGGACGCGCTGGTGGACTGGCAG
>ERZ773194.1914-NODE-1914-length-21105-cov-3.945226_pt1 | contig 21105 bp, 19 predicted proteins | sample MGYA00511240_ERZ773194 | MGnify/ENA primary metagenome ERZ773194 (study PRJEB29015, sample SAMEA2737774) | human gut metagenome | biome: human gut; feature: human-associated habitat; material: faeces | place: China | collected 2012 ... | reverse complement strand
TTCTCACCCTTCACTCTCAACAACCCATTGCATTCAAACAATGGTCCGACCTACCCTCGTTCCTGAAGAGTCAAAGAATCGAGGAAATCTCAGTTTGATCCAGATTACTGACATCTGGAACTTTGTCGATCTTTTTCACAAGTTATGATGGTGCCACAAGTATTTAAAGAAAAGTCAATTTGACTTTTGTTGACTTTTATTGACTTTTTGATTTGCCCTTCGTCTTTATAAGGGATACGGGCTTGAACGGTCATGGATTTCGTATCCGTCGTTCTCATAGGCATAGGTCTGGCGATGGATGCCTTCGCGGTATCGATCTGCAAGGGCCTGGCTATGAAGAAGCCGACCATCAGGGCCATCGTCATCGTCGGTCTCTGGTTCGGACTCTTCCAGATGCTGATGCCGATCATCGGATACCATCTCGGGGATGCGATGTACGATCTCATCTCCGACTACGACCATTGGATCGCATTCGCTCTTCTGGCTATAATCGGTGTCAACATGATTCGCGAGGGTCTTTCCGACGAGGACGAGGGCATCGATGCCGGCACAGGCGTGAAGGTCATGCTCCTCCTGGCGATAGCCACGAGCATCGATGCGCTCGCCGTGGGGATCTCTCTCGCCATGACGGAGTCCTCGATCCTCGAGCCCGCTCTGATCATCGGTATCATCACTTTCGCTATCAGTGCCGCGGGCGTGAAGATCGGAAGCGTCTTCGGAGACCGCTTCGGCTCCAAGGCGGAGATCGCGGGAGGGATCATCCTCATCTGCATCGGTCTGAAGATCATCCTGGAGTCCTACGGGCTGATCTGAAGGAAAAACGACGACCCGCAGGAGCGGGCCGTCGGGTAGAAAGGGGATTTTCACTCGGTCTTCTCTTCGGAAGGCTGCTCCTCGGCGGGTGTCGGGGGCTCGTCGGGAGACTCGATGAGCAGGCACTTGTCGACGTAGGCAGCAACGACATCGTCTATGCTGACCGTCTCGGACTCATCCTTCTTGCGGATGAGATCCAGCAGGCTCTTCTTGGCTCCGATCATGCTGTCGAGAAGGGGTTCGGTGTTCTCCTTGAGGGATTTGTCGTCCCAACGGTCGAAGATCCTGATCCTGTCCTCATCCGTCATCTGGGAGATGTGCTTGTTGAGGTCGATGCGGATCAGGTCGTAGACGTGGGCGACCTCGTTGTCGTCCTCCTCGTAGGTCTCGGGGTTGTAGCCGATGTATGCGAGGTATTCGTCGATGATCCTCGAGAGGCACCACAGGTTGCGGTGGTACGCGATCACTCTGCGGAAGAGCAGCGGGATGATATCCTTGAGGTAGGCCTCCTCGCCCTCTCCGTCCATGCCGTTCACCTTGTCCATGCAGTCGCAGTAGACGGTGTAGTAGACCAGGGCCTTGGTGGACATCCCGGTGCAGGCATCTATGTCGTCCGTGAGTTTATCGATATGAGCCAGAACGTTGAATTCGATGTACTCCCTCTCTTTGTAGAGGATCATATCGCAGATCGCTTTCGACATGAGGCATACGTAGGCATCGAGATTCACGTTGTTGGAGAGCATCTCGAGGCCCTTGCGCCAGTCGGCGATGGCCTTACCGTCCTCGCCGATCATCTCGTAGACGAAGCCTCTCACGAAGAAGCAGTCGTAGTCGTTGCTTTCCGTGGTTTCGATGAGGTCCTCAGCGATATCCATGGCCTTCTTCTCGTTCTTGTCATCCATAGCTGCGAAGACCTCCTTGAAGCGGTCCTCTAGTTCGCCGGGACGGATGAACGCGGTGACATCCTTGCGGTCGGTGTAGATGAACTTGCCGCAACTCTGGCACACGTACTTCTTCGGGTCGCTGGAATCGACTGCCCTGCCACAGTAGGGACAGGACATCAATACGAAATCCATGGAAGGTAAAGAAATGCTGTTGGTATAAGATGGTTGTCCAAAATCGTAGATGGAATCGGAGATTAGTTCATGTCCCACATTAACAAGTAAGCCCGTCCTTCGGAATCGCACGGTTCGGGCCCGATATGCTAGGTTCCCTCTCTCTAACTCGTCTCAGCATCCCGTATCATCCGATATGATTCTTCTCCGGAAAAGTAACACTCCGCCCGGATCCCGGTAATACGAATCCGGTCTCGATGGCATACGGTGCTATGGATCCGGAGCCGGTGCGACCCCGGTTGCACGAAATCCCATCCGGTATGCATCCGTTCCGATCGACGAGAAAGGGCTTAAATCGGCCTAATGCGAGGATACGTATCCGATAGAATGAGCAGGTTCAACGACCTCTTCGACAGGGATGAAGCGATCTCGTTGTTACGCCTGATGGTGTCGGGCGTATCCCTCGTCGCTTCCTTCCTGGTGGGAGACGACCTCCCGATCGACCCCGCATGGGTCGCCATAGTGCTGTGCGGAGCCCCCATCCTCTGGGATGCGGCCACGGGCCTGGTCCTCAGGCACGACATCAAGGCGGATGTGCTCGTAGCCATCGCGATAATAGCGTCCCTGGCTCTCGGCGAATGGTTCGCTGCGGGAGAGGTCGCCCTGATCATGGAGATCGGAGGCTTCCTGGAGGACTTCTCATCCGGAAGAGCCAGGAGGGGTATAGAAGCCCTTTCGGACATGTCGCCCCGCACAGGGCGCGTCGTGGATCATGACGGTGTCTCCGAGGTTCCCGTGGAGGAGATCGGCATAGGACAGACCGTCAGGGTCCTGCCCGGGGAGGCCGTCCCCGTCGACGGGAGGGTGGTCTCGGGGGAGACATCGATCGATCAGTCGGTCATAACCGGCGAATCGATGCCCGTCGACAAGGCTCCCGGGGACGAGGTGTTCAGCGGGACCGTCAATCAGATGGGCGCTTTCGATATGCTCGTTGAGAGGACCTCCGAGGAATCGTCGTTCCAGAGGCTGGTGGGCATGGTCGAGTCCGTCGATGCGGACAAGACCCGCATGGTGAGGATCGCCGACAGGTGGGCCACTCGGCTCGTGGCGCTGGTGCTGGCACTCGCGCTTGTCACCTATATCGTCACGGGAGACGTCTATCGCGCGGTGACCGTCATGATCGTGTTCTGTCCATGTGCATTCATCCTGGCGACCCCCACCGCAGTCGTGGCGGCCATAGGCAATCTCGCGAAGCGCGGGGTCCTCGTTCGCGACGGGGATGCATTGGAGAGGATGTCGCAGGTCGATACCGTGGCATTCGACAAGACCGGCACGGTCACCGAAGGGAGGCCGAAGGTGGTATGGTCGGACGGTTCGGACCGTGTCCTGAGCGCGGCTACATCGGCGGAGTCCATGTCCGAGCATCCTTTCGCCAAGGCCCTGGTGGCCTACGCCCGTTCCAAGGATGTCGAGGTATCTGCGCCGGGATCCTTCAGGATGACGGTCGGACGCGGGGTCGAGGCATCCGTCGACGGGGAATCGGTATCGATAGGCAGTCTGAGGATGATGGAGGAGGCGGGAATCGCGATCCCGGAGGACGTGCTGCTCCGTTCCCAAGGCATCCATGACGAGGGAGGAACGGTCGTGTTCGTCTCCATCGACGGCGGCTACGCCGGTTGCTTCGCATTCTCCGATACGATCCGCGGGACATCAGAGGAGACGGTGTCCGAGCTGAGGTCCATGGGCGTGGGATCCATCCTCCTCACAGGGGACAACTCCCGTGCGGCATCCCGCATCGCCGCCGAGGCGGGGATCGGGGATGTGAAGGCGGAATGCAGGCCCGAGGACAAGATGGCCGAGATCGATCTCCTTCAATCCGAGGGTCGCAGGGTGTGCATGGTGGGGGACGGCGTGAACGACGCCCCCGCTCTGAAGAAGGCATGGGTCGGTATCGCGATGGGGGCCACGGGCAGCGACATGGCCGCCGAGGCCTCCGATATCGTCCTGGTGAAGGACGGGTTGGATGCGATCCCCCATCTCGCGGGGATCTCCCGCAGGATGATGGCCAAGGTCCGTCTGAACATCGGTTTCTCGCTCTGCTGGAACGCGCTCGCGGTGGCCATGTCCATGGCCGCGCTGCTCACCCCGGTCACGGGAGCGTTGGTGCACAACATCGGCTCGGTGTTCGTGGTGGTGAATTCGGCCCTGCTCCTCCTCTACGGGGGCAGGGCCGGAAGGTGAGAAAACGGGCGTTCTCAGTAGCGGCGCCTGTCGGGGCGTCCGCCGCGTCCCTTCCCTCCGGATCTTCCTCCGGAGGACTTCTTCTGGTATCCGTCGTCGATGAAGATGGACTCGAAGGTCTCCATGTCGCCCTTCTTCTCGAACTGGGATTGGACGTACTGCTTGGCGGCCTCGTCCTCGCAGACCTTCGCCAGCCACTTGTAGGACGGAAGAGCGGGATCGCCCTCCATCGCGAAGTACAGCTTGGCGGATTCCAGGTCGGAACCGACGTCGTGCAGGGCGTAGACCAGGAGCTTGGTGTGGCGCTCCTCGTCGGCCACCATGGCCTCGATGGCCTTCCTGCACTCCTCCATGCCCTTGCGGTAGTTCCTCTTGAGCCAATCGATCTCCCTCTCGCGGTTCATCAGCTTCCCGACCGCGACGACCTTCTCGGGGTCGAGGGAGCAGTACTGGTCGAGGGCGGAGGTGTCCTCGCCGTCGAACATGCGGACGAGCCCTTCGGCGTCGCCCTTCCTGAGGTAGACGGTCTCGAACGCCTTCCTGACCATGGGCTTGCTCTGCACGGGGCGGAGCTCCTCCACGGCCTCCTCCGATCCGGCGACGGCCGCGTTGATCATCGATTGGATCCAGTCCCCGTCGTCGGCCTGGAGCTTCTTGGCCCTCAGGAACGTCCCGAAGGCGGATTCGAATCTCAGCTCCGATCCCAGGGAGACGATGAGGGCGGGATACCTCTGGAAGTTGATCCTGAGGTACTCCTCCGGGTCCTCCGATCTGACGCATCCCAGGAGGAATTCGGCCTCCGGGAAGTTCTTGGTGAGCTCCTCCAGCCTCGAGACGGCCTTCTCGTCCCCGGCGTAGGCCTTGAGGAACTCGGTGCGGATGGACTGCTTGAGCTTCTTGTTCTGCTCGATCCTGGCGAGGCCCTTCTCGGCGGCCTTGGAGTCCTTCCTCCTCTTGAGGTAGGTGAGCCCGTCGATGACCTTGGCCTCCTCGACGTAGGCGTTGGCGATGAAGTCCTGTATCATGGGGTCGTCGCCCTCGATCTCGCCCAGGCGGATCCTGCAGTACTGCGCATGGCAGCTGCCCTTCTCGTACTCGGAGTCGAGGAGGGACCTGTCGCAGTCCTCCCCGATGGACAGCAGGAGGTACTCGAGCTCGACGATGGCGTCGACGGAGCACATCATCTCGGCCCTCTCCTTGTAGGCGGCCAGCTCGTCCCAGTTGGCGTTCCTGAGCATCTTGAGGGCGTTGCTCTCGCAGCCCTTGCTCATCCTGACGGCTCCGTTGAGGTACAGGATCATCGCGAGGTCGGTCCTGCCGTTCACCTCGCAGTCTATGCCCTTGAAGAGGATCTTCTGAGGGTCGGAGGGGATGGTCAGCTTCTCGGGGACGGGCTCCTCGTCGCGGAACTCCTCGCGGGGCCTGTATTCCTTCCTGCGGTAGTCCTTCCTGTCGTCCCTCGGACGGTCGTCGCGGGGCCTGTAGCCGGAGGAACCGCGGTCCTGGTGGGGCTTGTAGTCCTTCCTGTAGCCTCCGGATCTGTCGTCCCTGTCCTTGCGGTCGCCGTCGCGGGGTCTGCGGTCGTCCCTGGGCCTGTACGGCTTCCTGTCGGAGTCGCGATCCCCGGGCCTGTATCCGCCCTCGGATCTTCTGCGGTCGTCCCTGGGGCGGTACTCCTTCCTGCGGTCTCCGCCGGAGCCGTTCCTGTCGCCGTCCCTGGGTTTGTAGCCCCTTCTGTCGGAGCCGTCCCTCTGCCCCTTGTACGGTCCGCGGCTGCTGCCGCCCTTGTACGGGCGTCCGCCGCGGTCCTTCCTGTCTCCGCGGTCTCCGCCGCTCTTTCTTCCGTCGTCGTTGTAAGGGGCCATTGGATATCTGAGGACCGCGACACGGGACAGTTATAAAAAAACCACTCCCGTGAGACAGGATGGCGAGCGGATGGATGATGCGATCCGATTCCGCATCGGTGCCTCGGAAGGCATATCCTCTGGCGTCTGTCCTTCGGGTTGTCCGGGTAGAGGTATTCCACTTCTCCCGAATCCATCAGCTCCTGTAGGATTCTCCGGAATGTGTTGTTGACTCCACTGTATCCGATGGATGTTGCGAGTTCTCTCGTGGTCTGGCAGCCGTGGATCCGCAGCGATTCGAGAAGAAGCGCCCTGGTCTCTGTCGGATCCCTGTATTTGGAGGCGGGTCTCGGTTCCGAGGATGGAAGCTCCTTAGGAAGGAACAGGTCGTGGATGGGGATGGTAACGCGGGTGAATCTGCGCTCTTCGTCCGTCTCGTAGATCGGACGTCCCGATCCGTTCTCTTCTAGGCTTCTGAGGATCCTCGGTATCCCGGTGTTGCGTCCTTCTGTCAGCCTCAACTCCTTGAGATAGTCTCCCAGACGGCTGTTCCTGTAGCTCTCGCATCTCATATTGAGATCTTTTATGTCCTGGTCGGAGATGCTCCGGTCCGGTCCGGGGCGGTTGTAGATCTCCATCCTGTCCTTGTATACGGTGACCTTCACCGGTTCAGGGATCCGGTAATCGCGATGGTACACGGCGTTGACTATCACCTCTTCCACCGCTTCGTATGGATAGCTGGATACACGGATGGATTCGGCCTGTGTGGGGATCTTGATGGTCATCTCGCGGATGTACATCGATCTGACATAGGACAGGACCTTTCTGAGCTGATCGTCCAAGGGGCCGTCGAACACATTCTCCACGATCCCCTCTCCGGTAGGGTCCATGATCTCGACGACTTCGATGTGCATGTTCTCGAAGAAGCGCTCCGGTCTGTCGTTGAACAGCATCAGGCCTACGTTGACAGGTTTGATAGACTCAGGAGGACCTCTGATTATGCGCATATCCCTGTACAGATCGATATCGGACATGTTCGCGGTCCTGAGATTGCTCTTGACCCTGGACAGGTAGTCGTTCACCAGTCCTCTCATGATGTCGGCGGTCGAAGCCGATTCGTTCACCATATTATCGAAGGTGAGATGTCTGGACCTCATCATCAGGGTCATCTCCTCTTCGCGGTTGGCGCAGACGGTGTTGGACATGCGTCTTATGTAGTATGCATGGTCCCCCCTCTCGTTCTTCCTGTCGCTTATCGTGACAGGACATTTGTAGGGACGTGATTCGCCGGTCGATGCCCAGATCACGACTATGTCCGAGTCGTTGTATTTCTCATGAGAGAATATCGGGACATAGCGGGGACTGATGAGGTTGCAGAGTTTGAAGAGCTCGCGTTCCATGGCAGGGATCCTGTTCGCATCGATGCCGATGCGGCCTGAAGGTCTTCCGTCTATTTCCTCGACCCCGACCACGATGTATCCGCCGCCGATGTTGTCCATATCGTTGGCGAATGCGCATATCGTATGGAGGATCTTCTCTGGATTCCAGTCCTTCTTGAACTCGATGCGGTTGTTTTCGATAAGGGCGTCATCTATCAGGCTCTTGACATCGATGGGTAGCATGGGATCCTCTGGTTAGATGTGCATATGCATATGCATATTCATATGCATTTGCATGTGCATATGTAGGATGTGCACATCGTCCGATTCCTGAAGTCGTCGATCTTTTGTGATTAGGAGGTTCGGGTCAAGATATCTGGTAAAGGGTAGATGGATCGTGTATGGTCGGTTTGTATACCAGCTCAGATGGGTATATACGACGCCAATCTGGAACCAATAGAGATGTCACTTCACATCGTCGAATCGATGAGCTGCAGGTTGCCATGGGCAGTTTTCCTACAGTCTTGAACCGTACCGTTGAGTTATATCTATCTCAAATCGATAAAAATTGTCAATCTGAGATAATTATGCCCGTGGCGAATAGCATGATCGTCGGCCGTAGAGGAGAAATGGAGGAGCTCAGTGAACTGTCAGGTACCGCAGATGCGAATCGTGCATTGCACCGTGGTGCAAGGCCTCCGATCACAGACGGATGCGTATCATCTGGTTCCTGGAGCTCATTCTGTCGGGCAGGGTGTATTCGATCCTGCCCTCGGATACCAGTTCGCGCACGGTCGAGTAGATGTTCTGTGCCGATCTGGAGTATCCGAGGGATTCGGCCAGATCCTTCATCGACATCTGTCCTCTGTCCCTCAGCTTCTCCATTACGGCTGTGCGGAGCTCCTCATGCGTCCTGCGTACGGTGGATACTCTTGCAACGGATTCCATTCTGTCGATGAACCGGGAATGCTCCATTATCGTGACTCTGAAGAATGTGCGTTCCGCATCGGTTTCGAAGATGGGCATGGGTGAGCCGTTGGATTCCAGTGCCCTGAGCACTGTAGCGATTCCCGTTCCTCTTTTCTCAGCGAGTCCGCGGTGCTTCAGGAGATCGCCTATCCTGGCGTTTCTATACCGTGTCGTGGCCATATTGAATGATGCTATGTCCTCATCGCTGATGCTCCGGTCCGGTCCGGGGAAGCTCAGCACCGTGATCCTGTCCGGATGTATCGTGACGGTGATAGGTTCGCGTATGGTGTAGTCCCGATGATATACTGCGTTCGCAAGGATCTCCTCTATCGCCGCAAGAGGATAGCTGCATGTACGTGTTGCCCGAGGGGAATCCGGGTGCTTGTTGATCATGACCTGCACGGCCTTGTTCTTTATGTGATCTGTCACCTTCTCAAGCAGGATGTCCAGCGGACCATCGAAACGCGATTCCCTCATCCCCTCGCCGGTCGGATCGGGCATCTCCACCACGTCCACATACGCGTATTCGATGAACCTGGCGGGTTTCTCGTTGAAGAACAACAGGCCAGCATTGATCGGGTGCCTATCGTCGGGCGGTGAACCCAGGATCTTCAGGTCCTTGCATAGTGTTTCGATAGGTTCGGACAGGCTGATCTCCGACTTCTCGGATCCTATCTTGGAAAGGTACTCGTATATGAGGGACGGACGGATGTCAGAGATATCGGCATCATAATTCGTGCGACAGTCGAAGGGGATGTTTGACGACACGTTGTACAGCACGCGCTCATCATCTGCATTGGCGGCTATGGTGCTGGAGAGCTTGCGGATATAGTATGATTTTCCCGAACGCTTGGATTTGTCACGGGAGTACGAGTCAGGACATTTGTAGGGACGGGATTCTCCGACTATGACCTCGATGAGGGTGATGTCCTTCCCATCTACTACTTCATGGGTCGTGGATGGGATGTAACGGGGTTCAAACAGATTGCAGATACCCATCAGATCTTTGTTGATCGAGTCTATGGAGTCTTTATCTATTCCTTTGACCGGACGTTTCGGCATCCCGTTTTCTTCCTCCACGCCGATTATGATGTAGCCTCCGCCGATATTCTCTATATCGTTCGCGAAGGCGCAGATCGTATGCATTATCTTTTCCGGATTCCAGTCGGCCTTGTACTCGATACGTGAGCTCTCTATCGTAGAAGCATCCAAGATCTCATTCGCATTCGCAATCATCCTTATCCTTATCCTTATCCTGAAGAATGGTGGAATCTTCAGATTCGGAACGTCTACAACACTGACGAGAGTTTAATCGATGAGAAGATGTGGGCCCGTCTAGGTCCGATTTCCAGTGCGATTCTTCGGATGACGGCTAAGGAGGGAGGGTTGTTGCGATTAGATAATCTGGACCATCTGATTGATCGGAGGCTTGTCCTTGCTCGGATCGGTGATGCACAGGTATCTGAAGCCGTGCTGCTCATAATACGGGATGAGTTCGTCCTGGCAGTCCACCCTGACCACACGGCATCCGACCAGGCCGTTGGCCTGTTTGACGATCCCCATTGCATCCTCCAGAAGATCGGCACCCATGCCTTTGTAGGAATAATCCGCTCTTCCGAGCTGACCGAGAAGGTAGCTCTGAGCGACGTTGTTGTCTGGATCTGTGTTCATCTTCTTGCTCAGCGATCTCGATACATTCTGGTCGTTGGGGACGTGGAGACATCTGATGGAGAGTGTAAAGTAGCCTACAATGGTGTTGTTTTGGAAGGCTATGTACGTTCTCGCCATTTCTTTCTTTTCAAAGGCTATAGCTTTGTTGTGGAGAAAATCTTCTCTCTCCTTGTCACGCTCGCATTGGAAACTCTTTAGAATCCGATCGATATTGCTTTCCAAGTCTCTTTTGAGCAACTCTTTCAGACGTACAAGTTCATAGCTGCTCATTCTTTATGCCTCTCAGGATCTCATCGATTCTCTTAGGATCACTGACAACTTCATGAGCATTGGAGGTATCTATCGGCCCCCTGCGGTCGGCCTCGTCGAAAGCTTCCACTAGCCTATCGACCTCTTCTTTCGTCTTCAGTACGATGTCCTGATAGAATGATTGAGTTGCCATATTTTAACCTCCTTGTCATGTGGTATGAATGTCTATCATATATAGATTGTCAAAGGACAACACGTCGGAGTGCATCCGCAGTCATCACTAATGGATGCGACGAAAATGAGCAGCGACCGGGGTTGAAGAACGGAATATCGGGGGACGATTCATTTGTCGACAAAGGATATCCCATCCTTGGAATGGTGCAAATCCAAGTCTTTACGGAATCGAGATGATGATGCGGGATCACGTATGTCGGCTGGCATAAGATGAGTGGGCCCGCCCGGATCCGACCTCCAGTGCGATTCTCTGGATGATTCTTTCTTAGGGTCCAATGAGGACCTGAAAAACTACGCTATTAAATTCGAAGCGATGAACAGGGAGGTCGAGGCATGATTGCCCTGGGCATCTGTAAAGATTGCGTTCGCTGCAAGTCGTTCCGTACTCCGACTCTTTTCGATCGGGACGGCGGCGACGTTAGGTACCGTTGCTCGTGGAGCAACTGCGAGATCGACAATATGTCCTCGAAGTGCACCCACTTCGTCTCCAGGATCTGAAAGGAGCGGGTAGTGTGTCTCCGATCACCGGTAGCGTAGGCTGTAGAGGGTTCGACTCCCTTGCCGGTGGAACAACATCACACACCACACACCACACACCACACACACAACAGAACCGTGTGTGCCTTCCGATGAATCGGGTCCGGTTTAAATAGTCTATATAAAGAAGCACCTGAACCGCGGCAGCCGAGCGCCCTGCGTTTGCCTGGCCGTGGTAGCGTGCTTCCCGACGCCTTGACCGGCCAACGACGAGGGGCATTAGCTAGGGCTATGTCGGGGCAGACGTGAAGCAACGCGGAACGTCTGGCCCCGACACACACAGGGAAAACGTGCGTGTGTGGTGTGTGTGGTGTGTGATGCGGAGCTCACAAAGAGGAATGGAAATGAAAGCAATCAGCATCTACAACGTGATCAAGACCGTGATCCGCGAAAAGGAATGGTACTGGGCGTATCTGGAAGTCGACAGCTATGGGGAAGATGTTCTCACTTTTGCCGAGTTCTCGAACATCATGCTGTTCAACGAGGTCACCACATACGACAGGAAGATCAGGGAGCTCTACGAGACTCTGATAGCCACACATCTGGCGAAGAAAACCAACAAGAGCGCGATAATCGTGTCTCTGGAAGAGGTTCACAGGATCCTCTCCAAGTACAACAAGATCACATCGGAGGATGTCAAGTGGGCCATGCAGATATCCATTGATATCAGGATGGCAGCGGACAATGCAACAGGAAAAGGGGAGGTATGATGTTCCCTTCATCCGAAGGCACATCGCCTGAACAAACCATATCATCTTCATTCCCCTTGTCGGGTAAAAAGATGAAGGAGGTGAGAAGAGAATGACAAACGAATGGGAAGAATTGAAGAGGCTGTCCAAGGAAGAGCTGATCATCGAGCTCGTCAGGGAGCGCACTGCGCATCGCGAGCTCGACAGAGCTCTGCGCGGATTGATCGAAGTGGATTTTCCGGCAGACCGGAAGCTGCCTGTATTCTATGGCGAGGATACCGATTTCATCGATGACCAATGGATATCGTCGATAGCCGATTATGCCGCTGATCGGGATGGAGTCGTTGGATTCACTCCCTATTCATTGGAATCGTACGGTTTGTCCGAAGACGATTCCAGGAAGGGATACGCGATGCTCCGTCGGAAAGGGAGGATAACCGATGACCGCTACGATGAGGAGGATCTCCCATGAAACTTCGCAAGTCATCACCGGATTACGAAGCATCTAACGCAGTGGTGGAAGCAAATGATATCACTAAGCCCCGCAAGATCGTTCTAACCAATTCTCATCACGGATCGGAGAGTTTGGCGGATGGTGATGTAGAAGTCAGGATACGCCATCAGTATCCTCGCTCCAAGAATGATATCTCACGTCCGCCTGCCGGAAGCAGCATACGTGCAAGCATTGTATCAATTCGGGCAAGAGAGATACATCATAATAAGGGCAAGAACAAACAGAGCAGGGATCGTATCACGGCAAAGGACGATGTAGAGATCAGGATTCTGAAATGCATCAGGAGGCGTCGTCCATGATTGTTGCTCTCTATGCCCGCGTCTCCACCGAGGAGCAGAATCCGGACAATCAGATCATCCGTCTCCGTGAAGCTGCGGAGGCCAGGGGCTACCTCGTCTATGCCGAGTACATCGACGTCGCCTCCGGCGCGTACTCCAAGCGCCCCCAGCTCGACAGGATGCTGTCGGCAGCCAAATCGGGGAAATTCCAAAAGATCATGGCCGTCAAGCTCGACCGCCTGGCCAGGTCGGTGATCAATCTCGCCCGCATCATGCAGGATCTGGAAGAGTGGAACGTCGGCGTGGAATTCCTGGACCAGCCTATCGACACGTCCACGGCGTCCGGCAGATTCACGACGACGATACTGGCGGCCGTGGCGGAATTCGAACGGGAGCTCATCTGCGACAGGACCAAGGACGGCCAAGCGAGGGTCCGGGCCCAGGGGAAGACCATCGGCAGACCCCGCAGAAGGCTGACCGACTATCAGCGCGAGAAGATCGTAAGGATCCTCGAAGAGGAGCCGGACATCTCCGATTACAGACTGGCGCAGCAATTCGAGGGGATCTCCCGGAACACCCTGATCAAGATGGCCAAGGAAGAAGGTCTGCTTCCGCGCGGTGACGAAGACGCTGCCGATGTCGCATGATTGTCAAAAAACGGGGTCGTCCGAAGTATATAAAGAAATGATGAAAAAGAACGATTGTCAAAAAACGGACGTTTTTTGACACACTGTTTACGAAATACTAAGAGTCCGTGATATTCATAGGTCCGAACGAATCGAGCGCTACCGGAGACGTCGGACCATCAGGTGAATATCATGAATTCAACCGCGCACAGGAAAGCGGTGCCTCTCATGATGCTCTCCGTGCTTGCGGTCCTCGGCATGGTCCTTGCCGGAATCACAGATTCCGATGCGGCCACCGGAGAGGACCTCACAGGATACGGGGCCGTCAATGAGATCAACATCGCTCCCGGATACCAGTGGACCTACACGGCCACGTTCCCCGAGGATCTGGAAGACGGTACCGAGACCACTCTGAAGATCAACGAGATGGGCGGTATCGCCACGATGGGCCTCACGGACCATACTCTGCAAATTTCCAGGATCCCCGAGAGCATGGCGGGGAAGAGATACAACCTCGTCATCGAAGCGGTCCACGCCGAGTCCGGCCAGACCGCCCACCAGTGGATCAGGATCAACGTCACCAACTCCATGACCGTCGATCACACCGGATGCATCAACGAGATCATCAAGGGCGCATCTCAGAACATCACTCTGACGGCCACCGGCGGTATCGGGGACATCTCCTGGAAGGTGAAGACCGGCACGACGCTTCCCGCTGGACTCGCCCTGAGCGGGAACAAGGTCACAGGAACCCCCACCCAGCTGGGGAAGAACACCATCAATCTCACCGCGACCTCGACCCAAGGGGAGTCCAAGGACCTCACCATCGAGTTCACGGTCTTCAGCAAGATCGTCGGCGGCTCCGCCGAAACGGTCAACGCGATCAAGGGAACCGCGATCAAGCCCACCGCCGCCATCACGAACGGATCCGATATCGGAGTCACGTGGGCGGTGACCTCCGGGTCATTCCCGACAGGAATCACCCACAACGCCTCGACCGGAGTCGTCTCCGGAACCTACACCGGAACAACAGCGGGACAGTCCGTGGTCACCCTGACCGGAACCGCGACGAACGGTCCCGCCCAGACCGCCACCAAGAAGGTCACGATCAACTACGAGCCCGAGTTCTCCATCACCGGAGGAGACGGTACGATCCTGACCTACAAGGGCAACACCCCCAAGGTGGTCGCCTTCTCCATCTCCGGACAGCATACCGCGATCACCTGGTCCACCACCGCCATATCGGGGATTTCCATCTCCCAGGACGGGAAGCTGACCATCTCCGGATCCACAGCTGTTGGATCAGGGACAGTCGCCGTAACCGCGAAGTCCGCCGCGGGACAGACTCAGGTCAAGAATGTCCAATACACCGTCGAGGACACCCTGAGCATCACCGGACCCGACAAGCTCGTCGCTACTGCCGGAATCCCCTCTTCCCAGACGTACACGGTCACCGGCGGTTCATCCAACACCGTCCAGGTCGGATCCAACACCTACAACGGCGGGCTCACATTCTCCGACGGCAAGCTGCACGTCTCATTCCCCACCGCCCACGCATCCGAGAAGGTCACTCTGACAGCCACTTCCGCTGCCGGACAGACCGCGACCAAGGATGTGAACGTCGTCGTCTACTCGGCCATCGGATTCAACTCCGTTCCGGGAGCGGACGGAATCATCGCATTCGTGAAATGAGTGATAACATGACAGCGACAGAATACGCATCCCGCAAAGGCATCGCACTGGCGCTGGGAGTGGCCATCGTGGCCATCCTTTCCGCTCTGGCGTTCATGCCTTCCGTTTCCGCGGACGATCCGAAATACGACGGCGAGCTCGATCTGTACGGATACGAGGTCGTCATGATGCTCAAGAACCCCAGCCAGGTCGAGACCGTCGAGTGGGACTTCGGTGACGGTTCCGCGCACGTGACCGTGACCCTGGACGCGACCAACCCCAACGGATTGGTGGAGCACAAGTACGCCGCGAAGGGCGATTACGTCGTCACGGCGACGATGCGCAACCAGTACACCGATCCGGTCACGGGCGAGCTGAAGCCCGGAGAGACCAAGCTCACGTACCTCTACCACATCCTCGGATTCCCGATTGTAACATTCGATTCCAAGGGCGGTTCCTCCGTCCCGACGATCGAGGGGACCTCTTCCCATTACGTCCCCGCGAAGCCGGCGGATCCGGTTTACGAAGGCCATACCTTCTCCGGATGGTTCACGGACGAGGAATGCACCCAGATTTTTGACTGGACTTCCGAAGTGACCAAGCACATCACGCTCTACGCCGGATGGGACCTGATCACCCATACCGTCTCCTTCGATCTGGACGGAGGAGCTGGCCCCGCTCCGGATACCGTCGTTGTAGACGGCAGGACCGTATCCGCACCCGAGGATCCCACCAAGGAGGGATTCGACTTCGACGGATGGTACCTCGGAGACGAGAAGTTCGACTTCTCCGCGCCGATAACATCCGACATCACCCTGAAAGCCCACTGGAAAGAGGCTTCCGAGCCTTCGCAGGGCGACGAGAAGGACGATAAGAAGGGCTTCAGCCTCTGGATGATCTTCGCCGTCGTCGCGGGACTCTGCGTCATCGCCATGATCGCTACCGGATTCTACGCCGCGGGGATTCCCGCCGCCCTGTTCGCGATCCTTGCGATCCTGTCCTACCTGGGCGTGATATGATGCCCGGAACCTCATTCAAACCCCTTCCACGGGCCTTCGCCGTGCTCGCCGTGGCGTTGCTGGCGGTGTGCGCCCTGGCAGGGATCATGATGTCCGAGGATTCGGATGCCTCCGGCACTATCACGGTGGGCACCGGACAGTCGGTGACGATAGACATCTCGAACTACATGACCTCCGCGCAACTGGCGGAGTTCAACGACCCGGAATTCGAGCCTGATATAACCGCCATCGTCCTACCCAACTACACGGACAGCAGCGGCAATCCGATCTCCAAGACGGGATACACCCTCGTCGGCTGGGAGATCCCCGACGGAAAAGGCGGGAAGTCCGTCTACGCGCTGGGAAGCCTGTACACGATATCGTTCAGTGCCACGGTCAAGGCCAAGTGGATCTCCGATCCGCACGTCTTGGTCTATTCGCTGGACGGAGGATCCCTTGCCAACGTGGAGGCGTACGTCGTCCACAACGGATCGTCGATCACACTGAGGGACTCAGGCGTATCCAAGGAGGGGCACACGTTCCTGGGATGGCGTCCGAGGCACGACCCCGGCATCGCATACGCCCCCGGACTGACCATCGAATCCAACGGTTCGATGTACATGCAGGCGTATTTCGTCGAGAACGGAACGAGTCTCTACACCGTCACATACAACGCCAACGGCGGACAGATGGTCAATGGCGTATATTCGCAGCAGGTAGAACCCGGGATGTACGTCCAGCTTCCGTCGAGACTCTCCATAGTCCGCGAAGGATACACGTTCGTCGCATGGTCCGAGTCGCAGACCAGCACCACCGGATTCATCAACGGCTATAAGATCGAAAGGAACACGACGCTCTATGCGATATGGCATCAGAACTCCGTTCCCGTGGATCCCGACCCCCAGCCTGCCCAATACACGGTGTCGTTCAGCCCCAACCAGGGGCAGGGGAACTTCCCGTCCCAGAGCGTGATGTCGGGTGGATACGTCGTCAGGCCGCCGGATCCCGAGCGCGACGGCCATGTGTTCCTCGGATGGAAACCCCTCACCAAACCCGGTTACTGGGATTTCCTCAATGATACGGTCACCGGCGATACCATACTAGAGGCTCAATGGGCGGAGCACTTCACGGTAACCGTCGACGGTCCCGTCGTCAGGATCCAACTGAAGGGGATCTACCGCGACATGGCCTTCGATGTGGATTGGGGGGACATATACGGAGCCATAAGCGAAACGGTCGAACCTTCGGTCGGAACCGCCGAGCACGTCTATACGATCAGGGATAAGGATGGCAACATCGTCTATGTCGCATCCTACGGATACATCACCGTCACATCGCATGATTCCTCGCCGAAGCCCTACATCTCCAGGATGCCTTACAGCGTCGAAGGGGAGCAATACAACCCCCCGTCCATCTACATCGTCACATTCGAGCCGGGCAACGGAGATCCGTCCTTCACGCAGGATGTGATCCCCGGGAACAGGGCTACGGATCCCAAGACGCCCGTATGGGAGGGGCATACCTTCACCGGATGGTATCACGAAGGCTCCAAGTGGGATTTCTCCAAGCCCGTGACCCGCCATATGACGCTCATGGGCGGATGGGACAACATCATCCCGAACCCCCCGCCGACTATCAATCCGAAAGCCGAGTTCACCGTCACCAAGACGGCGAACGGCTGGCGCATGGACGCGTCCTCGTCGAACAATGCGATGGCGTACAACTGGATCCTCGACGCGAAGACCATCGGGACCGGGAAGACGATCGACGTGGATTCGGACGGGTTGGATGTAGGCACGCACACGATCACATTGGTCGTCGTCTCCTCTTCCGGACACACCGATTCCCTATCGAAGGTCATCACCGTACAGCCCCCCGGAGACGATGATACCGGGCCGACACCGGGCGGCATCAAGAGCTGGTTCAAGCAGAACTGGTGGATAGTCGCCGTCATACTCGTGCTCGTGGCGTTCATGGCGGTGAGATTTTGGATCTGAAGTCCAAGCGCATCATCGCCCTCTCGTTCGTCCTGATCATGCTGGCCGTTCCTTTGACGGCGATACAGCTGCAGGACGAGGAGGAGGATCCAGAAGCGATACCGCCGCTCCTGATACCGGCGGCGGCATTCGTTGCCCATCATTGGCTGGGGATCTCCCTCGGGGCTTTCCTAGCCGCCGGCTTCGCGGCAGGATGGGTTGTCCACGACCTCTTGGATCCATCCGCGTCCGCGAGCGATAACTGGCTCCGCAAGGAGGAGGCGAAGCTGCTCGCAAGGTCCCTCGCCGACGGTACCACGCAGTACGCGAACGCTCTGAACAACTACCAGAACATCTGGGGACTGACGGCGGAGCATTGGATAAGGCAGTCGGAGCTCGCATCCTCCGCGTACTGGAAGCCGAATTCCACATACAGTCCTTACGACACGCTCACCCTTTCGTCCGCGTACTACAACAGCGCGCTCATGCTCGTCAATGCGACCAACCAGATCAACAAGCAGTTCTCCGTCGTAGCCGACCACATCGGCGAATGGAACTCATCCGAGTACGCCCAGTACTACGGGGACGGGAAGATGCGGCTGACCTTCTCCATCGGTTCCTCTTCTATCTCCGCTGCATCTTCCGACGGGTTCTCCGCCAGGATGGGGCAGGTGGTCGGCCACGGGAACGACCGCACCGTGAAGAATGGGAACACGGCGGTCTACTACGTCGGAGGCCCCGTGTACGCTTCCGCTCCGGCCAAGATGGTCGGAGCGAACGGCATCAAGTGGGAACTGAAGGAGGGATGGAACTACGACCTCCCGGATGTGGAATCCTGGACCGGGTACAACGTGTACCGTCTCGATCCTGGGGTCACGTACTTCGGGAACTTCATGTACGCGCTGCAAGCCGACTCCACCAAAGTGGAGGGGGGCATCATGATCACATCCGGCGACGAGTCCATGATCGTCTCGTGCAACGGGGGTTATCTGTTCGACGGAACCAGGTCGTATCAGGCCGTGGACAGGGACGGTTACGACCTGTTCAAGGTATCGGTCGTTCCCCAGAACACCGCCGACAGACAGGTTTCGGACATCACCGCGATGATGGTCTACTACGCCCAGCTGATCAAGCAGATCGATTCCGTTCTGTTCAAGGCGAATCAGGCCGCCCGTACCGTTTGGGACATCTACGACGATGCCGGCACCGCGTCTATGTATCTCACCACGCTGAACGTCCCCGACACCTACGAGAACGTCAATCTGACCGACGATCAGAAGAGGCTGTTGGTCACGCTCTACATGGACCAGCTTTCATCGTGGTGGAAGGACAACGACAGCCAGATCAAGAAGGACAACTACAAGCTGACGCAGGATTCGATGTCCCTCTACTGCCGCGGTTCCCTCACGATGAAGGGTGCGAATCCCAACGGCTCCACCACGTGCAAGGTCTACGAGAACGTCGCGTTCACTCCGATCTTCTACAAGACGACCACTCTGAAAGCCGGAACGCAGGAGACGGAATCGCCGTGCTTCGCGCTCGTCTACGGCGAGAGTTCGTCCCTCTCCGGATTCGATGCAACGACCTACGACAACTGCGACATCCTGTATCTGGGCGCGGGTTCGACGATCGGGATAGCGGAGATGGTCTACGGCGGGAAGCCCGTCTCCACACTGGAGCTGAAGGCATCCCAGGTCGATTACATCAAGGCCGAGGACATGGAGAACTTCACCCCGGTGGAACCGCATCGGTCCAACGACATGGCGGAGCTGCTCCGCCTGGCGTTCCTCATCCTCGGGGGCGCGTGCATGGCGTACGGCATCGGACGCGGGAACCCCGTCTTCGCCGTTGCCGGACTGCTGCTGATAGCGTTCGGACTGATAGCGTCGGAGCCGCTTGCCAACCTGTTGGAGAAACCGCCGATAGGCTGGACGTTCAGATGGCCGGGGAGATGAGATGATCGAGATCGCACTCTCCGACGTGGGCAGCGTCCTGGGCTGGATGGGCACGATATGGTGCTTCGCCAACCTGGGATGGGGGCTGCTGCGCAACGACGCCAGGCTGTGCCTGATCTACGGGATCGGGTGCTTCGCCGCCGTGGTGGTCATGCTCAACGTCGGAGGGGTGCTCAACGAGCGCACCTGGACCCTCTTCGGGTGCGGGGTGTTCGGACTCCACTGCCTGGTATCTGCGATCATGGGCGCGGCGGCCTGGAAGGTCGTGCTGTACGGGACCCTGCTGGGGATCTCCCTGCTGTCGTTGGCGGGGGTGTTCGGATGAGGATCCGCACCCAACGCGTCCCGGAATCCAGGCGCCCGATGACCCAATCCGAGAGGGCCCGGCTCCAATCCAGGGACGACATAGGGAGATTCGCGAAGGAGCCCGTCCGCTCGGACTCGGGATTGGTGATGCTGTACAGGGGGCGGGAACCCACTCAGAAAGAGCTCACCGCCAAACCGCGTTTGGAGGGCGGCGCCGACCTTATCATCGTAGACGAATCCAACTCGTTCTCCAGCTCCGGCAACAGGCACAGAAAATACCTGACGGTGGTTTGCACACGTGTTCGCGACCGCAGAGACTACGGAAAGGCGATGGACGAGATTCGCACGAAGAAAGGAGAACGCTCGAAATACAGCAACACACACGAACGCGATCTGGTACGGATTATCGGGACGATCTCGGAGAAGGACATCGATATCGTCGAGGCTCACAAGAAGATCGATTACGACCAACTGTCGGATACCGGATCGAAGAAGAGATTCTACATGGGGGTTCTCCGGAAAGCAGTGAACAACGCGGTAGAACTGGATCCGGAAAGGGACGTGGACATCCTGATCGACTCGCCGCCGCTACGGGTGAATCCCGAGCTGACGGAATTCGGAAGGGAGCTATCGTCGGACCACAGAATAAGATGGTTCGAGACCAAGAGGAGCGCGTCGGACAGATACCTCATCATCCACGACTACGAGACCGGAGTCGTATCCGATCACATCGAAAGTTTCCGGGAGAGAGAACACCTGTACGAGCGTCTGAAAAGGAGGATCAGACATGCCGGATAAGACTGTCGAGAGACACACGGTCTCCGGAGGAGAGGAATTGTACATACTCCTTCCTTCATCCCGGTTTGACCGTGTGGCCACGGTGTGGTGCATGTCATTTTTTCGCCTGACGTCTCGGGCGGGCGTCCTTGATTCGCCGCTTCGGCGGCCACCTCCGCGGGTACTCGAACGGCTCACATGCCTCTCCTATGACGTATCCTCCATAGGTCGTGTGCGTATAAAATGCTTTTTTGACAGCTGCCACGGCGCGATGGCCTCTTGGACATATAGGGTTGAAAGGTGACTTACAAGAAAATTGGTAA
>ERZ773194.1907-NODE-1907-length-21147-cov-11.059928_pt1 | contig 21147 bp, 20 predicted proteins | sample MGYA00511240_ERZ773194 | MGnify/ENA primary metagenome ERZ773194 (study PRJEB29015, sample SAMEA2737774) | human gut metagenome | biome: human gut; feature: human-associated habitat; material: faeces | place: China | collected 2012 ... | reverse complement strand
TGCCGAACGTACAGGGAAAATAGCCTCCTCATGGAGTACGGAAGCTCCCATGTAAGCAAGCTCGCGAAGCTCACGGTAAGTAATAGTTTCGATAACATCGGGATCTTCAACTATTCTCGGGTCAGCTACGAGGAAACCTGAAACATCTGTCCAGTTCTCGTATATCTCAGCTCTTACGGCATTCGCGATAATAGAACCTGTAACGTCCGAACCGCCGCGAGAGAATGTCTTGATGAAGCCTTCTGTTGTTCTGCCGTAGAATCCGGGGATAACGGCATTGTCAAGTTCCTTGAGCTTTTCGCGTACCTTCTTTACAGTTTCGTCAAGGAGAAGTGTTCCCTTTGTATCAAAAACTATAACGTCAGCCGCGTCAACGAAATTGTAGCCGAGATACTTTGCAAGCACCTTGCCGTTGAGGTACTCGCCGCGGCTCGCAGCAAAGTCCTTGGTGGGACGTGTGCGGAGTTCATCAGTGATAGCCTTGAATTCGTCCTCAAGGCTCATATCTATGCCGAGGTCAGCGATAATGCTGTTGTATCTCTCCTTAATTACAGCGAACTGCTCGGAGAAGTCAACGCCGCTGCCTGCAAGTTCTGCACATTTATAGAGCATATCTGTGACCTTGATATCTTCCTTGAATCTTTTTCCGGGAGCAGAGGGCACAACATACTTTCTCTTTTCGTCGTTCTTTATAATAGAAGCGACTTTCCTGAACTGATTGGCGTCCGCAAGCGAACTTCCGCCGAATTTAACAACTTTATTAGCCATATATATCATTCCTTATATAATAATCTCACATTGACAATTTTGTCACAATAAAGATTATATCCCAAATCGTACCAAAAATCAATTGATAGATAAGCCAAATTTGTGCGCGCCCTATGTTGTGTTTTTGGTGAATACGCTTGTGCGTGAGTGGCGGACAATCAGTCGAGTGCAAAAATATCCTCGTACCTTACTTTCAATATTTGTTTTATGAGAATGATCTCGTCCGGATACAAGTGTCTCTGCCCCACTTTTATTTTTGCAACCGCACTCCTTGTGATATCGCAGCCGCTCAACTGGAGCTTTGCGGCAAGCTGATCCTGTGTCATGCCCTTGCTTTCCCGAAAATCTGCAGAAGAGGCAATCGCAATATTAAAGAAACAATATATAAATCTTATCGACTGCAATGTTTGGGAAGTTTAGGGAGTGTTGACACTAAGATAATATGCAGATTTTCGAGCATAAATTTTACGTAGACAAGGCAAAAAGTCGCAGGCAGGCTGTCGCCTGTCAAGACTTTTTAACGCAGGATGCGTGAAATTTTGCCGAAAAGATGCGTTGTTAGGCTTAGTGCCAACACTCCCTAATTGATTTCGCCTCACTACATAACAATCTATGTTTATACTGCTTAATGTTTTATACAGAAGTTGATGTTGTATAAATCAATAGCAGTAAAAGCACAAAAAGGACTGCTGTAACCGTACAGCAGTCCTTTTTCATATTATTACAGTATAAAGCAGATAAGTCCCGAACAGCCATCATTTATTACACGTTCAAGAGTCTCCTGAAGCTTCATGCGCGCATCGTTCGGCATTTTATAAAGCTTGCTGTGCAGTCCCTCGTTGACAAGCTCGTGCAGGGACTTGCCGAAGATGTTCGACTCCCATATCTTGGTCGGGTCGTCGTCAAATCCGTCAAGCAGGTACATGACAAGTTCCTCGGACTGCCTCTCCGTACCGACGATCGGGCTTACCGTTGTGTTGATATTCGCTTTCATAAGATGTATCGACGGCGCGGAGGCTTTAAGCTTTACGCCGTATTTGCCGCCCTGTCGGATTATCTTGGGTTCTTCAAGGGTAAGCTCCTCAAGCTCGGGCATTACGATTCCGTAGCCCGTAGCCTCTACCTCCTCAAGTGCAGGCTCTATGCGGCTGTACTTGCGCTTGATCTCATTGAGTTCCTTGAGCAGAGGCAGGAGATCACTCTCGCTCTCGATCTCTATTCCTGCCGCCTCGCCGAGTATCTTGTAGAACAGGCTGCCGTCCAGTTCGGCAGTTATGGTAACAGCTCCCTTGCCGAGATCTACCGAGCTTACCTCTGCGCTCATGATATGCGGACACTGTGCTATCGCCTCCGCCGCAAACTTAGCCTCGCGCACAAGACGGATATCCTTTGCCGCGTTTCTGATACAACCGAGTATCTCCTCCCTGAGTCTGTGTCCCTTTTCGAGCGTATTTATCCAGCGTGCCATGCGGATATTTATCTCCTTTATCGGGAAAGAGAACAGTATCTCGCTGATTATGGCGCGTATATCCTCCTCGCCAAGATCAAGACAGTTCACGGGCATTACCTTTGTGTCATAGCGCTCGGTAAGTTCGCGCGCAAGTTCTTTAGTCTCGGCGGAATCGGGATTCTCCGTGTTGAGTATGACCACAAAAGGCTTTCCGAGTTCACGCAGTTCATTTATGACACGCTCCTCGCACTCCTCGTACTCACTTCGCGGAATGTCCGAAATAGAGCCGTCCGTGGTGATAACAAGACCTATCGTGGAGTGCTCGGTTATCACCTTCTGCGTACCGATCTCGGCAGCCATATTAAAAGGAATTTCCTCATCAAACCACGATGTCATGACCATTCTCGGCTGTTCGTTTTCTATGTAGCCTATCGAGCTTGGAACGATATAGCCCACGCAGTCGATAAGGCGAACATTGAACGAAGCTCCGCCGCCGAGGTCAACAGTAACAGCCTCCTCGGGAATGAATTTCGGCTCTGTGGTCATGATAGTCTTTCCCGCCGCAGACTGCGGAAGTTCGTCAAGAGCGCGTTCACGCATCGCATTCGTCTGGATATTCGGAATAACGAGCGTCTCCATGAATTTCTTGATAAACGTAGACTTTCCCGTGCGGACAGGGCCGACTACGCCTATGTAAATATCGCCGTTTGTGCGCTCGGCGATGTCGCTGTAAATATCTTTAACCATACCTATCTCCCTCATGTTACTATCGGAATAAGAAGCATTCCGCCGTCGGAAAGAGTCTCCGAGCCAAGGTCGTTCTCCTCCATTACAGCCTGCGCGGAGGTGCTGTAGCGTTTGGCGATGTCCCACACGTCCTCATCGGCAGAGCCATAGTAAAGCTTAACCGCATAGTCGCCGTCACGCTGTTTTTTCACGCTGTCGTCAATTATTATGTCCGTCACAGCAGAAATGATACCGCAGTCCGAGAGCGATAATTTGGCAGTAATATCCGTGCGGACGATAAGAGCACCCTCTGCGGAGATGTTATAGGAAACGTCCCCCGGTATTATCTGTGCCGTCACCGTGCAGTTTCCCATTCCTTCTGGGAGCGCGATAGTCTCCTCGAAAGCTTCATCGCGGTCGGGCATTACTATCATTCCCGACTTATCCTTAGCCGCCATTGAGTAAGTTAGCATACCGCTTATCACGACAGTCCTGCCATCGTCTCCCCTGCGCGAATTGATATTTTTCGGAGTACACCACATTGCGTATATCGTCTGCGGAACATCGTCGCCCTCCGCGATCTTTGCGCTGTAGCGGAAACTCTCGGTGCAGTCATTCGCAGCCTGCTCTGCGCGTATATCCGAAACTACAGCCTCACACGGATATACTGTTGAATAAACGTCCGTGCAGAGCATTGCGGAAGCCACTTTTACAGCACGGCAAAGCAGTTTCAGTTCAATATCGCATTTCAGCGTTCGGTTGTCGCCGTTTCTGCCCGCGGAAGGAGTAACGTCACAGCTGACCACCTCGGGAACGACCGTGCAGGTAAAGGTATCGTCCGCGCCGTCAATATCAATTATCTGACTGTACGGGAGTGAAAAGCTAAGCGGTTCGACAGCTCCCTCTCCGTCCTTTTCGCAGGAATACAGCAACTTCACGTCAGCCTCTCCCTTTGCAAGAAGCTTTCCCGAGATCATTTTCAGTTCACACTCAGGAGCAGTACAGCGGCAGCTTATTATACCGAGCACAGGCGGCTGGACCTCGGAAAGTTCTGTCTCCTCAGACAATTGTATCGGCTTATCCGCACAGAGTTTTTTTGCAGCATAGCGAACGGGGATCTTTTTCAACTGAACATTCATTCCGAAAGCGTCCGAAACGACCTCCTGCGACTTTTCGCCCGTTACACGGATATTCACGGAAACAGCTCCGCGAACATCAAGTCTGCGCTTATTCACGGCACGATAGCTAATATGATCGCTTTTAGGGACAACGCGTATCTCGGGATTCTCGCAGTCCGCGCCAAGTTCCGCAGTTTTGGAGAATGTCTGCCGCTGACTCACACATCTCATTGCCGAGCCGTCCTCGCCGCAGTAGAGTATGCGGATATCGCACCTCAGCTCATAGGAAAGTCTGCCGCCGCTCACCGAGCAGTCCGTGACAACAGGCAGGACCTCACACCTGACAAGCCGAAAAATATCGGGATAATAATCCGGCAGGATATAGTCAAGTTCTATCCCCTGCTCCTGCACAGCCTCATATATGCACTCAGCGGCAGGCACGGTTTCTCTGTTGATTTTTAGTTCCATAGGGTACCTCCTTGAAAAAGCTTTATACAATGATATTCATTTTCGGGTACAAGTATTCCGTTTATTTTCATCAGTCTCCGCACATTGCTTTTAAGTTGAAAATATGCTATACTGACAATACTACGACACGAAAAAGGAGGATATCATGCAGAAAATCTATCAGAACAACGACTCATTCCGGCTCAGAAAGGCTGCCGGATCAGACCTTGCCGAGCTGAAAGCTATGTACGGCAGAATAATTGAAAAGATGAACGCCGACGGAATTGCAATATGGGACGACTTTTACCCGTGCGAACTCTTTGAAAATGATATCAGAGATCAGCAGCTTTACGTCCTTAATGACGGTGAAACTATAGTCTCTGCGTTCACCCTGCTCGATGACATCAGCGGCAGCAGTTCCGTTGAGTGGCAGCTCAGCAGCGAACGTCCGATCTATCTCGACCGTTTCGGCGTAAACACAGAATACCGCCGCTGCGGGATAGCAAGTCTTACGCTCGAAAAGGCTCAGGAGACCGCACTCAGTCTCGGGGCGGACTGCCTCAGACTTTTCGTGGTAGACATAAACTCACCCGCAATATCGCTCTACGAAAAGAACGGCTTTATCCGCGCAAAAGGCATATTCACCGATATTATTGACGATGAGCTCGTTCTGCACGAATACGGATATGAGATCAGGCCGAGCGAAAATAACTGCGCGGTTTTCAGGTAAGCTCCGCTCAAAGCATATCGTCATTTTTAACATTAAGCCGCGCCTATTTTATACAGATTTAACAAAACTTTCCTCAGGAAATAATATCTTCTTCACTTTTTTTTGACTATATGTTATAATGATAACATTGATATTTATGTCCTCGGACACGGAGGTGAAAAAAATCGCTGACACACTTTATATATCCGATCTGGACGGAACGCTCCTCAACTCGGACGCACAGGTCTCAGCCGAAAGCGCAAAGCTGATAAATGCCGCAATAGACAAAGGAATACGCTTTACATTTGCAACGGCGCGCTCAGTCTACTCAGCCGCTCCGATAACTTCGGCAATAAATATAAACGTTCCGTGCATACTCATGAACGGAGTAAGCGTCTACGATCTGAAAACGGATACATATATAAAGAACGAGTATATCCCGCCCTCGGCTTCCTGCGAGATCATCAAGGCGTTCAAAGAGAGCAGTCTTGAATGTTTCATGTACAAGATCCACGGCGGAGTCCTCACCTGCTACTATACCGAAATCACCGAGCGGGTCATGCAAAGCTTTGCCGAGGTTCGCAGAAACCGCTACAATAAGCCGTTTGTAAAGTGCCGCGACCTTGCGGACGAGGCTGACGGCGAAACCGTTTACTTCACAATAATAGACAGCCGTGAAAGGCTTCTGCCCGTAAAAGACGCTGCCGAACGCATTGCCGAACTTGACTTTGCTTTCTATCAGGACACATATACCGAAAAATGGTATCTTGAGATCTTTTCCGCAAATGCCTCAAAGAAAAACGGTATCGAGTTTCTTTGCAGGCAGTACGGCTTTGACCGCGTTGTCTCATTCGGGGACAATCTCAACGATCTCCCCATGTTTGCGCGCTCGGACTTAAAGATCGCCGTAGCAAATGCCAAAGACGAAGTAAAAAACGCCGCTGACTTTATAACGCTGTCCAACGAACAGGACGGTGTTGCAAAGTGGCTCGCTGATAATATAAAGTAACGAATCCTCTCGGATTCAGACAGAAAGGAATCAAATATATGAAAAAACTCATGTTAGGAAATGAAGCCTTTGCAAGAGGTCTCTACGAGGCAGGCTGCAAGGTCGTTTCAAGCTATCCGGGAACACCTTCAACAGAGATCACAGAGGCTGTTGCAAAATATGACGAGGTATACGCTGAGTGGGCACCGAACGAAAAGGTCGCTATGGAAACAGCTCTCGGAGCTTCCATCGCAGGCGTCCGTTCTTTCTGCGGAATGAAGCACGTTGGTCTCAATGTTGCTGCCGATCCGCTCTATACCGCTGCTTACACCGGCGTGAACGGCGGCGTTGTTATTGCTGTTGCAGACGATCAGGGTATGCATTCTTCCCAGAACGAGCAGGACAGCCGTCACCACGCTATCGCGTCAAAGGTTCTCATGATCGAGCCTTCCGATTCCGGCGAGTGCAAGGAATTTGTCAAAATGGGCTTCGAGCTTTCCGAGCAGTTCGACACACCTGTTATCGTGAGAATGTCAACCCGCGTTGCTCACTCACAGAGCATTGTCGAGATCTGCGACAGAGTTGAGCCTGAGATGAAAGAATATGTAAAAACTCCACAGAAATACGTCATGATGCCTGCATTTGCAAAGGGCAGACACGTTTTCGTTGAGGAGCGCACACAGAAGCTCATCGAATACGCAGAGACCTCGTGTCTCAACCGAACTGAGATCTCGGAGAATGCTCAGTTCGGCGTTATCACAAACGGCGCAGCTTATCAGTACGTTAAGGAAGCTCTCGGCGACAAGGCGTCCGTGCTCAAACTCGGTATCGTAAATCCCATGCCTGTAAAGCTTATTCAGGATTTTGCCGCGAAATACGAGACCGTTTACGTTGTTGAGGAACTTGACGGCATCATCGAGGAGCATTGCCGCAATATCGGCGTAACAAACATCAAGGGCAAGGAAATATTCGGTTACATAGGCGAACTTCCGCAGTCCGTCATCGCAGAAAAGCTTCTCGGTATCAAAAAGGAATACACTCAGCTTGAGGAAAACATTCCTGTCCGTCCCCCTGTAATGTGCCCCGGATGTCCCCACAGAGGCGTTTTCTACTGCCTGAGCAAGAACCACATCACAGTTTCGGGAGATATTGGCTGCTACACTCTCGGCGCAGTTGCTCCGCTGTTCGCAGTTGATACGACTATCTGTATGGGAGCTTCGATCTCCGCACTCCACGGATTCAACAAGGCAAGGGGCGCTGAGGCTGAACACAAGACAGTTGCAGTTATCGGCGACTCGACCTTCATGCACAGCGGTATGACAGGTCTTGTAAATATCGCATACAACAACTCAAATTCAACCGTTATCATTCTTGACAACTCTATCACGGGAATGACTGGCCATCAGCAGAACCCCACCACGGGCAAGAATCTCAAGGGCGATCCCGCTGCCGCAGTAAATCTCGAAGAACTCTGCCGCGCTATCGGCATAAAGAGGGTGCGCGTGGTTGATCCGTATCACCTTGCCGAGACCGAGGCTGCAATTAAGGAAGAACTTGCAGCAGACGAGGCTTCCGTAATTATTTCCCGCCGTCCCTGCGCTCTGCTCAAATATGTAAAGCATAATCCGCCTGTTGCCGTTGAAAGCGATAAGTGCGTAGGCTGCAAGATGTGCATGAAACTCGGCTGTCCCGCTATCTCGATGAGAGACGGCAAGGCTGTTATCGACCATACACAGTGCGTCGGCTGCGGGATCTGTCAGGAACAGTGCAAGATAGGCGCAATAAAGTAAATTTTTCACATTCAGAGAGGAAACTGCTATGCAGACAGAAATTTATGAGGAATTCAGCCATTGGCTCGATTCGCTCCTCGAAAATAATGATATGCCCGAAAATACAGCGGCTTTTAACTTCAATCTCTATGAGGAGTCCGAGGAGGACAGCGTTTGCGGGATACAGCTTATCGCCGCTGACCGGTTCGACCCCGAAAACGGCGACGATTGGGCGTGCTGTGAGGCATGGTCGTCAGAAGAGGACATTTTCTGCGTAAGTACTGCCGATGAGGACGACAGATCATGGCAGGGTGCACAGAAACTCATTACCGAAATGATAAGCGAATACCTTGAAAACGGAAAATACGGAAACATACTCACCGCTGCAACTGCTGTGGGAGTCGGCTTTGTTGACGGAGATATCGACATCATTTACCGCAATGATGAGAACAGCGAAAACTAAGGAGTGTTGACACTAAGATAATATGCAGATTTTCGAGCATAAATTTTACGTAGACAAGGCAAAAAGTCGCAGGCAGGCTGTCGCCTGTCAAGACTTTTTAACGCAGGATGCGTGAAATTTTGCCGAAAAGATGCGTTGTTAGGCTTAGTGTCAACACGACCTGATAACTCCTGACAGGAACTCCGCCGGCGGACTGCTGACGGAACTGTTCTGCCGTTTTCATAACGCATTAAAATAAACCAAGAACTCATATTCATATGATAAGCTGCACGTCTTTTTGCATATCTTCCCTATGAATACAGGTTCTAACCTTCAATATATAAGGAGAAATATCATGGAAACAAGATCTATTATGATAGTTGGCGTAGGCGGACAGGGTTCGCTGCTCGCTTCGAGACTGCTGGGAAATGTGCTTCTTGCACAGGGCTATGACGTAAAGGTCAGCGAAGTCCACGGTATGTCACAGCGCGGCGGCTCAGTTGTGACTTATGTAAAGTACGGCGACAAGGTCTACTCTCCTGTCGTTGAAAAGGGCGAGGCTGACGTTGTTATCTCGTTCGAGTTGCTTGAGGCTGCAAGATGCCTGCCCTACCTCAAAAAGGGCGGCAAGCTCATCACCTCCACTCAGCAGATAGACCCCATGCCCGTAATCACAGGCGCGGCTGAATATCCCGAAGATCTCGCCGATAAGCTCAGCGCGGCAGGTGTGGAACTCGTTGCCGTTGACGCTCTTGCACTCGCTGAACAGGCAGGTACTGCAAAGGCTTCCAACGTTGTTCTTATGGGAGTCCTCGCCTCGCGCACAGACTTTCCCGAGGAACTCTGGCAGCAGGCTCTCGAACAGTGCGTGCCGCCGAAATTTCTGGAACTTAACAAAAAGGCATTTGATCTCGGAAAGAACGCCTGACAGATCACGCCCAACCCCCAATGTACAATAAGAACCCGTCCGCTCCGGAGATCTGCACGCATATCATTCGGACAGGTTCTGATATAGTTAATTTTATCATAAAAAGGAGCCTTAAACCCAATGGAAAAATATTGGAACCAAGAAATTGAATGTATGTCCCGCGAGGACATGAAAAAGCTTCAGAGCGAGCGCCTCGTGGCTCAGGTAAAGCACGTTTACGAAAACGTTAAGTATTACCGTGACCTCATGGACGAAAAGGGCGTTAAACCCGAGGATATCAACGGCATTGAAGACCTCTGCAAGCTCCCCTTCCTCTCCAAGGCAGACCTCCGCGAAGCTTACCCCTACGGACTCCTCGCAGCTCCTCTCAGCGACTGCGTGAGAATACACTCGACAAGCGGTACTACCGGCAAGCGCGTTGTGGCATTTTACACTCAGCATGATATCGACCTCTGGGACGACTGCTGTGCAAGAGCCATTACGGCAGCAGGCGGAACAAAGGATGACGTTTGCCAGATCGCATACGGATTCGGACTTTTCACAGGCGGAGCAGGTCTCAACGGCGGTTCGCATAAGGTCGGCTGTCTTACGCTCCCCATGAGCTCGGGCAATACCGAAAGACAGATCCAGTTCATGCGCGACCTTGGCTCGACAATTCTCTGCTGCACTCCCTCATATGCCGCTTACATCGGCGAGACTCTCCACGAAATGGGGCTTACTCCCGATGACATTGACCTCAAGGCGGGAATCTTCGGCGCTGAGCCGTGGACTGAGGAAATGCGCCGTTCTATCGAGGATTCTCTCGGGATCAAGGCTTACGACATCTACGGTCTTACTGAAACAAGCGGCCCCGGCGTTGCATTTGAGTGCTCCGAGCAGACGGGTATGCACATCAACGAGGACAACTTCATTGCCGAGATAATCAATCCCGAGACAGGTGAAGTTCTCCCTGACGGCGAAGTCGGCGAACTTGTTTTCACAAGCATAACCAAGGAAGCTTTCCCGCTCCTCCGCTACAGAACTCGCGACCTCTGCAAGCTTTCAAGAGGCAAGTGCTCCTGCGGACGTACCCTCGTAAAGATGACCAAGCCCATGGGCAGAAGTGACGATATGCTGATAATCCGCGGCGTAAATGTTTTCCCGAGCCAGATCGAGACCGTTCTCATCGAGCAGGGATATTCCCCCAACTATCTCATCGAGGTTGACCGCGTGAACAATTCCGATACACTCGATATCAACGTTGAAATGAATCCTGAGCAGTTCTCCGACAAGGTCGCAGATATTCAGGACAAAGAGCGCGAACTTGCAGGAGCTATCAAGACAATGCTCGGGATCCACCCCAAGGTTCATCTTGTATCGCCGAAGTCCATTACCAGAAGCGATGGCAAGGCAGTAAGAGTTATCGACAGAAGAAAGCTCCACGATAATCCGGCAAAGTAAGAACATTCACACTATGGAGTGTTGACACTAAGATAATATGCAGATTTTCGAGCATAAATTTTACGTAGACAAGGCAAAAAGTCGCAGGCAGGCTGTCGCCTGTCAAGACTTTTTAACGCAGGATGCGTGAAATTTTGCCGAAAAGATGCGTTGTTAGGCTTAGTGTCAACACGACCTAAAGAAAGATCATCACCGCCGCACTTCACGCGGCGAATAACAAGGAGGATTGAACTATGGCAAACGTAAGACAGATCTCAGTATTTATGGACAACAAACCCGGTCAGCTCTCAGGGGTTATGGAAATAATCAAGGAAAGCGGCATCAATGTAAGAGCCCTGAGCCTTGCTGACACCAAGGACTTCGGCATTTTAAGGATCATCGTACACGACACTGAAAAAGCTGTAGATGCTCTTAAAGACGCAGGATACGCGGTCACTGTAAATGAGATAGTCGCTATCACTATCCCCGACTCTCCCGGTCAGCTCAGCCGCGTTCTCGAAATTCTCGGCAAGGACAACGTAAACCTTGAGTACCTATACGCTTTCACAGGAGCTTCCGACAGAGCTGTTTCCTTCGTACTCAGAGTTAACGACAACGATGCGGCAGCGGCCTCACTCACCAAGGGCGGCATTATCCAGCTTACCGAAAACGACATTGCAGATATGTAAATAATTGACCAAAATCTTGCGATATAGCAAAATTATTTGGAAAACACTTGACAAAATTCATAATAATGTTGTATAATGTAGGTATGGAATTTGACGAGAAAAATATCCGACAGGAGTGATGATTAATGGGTCTTCTCGATAAATTTAGTGACGCTCAGAAGGGCGTTTCCGAGAAAGCAAAAAGCATCTCGGAGGCAAACAACCTTAAAAGGAAAATTCTGTACGAAGAGGAAAGGATCGTAGAGATCTTCACTGATATCGGTAAGAGATATTACAAGAATCCCGACGAGGATCCGGCTGCTCTCAAGGTTTTGTGTGACGATATCGACACAAGACGCAGAAGAATCAAGAAGATGAGATACGAGCTCAACGGTATCAGAGGTTACAAGATCTGCCCCAAGTGCGACGCTGAGGTAAACGAGCGTTTCCAGTTCTGCGGTCGCTGCGGTGCAAGACTTCCCGATGTGGAGGACGAGGACTTTATGTCTCTTGAACCGAATGATTACTACACTGAAAGCAGCAACAATTTCTTTAACGCTGATTCCAATCAGAATTATTAAGCGATACTACCACTTAATAAGAATTCATGACGGCTTAAAGGCTGTCGCCTAAGATAACGGCTGTTCCTCCCGAACAGCCGTATTTTTTGAGGTAATCATATGAAAACATCCAAAATGTTCACAGAACTCGCACTGCTCGTCATCTCGCTAAGTATCATTCCGCTGCACACCTCTGCTGATCTGTCGGGAAGTATCGGGATCCTGACAATTTTTCTCCAGATATCCCTCTTTATCTTTCTTCTGTTCCGCTCAGGTGAACGCTCGGACGCGGAAAAACGTCTGCGGAGACTCAGCCGCGGCGCGGATATGCTTGCACTCGGCGGAATGGCGGCAGTCTGCGAAACTGCCGTGTACCTTTTCTGGTTCTCAAACACAGCCTCCGGAACAGCTGCAAAGATAGGAGCTGCGGTCATTCCCTTGACAGCACTTTTCCTTTACCTTGCAGTCGCCGTCATACGGGTGTCGGTCGCCGCAAGGCAGTTGAAAATACTCGATTATGTGCTGCTCCTGCTACTATGGTATATTCCGATAGTAGATCTGTTCATTCTGCGGAAATTCTACAAAACCGCAAGGCGGGAATATATCTTTGAACTGAGCAGATCGGAACTTGAACAGAGCCGCGCAGTAAGTCAGATATGCAAAACCAAGTACCCTATCATCATGGTTCACGGAATATTCTTCCGCGACTGGCAGCTTGTCAACTACTGGGGACGCATTCCCGCAACGCTCATACGAAACGGAGCCGCTATCTACTACGGCAGACAGCAGTCCGCTAAATCTGTCTGCGACAGCGGTGCGGAACTGCGCGATACTATCATGCAGGTGCTTGCTGAAACAGGTGCGGAAAAGGTCAATATCATCGCTCATTCCAAGGGCGGCCTTGACTCGCGCTACGCGATAAGCTGTCTCGGAATGGATAAATATGTCGCGACTCTCACAACGATAAACACGCCTCACTACGGCTGTGACATGGTGGACTACCTGCTCGCGAGAGTTCCCGAGGGAATGAAAAACTTCATCGCAAGCCGCTATAATAAAATATTCTCAAAGCTCGGCGATCCCTCTCCCGATTTCATGGCAGGAGTAAACGACCTCAGCGCAGTCCGCGCGAAGTCATACGACAGCGAAATGCCCGATATGCCGGGAGTTTCCTACCGCAGTTGTATGTCTCTCATGAGTAAGGCGACTTCTGCCGGATTTCCACTTAATATCGGCTATCTGCTGATAAAAAAGCTCAACGGCAGGAATGACGGTCTTGTCTGGGAAAATTCCGCGCGCCGCGGAGAGAGCTTTAAAATGGTCGAGACCGCAAAAAAACGCGGTGTAAGCCACGGCGACATCATCGACCTTATGCGCGAGAATATCGAAGGCTTTGACGTGCGAGAGTTCTACGCAGATATTGCCGCTGAACTGAAACAGCAGGGATACTGAGCCGCACTTTGCGGAATGCCGCTACTTGCTTTCAAAACGGCTGCGTATCTCCCTGCACAGAAAATAGGCAGGTATGCACAGCAGAAACCAGTAACAGGTGAACTGAGGGCAGATCTGTCCCATGAAATTATAAGGCATACGCGAGTAATCCCACACGTTCCAGTGCATAATAAGATTATCGAATATCCCGACTATAAGCTCCGCGAGGGTGATACAGATCGCTCCGGTAAAGCAGCTTTTCAGAAGCGTCATGCCGCCTGAACTGTTTATCGAATAGAGCAGAGCAAGAATGAATCCCCCTGTGAGAGACATTGTCCAATGGGTATATCCGCGGTTGATGATCTCGATCATACTGTAGATAAAATATCCCATTAAAAACGAAAAAACATATTGCGAAAATTTCATATAATACCTCATTTACTTTTTGGTGGTATTATTTCCGCATTTACCCAAAAATATACACATTCATGCAAAGGAGTTTTTAAAATGCGAAAAAGCTGCATACTAATGCATATTTCAAGCCTGCCGTCCGAGTACGGAATCGGCAAAATGGGCAAACAGGCATTTGACTTCGTTGACTTTCTTGTAAGCAGCGAGACAAAGTGCTGGCAGATATTGCCCCTTTCTCCCACAAGCTACGGCGATTCGCCGTACCAGTCCTTCTCCGTAAATGCAGGAAATCCCTACTTTATCGACTTTGAGCTGCTTGAGGCGGACGGTCTGCTCGAACACCACGAGTTTGCCTCCTACGATTGGGGCAGCGATCCCGACAAGGTGGACTACAGCATAATTTACCAAAACTGCTTTGCAGTCCTGAGAACAGCCTACTCGCGTTTCAAGCCCTCACGTTTCGCGGCTTATAAGAAGTTCTGCGAGCAGAACAAGTCATGGCTCGAAGAATACGCGCTCTTTATGGCTTTGAAGTCCAAGAACGGCGGCAAGGCTTGGTACGAGTGGGAGGGCGAGATCTCCATGCACAAGCCAAAGGCTGTGACTGCTGCCAAAAAGGAACTCAAAAAGGAAATGGGCTTTTACAAGTTCTTACAGTTTGAGTTCAGCCGTCAATGGACTGCGCTAAAAAAATACGCGAACGACAACGGCATTGAAATAATCGGCGATATCCCGATCTACTGCGCCCTCGACAGCGTTGAGGCATGGTCGGATCACAAGCTATTTGAATTTGACAGAAAGCGCCGGCCGATAGCTGTCGCAGGCTGTCCGCCCGATGACTTCTCGCCAACGGGTCAGCTTTGGGGAAATCCGCTCTACAACTGGGAATACCACAAGAAAACAGGCTACAAGTGGTGGATCGAGCGTATCAGAACCGCTTCCGAGCTGTACGATATCGTCCGCATTGACCACTTCCGCGGTTTTGAAAGCTATTACACCATTCCTTTCGGCAACGAGGACGCGACTGTCGGCGAATGGAAAAAAGGCCCTAATTACGAACTGTTCCGCCTTGCAGAGGAAAAACTCGGCAAGCTGAACATAATCGCCGAGGATCTGGGATTCATCACGCCCGAGGTACGCGAAATGCTCGACAAGTGCGGCTATCCCGGCATGAAGGTGCTCCAGTTCGGTTTCTCGGACGGCAAGAACGAACACCTCCCCCACAATTTTGCATCATCAAACTGCTTTGCATATACGGGAACTCACGACAACGAGACTCTCATCGGCTGGATAGAAAGCCTCGACAAGAAGTCGCTGAAATTCACCAAAAACTATCTCAATGTCAAGAAGAAAAAGGACATTCCCGATGCAGTAGTCCGTGCGGCTTGGGGAAGTGTTGCCGCTGTTGCGGTCGCTCAGATACAGGACTTCCTCGGCAGCGACAAGGGCGGCAGAATGAACACCCCCTCAACTCTCGGCTGCAACTGGCAGTTCCGCACCCATGAGAGCGACTTTACCCCCGAACTCGCAAAGAAGATACGCAAGCTTAACAGGCTTTACAACAGATAATTTACAGAAAGGTGATCTTTGACATGGACAAGAATGTATTTATCGAAAAATTCACAGGCAGACTCCCCAAGGACATCAGTTCCGCAACGCCTCAGCAGCTCCATAATGCACTCGGCGAAACCGTAATGGAGCTGTACTCTCAGCAGTGGAGCAATGCGCGCGGCGAACACCTCTCAAAGCGCCGTGCAGCTTACCTCTCAATGGAATTTCTTGTCGGAAGGGCAGTCTACAACAACCTGCTCTGCCTTGGAATATACAATGAGGTGAACGAGGCTTTCAGCGAGCTTGGTCTGAACCTTGCCGATCTCGAAGTCATTGAGGACGCAGCTCTCGGAAACGGCGGTCTCGGGCGTCTTGCTGCCTGCTTCCTCGACAGCGCAGCTACACTCGGTCTCCCTCTTGACGGCTACGGTATCCGCTACAAATACGGTCTTTTCCGCCAGACGATAGAGGACGGATTCCAGCGCGAATATATTGATGACTGGACACGCTACGGCGACCCTTGGTCTGTACGCTGCGACGAGGACACGGTCCTTATCAAATTTAATGGTCAGATCGTAAAGGCTGTCCCCTACGATATGCCTATCTTTGGCTGCAAGACCGAAAATATCGGCACACTCCGTCTCTGGCAGGCTGAACCCGTTAAGGAGTTCGATTTCGAGACTTTCAACAATCAGCAGTACCTCGAAGCCTCAAAGGAGAAAGTCTTTGCCGAGGATATCTCCCGCGTGCTCTATCCTAACGATGACACCAACGAGGGCAAGAAACTCCGCCTGAAACAGCAGTACTTCTTCAGCGCTGCGTCACTCACAGATATCATAAAGAAGCACAAGGCTCGCTTTGGAACTCTCGACAATCTCGCGGACTATATCTCTATCCAGCTCAACGATACCCATCCGGTCATCTCCGTTCCCGAGCTTATCCGCCAGCTCGTAGACAACGAGGGATATACCTTTGAAAAGGCTCTTGAAATCGCCAAAAAGGTGTTCAATTACACCAACCACACAGTCATGCAGGAGGCTCTCGAAAAGTGGTGGATCGGTCTTGTTGAGGAGGTTCTCCCGAGAATTTACGAGATAATTATCCAGATAAACGAGGAACTCATCGCCGAGATGTACGCAAAGAGTATGGAACGCGCCAAGATCGACCGCGTCAAGATAATCAAGGGCGAGCTTATCCACATGGCTGACATGGCTTGCTACGCGTCAAGCCACATCAACGGTGTTGCCGAGATCCACACGCAGATACTCAAGGACAGCGTTCTCGCCGACTGGTACAGCATATATCCCGAGCGTTTCCTCAACGAGACAAACGGAATCACTCAGCGCCGCTGGCTCGCACTCTGCAATATGGAGCTTTCAGCGCTAATCACCGAGCTTCTCGGCAGTGACGAATGGATAACTGATCTTGACAAACTCCGCGCACTTGAAAAGTACGCAGATGACGAGGCAATACTCCGCCGCTTTATCGACATCAAGCAGACCAAAAAGGCTCAGCTTGCAGACTTCATAAAGGCTCATGACGGTGTTGAAGTTGCCCCCGGATCTGTTTTTGATATTCAGATAAAGCGCCTGCACGAGTACAAGAGACAGCTCCTCAACGCGTTCTCGATCCTCTGGATATACTACGGTATCAAGGACGGCAGTATCAGGAACTTTACCCCGACAACGTTTATATTCGGCGCAAAGTCTGCTCCGGGCTACAGGAGAGCAAAGGCTATCATCAAGTATATCAACGAGATCGCAAAACTTGTCTCCTCCGACCCCGACACCAAGGAGCTTATCAAGGTCGTTTTCGTTCAGAATTACAATGTTTCATACGCAGAAAAGCTTGTTGCGGCGGCTGATGTCTCCGAGCAGATATCTACAGCCGGCACAGAGGCTTCGGGTACGGGCAACATGAAACTCATGCTCAACGGCGCGGTAACTCTCGGCACTTACGACGGCGCTAACATCGAGATCGTTCAGGAAGCGGGTGAGGAAAACAACTACGTCTTTGGCGCGCGTGTTGAGGAACTCGAAAAAATAGTTCCCACCTACGACAGCCGCAAGGTATTCTCCGAAAACAAGAAGATCAAGAAGGTAGTTTCCTCTCTCATTGACGGAACTGTTTCGGACGGCGGCAGCGGCGATTTCCGCGAGCTTTACACTTCCCTGCTCGACGGTGCAAGCTGGCACGCTCCCGACCACTACTATCTCCTCGGCGATATCGAGAGCTATGTCGAGACAAAGCTCCGCTGCATAAACGATTACAGCTCCGACAGACTTGCCTTTGCTAAGAAGCAGTGGCTCAATATGTGCAATGCGGGCAAATTCAGCGCAGACAGAACCATTGCCGACTACGCTGAAAATGTATGGGCTATCCGCTGATAACAGCATTTATGTCTAAGCGGCATTATTAAAATTTTACTCCCGAAAGCAACTTTTCAAACTGCTTTCGGGAGTATTTTTGTTGTTGTATTAGTAGCATAAACTGAAATTTATCTGAATTTTTCCAAGTGATATAACTGTTCATCATCAACTTCTGTAATACCATTTTTAAAGTCATATCCCATTTTTTTATAAAAATCCACCGCAGTTTTTGAGGCAGGAATCTCAATTCTCTTTGCCCTTAAAAAATATTCATCTTGCTCCAAAGCTTCAAATATTTTTCGACCTATCCCATTTCCCTGATATTCAGGAAGTACAAATACAGTAAAAACGCTGCTTTCATCTTCTTTTCCCCAATACGGACCGATAGCTCCACATCCAATGATTTTTTTATCGTCACATACGACATAGACATTCATCCATTTTGAGCGTTCTATAAGATTTTCTGCCCTTAAAAAGCTAATGTCATTTTCAATGTATTCGGTTGAATAGTCTTTGATGTTTGTTGTCCTCAAAGTATAAGCTATTACGTCTGCAAGCTCATTTGCATCCTCGTTTTGAAACCTTCTGATATTCATTTTCTTCTCTCCTAAATTCCGATTTATCTTAATACCCATTATACAGTAAAGCACACCCGTTGTCAATAAAATGCCACAGCACCTCTGATCCAACGACCGGAGATGCTGTGCTTAAACTTCATTATGAGCAGAACACTTATGGGAACTGCTTTTTCACATTAAACTGCCGCCTTGCAGACAGCGCTCTACACCCTGCTTTTCTCATGGTGAAGCTCGGCATATTTTCGCTTGGTGGCGAGTCCGCCGCGTATGTGCCTTTCCTGCTTGTTGATCTCAAGGATCTCCTTTACCTGCGAATACAGCGTTGAGTCCTCGGTTTTCAGCCTTTGACTCACGTCCTTGTGAACTGTACTCTTGGATATTCCGAATGCTTTTGCAGCGGCGCGAACCGTTGCTCTATTTTCAATTATGTACTTTCCCAATATGACAGCGCGCTGTCCGGGGTCTGACTTCAAAACTATCCCACCTTTACAAATTGATTTATTAATAATATGCGCAGAATCCGCCATAAAGAATTAGAGCGGCTTTCATAAGCATTAATTGCGGCGATTATTATGTATTACTGCTTTTTCAGGCGGAAGTTATGATGATCCGTGAAATAATGCGAATCAGTGTGAAATCATGAGATTTTACACGATAAATATTAAAAAATCCGAACTTTGAAAGAAAATTATTCCAAGAACGCGTTTGAAGTTTATAAGAACTTATGATATAATCATATCATCACATGAAAGGAGACACAGAACGTGAACCGAATAATTCCCGGTACTACTATGAAATTCACAGAACAGGCAAGAGAATCAGCTTTTTCCGTTATCTCACCCGTGCTCGAAGCTACGGGCGGACTTACGCTCTCACAGCTTTCAAAGCTTACAGGACTTGAAGGTACAACCATTCAGAACTGGATAAAGCGCGGCTGGGTATCAGCAACAAGGGGCAAAAAATACTCGGAAAAGCAAGTCCTGCGAATACTCATCATAAATATGCTGCGCAGAGCAATGAAGCTTGAGGATATCGCCGCGCTGATGCGGTATGTCAACGGCGATGTTGAGGACACTTCCGACGATATAATCGCCGATATCCTGCTCTACAATATTCTTTGCAGGATCATTTTCACGGCAGAGGATAAGGGAGCTTTCGACAGCGGATCGGTAAGAAGTCTTATCGAGAACGAAGTCAGCGAAAATACTGACGAAATAGCTGACGACGAAAAACTCTGCAAGGCAATGTATGTAATGGTAATGGCATACAGAAGCGGCTGTCTCATTACCGAAATGGAGAAGGGACTTTCCCCTATCCTTGAAGAACTTAACCGCTGATAATTGAGGGAACGTTCAGTATCGCGGCGTATGCCGAGATATGATGAGCAGACTCTGAGGAGATTTATTATGGCTATTAAATTTGAAGAACTCAACAAAGACGGCTCTGTAAAGAGACAGTTCAAGGGCGTAAAGTGGATCGCTCTGGCAGCGGCAGTCGCTGTACTCGCGGCGGCTTCTTTCACCATTGTCCCCGCCGGCAGCACAGGCGTTGTGCTCACTCTGGGAAAAGTCTCACAGAACTCAATGTCAGAAGGCTTTCACCTGAAAATACCGTTCATTCAGGACGTAGAGGATATGTCCAATAAGATACAGGTTTACGAAACACCCTCGTCGGCTGTTTCAAAAGACCTCCAGACCATAAGCAGTACGATAGCGGTAAACTATCGTCTCGTTTCTGATAAGTCCGCGGATATGTACAAGGACGTAGGTATTGAGTATCAGACCATTCTCATCACGCCTGCCGTTCAGGAGTGCATGAAGTCGGTTACTTCCAAGTATACCGCAGAGGAGCTTATCACAAAGCGCCAGACTGTCGGTGATGAGGTAAAGGACGCACTCGGCGAAAGACTTAACAGCTACGGTATCTACATAGAGAAGTTCAACATAGTTGACTTTGACTTTTCATCGGAGTATAATAATGCTATCGAGGCAAAACAGGTCGCTGAGCAGAATCTTCTCAAAACGCAGACCGAACAGGAACAGGCCATCGTCATTGCAGAGGCAGACGCAAAGCAGAAGGTAATTGCCGCAAACGCCGAGGCAGAGGCTATTCTTGCCGAAGCTCAGGCTCAGGCAGACGCAAACAAGCTCATTGAGGATTCACTCTCGGAAAAGGTAATTGCATACGAGCAGATCCAGAAGTGGAACGGCGTTATGCCCAAAGTTACCGGCAGCGACAGCAACGGACTTCTCATTGACGTAAATATTGATGATCCATCTTCCGCTTCATCACAATCGACTGACACAGCGAATAACGGAGCTGAATAACCATCTGCCGAAATTTGGGGAACTTCCGACTTATATGATAATAGCGGCTGAGCTTATCTCAGCCATTTGGGGTAAAATGAAAATGTACAGATTGATCGTTCTTATAACTTTGATAATAATAAGGATAGTTTTTTATATTATTGATGCGCGCCGTGAGAAACAGGGGCTGCCCTCAAAACACCGTGAATACATGGGCAGTCTCACGGGCGGCATGGACTTCATAGAACACTATCGCAGCGATCTCGAACAGGAAAAGTACGCTATCGAGGCTCAGGAAGCCGAGAAACGCAGCAGGTACAGATATCACGATGACGGCTCGGGAATGATCGACATTCCGGAAATTGACAACTTGCCGGATGACAGCGATGATAAAACAGACGTAAAAAGGACGCTTTAAAACAGCGTCCTTTTGTATGCCAAAAAAGATACTTTTATAAGGGAACGCCCTCTCTTGCAGGGCGTTCCCTCTTAAAAAACAGTCCACCGGA